>Ga0187893_10013615_pt1 | contig 11272 bp, 9 predicted proteins | sample MA1701074metaG_FD_139574 | JGI IMG/M metagenome (GOLD analysis project Ga0187893, IMG submission 139574) | White microbial mat communities from a basaltic lava cave in the Kipuka Kanohina Cave System on the Island of Hawaii, USA - MA170107-4 metaG ...
CCCTCGGTGAGTCGTTGCCGGTCGCCGCCCGCCAGGTCCATGGAGGTGATCGCCGAACCGCGGATGCTCCGGTCCGAGCCGTCGACGTACACGATGCGGCGACCGTCCGCGGCGAAGCGCGGGTCGCTGTTGATGGTCACGCCGTTGGCCGACGGGCCGGAGAGGCTCGTCACCTGGAGCGACGCCAGGTCGAGGCGGAACAGCGCCACCGCCGGCTGTTCGGGCCAGAGGGACGTGAAGAGCACGCTCCTCCCGTCGGGCGCCATTTTGGGCTGGGCCTGGCGCCACCTCGTGCTGGTGAGCTGGACCACGCCCGTACCGTCGGGGTTCATCATGAAGATGTCCTCGGCGCCATCGGGCGAGGCCAGCGCGGTGTAGAGGATCTTCGTACCGCCGAGGGCCCACATCGCCCACCCGTAGGCGGTGCCGTTCTCGGGCGTGACGGGGTGGATCCCGGTCCCGTCACCGTCGGCCACATAGATGCGGCGGGCGCCGCCGGGCGTGTCCCGGGGCACCGCGGTGAAGAGCAGCTTGAGCGAGCTGGTCGACGGTGCCGCTTCGGGCTCCCGGGCCGTGACCGAGACCACCCCCGGACCGACCGTCGCGACCATCGTGACGAGCGCCAGTACGAGCCCGACGAGCCCGCGCCGGGTGCGCGGCGCGCGGCGACGGGCACCGGCCAGGGGACTCACCGCCGGGACCCCATGGCGGGCACAGGCGCGGGCACGGCCGGGGGTGCGGCGGGCAGCCGGAGGCAGGCGATGCTCAGGCCAGCCAGGAGCCAGGTCAGCGCCAGCGGTTGGTCCTGGCGCAACGAGAAGCCCAGCTGCTCCTCGACGATGAGGAAGACGTAGCACGCGGCAACGCCGGCCCCGATCGCCGCGTAGAGCGGGTCAGTGGTGCGCGCCAGCCTCAGCGCCACCACGAGGAGGCCGATACCGACCATTACGAAACCCGAGAAGCCCACCACGCCGGTCTCGGCCAGGTTCAGCAGGAACACGTTGTGGACGGGGTTCTCGGCGAAGATCAAGCCTCGCTCGTCGAACCGGTGGTCGACCACGAGAAAGTTGTTGAGCCCCACGCCCAGCACCGGGCTCGACCGGATCATCTCCAGAGCGAGGTCGTTCAGCTCAACTCGCGATTGCACTTCGAGGTCGAAGTGGTCGGTGGCGAAGTTGTCGAGCACCCGCTCCTGCACGATGGGCCACGCCGCGGCCAGCACGATGCCGCCCGCCAGCGCAAGGCCGACGACGGGCCGAGCCCGCAGCCGGCCGGTGACGAGGCAGGCACCGACCAGCAGCACCCCGGCGACCGCCAGCCCGATGAGTGCAGCCCGCGCCTGGGCCAGGGCCACCGGAGCCGCGCACACCACTGCGAGGACCAACGCCAGTTTCCCGAGGCGCGAGCTCCGCAGGCCGATGCCCACGCTGAGGGCCATCAGCGCCAGCATCGACATGAAGGTGCCCATGAAGGTGGGGTGGGTGATGGTGCCGAACGGCCGCGGGATCTCCCCGGCGTCGAGGGTCCGCTCCCCCAGCTCCAGCGGGAGGCCGAGGAACGACAGGCCGAGGGGTCCTTTGGTCACCCACTGCCCGCCGACGGCCACGAACTCGATGAGCCCGATGACCGCCAGCGCCCGCAGGACCAGCATCACGTCGCTCCGGGAGCGGAGGCGAAGGGCGATGTATACGAACAGCGCATACATCCACCCCATCCGGACGACCTCGGCCAGCGCCAGCGATGGCGTCTCGGCCAACAGGACACTGAACATCTGGAGAAACACCCCGGCCAGCGGAAGCATCATGATCGGCCGGCGCAGGCCGGCGCGGAGGTCACGACCCATCGACCCGTCGGCGAGCCACATGGCGTACAGGCCCACCAGGAGCACGTCCAGCGGAGTCAAATAGATCGACGGGGCACCGCTGTTCACCGCGGCGATGGGGCCGATCGACTTATGGAGCATGAAGGCCAGCGAGACCACGCTCGCCTGCAGCATCAAGCCCTCCCGCTGGCGCACCAGCACGAGCGACACACCGAACACCAGGGCGCCGGCGACGAGCGCCATGCCCTTCTTCCCGGCTTGCGGGGCGACCCATCCGAGCGCTCCCGACACGACCACGGCCAGCGCCAGGACGGCCGGGCTGGCCCACCATGGATCGTCGCGGCTCGCCGCCACCGGCAACGGGCCTGTGGTTCGGACCGACGTCACGGCTTCACCACCAGCGTCGACCCCGCCGAATCGACACCACGCGGGCCGGCCGCCCGCGTCACCCGGGCGCGAAGTGTCCGGCGCAGCTCTCGCAGATCGACGACGCCCCGGACCTGCAGCGACGCGGCGTACATCGGCGCGGCCAGCCCGATGGCGAGGAGCCAGGGCAGCCTGGCCGCCAGCAAGGCGGCCAACCCGGCGCCCAACAGGACGTTGGCCTCGAGCACCCGTCCGAGCCGGCGGTAGTCGAGGCGGGCATCCAGGCAGCGACGGGTGGCAGCCGTCGAGCAGGCCGTGACGAAGATGCTGCTCAGCAGCGTGGCGTAGCCGGGGCCGTTGTAGGTGAGCCACGGTATGAGCAGCAGGTCGAGGCCGATGTTCATCGCCAGGGCCGGCGCGTCGTACGCCAGGGTCATCGCCTGCCGGCCACCCGCGAGCAGGACGAAGCTCTGCCACGCGTTGACGCTCATCAACACCAGACACACGGTGAGGACGCGCATGGGCCCGACGATGGCGGCCAGCCCTTCCCCGTAGAGCAGTCGGACCAGCTCGGGGCCGAGGAGCCAGACGACGATCACCACGGGCACGGTGGCCGCGACCATCGACTCCGTACCCCGCCGGTAGACGGCCTCGAAGCGCTCGTGGTCGGTGCCGTGGTACCGCGCGAGGAGCGGCAGGAGGACGCCCACGATGACGGCCGTCGACAGCAGGAGATACTCGATCGGTTGGAAGGCGGCGCCGTAGATGCCGACGTCCTCGGCGGGGCGGAGGGCGCCGAGCACCACGATGTCCACCCGCAGGAATGCCGCACCGATGATGGTTGCCGGCCCGGCCGACAGCGCCTGACGGAGCAGGTACCGGGCCAGTCCGGCATCGACCGACAGCTGCAGGCCGTAGCGCCGCCGGGCGAGGATCGTGGCCAGCGCGGCGCCCGTCGCCGAGGCGCCGGCCAGCCCCGCCATCAGCGTGACCAGCGACGCGTCCGCCGCGATGCAGACCAGAACGAACACCAGCTCGAGGAGCTTGATGGTCGTCCGCACGAGCGCCTCGTACTGCTGGTGGAGCCGGACCTGGAACATCACGACGACGGTGAGGACCGCCTCGGCCACGAAGACCACCGAGAGGACCGCGGCGGCCGCCCGTACCGCAGGCGATGCCCCGAGCGCCACCAACGCCAGCTGGCCGACGCCGGCTGCCCCGGCGCCGAGCACCAGACGGGTGACGATGACCGTGCCGAGGACGGCACCCTCGTGGGTGTCCCGCCTGGCCACCTCCCGCACGGCCAACTTGCTCAGCCCGAAGTCGGCCAGCAGTCCGAGGAGGCCGGCCACCGCGAGGACGTATGCGAACTCGCCGTAGCCGCTCGGTCCGAGGTACCGGATCACCGACAGCGAGACGGCCAGGCTCAGCGCGACATGAGCCACCTTGCCCGCCATCTGCGAGCTCAGGCTGACGGCGACGTCGCGCGCAGGCGGCGCCGTGAACTGGCTCACCGGGCGCGGCGTCGGCTTACGAGCCACACCAGCATCGTGGGCACCGCGACGGCGGCCAAGCCCTTGGCCGCCGTGCCGTTGGGCACAGCCTTCACCGGGACGACACCGACCGTGGCCGGCACTGGGTCGGGGACCGGCTGGTGAACGCCGGGGGGGCTTGGCGCGACCGGCCCCGGGCCCATGGGCGGTCCGGGGGCCCGTCGCCGCTCGCGAAGGACCGTGAGTCCGAGCGCGAGCAGCGCACCCGAGAGCAGGCCCATGATCGCGTACAGGTAGCGGACCGGCTTCACCGGGTACAGCGACGGGCTGGCCCGGTCCACACGGCTCAGCTCGACCGGAACGCTCTGGCTGTTGAGGAGGGCGGCCTCGAACTGCGTGTTCACCTCACGGAAGGTGTCGTTGGCCGTGCTGACCGCCAGTTGGAGCCGCTGCAGCTCCGCCTCCTCGTCCGACAGCGACGACGCGTCCGGGTTGATCAGCTGGTCCAGCCCGGCCTGGCGGGCCTCGAGGGACGCGATCTCGGCCATCAGCCCGTCCCGCTTGATCACTAGGGATTGGTACGTGCTGTCCGGCGACGTCATCTCGATTCGGGTGGTGCTCCGCCCGGTCTCGATGTCATTGGTGCCGACCGCGGTCGGCGGCGCCGTCTTCAGGGAGCGCTCGACGGAAGCCAGCGCGGCCCGGTTCGACCGCAACGCCACCGCCGTGTCGCGAGCCTGCGTTGCGACGTCGTCCGCCGCCTTGGCGTTCAGCTCGATCTGCAACGCCACGTCCGACACGTTGTGCGACTGCTTGAAGTCCCGCAGGGCTGCCTCAGCTGCGTTCGACTGCTCCTCGGCCCGCAGGCGCTGTGTGCTCAGGAAGTCGCGCTGGCGCTCGGCCTCCTCCTTGAAGCGAGCCGTGCTCACCGCCACCAGGGCGTCCGCCGCCGCGTTGGCGATGTTCGCGGCGAGCACCGGGTCGTCAGCCAGAGCGATGAGGTCGAGCACGTAGGAGTCCTTGAGCGGGACGGCCGACAGCCCGGCGAAGACGGCGTCGACGGCGCCTTCGCGCAGGGCCGGCTCCTTGTAGTACCCGTGGGTCAAGATGGCTCGGGTGCGCTTGTAGACGCCTGTCAGAGCATTACGGACAGCACCGATCGGGCCGCTCGCGGTCTCGGCGGGACGCTCGTCCAGGTTCAGCTCGTCGACCACCATCTCCGCCACGGTCCGCGTCGCGAGCAGCGCGCCCTGAGTCTGGCCGAGCGCCTTCGCCAGGGTTGCATCGATCACGCCGGGCTGCTTGCTGAGGTCGTCACCGCTGTCGGTGAGGAACGTCGTAGACCGGGCGCGCACGAGCAGCCGGGTGCCCGACGCGTACTGCTTCGGTATGGCGAACGAGGCCACGAAAGCCAGCACAGCACCGAGAAACGCGACGACAGGTATGCGCCAGTAGCGCCTGGCCAGCCCGCGGAACTCGATCACGTCAGGTCCCCGCCGGCTGAGGCGGATAGGGCGCGGCGACCGCTGGCCGTCGGACCTTCCGCGCGCCGGCGTCGCGCAACAAGATCAGCCCGGCGCGGCTCGCGAGTGCGGCGGCGGCTATCGGTCGCCGAAGGCTCCACGGCCCTCCGGTGTGGTGCTTGGTGTAGTAGCGGTAGGCGCCGCGATGGAAATGGAGCACCTGCCGGGCCGGCCATCCCTGGCGGCTCTTGCCCTCGTGGTGGACGACCTCGGCCTCGGGCAGGGTGTGCACGCGGTAGCCGGCGTTCCGGATCCGCCGGCACCAGTCGGCGTCCTCCCAGTGCATGAAGAAGCCCTCGTCCAGGCCGCCGACCTCGGCGACAACCCGACGAGGCACGGCCACACAGGCGCCCGAGACCCAGTCGACCTCGAACGGCGACCGGCCCTGCTCGGTGCGCCCGGAGAGGTAGCGGCTCGACCAGCGGTTCCGCGGGAAGAGCCGCGTCAGCGGCGAGCGGCGCCCGAACACCGCCGCGGCCGGCGTGGGGAACGAGCGCGCCGTCCCCTGGTCCGATCCATCAGTGTTGAGCAGCCGGGGGGCGACGGCACCGCACTCGGGATGCGCGTCGAGGAAGTCCACCATGGCGTCCAGCGCCCCGGGCTGGACCACGGCGTCGCCGTTCAGCAGCAGGACGTGGCGGCCGCTCGACACCGCCAGGGCGGCGTTGTTGGCGCACGCGAAGCCCGTGTTGGCGCCCATCTCGATCACCCGGGCGCTCGGGTACGACCGCGCCAGAAGTTCGACCACCCCGTCGGTGGAGGCGTTGTCGGCCACGACGACCTCGAAGCTGTGGCCGCCGACGGTGGCGGATACAGAGTCGAGGCACTCCCCCACGAAGGCCGCCGAGTTGTACGTGACGACGAGCACGGAGAGATCGACCATGGACGTTCGGATCACAGGGCCCCCGATCGGCAGACGACGGCAAGGAACGTGCGGACGAGGATCCGCAGGTCGAGAAGGAACGACCGCTGCTCGGCATAGATCGCGTCGGCCTCGGCCACCCGCAGCCAGGGCAGCACGTTCCGCCCCGAGACCTGCGCCAGGCCGGTGAGCCCCGGCTTCACCGTGAACTTCACCAGGTGCTCGGCGCGGTAGTAGCGAACCATTTCGGGAATCTCCGGACGCGGGCCCACCAGGCTGATCTCGCCCCGGAGCACGTTGAACAGATTGGGCAGCTCGTCGAGGCTGGTCCGACGGAGGTGGCGGCCGACACGGGTGCAACGAGGATCGTGCGGGCCCTTGAACAGGAGCGTCTGGGTCTCCGACGGGCTGTAGCTGTAGGCGTAGAGCTCCGGGTAGCGCGCCCGGGCGTCGCGGTGCATCGTGCGGAACTTGTAGAACCAGAAGCACCGCCCGTCCCGACCCACCCGCCGCTGGCGGAAGATGGGCGACCCGGGCGAGTCGATCATGATCAGCACGGCGAGGATGATCAGCACGGGCAGGCTCACCACCAACAGCACGGCCCCGACGGCGAGGTCGAGGATCCGCTTCAGAACGGCGTACACCCACGAGCGCGGTGGCTCCTCGACGAGGTGCGGCATGGCAACGCCGTCGTCCTCCCGGACCCCTGTATGCGATATGAGCATGCTTGTTCGTCCGACTTCCCTTGATATGACAGAGGTCGTTGCTTCACCAGGCATCCTGAACAACCACCGGGACGTTGGCAACCACCCAGCCCGGCTGTTTACCCCGAATTTACCGAAAGCAGGCGCTGCGAAACAATGGTGCTAACCGCGCCGAGCGGCTCTGCCTCCGCCCGTTCGGGGCATCGGGCGGGCCCAGCAGCGCCTGCGAGAGAACGGCGCCACCCGTGATGGTGCCACTGCGCTCACGGCTCCGCTGCCATGAGCGCCCGCGGCAAGACATAACCATTCCGCTTCGAATACGAGCAACAGATAGGGACTCATGGCGCGCCGAGCCGAAAATCCACCTCCCCCCAGGGGCTCTACGAAACCGGAAACTGGCTGAGCGTTACCGCTGATGACGCCCCGCTGCGTCGACAAAACATTAGCACTCCAATCCGGTCGTGGGTGTCGGATTTGAGGATTTCGTCGAAGACCATGAGGGGCGGCCGGAACCGGTGCCACCGGCACGCAGGCGACGCATCACCCGGCCGGCCCGAGCATCACCATGGCGGCCTTCGACGGCACCCGGTCGGCGTCCAGCACGACCAGCATGTACGGCCCAGGCGGCGCGGTCGACGGGTCGGCCGGCGGGCTCACAGCCGAGACCGTCGTCACGCCGTTGCCCCCCAGTGCGGTGAGAGGAAGCTGGATCGTCCGCTGGTTCATGTCGAAGGAGTGGGTCATCGATCCCAGACCGATCAGGACGGCGTCGGCCGGCGCGCGATTGTCCGACGCGACCAGAAAGGGCAGGCCGTACCGCAGCGTGGTGGGAGCTGCGACGATCCTAGGCCGGGGGAGGAACATGTAGTGCGGGTAATAGAAGCGGTAGTTCGGCTTCTCGATGGAGGACTTCGTCGAGATGTCCCGTCCCCCCGCCACCAGGACTCTGCCGTCTGGCATCAGCAGCGACACGCTGTGGTACCCGCGCACCTCGCCGCCGTCAGCCTGCCCGCGGGTGAGGCGGAAGTTGTCCAGCGGGTCGAGGTACATCGTCCGGCGGACCTGCGGGTCCGGGCTGTGCCCGTTGATGATCAGCATCCGGCCGTCGGGCAGGCCGACTGTGGTCGGGTGGTGGCGAGCGGTGCCGGTGCCGATGGTCGGCCGCCACTGCTGCGTCGCCGGGTCGAAGACGTCGATGGCCTGCTCGTGCACGGTCCCGCGTGCGCCCCCGGTGACGAGCACGGCGCCGTTGCGGTAACCGCGGTCCCCCTTGACTGTTCGGATCGGGAGCATGGCGGCGCTGGAGCCGTGACCGGGCGCGCGCTCGCTGTCCCAGGCGCCGCCGTTGCGCTGTCGTTCGGCGGCGAAGTCCTCCGACCCCGGGCGGAGCGCCGGGACCACGTACCAACCGCCCGACGACGACGCACCCAGGACCGGCACGCCTGGCTCGCCCAAAGTGAGGGTGTCGAATCGCCCGATCGGATCCGGCAGGCTGAACACATGCGAGTAGTCGCTGTTGATGATGTCGAGCGGCACCTGCCCCAGCGCGGACGCGACCGCCCAGGTCTCTGTCTCCGGGTCGTAGATCTCGGTGCTGACGTTGATGCTCGGGTCCGGCTGGACCTGGTCGAACCCGCTGGTCACGAGCATCCGCCCGTTCGCCAGGCGAGTGACCGTGGGATACCACCGCGCGCCCGGAACGTTCTCCGGTCCAGGGGCCTTCATCGCCTCGGGCACACGGGACCACGTCGAGGTGACAGCATCGAAGACAGTCGCGTAAGAGAGCCCCACGACCAGCGGATCGGCGACACCATCGATCTCGACCGCTCGGGTGCCACCGGCCGAGAAGAACCGGCCGTCCGCCAGGAGGCTGTGCCCGCTGCAGAACAGATCGTCGGTGATCGTCCACGGACCGATGTCAACGGATCGCAGGTCCACCGGCTGCTCGATGGGCGCCACCGTCATGGTGCCCGACGGCGCGTCCGGGGCGCTGGGGTCCAGGATGAAGCTGGACCGACTGCCGATATCCAGATCGGCAGGGCCGGCGTCCTGCAGCGTGGTGCCCAGCAGCAGGACGGTGCCGTTGGGCAGCAGCGTCGCGTGAATGGGGGAAACCGCCCGCCCATCGGGGTTGCGCAGCGTGACCAGCGGGCCCCACGCGTCGGGCACCGCGTCGAGCGTCGGGCTCGCCGCCCCCGCCCCGGGGAGGCCTGCGGCCAGCAGCAACACCGCACCGGATAACGTGGCGCGGCGAGCGCGGCGGCGCGATCGACTGGGCGAGCACGGGTGCTTCATGTCCGACCATCCGCGCCCGCCGTGTCGGCGCAGCCGCCCGCACAACCGATCACGTTCATGTTGCGGATGGTCCCCCGGTCGCTCGCTGTATCCGATGTATCAGCTTCTGCCCACTTTGGCGGTCTCAGCCAAGGGTGCCAGAGCAGCGGTCCGGTGACAACCGAGCCGGCTGCCTGTTCTTCCGCTGTGCACGCGGCGGACTCGGCCCGGTAACCGGGGCCCGCGCCGGCTCCGTCAGCCCTGGTCCCGCTGGCGAGGGCGGAGTACCCGCGCCGGGTCACCGATGGCAACCGCTTCCGGGGCGATGTCGCTGACGACAACTGCGCCCGCGCCCAGAACGACACCGCTCCCGACCGTGCCGGCCAACACCTTCACGCCGGCCATCAGGAAGCAGCCGTCACCCACCACCGGCGCGCCCGGCGTCCCGGGCCGGCCCGACGCCGCTCCGCCGACGCGCACCGAACCCATGAGACTGACGCGCGACCCGACCCGGGCATGTCCGATGGTGACGCCCGCTGGGTGGGCGACCACCAGCCCCGGTCCGACCTCGGCCCTGGGGTCGAAGTCAGCTCCGAAGAGAGCCAGGTTGGCCAAACGCACCAGCGTGGCGGGGGCGCCGAGACCAGCACGCTGCAGCGCGGCGGCAACGCGAAGGAGCAGCACGGCCCAGGCCGCCGGCAGGAGCAGCACGTCCACCAGCCCCTGGGCGGTCGGGAACGCCGACCCTTTCAACTCGGCCAGCGCGGCGAGATCCTCCCAGGCCGCCCACCGCGGCCTCCGGGTCATCTCACGGGCCGGAAGCATCGCCGGTTCGCCCAGCACGGACAGCGGTGGCCGGTGATTCGGAGGCGAGCCGAGGCCCGACGACTCGCGCCGGCCAGCCGGCGACGACGACATCGGCTGGGACGTCCCGGTTGACCCAGGAGTTCACCGACACGATGCTCCGGTCGCCGATACTCACCGGGCCGAAGATGCGTGCCCCGTCGAGCAGGATGCACCCGTCGCCGATCTCGGGCACACCGTCCAGGGACCGGTCCTCTGTACCGGCACCACCCAGGCTTACCGCCTGCATCACCACGACCCCTGCGCCGAGCCGGGTCCCGTGCCCGATGGTCACCCCGGCCGGGTGCCCGATGGCCAGCCCAGGGGCGGCCACGACTCCAGGCGCTACGTCGCAGTGGAACAGGACGGCGTTGGCGAAGTAGATCAGCCGCGACAGCGGCCTGAGGCCTCGATGGTGCAGTCCGCTGGCCAGCCGGAACAGCAGCACCGCCCACGCCCCGGGGTGGCGCAGACTTCGCATGAGGCACCAACGGCCCGCCGCCTCGGTACCGAAGAGTCGTGCGCTGGCCATCAGGTCCGCCCGACAGACACTTCCAAAGGACGGGCTCATCGTGAGGAACGGGTTGACATAGGTGCGAGCCGGCAGCGTAGACGGCGCCGCGAGCGACCCTATTCGCGTCGAGCAGGCCCAGGACAGGCACCACCGATTCGGTGTGAACGACGCGCCGACGACTGCGTGTGGTTGCCTGTGGCGACGGTCCGCGCCAGCGGTCTGCGGCCGGGTCGGCGGTAGCCGCACTCCGGGTACGCGACCGACAAAAGCGCCTACCCGGCGAGGCTGCTGGTTGCCGTGGCGCCCTCGCGGTGGTTCCACCGCTTCGCGGCGTGCCGCAGGAGGTCGATGACCTCGTCGCTCGCGGCGGCCTCGAAGTCGTTCCACAGGACCAGGTCGTCACACCGGATGCCTCGGCTTCGAAGTTCGTCGAGCACGTGCGTACGGGCCCGAGCATTGTTGACCAGATCGGCCAGCACGAGGGCGTAATCGATGCACACGCGACCGGAGGTGTCCTGGAAACGTCCGCGGCACCACCCACGCTTCTCGATCAGATCCGCAGCCCGCTCCAGCGGATTCATGAACCTTCCCCTCCTGGGCGCTCGTGCTCACCACGATCGGCGGGCCGAGGCCGCGGTGACCACATCGCGGCGATTCGGGCGATGTGGGCTGATCATACCCTTCGCATCAATCGTGTCAAGGCTGAATCGGTGGCGGCCCCCTCGAGGTTGCGCCGACCCCGACGCCTCCGCGGCCGGCGGCCGGGCTCAGGCCCGGGTGCCGGCCGCGGCCCAGGCCTTCTCCTCGACCACCGGCGAGCGGCCCCGCAGCGGTTCCCACCATGACCGATGGGCGCTGTACCACTCGACCG
>Ga0187893_10013616_pt1 | contig 11271 bp, 8 predicted proteins | sample MA1701074metaG_FD_139574 | JGI IMG/M metagenome (GOLD analysis project Ga0187893, IMG submission 139574) | White microbial mat communities from a basaltic lava cave in the Kipuka Kanohina Cave System on the Island of Hawaii, USA - MA170107-4 metaG ...
ATGATGATTGCCCCTCCGCCCTCCGCTTGCCCATCGCCATCCTCGTCCTCCCTGACGAACTCGCCCCTCAACTCCATCCCTTATACCATCGGCGTCAAGAGACTTTCACCACGGGCTGCTAGGTCACCTTTGGTGGCGCGATGAAGCGGCATCCGCCGACGCCCCGTATGGACACGATTACATCCGACTACTTCTTCTTGATCCATCGGGGACTGAGCTCCTCGATGAGACTATCGCGTATCTGAGCTCGAATCCACACATTGAGGTCTATCCTGATCCTCCTTACGTGCGCGGACAACTCATCGACATCCATAATCGGGTCGCCATCGTCTTGCTGGTCGAGCCCGCCGGACGTCCTCAGGATTTCCTTTTTGGAAAACCGTGGGGCAAGACCGTTGGGCGTGTGTATCAGCTATCAACCGGACGACTTCTCGAGATGTTCAAGTATCCAGCCGTGGAGATCCTATCAAGTCCGCTCGACGTGTGGCGACGGTAATCGTAGTGGGGAATGCAGCGACTCGAGATTAGGGGATAGCGTTCGTTTCGTCACCCCTGAGCCATAATCCCTAAACCTAATCCCTGACCCCTGCGTACTACGCACCGTCGATCAGCTCGAAGCTCGGCTTGGCCCGGCGGCCGAGGAGGAGAATGACCAGGAACATCAAGGCGCTTCCTGCGGCAAGGCCCGCATACCACGGCCAGCCGTAGACATTGCACATCACGTCGCCGAATCCTAGGGCGGCCACGCCGGAGAGGATTGCATAGGGCAGCTGCGTCCAGGTGTGTTCGATGAGCGGGCAATCCGCCCCGATGGCGGAGAGCACCGTCGTGCTGCTCAGCGGCGAACAATGGTCGCCGAAGATCGCCCCGCCCAGCACGCTGCCCACGCTCGCATAGAACAGCGCAAGGCCCTGCTGCGGCGGCAGTGTCTCAGCGAAATGGATGGCGACCGGGATCATGATCGGGCAAAGGATGCCCATCGTGCCCCACGACGTGCCCGTGGTGAAGGAGATCAGGTACGCGACCATGGAAATCGCAAAGGGAAGCCAGACGGCCGGGAAATGAATCTGCTGAAGCTTGTCGGTCAGGATTTGACCGAGCAATAGGTCCTGCTCGATCTGCGACAGCGCCCAGGCGAACACGAGAATGGTGAGGGCGGGAATGGTGTGCGCCATGGAACCAAGCCCGGCATCCATGGCCTCCGCGAGCGAGCACGTCCGTGCGAACAGGGTCAGGACGATGGCGACGATGGCCGCAAGCAGCGAGCCGTACAGGATCGAGAGGTACGAATCCGCCCTGCCGATGATCTCTGCGCCGTTCTGCCACCAGGATAAGCCGCTTTGATTCAGGACCTCTCGCCCTCCGGCCGCCAAGCCCGTTTGGAGAAGAATGACCACCGTCACTGCGACCATGACCGCGATCGGAAAGAACCCCAACCACCACGTTGACCGCGCTGCGATGGCCTCCGCTTGCTCGGCGCTGGCTTGCTCGCGGTCCACCCGGCTGACGGCGCGGTCCTGGGATCGTCGCATGGGGCCGAAGTCCCGCCCCAGAAGAACGACGAACAGACAACAGACAATGGCCAGGATCGGATAGAAACGGTAGGGAAGGCTTTGAATAAACGCGGTCATGGCGCTGATGGGGCTGCCGTCCGCACCCATCATGAAGGCGGGGGTTTCCGCCGCCGTTGGGAGCCCGGTCTGGATATACGCGACGACCGCGCCGATCCACGTGCCGATGATCGCCAGCGAGGCGTCGGTCGGAGCGGTCGAATGGACGATGTAGGCCAGCATCGCCCGCGACTGCTTCACCCGGTCAAAGACGCGGCGCATGGTCGGTCCGATGATCATGCAGTTGGCGTAGTCGTCGAAGAACACCACCATCCCCGCGATCCACGCGGTGAGCGCGCCGCGCCGCGGAGAGGCGGACTCGCCGGCGACGAGGCGGACCAGCCCCGCTGTCCCACCGTTGCGCCCGATGACCCCTACCATGAAGGCCACAAAGAACGTGAAGGCGATGACCTTGATGCGATCGAAGTTCGTTTTCGGATACTCGTGAACCGCGCCGATGATGTAATGCTCCGTCATGAGGCGGGCGGTGGTGACCACGGAGCTTCCATGCTGGAACGGTGAATCCGCGGGAAGACAAGGCACGTACATCACCGCACCCACCAGTACTCCGAGAAACAAGGCGGCCACGACCTGGCGGGTGAGGATGGTGAGCACGATCGCCAGGACGGCTGGGGTGAGCACCCACAGTCCGTAGCTCTTTGGGTCGCGCGGGGGCTTCGTTGTAGGCGGTGCATCCGCCGGGCGATCCGTGTCTTGGATCACCGGCGCCTCGGCGCTCGGCAGCTGGGCCTCAACGCTCGTCGGAGCCGACCAGTACCAGGCGGAGAGGAGGAAGAGCAACGCCAACGACAAGCCCAACCTCACACGCACAGATTGCTACCTTTCTGATCCACTGCCCGCCCGATCGCGGCGGTCTATTGTAATGAGCCGCGCGGTTCTTCACGACACGCGGGACTTCACTGCGTTGACGGTCTCGATGTTTTGGGTTAGCTCGTGGTTCCGATGTCCATTCGCTTCGTCATCGGTCGGGCCGGAACGGGTAAGACGTATCATTGTCTCCACGCCATTCGCCAACGTCTACGTCATGATGCCGTGGACGGGCCGCGCCTGATCTTCCTTGTTCCCGAGCAAGCCAGCCAGCAAATGGAGCGGGCCATGCTCCTGCCGCGCGGCGACGGCGATGAGGAAATCGCGGCCGCTCACCGCGCGGAAGTGCTGTCCTTTCGGCGACTGGCCTTCCGCGTCTTGGAATCCGTGGGCGACCCGGTTCTGCCGGCGCTGTCGGATGCGGCCCGGGCCATGGTGCTTCGCCGGCTCATCCGCGTGGATGCCGATCGCCTGCGGTATTACCGCCGCCCGGAGAGACTCGGCGGACTCGTGGAGAGACTCGGCCGTACGCTCACCGAGTTCATCCAAGAAGGCATCGCTCCGGAACACCTCGGCGATGATTCACCTGGCCGCGAGCAACCGGACGCCAGCGCCGCCCAGTCCGCAAAGCTGCACGACCTGCGACGGATCTACGCGGCCTATCTGGATTACCTGAAAGGAGGGTTCGCCGATCCATCGCAGTACCTTCGGGTCGCCCGCGAAAGCTTCGACCGCTGTAACTGGCTGGCCGGTGCGGAGCTGTGGGTCGATGGTTTTGCATCCTTGAGCGGCGAGGAAGTCGCTACGTTGGTCGAACTCGCTCGTCGGGCAGCCCACACCGAAGTCACCGGGCTCCTTGACCCCCGCCTGGCGCGCCCGCACTGCGAGGATGTCACCCTCCACGCCTTGTTCGGGAAGCCGGCGAGGACCTATCACGAACTGCGCGACGCCTTCGCATCAGCGGGTTTGCCGATCGAAGAGCCGCTCCTCCTCAACCCCACGCCGCCGCCTCGATTCGCCCGGGCAGAGTCATTGGCGACCCTGGAGAAGAACTGGGAGACGGCGCCGCCGCGCCCGACCGACCCCGCGCCGCCCACGGACGTTGAGCTGGTCGAACTTCCCTCCCGGCGCGTCGAAGTCGAATACGCGGTCTCGCGCATTGTCCACTGGGTGCAGCGGCACGGCGGCTATCGGTATCGCGACGTAGCCATCATCGCTCGCGACCTGGAGGGTTATCACGAGCTGTTGAGCGCCGCGTTGCAATCGCGGGGCATTCCGTTTTTCCTGGACCGCCGTCGACCCATCGCCCATCACCCGCTGGTCGAATTGCTCCGCGGCGCCGCGGCCATCGTGAGCGAGTCACTGTCGCTTGCATCCATCCGCGTGTTGCTCAAGACGGGTTTGCTGCCGATTCGCGTGGATCAAGCCGATGAACTCGAGAACTACCTGCTGGCCCACGGGATCGCCGGCCCGCAAGCTTGGTTCGGCGCCGATTGGGAATTCCGCCGCGCCGAGAGGCTCCACAAGGACGAGCCGAATCCAGACCGGACGGCCCTGCTGGGGCGAGTAAATGCCACGCGACGAGAACTGGTTCGATGCCTGTCGGGATGGTGGGAATTCGCTTGCGCCCCTGCCGGCCGCACCGGCAAGGAATGGGCCGAAGCCCTGCTCGCATGGTTGGAGCGCCTTCAGACGGCAGGCGTGCTTGAGGCTTGGGCGCGGACCGCCGATGCCGACGGGCGTCCCGAGGAGGCCGACGAACATCGGCAAGTCTGGCACGTTGCTCTTTCCTTCCTGGACGACCTCGCTCGGGCCTTCTCCGATACCGTCCTCACCATAGACGACCTTGCGGATGTGCTCGAGGCCGGACTGTCGTCGCTGACGCTGGGTCTCGTGCCGCCCACACTGGATCAGGTCCTGGTGGGGGCGATCGAGCGCAGCCGTCACCCCGACATCAAGGCTGCGGTCCTCATTGGCTTCAACGACGGCCTCTTTCCCCAGCGCCCCACCGAGGACTCCATCCTGAACGACGACGATCGCGTGCTCCTGCGGACGGCCGGTGTGCGACTTGCGGCCCCGGCGCGAGAGCGGGTCTTCGATGAGCCCATGTTGGCTTACATCGCCCTCACCCGCGCCAGCGACGCCCTGGTCGTGACCTACACGACGACCGACGACAAGGCAAAGACGCTGCTCCCGTCCCCCTATGTTCAAACTCTATTGGCCGCCTGTGGGGGCCTGACCGTGCAGACGGTCGGCGACCCTGAGCGTGAACGGGCCACGTGGGACCTCCTCGGCTCAGCGGACCTTCGCCGTCGCCTGGCCATGGAGTTTCGCTCCCGCCCGTCCCGCGAAGACGACGACACACCGGTGCGCGCTCTTTGGAATGAACTTTACGACTCCGTACGTGGAAGCCTGTCTGCGGAACCGGCATCGCGTTCGGCGCTCCGCTCCCTCGACGATCACGGGACGGCGCGCCTGTCGCCTCACTCCATCGAGCGCCTCCTGGGGAAGCCGTTTCGGACCAGCGTAACCCAACTGGAATCGTACGCCGCCTGCCCGTTTCAATTCTTCGCGCGGTATGGGCTGCGCTTGCAAAAGCGCGAGGACGCGGCACTCAAGGCCATCGATGTGGGGCGCGTGCAGCACGCCATTCTGGAAGATGTTGTAGGCGGGTTCGCGGCTCGCCGCGCCCGCCTCACCGACGTATCCGAGGACGAACTGCTCAACGGGCTTGGAGAAAGCTGCCGTCGCGTCGCCCTTGCGCTGCCGCCGGACGGCGCGCGATCCGATCCGCGAAACGCGTTCCTGCTTCGGCGATCCGCTTCACACTTGGGGCGCGTGCTTCGCGCCCAGCGGCGCTTCGTGCAGGCCGGAAAGACACGGACCTTCGCCGCCGAGCTGGCGTTCGGTTTCGACCGCGCGGGCAGCCTGCCGCCGCTGGAAATCGCTCTCGGAAAAGACCGACGCGCCCTGGTTCGCGGCTTCATCGATCGTGTAGATCTCGCCGAGCTGAAGGATGAGCTTCTCGCGGTCGTAGTGGACTACAAGCGCACGCCGCGAAAGCAGCTCAGCTTGGCCGAGGTCTACCACGGCCTCTCCCTGCAACTGTTGTCCTACCTGCTGGTCGTCGCGGATCATGGCCGGCAGCTCGCCGGGCGCACCGTCCGCCCGATCGCCGCCCACTTCGTCAGCCTGGCGTCGCAGTACGTCCGCGTGCATCACCCCGATGACGCGCAGGGCCGGGAACTTGCTCTCCTGGGAACGGTTCGCCCGCGGGGGTTGATTCTCGCCGACGACCTCGACGCTCTCGACACGCCCACCGAAGGCGCCTGGGCCCCGTGCTACCGCGCCTACATCAAGAAGGACGGCAGCATTGGCGAGCTGGATAAGAGCGACGCCGCCGACGCCGCCGGTTTCGAACGCCTGCTCGCGCATACGCGCGCGACTCTCACTAGGCTCTGCAATGAGCTGCTCAGCGGGGAGATCGGCGCCCACCCTTACCGCTTAAGCGAGCGTCGGCCGTGTACTTTTTGCGAAATGGCGTCGGCTTGCCGGCTTGAGTGGGGCCTGGACAGTGTGCGGGTGCTCGAGCCCTTGAAACGCTCGGAGGTCCTGCAGCGGCTCGCGGACCGGGCGGCTCCGCCCAACCCTTGACGTCGATCATTTCCGGAGCCGGTGGGGCGGCGTCGGCCCTGCCTCTATTGACCGGCTGGCGAGCCTCTGTAAAAGAGGCCCGAGCTTCGCGATTTTCAGAGAGACCTTTGGGAGAATGGCGCTATGAAGTCGGGTTTGCCGAGTTTCGTCTTAGGGCTGCTCGTGTGCCCCCTCGCGGTTCCGGCGTTGGCCACCCAGGGCGTCGAGCTCGCCCTGAAAGGACATTGTCCGGTTTCGTACCAGACGCAGGACAAGGCCGTGCCCGGCGATGCCGCGTTCCGCTCGGTTTATCAGGGGTACACCTATCACCTCGCTGATGCGGACGCCAAGGCCAAGTTCGACGCCAGCCCGGAAAAGTACGCCCCGCAGTTCGCCGGCCTGTGTACGACGGCCTTGGGCGGTCCCTATGGCAACCGCCTCAACTCGGACCCGGCCGTCTTCAAGATCGTCGATGGGAAGCTGTACATGTTCTCTTCCGAGCGGGCCCGCCGCTCCTTCGACACCAAGCCCGCGGACTACATCGCTGGGGCCAAGGAACGTTTCTCAAAACCTACTCTCAGCGGCTACTGCCCGGTGTCGCTGCATCACGGCGGCGCCCCCGTCAAAGGCGGCGAGAAACTCCAGCAGACGTATCTCGGGCGCGTCTATCACTTCGCGGATCAGGCGGCCGTGGAGGCCTTCCTCAAGGAGCCCGGCAAGTACGCGCCCGCCTACGACGGCTTTTGCGCCGAGGGCGTCTCCAGGGGTAAGCGCTTCCCCGGCGACCCCAAGGTCTTCGTCATCCGCGGTGGCCGAACCTACTTCTTCTTCGACGAAAAAGGGAAACAACTCTTCGAGGCCGATCCCGCCAAGATGATTCAAGCCGCCGACGCCGCCTGGCCCGAACTCCGCAACGCTCCGCCCACGCCATAGGCCCGCTCGGTAAAGAGCCCTATTAATAGAACCTTCCTGCGACCTATTCCGCCAGCAGCGCCGCGTACTTCGGCTCCATGAGCACTTGATCGGTGGGCACCATGGTGATGACGTCCCAGGGGCAGACTTGCGCGCACAGCTTGCAGCCGATGCACACCGGCAGGTCGATGGTGCAGATGCCCATCGCGTAGCCGGGGTGCTTAGGGTCGGAGATCTTGTCGATGCAATCCACCGGGCAGACGGTCACGCAGGCGTCGCAGCCCGTGCAGATGTCCTCGTCCAGGATCGCCAGCAGCTTCGGTAGCTTCTTCTTGGCCATGAACACCAACGGGCGTCGGCGATTGCGTCGGAGGGTAAGAAGACTGATCTCAGCCCTCGACCGTACGCCCGTTCCCGTTGCCGTTGTCGAGTTTAGAGCCGGTAGCGCTGGTGGGCAAGCGCCGCGAGTGTGGCTGGAGCACGGGGTTGGCAAAACGAATGTGCCCGTTGCCGTTACCGTTACCGTTCCCGTTGGACGAGGGCGGCCCATAGCGATGGGTTCGATCCAGTTTGCGAGCGCGCAACTCGTCCACACAAATGAGCCGGGCACCCTTGGCCGCGATCTGCCGCAGGGCCAGGTCCGCCGTGGCCCGGTTCCAAAAGCCGCAGGCATCGACGACGATGCTGACCGACTTTCCTCGGGCCAGCAGAGCCAACGCCAGGGCCTTCACCGAGCACTCCACACCCGTGCCGAAAACCACGTACTCGTTCACCGGGAGCAGGCCCAGCAGCCGATCGGCCTTGGGGTTGCCCAACAGGTCGTCGGTCCGCTTTTGAAAGATGACTTGCTGATACTGAGAGAAAAGGTCAGGCGGGACGATCAAGGTGTTATCGGCTTCGACTAAGGCGTGCGTGGGGAAGATGGTGAACTCGAGCTTGCGTTGCCCGCAGGATCCGTCCACGCAACAGGGTGGATGCCCGCTATCGGACACCTCGAACGGCCGATGCGCCTCCACGGACGAAATGACCGGAGCGTAGTTCCGTTTGGCCCATGCGACGACCCGTCGCAACTGCGGGACCAGGGTGTCCGCGTTGGCCACCGGGTAGATGCCGTCGGCCCGGCAGAAGTCCTGCTGGGTGTTCACATCGACGACCACGCACTCGAACCCGCGGCCGTTCTTGCGCCCAACCATAGATCGTCCCCGTCCTGAGCACACCCCGATCGCGCCGCGTTCGCGGCGCGCACGCGGCATCCGTGCGACTCCAAACTACCGAGGGGCGGGGGATTCGCTTCCTTCCCTCCCGTTGACCCTCACTACCCTAGGGAGATGTGCTCTTTGTGAAAGTGTAGCGGGCTGCGGCCTGCAAGGCGACACTTTCTAACAAAATCTCTAAGCTCTTTTTCCTTAGGTCGTTATGGGGCAAACCCCGAGCCGCGTCTCATGTGAGTCCCACATGAAGAGCGGCATGCCGTCATGGAAAACGATACTTCGGGCAAGTTTCTGGCAGCGGCGTACGTAGCTCCAGATTACCGCCGTGCTGAACCGATAGTGTTATCGGACACTGGTCTCGGTCCCCAGGCTCGGTCGCCCCAAATGGGCGATACCGAAGCGGGCGGAGTGCCAATGGGCGTGGCACTGTGCCGGGTTATGGCACGTTGTTCGGCGAATGGACGCAGGCCATGGTTAGCAGGACTAGGCGACCCTTATGGGATGTTCGGCCGCCGGCGTCGGGGACGCAAGGCAGTTTGGGAATTAGACGATGAATCTTCCGTCGCGCGGAAGGAAATGCGCCACGTTGCCGACGCCTTGACACGTCCGGGCGAGGCGACCGCGCGATGTCCGCGAGGCACATCGTCGCGAGGTGGAAGGCGGGTCAGGGATGACGCGGAAACGCACGGCCGGCAGAGGGTGGATTGCGCGGTCGTGGCTGATCAGTGCGGCGTGGGCCTGCGGGTGCTCGGAGCGCCGGGCGACGATCGACTCGGTGGTCGTGCCGAACCCCACGCTGGGAGCGGTGACCATCGCGGTGGCCCCGGCCGTGAACTTGAGCGGGTCGATGGACTTCGATCCGAATCGGTTCGCGGACCTGATGGCCGGAGAGCTGATGCACGTGGAGCGTGTGTCGGTGATCCCCGTGAGCCGAGTGCTCGCGGTGCTGTCGTCGCAGGGGACGGATCGCGTTCATTCGCCGATTCACGCGAGCGAGATCGCGGGAATGGTGGGCGCCGAGGCGATCCTGGTCTTCGCGGTGACGGAGTATGACCCGTATGACCCGCCGAGCGTGGCGTTGTCCGTGCAGTTGTTCGCCGCGACGCCGCGAGCGCCGTACCCGGGACCGCTGGATTCGGACCCTGCCGGTTCCTCGCAGGCGAACGGCGTAGCCGCGACAGGTCGGGTGCTGGCCCAGACCCAGCGACGAGTAGATGCGTCGCACGCGGATGTGGTGGAGGAGATTCGACGGTACGCGCGACAGCGAAGCGCTAACAACAGCCCCTACGGCTGGCGACAATACATGGTGAGCCAACAACATTTCATACAGTTCTGCTGCCATGCCGCGATTCGGGGGCTGTTGGACGAGCAGGGTTGGCCGGTCGTGGCCGGTGGAAGGGGTTAAAGGCAGGGCGCCGATGGACGCTATCCGGCAGTTATCGTTGGTCAAAGGCGAGGAACGGTTTGTCTTCCGTTATCGCTCCGGGCAGGAAGCCCAGGTGGTGGATGCCTTCTCGGAGCTGGCCGCGGATCGGGAAAGCCGGTTCGATTGGTTCGATGCGGCCGTGCTGAGCTACCAGATGGGCCGACGACTGGAGACGGAACTCGAGCAGATCGCTACGTAACGTGGGCGTCAGGGATGGCGACCGCCACTTGATGCGGGGCCTATAATCAGGTGGTAGTAGGGGTTCTTTCGCCGATGTGTAACCGCGATCATGAAAGACCATTCCCTGATTGACGAGTTTTTGAACTATCTGAAGTTCGAGCGACACTTCTCCCCGCACACGGCGAAGTGTTACGCGGCGGACTTGGCCCAGTTCTGCGCGTTCCTGGCAGGCGATTCGGCGGGCGCGGCCGGGAGGCAGGCGTTCGTTGGGCCTGACTCCGCGGGTCGGGGCCGAGCTGGAGACCCTTCGGGGGTCGAAACCGCTCTGCTCACCGACGTCGGCCTGCAACAGAAACTCCGCGACGTGGACACGGAGCGGGTCAAGGGGTTCCTCGGGTTTCTAGGTACTCAGAACTACTCGAAGTCGACGGTCGCTCGCAAGCTGGCGACGCTGCGCAGCTTTTATAAATTCTGTCTTCGTCGCGGCTACGTGAAGGCCCATCCCTTGGCGACGATTCGTACGCCTAAGCAGGAAAAGCGGCTGCCCAAGTTCCTTGAGCTCGAACAGATCACCAAGTTGCTCTCCACCCCGGATGACGGCACGCTGTTGGGGGCCCGCGATCGGGCCATGTTGGAAGTGCTCTTTTCGACCGGTGTGCGGGTCAGCGAGCTGGTGGACTTGAACTTTGCGGACCTGGATTTTGAAGGCCAGGTCATCCGTGTGCGCGGCAAGGGCAAGAAGCAGCGCACCACGCCGATCGGGCAGACGGCGATCACGGCCATCCGCAAGTACCTGGACATGCGCCGGGCCGATTCGCGCTCGCCGGCCTTCGATCAGAGCGCGCTGTTCGTGAACAAGCACGGGCAGCGGCTCAGCACGCGGAGCGTGCGCCGCAAGCTCGACAAGTACCTGGCCGAGTGCGGCCTCGATCCCTCGATCTCGCCACATACGCTGCGGCACAGCTTCGCTACGCACATGCTCAACCGGGGCGCCGACCTGCGCAGCGTGCAGGAACTCCTCGGGCATCAGTCGCTTTCGACCACGCAGGTGTACACACACCTGACCGCCCCGCGCCTCAAAGCCGCCTACGACGACGCGCACCCGCGGTCGTAGGCGTGTGCAGTGGGCCTTTTGGGCGGCTACTCGTCGCCGCCGCCGAAGCTGTAGACGCAGGGGTTGCACTCGCGGTCATAAGCGCCCATGTCCAGGCCGTCGACGATGCGCTCGTTCGTGTCCAGCTCCCCGGGAAAGGCGTGCGGTGTGCCACTGCTCTGCGAGCAGTGGGTTGCGTGAGACGAGTCGGAAGCTCAAACAAAGGGCTCATCCATTCGAATGGGCACATCGGTTCGTCCGTCCCAGAATCGCGCGCTGGACCATTCCCAATCCGTGGGGTCTTTGACCAAACCGCGGCGCACGGGGTTGGCGTGCATGTATTCGATCACCGCCGCGACGGTCTTCTCTTTGAAGATG
>Ga0187893_10013617_pt1 | contig 11271 bp, 16 predicted proteins | sample MA1701074metaG_FD_139574 | JGI IMG/M metagenome (GOLD analysis project Ga0187893, IMG submission 139574) | White microbial mat communities from a basaltic lava cave in the Kipuka Kanohina Cave System on the Island of Hawaii, USA - MA170107-4 metaG ...
CATGCCTCAAGGAATATCGGAAAGTCATCACTTTGTAAATGTTATTATTTAGCAGACCCTTAGGTCACCCTTCTGGTATTTCGCAAAGGAAGTGAAACCGCAGCTTGTGACGATCGCCTTCGCTCGATCGTCAAAGGCGGCAAGGAAAAGCGCATTGTGTCCACCGAGTGAGTGACCAATGACGCCGACTCGCGCTGAATCTACTTCTGGGAGCGACTGTAGCAAATCGATCGCTCTGCGATGATTGACGATCCCCTTCATCGTTGCGCTGGCATAACCGTTGGCATAAGGATCGAAGGCATAGCCTCCAAAGTTTGGATAATCCGGCGCGAGAGCGACGTAGCCTCTTCGGGCTAATTCGAGAGCATAGTGCAGGTCCGGTTTGCCGCCGAGGCCGGCGGGCTCTCCTTTGCCGAGGCGTGTCGTTTGATGTAGACACAAAACTGCAGCGGCCTTCCGGGACCGGCTCGCCCCCTCCGGAATCAGCAGGTAGGCGGAAACCCGATCGGCTTTTCCCGCGATCAGCTCACTCACAAAGGTGATCTTCCGCCTCTTGACTCCGCCCACACTCTCTTCATCCACGGTTCTCAGATCGAGCGGCGCAGAGCTTTGCTCAGGTAACTTTCCCATCACACGCTGCAGGTTCTCCAGAATCTCGACACGGCGATCAACCCATTCATCCTTGGTTCTGACTGTCCGCGGTCCCCGCTGAGAGCTGGGCGGCGAAGCTGACGCGAAAGATAAGCAGGCTGTAACCAGGACTCCGGCAAGCCACCAAGTCCTTCGTAACAAGATTCCTCGACTGGGTTTCATTGATAAGAATGGGGATTGCTCCGTCACAATGAAGCGCCTCTCCGCACAACACGAGCATCAGCTACGGCCCTTCTTGGTTTTCTTGGGGTTGGGCTTCTTCGCGGCAATCACCAGCACACTCATCCAGGCTGCGACAATGAGAAGGCCGCCCATTTCACGAGCCTCTTCCACGACGGTGTTGATCATTTCGAACGACTGAAACATCTCACCGAACGAAGTCCTGCCGACGACATCGGGTGCCAGCGAGGCAGCCCAGCCGAAGGCTGTGGCACCCACCGCAGCCGGCAGATACCAGCTGTGCTGGCCCAAGGTGCATAGGACGCAAGCGAGAACCGCCAATCCATACAACACTATCCATCGGAGCGGGTCCGGATCGTTGTACTGAACCGCGACTGAAAACAGGAAAGCAGCGGTCATCACCCAGTTGGCCACGCGGAATAACATCGAGCTCCTTCGTGCCAGTGCTTCGCGAACCGGCTGACTGACAAGTTGTCGTTCTTGTCGTCGAACGTCCTCGGCATTTGGTCGAGGACGCCCCCTATTGTCCCCCTTGGCAAGAGGGACAGCGAGCAAAGCGAGCAGGGGGTGGATCTGCCGGGGGATATGTTCACTCAAGGCGAAAGCTGATACTGCCGTTGCAGGATGCCAACGTGATGCCTTTCATGGCCCGCGATGATGTAAGCCAATGCGCGCACGCTGACTGGTTTCCCGTCCGCAACGCCGCGGCGCGTCAGAACCGCTTCGTCCAAGTTCTGCAGCAGCGCCAGCGTTGAAGCGCGCGCAAGGCGAAATTCTTCGATCAGACTGCGGAGCGTGCGCGACCGAAAGTTAGCACCTTTGACATAGTCGTCCTGCTCGAAGCCAGGGAGAGGCGTGGAATCGCCGCGGGCCACCCGCAACAACCGATAGGCCATGATGCGTTCTGTGTCCACCAGATGTCCGGTCACTTCCTTGATGGTCCACTTGCCCACCGCATAGGCGGCGTCCGCTTCCGATTCGGACACCCTGCTCAGCAAAGCACAGGTCTCTTCCACCTGTTCTTCTAGAAGCTGAAGAAGATTCTGGTTCGGCACTTTGCTGATATAGGTTTCGTGATAAGCGGAATACTCATCGCGGCCTGGCCTGGAAATCGTTGGTCTTGACATGAGGGGAATTCTCGATCGAAAACTGGATGAATTCTTGTGGCCCCGGTACGACAGCAGCAGGACAACTAAGTCCAATTGCGCCAAAACAGGAATCCAGACCGTCGGAGATACTGGATTTCCGCCTCGCTGGAATAACGTATTCACAACCTGCAAGGGTCGGTCGTTTCCTAATCTCTAACTGATGTGTGCACCGCGGGTTTCCACGAAAACGGCGTACAGCGACTGACTGCCACACATGAAGAGACGGTTCCGCTTAGTGCCGCCGAAACAGACGTTCGCGCAAATCTCCGGAAGACGGATCTGGCCGATGCGCTCGCCGCTGGGTGCGAAGATGTGCACTCCGTCGTAACCGTCTCCCACCCACCCAGCGCTGGACCAGACGTTGCCATCCTCATCGCAGCGAATGCCGTCGGCGAAACCCGACTTTCCATTCAGATCCATGTCTGCATATTTCCGGGCATTCTTAAGTTTTTTGCCATCCACGTCATAGCCCCAAATAATGTTTTTGGCGGCGGGATAGTGCGAATTTCCCGTGTCGGCGACATAGAGTTTTTTGTAGTCTGGAGAAAAGCAGAGACCGTTGGGTTTGAACGGATCTTCGGCCACTTTCTCCACCGCTCCCGATTGCGCGTCGATGCGATAGACCGCTTCCTTCTGATGCGGCTGCACGGAATCCGATTCTCCCCGTTTTCCTTCGTAGTCCATCAGACTGCCGTAGCCGGGATCAGTGAACCAGATGGAACCATCATTCGGATGCACCACGGCATCGTTGGGTGCATTGAGCGGCTTGCCGCCGGCACTTTCGGCCAGCACCGTGACACCACCGTCATGTTCGTAACGAACGACACGATGGGTTCCATGTTCGCAGGCTATCTGACGGCCCTGATAGTCAAAAGTATTCCCGTTGCTGTTGTTAGCCGGAAAGCGGAATCGGCGCGAAACGTGTCCGTCTTCCTCCAGCCAGCGCAGCTGCTCATTGTTGGGAATATCGCTCCAGAGCAGGTAGCGGCCAACCGTGCTCCATGCAGGACCCTCTGCCCAAAGTGTGCCCCGGTGAAGGCGCTGAATCGGCGAGTTCCCCAACTTGTATTTGAAACGCTTGTCGAGCACCACAACGTCAGGTTCTGGGTATCGTTGCGGCTCGGCGTCGGCGCCGAAGTTGCGAGCGAACGCCGTCGATGCCATGCCTGTCAATCCTGCGAGCGCCGTCGCTACGGAAAGAAACGACCGGCGATCGATCGTCTTTCGTTCAGCCAGTTTGCCGGGACCTGGTGCTCCAGGTCTTGAAGGCGCCAAATCGATGAACTTGTGCAACTGGACTCGGTTCATAGAAGCTCCTCTCACTTTCAACAACGGTTGTGTATGAATGATTCAAATTTGAAGCGGTTTAATTTTTCACTTAGATCTCTGCTGAACAATCGTTGCCGCGAAAGCGGGAATGACCGAATCCAAGCAGCTATCTCTTCGCCCCGCGGAATCCTGTCCTGAGTTGAGTACTGATACACCCCTACAACCGGGGTGTAGGAGGCTTAACGGGCGCCTGAAAGGAGAGCACACCCTTGGCTTTCGTTTTGCGCTTGTATACCTTGTCTCCGTTGGTCACATATAGATCATCGAATGCGGGACCGCCAAAAACGGCATTGGAAAGCGAAGCGCGTTGCGGCTTGGAGATGATGGCGTTTACCCGTCCCGCTTGATCGCAGACTTGAAGGCCAACCTGGCTTGTAACGTAGAGGAATCCCTGGCTGTCGACAGTCATTCCATCGGCGCCACTTTGCAGGGCGGTGTCTACCAGGTGCAAATGAAAGTAAGGCTGCTTGTGAGCCAAAGATCCGTCGGGCTGAATCTGAAACGAGTAAACCATCTGCCCCGCACTGTCGGCTACCAGAAGCAAACTCTGGTCGGGGGTCAGAAGAACCCCATTAGGGCGCGCGATCCCGGTATCCACCACGCGCTTCTCGCGTTTCGTATTGATGAACCAAATTTGCTTGTTGGGTGGATCGGAAACATAGATCTCACCCTTGTGGGTGATCGTCAGGTCGTTTGAGTCAAGGCCCTCAGCTACGATCGTTTCCGTTCCGTCCATGTCGTAAGCCACAATCCTTTGGCGGCCGTTCTGGCAGGCATAAAGTTTTCCATCCGGCCCGAACATCAAGCCATTAGTGCTGCCCGTATCTTCTTTGAAGATCGAAACCTTTCCGTCCAGACCAGCCTTGTGAATGCGGTTGTTCGGAATGTCGGTGAAGAACACTTCACCCTTTGCATTTGCTGCCGGACCCTCGGTAAACCGGTAACCCTCACCCACCAAGTGCCAGCCTTCGCCGGGAACCAAAAGGTCCGCCAGCAGTTGTTTGGATGGGCCGGCAGGCCGAATCGGCGCCGGGTAGTCACGCCAAAGCCATCGCAAAGCGTCGGGGAGGATCGCGCCCCCATGCTTACTGTTATGAGCGCCGTCTCCCCAGACATTCTTCACGTCGTAACCGGAGAACTCGAGCGCAGAGAGCATCTCCTGATTCGCGAGGAACCAGTTGCCACCGTAACCATTGTTGTCGTTGGAACCATCCTGCAAGAACACGCGAATTGGCTTGGCTTCCGTTTTCCGAATCAAGGTCGGGTAGTCGTTGCCGCCTCTGAGCCCCACGTAGGTCCCAATGGTGCTGAACATGCGGCTAAACTCTTCGGGCCGCTCCCACGCCGCCGTGAAGGCGCAAATGGCTCCAGAGCTGGCGCCGCCAATCGCCCGGCTGTTGCCGTCTTTGGCAAGGTTGTATTTCTTACCGACTTCGGGAAGGATCTCTTCCAGCAGAAATCGCGCATACCGGTCGCCCAGGCCGTCGTATTCAAAGCTCCGGTTGAAACGAGCCAACGCGCTGTCGGAGGCAGCGGGTACAACACCCGGGTTGATAAAGATGCCGACAGTGACAGGTATTTCCTTCTTGTGAATGAGATTGTCGAAGACCACCGGCACGCGCCAGCTGCCTTCGGGATTGACGTAGCCCGCACCATCCTGAAAAACCATGACGCACGCGGGTCTGGCAGCATCGTATTGCTTTGGCACATACACCCAATAATCGCGGACGGTGCCTGGAAAAATCTGACTGGTCCACGAATACTTCGTGACCGTGCCCTTGGGAACTCCAGTCTGGATCTGTGAATCCGGCCCGAGAGTGTAGTCGTCAATGGCGGCGGCAGGCCTTCCGACACAGGCCGCCAGAAGGAAAGCACAAAGCCATTTTTGCAAAGACATAGCTTCTCCTCGCAATCGAAACATTTAGATTCCACGAAACCAGCCCGGTACATCGTCAACCCCGGGCCGAGCGATGAGTGCATACCACGCCTGCGCGTTATCCAGGACCCCGCTTCTTGATTGCTTCGATGGTCAATCGAGCTTGCTGCCGGGTGCGTTCACCAAAATGGTCAGACCGGCCGGTGAATCTTTGAATCGTTTCGAGGTCTTCGGTCTGCCCAACCAGATAGAGACCCCTGAGCGCCTCCCACACCTGTGCCTCCGATGGGGCCAGGACGAGGATGCCCTGACCTTCGGTAACTGAAGCGCCATCCTCAACTAACTTCTCCCTGACGAAGCCCGGCAATAATGATCGCACCTCGAAAGGTTCCGCACGTTCCGTTTCAATCCGCGCCAGGAGAGTGCCAGTATCCACGGAGTCGTCTTCTTTCAAGCGATACCGCAATACACCGGCCCTGGGCGACGCGACAGTAAAAGGCTGCAGCATGCTGAGCAGTTCCGGCCGTCCTTGGGCATCGGAAAATCGAACCAGGGCCAAGGCTGCGTTGCGCCGAACCAAAGGATTGGCGTCTTTCACTAGAACCGCGAGCGCCTCGTGAAACTTCTCCTGTTTGGCGTCCTGGCCCATTAGCCAGGCCAGCGTGTTCCGGACTTCCGGTACCGGATGAGTTACCAGGGACAGAATCAAAGGATACCACCGTCGGGCCTGGTCCCACTGGCCTCGCGTCATCTGCTCTGAAATCTGGAGCAGAGCGTGTTGGGTGTCTCTCGGCCGCGCGGATTCTGTCTCCAGGTATTCTTTCAGCTTTTCATCGCTCAGCACCGTCCCGAACCAGGTTCCTTTCCAAAACAAGAACGGGACCAGAACCATCAGGACGGCCACTCCGAAAACCAAGAGTTTGACTTTTGGCCCGGGAGGAATATGCAGTTTCTTTTCTGTTCTCATGAGGTTTAACGACGGTGGTGAAAAATACTTGTGGGTGCGGTCGCAAAGCAGACCACGTCAGCTGGGACCCCCTTGGTAAGGGCACTACAGAGGAAACACTTACCGCAGAAATCAAAAGGGGGACAGCCAGACTTCACGCTCAAAAGCAGACCGCACCTTACACGTCGCGGGCGGCTTGTCTTGAGTTCCGCCGCCTCGCGCTGCTACCATTGGTACAGCATCCAATAGATCACGACGCCGGTTACGGAAACATACAGCCACAAGGGCAGCGTCCAGCGAGCAATCTGGCGATGCTTGTCGAAGCGCTCTTTGAGCGCGCGCGACAGGGTAACGAGCGCCAGCGGGAGAATGGCGGCAGCCAGGACGATGTGCGTCAGCAGTATCGTGTAATAGACACTTCGGAGCCAGCCCGTGCCAGCAAACCGCACCGAGCCGGGTGGAACCTGAAAGTGATAGATGAGATAGGACGCAAGAAATAGGGTCGATGTGGCGAATGCCCCGAGCATGCAACGTTTGTGGGCAACCAGTTGTCGCTGCCGGACAAAATAAAAACCCAGCGTCAGCAAAACGGTGCTGGCGGCGTTCAGCGTCGCATTCACTGCCGGCAGATCCGACACGGACATCATGCCCCGGTCTCCCGAAGAAGTATCCTGGCATCGGTCTCCAGCTTCCGCAACTCCTCCTCTTCACCGCTGCTGTAGTAGCCGCGCACGCGGCCCTGCCGGTCAATCAAAACAAAACGAGTCGTGTGCAGAGTGATATCATCAACTCCACCGACAAGGAAGCCAGACTTGGCGAGTTGGTGAATCGCCGACTTGTCACCAGTCAGGAAAAACCATCGCCCCTCCTCCGCCTGATACTGGGCGGCATACTTCTTCAAAACCTCCTGGGTATCGAACTCAGGATCCACCGAAATCGAAACCAGACGAAGAGTTTCTGCATCGCGCAAGTGGCGCTGCAAAGAGGCCATTCGCGAACTCATGCGCGGACAAGGTCCCGGACAGCGGGTGAAAATGAAATCGGCAATCCACACGTTGCCTTTCAGATCAGCCAGACCGAGCGAATGCCCGCTGCGCTCAAGCAAGCGAAAGTCGGGCAACTGCGCGAGAACTGGCAACGGAGTCTTCCCGAAAACGCTTCTTCCTGTCAGCCGCAGATTCAGCCAGACGAGTCCGGCCAGAGAAATCAGCATCAGGCTGATGGATGAAGCCAAAAGCAAGCGGCGGAAATCAGGTGAGGACAGAGGAGACATTTGTTAGTGCAATGACCTTCGTGGCAAGTATACCTGAAGCCCGATCAAGGCTGCAGATGATGCCTTGGAGCCCAAGAATAAGCAGTTCAGAGGAGCAAGGGGTTAGGATGCGCGGTGTTGGCGCCGCATCAAGCATCGGCAGGATTGACCGTGCTTCGGGAACCCCCTGGGGAACTGAATCCTATTGGGTCCTGCGTTGCGCCGACCCCACCGCATCCTTCGGTGGTTGGAACGTTGCTGTTGGCAAGGCACACGACATACGAAACTGCTCTACAACGCTCTTCGCGACACCAGCACTACCGAAATGGCGATCATTGCCAGGCCGAAAACACTTGTGACGCCGACTGCTGTTGCGAGCGAACAAAATTCCAGGATGGGATTTTCCACACCATGGTAAAGCACCTGCCGCAGAGCACTCAGCGCATACGTCATGGGATTGATCATCATGATCATGCGAACCCATGAGGAAGCGCCTGACATCGGGAATAAAGCGCCGGACAGCAGCCACATAGGAACCAGCAGCAGGTTCATCAAAGCGTGAAAACCTTGTATCGAATCCAGTTTCCAAGCAAAGGCAAACCCGAGCGCCGTCAACTCAATAGCGATGAGCGCTACCACGGCAAGCAATAGCGGCCACTGTGTCCACGCGATCTGAATTCCAATCAGGGGTGACAGCAATAGCAGCAGCCCGCCCTGTAGTACGGACAGGGTTGTGACCCCCAAAATTTTCCCAAGAACCAAGCTCAGGCGTGAAGGCGGAGCGACCAGCACGGAGAGAATGAATCCTTCCCGGCGTTCTTCAATGACAGAGATGTTCGAAAAGATGGACGTGAAAAGAAGAATCATCAGCAGAGTGCCCGGAAAGAAGTACTCGAGGTATCCTGTTTCGAGGGCACCGGATGCCGGGCGGAAAGAACTCCCGAAGCCTGACCCCATGAGCAGCCAGAAGATCAACGGAGTCCCCAGAGCACCCACGACGCGGCTCCGTTGTCGAAGAAAACGGACGATCTCCCTTTGCCACAGGCTGGCCAAAGGCAGAAAGAATTTAGGAATGGGACTCGAAGAGTTCATCACCAAAGAATCATAGCCGCAGGAACAGCCATCGGCAGAGCGTGAACTACCTCACCCGCAGCGATTAGCCGATACGGCCTGCGGCAGCGGCTGAGGACGACACATCCGCGCTCTCAGGAGGCGCCTACTGCTTGCCGCGGTTCTGCATCAAGTGGCGGACTTCCTCGCTGCGCAGGGTCCAGAAACAGTTCAGAAAAAAGACCAGAGCCATTACAAGGCAAACGAGGGTCAGGAAAATGCCGTCCAGCGAGGCGAACTGATGGCTGATAACCAACCAGCCAGCCAGAACCAACGAGCCGATGCCCAGCACGAAAGATGAGACCAGCAACAGGACCGTTTCTACCATCATTCTCTCCTTGAATGGAATTGTGACCAGGCAATCGCAGCTCCGGTCAGCCATTCTTCGCCCAGAAGGCCTGACCGGTCATGTGAATGAAGACATCCTCCAAACTCGGTTTGGACAACGTGACGGCGTCAATTTCCCCTGGGAATGACTCGACCAGGTCGGTAATGAATTCGTGTCCTTTAGGACGCTCAATTCTCACCGTATTGTCCATTACAGCCGCTGCCAAGCCAAATCGGCTGTTGATGGAGCGGCTCAGCCGTTCGGCATCCTGCGTTCTCAAGACAATCACGTCTCCCCCAACGTGGCTCTTGAGCGCTTCGGGGGTGTCGAGGGCTACAAGGACTCCATCATTCAAGATGGCCAGCCGATGGCATTTCTCTGCCTCATCCATCAAATGCGTTGTGAGAAGGACGGTAGTTCCATCCTGCCGATTCAAAGCTTCCAAGTACTGCCAGAATTCGCGGCGCGCCCCTGGATCCAAGCCGGAGCTGGGCTCGTCGAGCAGCAACAACCGCGGGCGATGCAAGATGCTCTTGGCCAGTTCGACACGCCGTTTCATTCCTCCGGAGAGAATCTCGACGATATCGGAACTCCGTTCGGTCAAGCCGAATCGATCCAGAATTTCCACGATACGTTTCCGCAACGGGGTTCCCCTTAACCCATACAGATGCCCCTGATGGCGAAGATTCTCAGTGACGGTCAGCTTACGGTCCAGACTCTGCGTTTGAAAGACGACACCGGCGACCTGGCGCACAAACGCAGGCGACTTTTCAACGCTCTGACCAAAAACGGAAATGGACCCAGCAGAAGCCGACAACAAGGTTGTCAGAACACGAAACAGCGAGGTCTTGCCGCTTCCGTTCGGACCCAGTAACCCAAAAATCTCGCCCGGAAAAACAGAGAACTCCACCTTCCGCAACGCCTGTACGCCACCGTAAGACAGGTTGAGATTACTGATCTTGATGGCAGGTTCTATCGTCACACGAGGTAGGGGAACTTGATCGAGGTGGCTCAAGCAGCCGTGGAGGCAATCGCTTCACTTCCAGCGGATGCCTCTGCCTCTTGGGTTGGGCGGGGAGCATTGCGACGGCGAAAAGCAAACAGTAGAAGGCTGCTCATCATGGCTACAGGCGGCACAAGCAGCATGAGTATCCCCCAGTTGAGGGACGCCGCCGCCTCCTTCGACTGTGCAGCGGCGACCGTCTTGCACATGGCACATCCTTGGGCCAAAAGCTCGGGCGCACTGACAACTGCAGACGCCAAAGTCACGACTGCCAGGATGCACCAATCTCTATTGCTCACGCGTTTCATCGGTGTTCTGAACTGCCTGACGCTCATGTCTGAGCGTCGTGCGAGCGAAGGATGAACGTCAACGATGGTCCGCCTCGCATGCCGCTACCAAGGCTTCATATGCAATAGCCGGATGCTGTCTGGGAAAAACACCGCCAGGGTGGACGCCACCACAACTAATGCCGGAATCAACGTTAACACTAGCGTCCGCTTTTCGAATCGCAAGTGCATGAAGTACGCCATGATCAGGGCGGCCTTGACGAGCGATAGTCCCATCAAGAGCACCAGCATCACGCCCACAGAGAACTGAATGTAGGCCAGAAAGACTTCGACACCAGTCAGGATCAACAACCAAGCCCAAACCGTCAGCGTCAGCTTGCCGGTTAGTCCGTGGGATTCAGAATGTGTGCTCACGAATTGCCTCCGGAATGGTTTGTTCAGACTCCAAGCTTTGAGCGCCTATCACCCGTCGCGGACGTCAGACTAATGCATCTTAACCGACAGCAAATAGACCAACGGGAAGACAAACATCCAGACCAAGTCCACAAAATGCCAGTACAAGCCGCAAACTTCGACGTGTTCAGCACCGTATTTCCCTCGTAAAACCCCTATCGCCATCCCGGCCAAATAAAGGACTCCGGTAAAGACGTGAAACATATGCAGACCCGTAATTCCGAAAAACGTAGCGCCAAATTGGGGCACGTTCCATGGGTTGGAGACCAAGGTCACACCTTCATGGAACAGAGACCTCCACTCCATCAAGTGCAAGACCATGAATGCCACGCCGCCTGCGATGGTTGCGAGAATCCATTTCACCGTTCCGGCCCGGTCTTGACGCTGGGCGGCGTTGACACCCAGCACCATAGTCAGGCTGCTGGAGAGCAGGCAGAAGGTCATCAGCGATGAGAAGGCGATGCTGGGCCAGAGATGAAATGGTGTCGGCCAGTCGGGCGTGGAGACCCTAAGATAACTGTATCCAATCAACAAGGCTGAAAACGTTAGGGCGTCTGAAATAATGAACAACCACATCCCCAGCTTCTTGTGACCGACGGAATAAGGCAGTACGCCTCCATCCCATTCCGTCATTCTGAACTCCTCCGCGTGCACATTGGCCATCCGCTTACCTCCAGAAGAATAGCAATACGAAGAGATAGATCCATA
>Ga0187893_10013618_pt1 | contig 11271 bp, 10 predicted proteins | sample MA1701074metaG_FD_139574 | JGI IMG/M metagenome (GOLD analysis project Ga0187893, IMG submission 139574) | White microbial mat communities from a basaltic lava cave in the Kipuka Kanohina Cave System on the Island of Hawaii, USA - MA170107-4 metaG ...
CACCGCCGCCCCAGCGCCCAGCCCGGCCGCGCCCCGGTGACTCCTGGCGGCGGCGGGCCGCACGGCGCGACAAGCCGGGCCTCGGCGCCGCACCGGTCACACTCCCCGGCCTCGACGGCGCGCGGCCCGAACTCCGTACCGCCCACCCACGGATAGCGCCTCACGAGGGCAGAGCGAAGGGCCGCACGTGAACTAGGATCAGCCATACAGGGAGGGTCAACAATCGAAGGAGCCGCCGCATGCCTGATTTTCCGTCGATCCAGCACATCGCCGTGACCGTGACCGACCTCGAGGCCAGCGCGACTTGGTACGAGCGCCTGCTCGGGTCGAAGCCAGTCTTGGACGAGATGATGCAAGAGCCGCTGTCCATCCGCCATATCGCGTTCGCGTTGCCCTCCGGTCAGCTGATCGGCTTGCACGGCCATGACGCGACCGATCAGAGCGACCGCTTCGACGAGGAGCGCATCGGCCTCGACCACATCGCCTTTGGTTGCGCGGACCGAGCTGAGCTGGAGGCATGGCAGGCACGGCTCGACGAGCTTGGCATCGAGCACGGAGGCATCGTCGACGCCACCTATGGCTCCGGCCTCTCGTTCCGGGACCCCGACAACATCGCCCTCGAGTTCTTCGCCCCCCCGTCCTAAGGCCTTATGGCCAGGATTCGGCACGCATGCGTGCCGAATCCTGGCCATTACCTACGAGCAGGACGAGCATGCCGATCGCTCGCGCTGGGGATGCGCCCAGCGGCGAACCCGACGGTGACGAGCTGTCTGCTGCAAGGCGAACAGCGCGGTCTGGTAGTTCACGACGAAACCACCCGCGGGCACGAACGCGAGCTCGTCGGGAATCGGCATCGTCCGCGCGGCGTCGGCCAGCGCGACCTGTGCGAAGCCGCCGAATGGCACCTGCGCGACCACCCGCCGACCGGGCTCGAGCCCCGATCCGGGGGGTGCGGCCCGGACCGTGCCAGCGACCTCGAGGCCTGGCGTGAATGGCAGCGGCGGCCTGACCTGGTAGCGGCCCTGCGTGACCAGGAGATCCGCGAAGCTCACGCCAGGCGGCGTGGACGTCGATCGCGACCATCCCAGGATCGGACGGGTCGGGAACCTCAGCCAGCGCGAGCCCGTCCGGGCCGTCGAGGCTGGTAACCATCAGCGCCCACATGGAGCCGATCTTCCCAGAGCTCCGACCAACGGGCAAACAAGGTTATCCGCACTCGTGTCACCGCGGGTTCGAGTAGATGCGGCGAGGCAGGATGAGTACCGCGGTGCGCCGTTCCGCGGCCATCACCCGGTCGTACTCCGCCCAGTTCTCATGAGTTCCACCCGCGGCCGTAAAAACGTCGCGTAGCAGCCGCGGCAGCCGCTCCGGGGCGAAGCCATCCAGCGGGTCGTCAGGTCCCGCGAGGTCGGCCGTGCCCTCGACCGTCACCCACTCCCAGCCGGCGCGCAACGTGACCGCCAGTGATGAGCCGGCGCGGAGGAGCACGAGCTTTCTCGCCCGGCTCAGGGTGACGAACCCGACGACCGGCGTGCCGCTCACCGGGTGATCGAGCACGCCCACATTGACCACCGACGCATGGACGCTGCCATCGGGGCGGGCGATGGCCACCCCGGCGAGCCCCCGATCCTGTCGTACGAGCTTGGCGAAATCCTGCAGATCGGCCACATCCATTCCTTTCTCCGGCCGCCAACGGCCCCTGCACGCGTGCGCCAGGCGGTCGAGGAAGATCCGCTGCCCGGCCACGATCTTCTCGCGGGCTTGCTCGAGATCGAACCATGCAACACGGTCGATCTCGGGGAACTCCTGGATTCGGCCGGACCCCTTCGGCCACTCCATCTCGAAGGTTCCGGGGACCACGAGGGCCGGGTCGAGATCGCTCTCGACGGCCCACACCGTCACGTCCTTGCCGCCGGACTGCCGCACGGCGCCGAGGTCGACCAGCTCACCGCTGGGCACCGGCAGGCCGAGCTCTTCCTGGAACTCCCGCCGGGCCGCCGCCTCTGGCTCTTCGTCCGGCTTGTGCTCTCCCTTGGGCACAGACCAGCCGCCCGCATCCCGCTTCGCCCAAAACGGCCCACCCATGTGGCCGAGCAGCACCTCGATGGTTCCACCGACGTGACGGAACAGCAAGATCCCCGCGCTGCGCTTCCCGGGCATAGGGCGATTCTGCCGCGCCCTCCCCTTATGGCGCGAGCCCGAGGAGCCGCGCCGCGTTGCCGCTCAGGATCCCGCGCAGGGCATCTGGCGGCAGCCCGAGGTCGTCCATCTCCCGCAGCGACCGCTCAGGCGAGATGAACGGCGTATCGCTGCCCCAGATGAACCGGTCCCGTAGCCGCCCGCCCATCTCGTGGACCACCTCTGGGGGGATGCGCCGTGGGGACCAGCCGGAGATCTCGATGTGAACGTTCGTCTTGTGCAGCGCCATCGCGATCAGCTCGTGGTGCCACGGCCAGCCGAAATGTGCGGCGACGATCTGCAGCGCGGGATGCGCCGCGGCGACCGCATCGAGGCGGATCGGTCGGGCGTAGTCGAGCCGGATGCCCTGCCCGCCGGGCTGGCCCGCGCCGATCCCACTCGTCCCGGTGTGGAACAGGATGGGCAGGCCGAGCCGCTCACACTGGGCGAAGATCGGCCAGTACCGCTCGTCGTCCGGCGCGAACGCCTGCAGCGAGGGGTGCAGCTTGACGCCGCGCAGCCCGAGGTCGGCGATCCGGCGGATACCGTCGACCGCGTCCTGACCCGTGTGCGGGTCGACGCAGCCGAACCCGACGAAGACGTCCGCGTCCTTGGCGCACGCGGCGACGATCGTCTCGTTGGAGACCGGCGGGCGGTGCATCGCCGTGCGAGCGTCCCAGGCCAGCAGCACGGCTTTGGCGTCGAGCGCGCGGTACCGATCGGCGAGCTCGCCGAGGTCCGCGCGGATGACCGGCGCTCGGAAGTACCGCTCCGCCGGCTCGATGTACCCGGCCATGCTGCCGTCGAGCCAATCCGGCGTCGTCGGATGGACGTGGAAGTCGACCGCGCGCACTGTTCCCCCTTGCTCCAGTTTCGCCATCCGTATACCCAGTCTGCATCGCGCCGCACGTCCACGGTCTTGCGGCTATCGTCTGAGGGCGGAGTGAGCTGTAATCATGAGCCCATCGCTTTCGCGAAAGGAGGGAAGTGACCCGTGTCCGCCACCGAGCCCGAGCTGAGCCGCGAGCAGCAGTGGGAGCGCGATGTGTACGGCGCGACGGCCGAGCGCCGCGCCTCGTTCACCACGCTGAGCGGCGAGCCGATCAAACCCCTCTACACCGCGCGGGATTTACCCGATAACCAGGACAAGACGATCGGCCTGCCCGGCGCGTACCCCTTCACGCGCGGCGTGTACCCGTCGATGTACCGCGGGCGACTGTGGACCTTGCGCCAGTTCGCCGGCTTCGGGACCGCGGAGGAGACCAACGCTCGCTTCCGATACCTGCTCGACCACGGGCAGACGGGGCTGTCGACCGCGTTCGACATGCCCTCGCTGATGGGGTACGACTCCGACCACGCCCGCTCGCTCGGCGAGGTCGGCCGCGAGGGGGTCGCGGTCGACTCCATCGAGGACATGGAGACGCTGTTCCAGGGAATCGACCTGGGCGAGGTCTCGGTGTCGATGACGATCAACGCTCCGGCGGCGATCATCATGGCGTTCTACGTCGTCGCGGCCGAGCGGCAGGGCGTCGCGCCGGACCGCCTGTCCGGGACGATCCAGGCCGACATCCTGAAGGAGTACATCGCCCAGAAGGAATGGTGCTTCCCGGTCGACCACGGGATGCGCGTGATGGGCGACCTGATCGAGTGGTGCACGCACCACACGCCGCGCTGGCATCCCGTGTCGATCTCCGGCTACCACATCCGTGAGGCCGGCTCGACCGCCGCGCAGGAGCTCGCCTTCACGCTCAAGGACGGGCTGACCTACGTGGAGCAGGGCGTCGCGCGCGGCATGGACGTTGACGCCTTCGCCCCGCGACTGTCGTTCTTCTTCAACGCGCACCTCGACTTCTTCGAGGAGATCGCGAAGTACCGCGCCGCCCGGCGGATCTGGGCCCGCGAGCTGCGCGAGACGTTTGGCGCGCGCGACCCCCGGTCGTGGTTGATGCGCTTCCACGCGCAGACCGCGGGCGTGTCGCTGACGGCGCAGCAGCCGCTGAACAACATCGTGCGCACGGCCGTCGAGGCGCTCGCCGCGGTGCTGGGAGGCACCCAGTCGCTGCACACGAACTCTTACGACGAGGCGCTGGCGCTCCCGACCGAGGAGGCGGTCAAGGTCGCCGTCCGGACCCAGCAGATCCTCGCCGAGGAGGTCGGCGTGACGAACACGATCGACCCGCTGGGCGGCTCCTACTTCGTCGAGGCGTTGACCGACCGTATGGAGGAGCTGGCCTACGACTACTTCCGCCGGATCGACGACCTGGGCGGGATGGTCGAGGCGGTCAAGCAGGGCTTCCCGCAGCGCGAGATCGCCGACGCCTCGTACACGCTGCAGCGGGAGATCAGCCGCAAGGAGCGCACGGTCGTCGGGGTCAACAAGTACGTGGATGAGGACGAGAAGCCGCTCGAGATCCTCCACATCGACCCCAAGCTCGAGCGCAAGCAGTGTGAGCGGGTGCAGGCGGTGCGCGCCCGGCGCGACCAGGCCGAGGTGGATCGGGTCCTGGACGAGCTGAAGCGCGCGGCGAAGGACGCTGGCGTCAACCTCATGCCGAGCCTCATTGAGTGCGCGAGGGCGGACGCAACCGAAGGTGAGATCGTCGCGGCCCTGCAAGAGGTGTTCGGCAGCTACCGGGAAGCGCCCATCTTCTGAAGGAGCTCTCGTGGACGAGCGCCCCATGAGCCGAAGTGGCCCCCTGCGCGTCGTGGTCGCCAAGGTCGGTCTCGACGGCCACGACCGTGGCGCGAAGATCATCGCTCGCGCGCTGCGCGACGCGGGCATGGAGGTGATGTACACCGGCCTGCACCAGACCCCCGAGGAGATCGTGGCGACGGTAATCCAAGAGGACGCCGACGCGGTTGGGGTCTCGATCCTGTCCGGCGCGCACATGGCGCTGGTCCCCAAGATCGTCGAGCTGCTGCGAGAGGCAGAGGCGGGCGACGTCCTGGTCGCGGTCGGCGGCACGATTCCCGACAAGGACATCGCCAGCCTGAAGTCGATCGGCGTGGTCGAGGTGTTCACACCAGGAGCCGACCTCGACGACATCGTCCAGTTCTTCCAGAGCCAGAGGGAGGTCACCTCATGAGCACCACCGCCCCGCACCCGCCGCCCGGCCGGGACGCACGGCCAAGGATGACGTCCTACCAACAGGAACGCGAGCGCTACCGCGTCTCGGTACCCGAACGCTTCAACGCCGTCCGCGACGTCGTCGAGGGATGGGCGGGCGAGGGCCCCGACGCGCTGGCGCTGGTGTCCCTTGACGGCGAGGGCAACCTCGTCGCCGAGCACACCGCGGCCGAACTGGCCCGCGAAGCCCGCCGCGCGGGCGCCGCGCTGCAGGCGCTCGGGATCGGCAAGGGCGACCAGGTGTTCGTGATGCTCCCCCGGGTCCCCGCCTTCTACTTCGCGATCCTCGGCGCGATGCGGATCGGTGCCGTGCCGATGCCCGGCCCCAACCTGCTCACCGCCCGCGACATCGCCTATCGCATCGAGCGCGGCGAGGCGGTCGCCGCCATCACCAACGGGCCCGGCGCGGAGAAGATCGACGCGATCGAGGCCGAGCTGCCCACGCTGCGCCATCGCATCCTGTGGTCCCCCCAGGACCAGGAGCGCGACGGCTGGGAGGACCTCGACACCCTGATGGCGCAGGCCGACGAAGGCCAGGTGCCCGAGGATCCAACCGCGGCCGCCGACCCACTGCTGCTGTACTTCACGAGCGGCACGGTCAGCTATCCCAAGATGGTGATGCACGCGCAGAGCTACGCGCTGGGTCACGTGGGCACGGCTCGCTTCTGGCACGATCTGCGCCCCGGCGACCGGCACTGGACGATCACCGACACGGGATGGGCGAAGGCCGCGTGGGGTGGCCTGTTCGGGCAGTGGCACGAGCGCGCGGCCGTCGTCCAGGTCGCGCTCGGCAAGCCCGACGCGGGCACGATCCTTGGCATTATCGCGAACTATGGCATCACGTCGTTCTGCGCCCCGCCGACGCTGTACCGGCTGCTCGTGCAGTCCGACCTCAAGGCGTACGACCTATCCGTGCTACGGCATTGCACGAGCGCCGGCGAGCCGCTGAACCCTGAGGTCATCCGCGTCTGGAAGGACGGCACCGGCGGCCTGACCGTCTACGACGGCTACGGCCAGACCGAGACCACGGCCCTGGTCGCCAACTATCGCGCCGTGCCCGTGCGACCCGGCTCGATGGGGCTGCCGGTCCCCGGCTACGACGTGGAGATCCGCGACGACGGCGGCAAGCCCAGCCCGGACGGGGAGGTCGGCAACATCGCCGTACGCGCGGACCCGCGGCCGGTCGGCCTGTTCGGCGGTTACCATCTCGACCCCGGCTCGACCGCCGAGCGCTTCCGCGACGGGTGGTACTACACCGGAGACCGGGCCAGCCGCGACGCCGATGGCTACATCTGGTTCGAGGGCCGCGACGACGACGTGATCACCTCCTCGGCCTACCGGATCGGCCCTTTCGAGGTCGAGTCGGCGCTGATCGAGCACCCCGCGGTCACCGAGGCCGGCGTCGTCGGCAAGCCCGACCCCGACCGCACCGAGATCGTGTGCGCGTTCGTCATCCTCGCCAAGGGGTACGAGCCCTCAGAAGCGCTGACCCTCCAGATCCAGGCCCACACCCGGCAGGTCGCCGCGCCGTACAAGTACCCGCGCGAGATCCACTACGTCACCGAGCTACCCAAGACCGTGAGTGGCAAGATCCGCCGCGTCGAGCTTCGAGAGTGGGCCCGCACCGCGATCCCCGACGACGTGAAGCTGTCCTAGGAGCAATGCCACCACTTCAGGGCCTGGGAAGAAATAAGGTTCTGATTCGTCCAGGTCTGAGCAAGCTGCCACCGTCGCAACGACGTCTGTGCGGGTCCGGGCGAATACGGGCCGCCGGAATCCCGCACACAACCAACCAACGTCTCGCAAGGCGCGTGTGCGATCACGGGCGCATGCGCCCGAGCAGGCACATCACACCAGCGACTCGCGCGAAAGGAGCGCACGTGTGGCATCAGTGGCTCCCCGAAGTTGGGGAGTTACCGGGTGGACCATTGGGTGGGCCTGCACGCCGAACACGGTCCGAATGCGCTCAGGGGTCAGGACGTCTGCGGGTGCGCCGCTGCCCACGATGCGCCCGTGTTGCATGAGGTAGATCCGGTCGCAGAACTCGGCGGCGAGGTTGAGGTCGTGCACCGCGGCTAGGGCGGTGACGCCGAGGTTGCGGACGAGGGTCATGATCTCGATCTGGTAACGGATGTCGAGGTGGTTGGTGGGTTCGTCGAGCAGGACCACGGGGCTTCTCTCCGCCGGATAGGGTGGCAAAGATCCGCTCGCGGAACGCGGCCATGCCCACCCGGCGCAGGGATTGGGCGGCCAGCTCGAGGTCCTCGTCGCTGTCGCCCTCCAGCGGGCCCTTGTGCGGGGTCCGGCCCATCAGCACGACCTCGGAGGTGGTGAAGTCGAACTCGGCGTGGGCTTCTTGGGCCACGACCGCGGTGCGCCGGGCGGAGGCCCGCGCGCTCAAGCGCCACACGTCCTCCTCACCGACCTGGACCGCGCCGGCCGACGGTCGCAGCGCCCGGTAGATCGTGCGGAGCAGCGTCGACTTGCCACAGCCGTTGAGGCCGACCAGTGCCACGAACTCCCGAAGCTCGACCGTCAGCTCGACGCCGTCGAGGATGCCGGTGCCGTCGATCTCGACGCGGACGTCAGCGAGCTGGATTCTCACCCGGTCGCCACCTGCTCGCTGCGGTCGCGGCGGCGTAGCAGCCACAAGAAGAAGGGCACGCCGACGACCGCCGTGACGATGCTGAGCGGGAGCTCGGTGGGTGGTCTGGCGGCCCGGGCGGCCAGGTCGACGAGCACGAGGAAGGTCGCGCCGGTCAGGGCGGCGATCGGCAGGACGCGGCGGTGGTGGGAGCCAACCACAAGCCGGGCGAAGTGCGGCACGATCAGGCCGACGAACGCGGCCGCTCCGCTGACCGCGACTGTCACGCCGGTGAGCAAGGAGGTCAGCACCAGCAGCCAGACGCGTAGCCGGTGCACGTCGACGCCTAACGCGGTGGCACCGTCTTCCCCGGCGAGCAGCGCGTTCAACTCCCGCGCCTGTGTCATCATCAGGCCGATGCCTACGGCCAGGGCCGCGCACGGGACTGCGAGCAGGTCCCAGCGGGCGGCGCCGAGGCTGCCCAGCAGCCAGAACAGCACGCCTTGCGCGCCCTGCGGGTCGGCGGCGGTGAGCAGCAGGTAGCTGTAGCCAGCCTGGAATAGGTAGCTCATGGCGACCCCGGCCAGGATCAACCGGGTCGGGGTCACACGCCGGCGGCGTTGGGCCAGCAGGTACACCGCCCCGGTGGCGATCAGCGCCCCGACGAATGCGGCTGCTGACAGCGACAGCCCGCCGGCGGCGGCCGAGCCGAGCACGAGCACCATGACCGCGCCCAGCGACGCCCCCGACGACACCCCGAGCAGGTAGGGGTCGGCTAGCGGGTTGCGAACCACGGCCTGCAGCACCGTGCCCACGACCGCGAGCCCGGCGCCGACCACCACCGCCAGCAGCGCCCGGGGCAGCCGGAAGTCCCAGACGATCTGGTCCTGGATCGCCGTCCAACCCGGTTCAACCAGCGGTGGTGCGAGATGGTGGACGATGATCCCCGCCGAGGTCGAAAACGGGATCTTCACCGCGCCTACCCCGACCGCCAGGACCACCGCCGCGGCCAACCCCACGATCAGCGCTGCGAACAGCACCGCCACGCCCTGCGGGGACAGCCGCGCCGTACGCCGAGACGGGCTGGCCGGCGCTCCCGGCTCGGTTAGCTCACCGGCCGCCCGCGCTGCGGTCTCCGTCACCTCGCCGCTACTCGAACGCCTCGGGGTGGAACGCCTCGGCGGCCTGGCGGACCGCGCGGACGTTGCGTATCCCGGGGGTGAAGTCGATGCTCTCCATGCCGACGATCCGATCGTTGGTCACCGCGGGAGCGTTGGGGAAGGTGCGGCGCAGGTACTCTTCGTTTTTGCTGGCCTCCTCCTCGATCGGGCCGGTGGCGTAGTTCGCGGTCAAGATCACCTCTGGGTTGAACGCGGCGACGGCCTCCTTGCTCACGTCGGTGAATTCCGGCCGGTCGGCGCCGAGCACGTCCATCCCCCCGGCGAGCCCGACGTCGAAGTACCGGTCGGACTGGCCTGGCAGGGGACCTTCCGGGCCGAGGTAATCTCCGGCGTAGACGAACACCGGCGGCTCCGGCAACCCCTCGACGCGCTCTTGCACGGCCGCGATCTCCGCGCGTATCTGGGCGATCAACGCCTCGGCTCGGTCCGGAACGCCGAAGATCTTCCCGATGTCTTCGATCCTGTTGTACACGACCTCGATGGTCGGCCGGGGGTCATCCTCGCCAAGCGAGTTCGACGTCCCGTGCGCGGTGCACGCCATGTAGAACACCTGCGCCCCGTTGGCCTCTAGATCCTCTTCAGTTGCCAGCCCCCGCGCGCCGTCGACGTTGTACGAGCCCCCCGCGAAGAAGAAGTCGGGCTCCAGGGACAGGGTGACCTCTTTGGTCGCGGTCTGGTCACCCGACTCGCCCGAGGAGATCTCGGGGATCGCGTTGAAGGCAGCCTCCTGATCCGGCAGCAGCGGCGACTGCGGAAACCCCTGCCGGGCGACGATCCGATCCTCCAGGTCGAGCGCGAGCATCATCTCGATCGTGTTCGGATAGCCGGTGATGGCACGCTGCGGCGGCCGGTCGAACGTCAGCTGGCGCCCGCAGTTCTCCACCGTCACCGGGAACCCCCCCGGGGCCGCCGCTGACGCGCCGCCACCCGTCACCAGCAAGAACGATGCGATCAAGGCTGTGGGTATCCCGCGCCCGCGCTTCATGGGGTCCTTCATCCCGCACACTCCGCCCGAACTCTCGCCGCGTCCGACCGCCTCGCTTGCGCGGTCATCGAGCAGATGCTAGGCGTTCGCCCAATCTACTGCAAGAGGCTCGCAGCTGGTGGCGGCATGCTGCCCGAGTTCGAGGGTCTCGACCATCGGGAAGCGCATCGCATCGTCGGGCAGGGATGGGCTGAAGGTTTAGCCATGGTTCATGGCATCCTGTTATGGTAGTCAATATGGCAGACTCGCGCGTGATGATCGTCCCTGTCGATGGCGCGGGCAGGATGGTGATCCCGCGTCGGCTGCGGGAACGGCTCGGCCTTCGCGGTCCTGGCGAGGTTGAGATCAGCGAGCGGGAAGACCGGCTCGAGGTCCGTGCGGCACCGAGCCCGATGCACCTCGAGCGCAGCGCGCAGGGCGTCGCGGTGCTCCGACCAGAGTCGGAGCTCCCGCCGATGACTGCCGAGATGGTCCGATCCGAGCTCGACCGTACACGGCAGCAGCGGTGAGGACCGCCGACTCGAGCATCCTCGTCGCGGGACTGGCCTCCTGGCACGACCGGCACGGGCGGTGGTCGAAGCGATCGACGCGCTCGTTCCTCACACGCTTGCCGAGACGTTCGCCGTCCTCACTGGCATGCCGCCACCGTTTCGCAGCCCCGTGGCGCTCGTTGAGGAGGCGCTGGGGGATCTGCGGACACGCTGTGTTGTGCTCGATCAGCCGGTCGGTGTCTATGAGGAAGCCATGAGCGTTGTGCGTCGCGCAGGGCGAGCGGGTGCGGTCGTCTATGACGCGCTCGTCGCGGTCACGGCGGCACGATCCGGCGCGACCCTAGCGACGCTCGACGAGCGCGCGCAGGCGATCTATTCGGCCACCGGCGTCAAGCTCCAGACTGTCGGTTGACCTGACAAGGCCGACCCGGTTCCCCTGAGGCGGCTTATGTGGGTTGATTGGCGGGTGGCGCTGGCAGCGGCATGGTCATGGACCTGGCCCGTCACCTGTCCAACGTGCGGCTGGGACGGCGGATCCCGGTGATCGGCGTCGGCGTGCTGCCGTTCTCCGGTGACGAGCCGCACGCCGGCGGCGACGCCAACCTGTACCCGGTGATCAACGAGCTGGACTGCATGCTCGACGACGCGAAGAACCAGGGTGTCATGGCGGTCTGGGGCGACCTCTACAAGAACCCGTTCACCGGCGGGTTCATCGCGCTGCCGCA
>Ga0187893_10013619_pt1 | contig 11271 bp, 7 predicted proteins | sample MA1701074metaG_FD_139574 | JGI IMG/M metagenome (GOLD analysis project Ga0187893, IMG submission 139574) | White microbial mat communities from a basaltic lava cave in the Kipuka Kanohina Cave System on the Island of Hawaii, USA - MA170107-4 metaG ...
CTAAGGAAGTATAGGAAATGAACGTCTCCTCCACGATCTCTTGCCCTGCTTTCGACAGGACAAAGGCGGCAAAAGCCTCGGCCAGAGGGTTCGGTTCTTTTCTTGAGAGAAGGAGAACCGGGCGCCGAAGCTTATAGCGTCCGTCTTTGACCGTCTGTTCAGCCGCCTCAACCTGGTCAATCGCAAGCAACTCGACATCAACCCCGTACTTCACGGCTTCGAGGGCTACTCCCAGTGAGGTATAGGTCACCGCCGCGCGGTTGCCAGCTACCGTGCTGATCGCTCGTTGGTCCGATCGGACTACCTTGGCTGATTCGGCAATCCGCCCCACAATGCCGAGTGTCTCCTCAAAGCTCCGGCGAACGTGCTGGTTCTGGGGCCGATCGATCAGTTGAATGCCCACCTGGGGACCTCCCAACTCTGACCACTGCTTGATCCTGCCCGAAAACATGGCGGCCAGTTGTTCACTGGTGACCTCCTTCACCGGATTGGTGAAATCGACAAGGACGGCAATCCCATCCCAGGCAATGGGGATTGCCGTCAGGTCTGGAGCCTCTCGGCCCGTGACGGCGAAAAACGCTTCGCCCGCCGTGACCAGTTCAACGGGACGTGAGGATGGGTCCCACCGGATCTCTACGACGCTCCCCAGATGACCTTTCTCAAATGCTCGAGCGAGATGTTCGATCATAGGGAGTTCAGGTCCCTCCCCAGCAATGATAATCGAGCCGGAAACGGGAGAAGCGGCTGGAACCAGAACCAGAGTCGCCGCCAGAAGGAGATCAGCGGTCATCATTCTTTCTCATGGGCGGAGACGAGCAACGTGGCTTCCAGCAGATGCGGAGCGTCAAACCTGGGCTTCATCTGCACCCGTTTCACCTGCAGCAGATAGGGCGAGTCTTCAAGCTTGACGAGCAGGGCCAAGAGCTCCGGCAGAAGCACACCTTCGAGCCGGACCTCCACCGCCGTTTCCTTGTAGCCTTGGACAGGCGGGTTGGTTTGCGGACGCATGGCGGCGATCCGGTCGCGAATCCGGACGCTCGCGGCGGCCTCTTCCAAAAAGGGCAACAGCGAAAACTGGCCTTGCCCCGAGGCCAACTTGTCTTCCACCGCGGTCAGACGGCCGCGGAGCGAGGCGAACTGTGTCCCCAGCTCGCCCAGTTCCCGGAGCTGATGTTGTGTACGAACGATCTGACGGTCCAGCCGATACAAGTGTTCCAGCCAAGGATCGACCACCAAAACGAAGAGGAGGCTCAGCGCCACGACGATCCCGCCTCCGATCAGGATCATCCGTTCCCGTCTCGCCAAAGCCTGCCAGCGCTGGTGGAGGGTCTGCATCATGGTTGGCGCACCGTCATCGTCACACGAAACAGCACCTGGGTGGACGTCGCGCCCACCCGGGCATCGCTGACCGTCACGTCTTGAAACCCAGGAGCCGCCGTCAGCGCCTGCTTGACCTTCTCCACCCCATCGAAGGAGGTGGTCTCGGCCTCCAGGTGGAGGGTGCCCTGTTCCACGCTCAGGGTGACCACTTTCAGGGGGACGGCCTTCGGCAGCCGGCGTACCAGCTCGGCCAGGGCCGGTACAGCTTGAGTCTGCCCTCCCCCGAACAGCGCCAGCGTCTTCTCCGTGCGCGTCAGGATGGCTCTGGCCTGGTCCAGTTCGCTCCCCGCCGGAGCCGAACTGCCGAAGGTCTGCTGGAACCGCTGGTTCAGGGAGGCCTTGAACTGCTGCAACCGCGATTCCTTCAGCGAGACGCGGACCGACAAGTCGGCGAGCGCGAGCACCAGCACTGCGAGGGCACCGAGGGCCGTGAGCTTTACATCGCGTCGGGCATCGGCGTCGGCCGGCTTCACCGCGCTCGCCTGCTTCAGATCGAGCGCCAGATCCGGCTCCGGCCGGCGCCTTCTCAGACCGCGACGGGCCCCGGCTGTCCGAACCGCGAGGCCGAAGGCCACTGAGAACACCCGCGGGCAATCCGCCCCGAACCCCTCCCGCGGCCCGACCGGTTCCAACTCCCATTGTCCCGCCAGGTACCTCCCTACATCCTGGAGCTTGGCGCCACCGCCTGAGAGCCAGCACTGCCGGAGCCGGGTCTGCGTCGCAGCTTCATACGCGTGCAGCGTGAGCTGGACGTCCTTCACCAGCGGGGCGAGCCAAGGCTGAAGCTGGTCCGCCATGAGGGTCCGTTTCCGGCGTTCCGCTTCGGCTCGCGAGCAGTTGTATTCCTTGGCCAGCCCCTCCGTCACCTGATCGCTCCCCCACGGAATCGTCCGCAGCATCCACGGGCGTCCCTGATACGTGAGGCACACCGTCGTCTTGGACGCTCCCAGATCAATGATGGCGAGGTTCGTAGGCACCTTCGCGCCTTCGCGGCTCAACTGCTGCGTGACGGCGAAAAGCGCCAAGGCGTCCACGTTGACCACGGCGGGATCAATCCCGACATCGGCCAGAAACTTGAGATGTTCCGCCACCGTCGCGCGCGGGGCCGCCGCCACCAGAACGTCGGAACCGGCGGACTTGGCCGCCTCCTTCCCTTTTCCCTCCGCACCGAGGACCACGCAGTCCACCGCCACCTCTTCCAGGGACAGCGGGATCAGGTTTTCCATTTCGAAGGGCGCAACCTGCGAGACTTTTTCGGCATCGGCGAAGGGAAGAGTCAGCGTGCGGAGGAACAACTCGCGGCAGGCCAGCGCGGTGACCACGAGCGCACTGCCCAGGCGGTGACGCTGGACGAAGGCGCGGAGCAGCTCCGCCACCCGTGCCTGATCCACGCCGCTCTCGCCGGTGAACGGGAGCCTTTGATGGAAGTACTCCACCGACTCCCGCCCGGTAAGCCCACGACGGAATCGGACCGCCTTAATGGCGGTCCGGCCGATGTCGAGCCCGACGCAATCAGTCATCTTAGTGACAAGTGATCAGTGACACGTGACTGGAAAAATGTGACCAGAGCTCAGTGATAGATGACGACTTCAATACCAGACTCCCTCTTCACTCGTCGCGGACTCGTCACTTGTTACCTGTCACTTGTCACTGCAGTCACAGTGCAAGCTGTAAGTTCGCGACCGGTCCCTTCAGAGTGATATTCACGGGCAAGCCGGGGGATGCCAGCGCGAATCCAGCCGCCGAGGCCCGTTGCGCGAACTCCGGCGAGGCGATGAGCGTGACAGATAACGTGAGATCGCTCTGCGGGAGCGGATTGCGGATGACCAGCATGCCGGTACCCTTCACGGTCCCATCCGGGCCTCGACCTTCAAGCATCTCGATGCGACACGTTCCGGCGCGGCAATGCAGCTGCCCTTTCAGGCTGGCCAGGCCCACAGAGGGCAGCACCGCCGGCCCCAGGGGCACCGACTCCAGTTGCACCTCCGTCAACTCGACCCGCCACTGGCCGTCGGTGGGCTGGAGTTGACCCGCGCCGGACGATCCCGCCACTTCGCGCCACTGCTGATCGAACTCCGCCCGTAGCAGGCCCCGCTTGAGTGTCGGAACCCCGAGGTTTCCAAGATCGAAGCGCTCTACAATCCCCGTGAGATGGGACAGGACCGGATGAGACCAGGACGCCAAGGTCGCCCGGCCGGTCACGTGCCCCCGCTGCCCATTCCCATCACCGCCGAGATCCGCTCTCCCCGCCACGCTTGGGTGGCCTTGGATCAGACTGCCGGGCAGGAGGGACATCAGCAGGTGGGTGACTTGGAGTCGGGGAAGGCTCGGTCCGGTCAACGCGAGTTCCCGCCATTCGAGCCCCAACGGCCAAGCCAGCGACCATTGCTCTGCGCTCACCGTCAGGCCGCTGCTCCGAGACAGTTCGGCAAGGACCCGCGCCTGAAGTTCCCCATAGGGAAAGGTGACCAGGAGGAACAGGATCACCAGCGCCACACAATACAGCGCCCAGATCGTGAAACCTTTGAATCTCGCTTTAAGCCCGCGCAATTTGATCAACATAATAGCGTAGGAGGAGCAGAAAAGGGGACATTCCTATGGGTATCGGGTGTCAACGGGAGCGCGGCTGCCCGAAAGCTGACAGGACAGGAAAAGAGAAATGTCCCTTTCCCTTGTTACGACGAGAGGTTATGGCGAGCCCAGGCCTGAGTCACTGAATCGTCCCGGTAGTCGAGACCGCCACCGGCTGAGTCCCGGCCGCGAAGGGCGAGCCGGGCACGGGACTCAGAGCGCCGGTTCCGAGATCAAGCGAGAATGCAGTCACCGCGCCAGGTCCGGCGGGCTGGGCCGGTCCCAGCGTGGCCACATACACGAACCTGCCGCTGTTGTCCACGGTCACCGCATCGGGTCTCGTCGCCACACCCACGGTGGAGAGCAATGAGAGCGCACCGGTCGAGGGATCAATCCGGAACACTGAGAGAGTGTTTGCGTCACGATTCGCGACGAACAGGTATTTCCCGGTCGGCTCTGCGGCCAGGGACACCGGTGCGGCACCGGTTGCGAACGGCGAACCCGGCATGGCCTCGAGCCCGCCGTCCGGTCTGACCCGGAAGCCGTAGATTCTGGCTGAACTGGGGGACGAGCCGGAACTGGCCACAAACACAAAACGGCCCGTGGGGTCCACGGTCGCCGCCTCAACCGCTGTCCCCACCTGTGGAACCGAACCGGTGGCGTTGAGCACGCCCGTCTCTAGATCAATATTGTACGCCCTGACCGTCCCAGCGAACCCGCCACCACCGCGGTTGGCGACATACAGAAACTGGCCGGTTGGGTCGGCCGTGACTGAGACAGGCCCAAAGTCCGCGCCGGTCGCCCCTCCCAGGGATGAGAGCGTCCCGGTCGTCAGGTTGATCTGGTAACCCGAGACATTGTTCGAAACGCGGTTTGTCACGTAGACGAATCGGCCGGAGGGCTCGGTGGTTGCGGCGGACGGCTCCTGGCCCGCCGGCACGGGCGGGCTTGGCACGGCGTTGAGCGCTCCATTGACCTGGACGGCGAATCCTGAGACTTGGCCGTTACCCTGACCAGGCAATTCGTTGGCGACGTAAAGGAACTGGCCGTTCGGCGTGATGGCGGTTGAGCGGGGCGTGCTTCCCGCAGGGAACGCGCCAAGCGCCGCCAGTTGGCCGTTGGCCGAGTCAATCTGAAAGCCGGAGAGGTCGTTGCTGCCATGGTTCGCTGTATACGCAAACGTCGGGGTGTAGGTCACCGGCGGCGGCCCTTTGATGAAGGCCATGGCCGAGGGATCCTCTCGGCCTCGGATGACGCCTGCAGAGGTCAGCGCCCCGGTATTCTGCTCAATCGAGAAGGTCGTGAGGGTGTTGTTCGAGAAATCGCCCGGCTGGGCATCAAAGTTCGTCGTGTACACAAAGTGGCCGGACGGGTCCACGCTGATTGACTGCGGCACGGCTCCGACCGGGTAGGGCGACCCAGGCAGCGCCGTCAGCCTGCCGTTGCCCGGATCGATGCGATAGCCGGACACGTTTTTGCTCGATTCATTGGAGACGTACAGGAACCGGCCCAGCGGGTCCACCGCGAGGGAGTTGGGATCACCTCCCGCTCCGAACGGCGACCCCTGCACCTTGGTCAGGGTTCCGGCCGACGGGCCCGGGTTGGTGTTGATCACGTAGGCCGAGACGCTGTCATCAATCTCATTGGCCGTGAAGACGAACTTGCCCGTCGGGTCCACCACGATGGCGGCAGAGGGATTCACGGGGATATTCTGGAGCGCGAGAGCCTGGAGTGAGCCGTTGGGCTGAACCACGAATGCCGTCACATGAGCGGTATTCGCCGAGAAGTTGGCCACGTAGGCAAACTTGCCGGTCGGATCAATGGCCATCGCCGTGGGCGACTTGCCCGCAGGGAATGGAGAGCCGGGAATGGGAGTCAGTGCGCCATCCAGCCCGATGTTGAACGCCGACACCGTGCCATCCGAGACCGCCGGCTGCCCCTGGCTGCTGAAGTTCACCGCATAGAGAAACTGCCCGTTGGGATGGACCACCGCCGCCGCCGTCAGCGAGCCGGCCGTGAAGGGGGACCCCTGGAGGGGAGTCAACTGACCGGTCATTGCGTTCGCGGCAAAACCCGCGACGGTCCCAGTCGTCGCCTGATTGGCCACGTACACGAACTTCCCGGCCGGATCGCTCGCTACCGAGACCGGGAGCAGTCCGGCCTTGACGTAGCCCCGGTGGCGGAGTTGGCCGGTCGTCCCGTTCACCGTAAAAATGGACAGGGTCCCGTCCGAGTTGTTGGCGACATAGGCGAAGCGAGGCGGATTTGCGGCCACAGGCGAGGCCGCTGTGGTCGTGAGCTGCACGCTGACCTGTTGCATGACGCCGCCGCCCGCATCCGCGATGACCTCCAACGTAGCGGGGCCCAAGGGAGTCCCCCCCGCTGTGGCGACGGTCAAGAGGCTGGTGGCCGTGGGCGTCACGGCAGGCTGATCGAAAATACAGGTTGCCCCAGCCGGACAGCCGTTGACACTGAGATTCACCGACTGGGCAGCACCACCGGTGAGCGTCGTGACGGCGGTGAAGGACACCGAAGCCCCCTGGGGCACCGACTGCGACAACGGCGTCACGCCGAGCGAGAACGCGAACCCCGCGGCTTGTCCGGTCACCGTCAGTTGGACTGTCACCTCCCGAACCTCTCCACCACCGGTACCTCTGACGACCAGAGGAAACTGTCCGGTTTGGTTGGTGGTGTTCACGTTCAAGGTGGTCGTGGCGCTCCCGCCGCTGAGATCCAGGGTCGCTTGGCCGAACGAGCAGGTCGTGGCCGGGCAGGCGGACTGAAGACTCAGGGTCACGGAGGTCGCCGTTCCGTGGAGGAGTGAAGCGGTGACGTCGTACTGGACGCTACCCCCTTGTGCAACCGATTGGGATGCCGGCGTCGCGCTCAGAATGAAATCGAGGGGAATGAGCGTGAACACGGCGTTGACCAGCAGATCACTGGTCAACGTGATCCTGCACTTGCCGGGTTCCAACGGTGGCTCACAGGGTGCGTTCCAGCTCCCAAACGCGGAACCGGAATCTGCCGAAGCCGTGAGCGTGATGACCGTATTCACGGGGAACTGAAGCTTGCAGACCGTCCCGCTAGTTCCACACTGAATGGAGGACTGCACGGCTTGAATGCCTTGAGCATCGCTGGTAACGGTACCGCCTCCGCTCGCATTCACCTCGAGGGTAGCCATCGTCGTTTGAGTCGTGGTCGTCGTTCCACCGCCGCCGCCACCCCCACCGCCGTCTCCACTACTGCAAGCCGCCAGCAGTAACAACGCCAGTAGAGACGAGCGGGAAAAGCGAGAAAGGCGCGAAATGCCAAGAGACTGGATCCAGACTCGCTCGCCTCGCATTTCCCGCTTTTCTCGCATATCCCGCCTTTCGCGCTAATCCTTGTCCAGATTGAAATTCGTAATGTCGGCGTTCTTGCCCTCGCCGCCGGGTTCGCCGTCCGTGCCGAGCGAGAGAATTTCATAATCGCCGCGCGGACTCGGGCTGAGGTACTTGTAGGGACCGCCCCAGGGATCCTCAGGCACCTTCTGCAGATAGCCGCCGAGCTTCCAGTTCTTGGGAATGACGCCCACCGTCGGCTTTTCGACCAGGGCCCGGAGTCCCTGCTCGGTCGTCGGATAGACCCCGTTGTCGAGCTTATAGAGCTGCAAACCTCCTTCGATGTTGCGGATCTGCACCTTGGCCGCCGTGCGCTTGGCATCATCGGTCCGGCCCATGATCCGGGGGACGACCAGGGCCGCCAGAATGGCCAGGATAGCCACCACGACCATGATCTCGATAAATGTAAACCCGCGCGAGGCGCGGGACGGGCGGGACGAGCGAGGCGTGGGCGATTCTTCGGAGGCGTCGAAGCGACGAACGAAACCCTTGTCCGTGTTGGAGTCTAGCATCCCCGGCTTGTCTGGCTCGTCTTGCACGTCCCGCACCTCTTGCGCCTCGCGCTCCTCTCGCACATCGCGCTCATCTCGCGCTTCTGCGCCCGCAGGGGTCATTTGTACACATCCCGCTGTCCGGGCACAAGTCCGCGCCGCCCCTCCACAGGAATGTCGGAACCTCTTGCCTATAGCCCATCGCCCATAGCCTCTTGCCATCCTCAGCGGACCATCTGGCTCATTTCAAAGATCGGGAGCAGGATGGCGATGACAATGAAGAACACGATCACCCCCATCGCCAGGATCATGATCGGCTCCATAAGGGAGGTCAGTCGGGTGATCACCCTGTCCACCTCGCCGTCGTAGATCTGCGAGATCCGGCGCAGCATTTCCTCCATCTCGCCGCTCTTTTCACCGACCGCGATCATATGGGTCACCAGCGGCGGAAACTCCCCGCTCCGTTTCAACGGTTCCGCGATACTTTCCCCCTCCCGAATATTCTCCCGCGCTTGCTCCACAGCTTGCTCCAGCACCGCATTGTTCATGACACGCTTGGTGACCCCCATTGCATCCAAGAGCTGCACGCCGCTGGCCAGCATGGTGGCGAGGGTGCTCGTCAGACGCGAGATCGCCACCATCCGAGCGAGGGGTCCCAGCAGCGGAAGCTTCAGCAGCCACCGATCGGCTGTGGCCCTGCCCGCCGTGGTGCGGAGCACTCGCCGGATCGCCGCGACCAGGAGGGCCACGCCGCCCAGCAGGAGCCACCAAAAGGTCCCTAGAAACTTACTGATGCCGATGAGCAACAGAGACGGCCAGGGGAGCGCCTGCTTCAGATCCGCAAAGACCGCCGTGATCTTGGGGACCACAAAGGTCATCAAGAAGAAGAGGACCGTGACTCCGACCGCCAGCATCATGGCCGGGTACAAGGCCGCGTTGGTCACCTTGCTCTTGAGCGCCAGTTGCTGTTCCAAGAAGTCAGCCAGGCGAAAGAGGATCTGATCCAGCGCCCCGCTGGACTCGCCCGCGCGAACCATGTGGATGTAGACCGGCGTGAAATCGCGCGGATAGGTCTCCAGGGCAATGCTCATCGCCCTCCCCTCCCGAATCTGCTCCCGGACATCGGACAGCAGTCCCTGGATCGGCTTCTTGGAGCTCTGCTCGATCAGCACCCCCAGGGCTTCAACAAGGGGAAGGCCGGCGACGAGGAGGGTGCCCAACTGGCGGGTAAGGACGGCCCGATCTTGCGCTGAGAGAATCGCCGCGCCGGTCTGGCTGCGGACCAGTGGAACACCGCCTTCGGCGCGCGCCTGCCGATCCTCGGTGACCTCAGTCGGGAAGATCCCGCTCTTCCGGAGCTTCAGCCGCGCGCTCCTGGAACTTTCGGCGTCAATAATGCCGGTGGTGTTCTTACCAGCCTGACTGAGGCCCTTGTACTTGTAGACCGGCATGCAGCTCGGGGGTTGGGGGTCAGGTATCAGGTGTTGGGTGTCAGGTTTCGGATTTCGAATTTCAGGGGCACGGACTAACCGGTAGGTACTACGTTTCCACTTCCTGTTGGGTGATGCGCATCGCCTCTTCGGTGGTGGTGATCCCCGCGAGCACCTTGGCCGCCCCCTCGTCCTTCAGCGTGGTCATCCCCTTGGCCACCGCCGCCTGCTTGATCTGGCCCGCATCCGCCTTGGCCACGATCAGCCGCCGGATCTCATCGTCCACCAGCAGCACCTCATAGATCGCCGTCCGCCCGCGATAGCCCGTCTCCGCACAGGCCACACACCCCGTCCCCCGATACAGTTTGACGGGGTCCGCCGTCCCCCCCACCCCCAGCTTGGCCAACTCCTCCGCCGACGGCCGGTAGGGCTTCTTGCACGCCGGACAGATCTGCCGCACCAGCCGCTGCGCCGCAATCGCCACTACCGACGAGGCCACCAAAAACGGCTCGATCCCCATGTCGATCAGCCGCGTCACCGCCCCCGCCGCATCGTTCGTGTGCAGCGTCGAGAACACCAGGTGCCCCGTCAAGGACGCGTGAATCGCAATCTCCGCCGTCTCCAGGTCCCGGATCTCCCCGATCATGATCACGTCCGGGTCCTGCCGCAGGATCGACCGCAGCCCCGTCGCAAACGTCAGGTTGATCTTCGGGTTCACCTGCATCTGGCTGATCCCCTGCAACTGGTATTCGACCGGGTCCTCCACCGTAATGATGTTCTTGTCCGGGGCATTGATCTGGCTGAGCGCCGCATAGAGGGTCGTGGTCTTGCCGCTGCCCGTCGGCCCCGTCACCAGCAGAATGCCGTGGCTCAGGTGAATGAGCTGCTGCACCACGGCCAGCCGCGCGGGGGCCAGCCCCATGTCGGCCAGGTTGAGCAGTGTAGTCTCCTTCTCCAGCAGCCGCAACACCACCCGCTCCCCGTGCGAGGTGGGCAGCACCGACACCCGCAGGTCCACGTCCTTGCCCGCCGTCCGAATTCCGAACCGCCCGTCCTGCGGCAGCCGCTTCTCGGCGATGTTCAGCCCCGCCATGATCTTCAGTCGCGCGATGATGCTGGCCTGCAGCCGCTTGGGCGGCGTCAGCACCGGATAGAGCACCCCGTCGATCCGATACCGGATCACCAGCCCCTTCTCATAGGATTCACAGTGAATGTCGCTCGCCCGCTGCTTGACCCCCTGGAACAGCACGGAGTTGACCAGCCGGATGATGGGCGCCTCGTCGGTGGCATCCAGCAGGTCCGCCGGCTCGTCCAGTTCATGGGCCAGCCGATCCAGGTTGTCGACCGCGTTGAGGTCCTCGATCACCTGCTCGGCGCTGGTGGGGCCGGCCGTCGCCTGGTCATAGACCTGATTGAGGCAGGCCAGCAGGGTCGCCGCCGGGGTGACCGCCGGGGTGACCGCCTGGCCGAGCACGAGGCGCAGATCATCCAGCGCGGCCGTGGCCAGCGGATCGGGGGTGGCCACCAGCACGCGGCCGTCTTCCAGCCGCACGGGCAGGACGCGGTAGCGCCGGGCAAAACTGATCGGGACCTTCTGCACCAGAACGGGGTCGATCTGGGCGGGCGCCAGATGCGGCAGCCAGGGCAGGGTCAACTGGCGGGCCAGGGCCTCCAGCAGCACCTCCTCGCGCAGCGTGCGCGTCTTGAGCAGGAGGTCGCCCAAGCGCCCCCCCTTCTCCTGCTGCAACGCCAGGAGTTCGTCCCGCTTGGCCGGGCTCAACCCGAATTTCTCGACCAGCAGATCTCCCAGCAATGGTCGCCCGTACGCCACGATTTTCAGAGTCCGCTCCGGAGCGATCCTGGGACAGCCACCCTACGGAAGAAAAATTGTCCTAGCCCGCATTATTCATGACGGTTCGTCGCGAATGCGCGAAGTCGCGTTGCGAGACGGCGCCCGGAGGCGAGAGGACCCGAGGCGTACTCGAAACAGTACGTTGAGGGTCTGAGCGGCGAGGCCGC
>Ga0187893_10013621_pt1 | contig 11268 bp, 10 predicted proteins | sample MA1701074metaG_FD_139574 | JGI IMG/M metagenome (GOLD analysis project Ga0187893, IMG submission 139574) | White microbial mat communities from a basaltic lava cave in the Kipuka Kanohina Cave System on the Island of Hawaii, USA - MA170107-4 metaG ...
GGTGCGGAAACGCTCGCGGAAGGTCCGGCGCCCCATCAAGGCCAGGTACACCAGGCACCCGAACACCTGCGACGACACGGTGGCCAGCGCCGCGCCCACCACGCCCGCGCGTGGGAAACCTGCGCCGCCGAAGATCCAGAAGTAGTCGAGCACGGCGTTGACCAGCGTCGCCAAGACGTTGGCCACCAGGATCACGCGGGTCTCCCCGCGTCCCGCGAAAAACGACGAGAGCGTCGGCATCAGGACGATCGGAAACGCGCCCAGCATCAACACCCGCGCGTAGTCCACCTCGTATCGGAACACCTCCGGTGCGTGGCCGGCGGCGCGGAACACCGGCTCCACGAACGGCGTCAGGGCCGCGATCACGAGGCCGGCGGCCAGGCAGAAGTAGAAACCCTGCCACACGGCGGGCCCGATGCGGTGATGAAGCCGGGCCCCGAAGTACTGGGCCACGAAGGTGGTGGCGTATTCGCCCGTGCCGATGCACAGGCCCACCAGCGTCCAGACCGCGAACAACGCGGTCACCGCTCCCGCCACCGCGTCCGGCGAGTACCAGGTCAGGAACAGCCGGTCGACGAAGACCTGGAGCGTGAAGGACATCTGGCCCAGGATCAGCGGATAACCGATCCGCAGCACCTCCTTCGCCCCGCCCGGGCCGGACCAGCCGACCTTGAGTCCGGCTCCGAACGAACGCATAGCCGCCCAGTATACCCCGGCGCCCGTGACTCAGTCGGGCAACGAGCTCCGGATCCGAGTCCCGACATGCAGCTCTACGACCAACCCGAACACCACGAGACGCCGCCCGGCGGCGTCGATCGACTCGATCGGAGCGGTCAACTCGTGCACCTCCCTCCCTTCGAGACGACCTTCCGGCCGTGTCGGTCCCTCGATCTCGATCTCCTCGGCCAGCAGCGAGCCGTCCTTCTGCCGCTGGCCGGCGATCTTGACGCGATCGCCGACCGCGACGAAGGCGAGGCTCAGATGGCGTTGTTGTTTCGGTCCCTCCATCTTGGTGCTCGGACTCGCCACCACCCGAAGGCCGATGGAGGTCTGCACGGTCAGCCGGGACACGTCCACGGCCGCCACCCCGCTTTCGATCGTGACCTCGTCCAACTCGCCCGTGTAGGCCTTGACCTTGGAGGCCTTCAGCACGTTCTCGAGGGTTCGCTCCAACTCGACCTTGACCCACACGCCGGGACGCAATCCCGCGAGCCAACTCTCGAGCTCCTGGCCCTGGACGCTGGTCGCCAGCAGGCCACTCGCGACGACACCGATCGCCCGGATCACTCGCCGCAGCGTCCCCCGCTCGTCCTGGAGGCTCAATCGCTCCCCCCCGGCCAGGCCAGGACATCCTGGCCTGCCTCCCTAACCCTCCGACCGCTTCAGCAGGGCATTCACCACGAACATCGTGGCGGCGATGCTCGCCGAGTCGGTGAGAGGCGCGCCCCAGTCCTTCCAGTCGCCGGACTCCATCCCGTCCTTCAACCACAGGGTCGCAAAGCCGACCACCGCGATCAGCACGCTGCGCGTCAGTACGTCGCCCCATCCGCCCGGGGCCCCGGCGCCGATCCAGCTCTTGATGCTTGCCATGACTCTCCTCTCCGTGTGACCCGCCCGGCTTCCGCCGCCGTCAGGGGCCGGCGTTTACAGGCGCAACGCATGCTGGAGCCGCACGAGCAGCTGGTCGGAATCGAACTGGAAGCGGTCCGTGAGCGAGCGCTGCAGGCCGTGATTGTAGACGACGAACGGGCCGCCGCCTTCGCGAGCGCTCCTGTCCCATTCCAGGCCGCACCGGCGCCTGGCTCACTCCTCGTCCCCGCGCCCGGATTGAGCGAGCGGGACCACCTTGCCGCCGTCGGGATCCACGACGACGTCCTGCGGAACGAAGTCCTTGACGATGCGGACCCTAAACAGCGTCTGGCCGTACTGGGTCTTGATCGCCGCCTCGACCGCGCGGCCGCCGCTGTCGCGTTCGGCTGCGGCGATGGCGTCCAGCAGCGTCATCGGCGAGGCCTCCAGGCGGGCGAGCTCGGCCTCCTCCTCCCGCCGGTCGCCAGCCTCGAAGACGCCCGCGAGGAACCCTCCCGCCTCGACTCCGATCACCCTGCCGGATACGGCGTCGACGATCACCGTGGCCGCCTTGCCTTTCGCGACCGTCTTGACCTCGTAGGCGTCGACGCCAGCCTCCCGTTCCATCTCGGCTTTACGCGCGCGCCCGCCGGATTCCTGCTCGGCAACGCCGATCGCCTGCGTGAGTGAGACCCACCCTGTTGCGGCGCCGGCGCGACCCGGCTGCTCCGACGCCGTCTGCGCGGAAGCGCCGGTTCCCACCAGCGCCAGGGTGCTGGACAGCGCAACCGAGAACGCCTTGCTCCCTGCCATGATTCGGCCTCCTGAACCCCCGAGTGCAATCTAGCGATGCGCGCCTGGCGGCGTGTCACAGGCCGGTCACGGGACCGTATCGGCGAGGCAAAAAAACAGCGGGCCTGGTTCAGCCGCCATCCCCCGCTCCGGGCTCGAACACATAACCCGCCCCTCGCTGGGTCAGGATGTGCCGCGGGGACTCGGGCGTGTCCTCGATCTTCTTGCGCAGGCGCAGGATGTGGTTGTCCACCGTCCGTGTGGTGGGGAACGCGTCGTAGCCCCAGATCTCTCTGAGCAACCGCTCCCTGGAGAGCATCTCCCCGGCGTGCTCGATGAAGTAGGCGAGGATGCGGTACTCCCGGGCCGACAGCTCCACGGAGCGGCCCGCCTTCCTCACCGCCTGGCGTTTGAGGTCGACGCTGACGTCGCCGAACTGGTAGGAGTGCGGGCGCTTCTCACCCGCCGGTCGGGTGCGGCGCAACACGGAGCGCACCCGCGCCAGCAACTCGCGCAGGCTGAACGGCTTGGTGACGTAGTCGTCGGCCCCGAGCTCGAGACCCAACACCCGGTCGTCCTCCTCGCCCCTCGCCGTGAGCAGCATGATGGGCAGGGCGCGGCCCTCCTCACGCAACTTCTTCACCACCTCGAAGCCGCTCATCCCCGGCAACATGATGTCCAGGATCAGCAGCGCATGGGCGCCGGCGCGGGCGCGCGCCAACCCGCTGCGGCCGTCGCGGTGGCATTCCACCTCGTAGCCTTCCGAGCTGAGTGCCGAGCGCAAACCCTCCAGGAGCGCTTGGTCATCCTCGACCAACAGGATCTGCTCAGCCACCGCCCGCCTCCGCCAGCCCGTCGCCGGCCGGCCGCAGCCCCGCGGCAGGCAGCGGTGGAACGGGAAGCCAGACCGTGAACCGCGAGCCCTGGCCAGGCGCGCTCTCCAGGCTGACCCGACCGCCGTGGCCTTCGGCCAATCGGCGCACCAGCGTCAACCCCAGCCCCACGCCGCCTCGCTGGCTCGAGAGCCGCGATTCGCACCTGTAGAAATCCTCGAAGATACGCTGGTGCTCCTCCGGCTCCACGCCGATACCCTGGTCCTCCACCTGGATCCCCAGCTCGACCCCGCGGCGGAAGGTACGTACCACGATCACCCGCTCCGCGTCGGAATACTTCACCGCGTTCGACAACAGGTTCAGGAGCATCTGGCGGACCGCGTCAGCGTCGACCCGCAGCTCGGGGAGCTCCGGCTCGATGTTGACCTCGTACCGAAATCCCTCGGATTCGGCCTGGCTCCGGAAGCCCTCCGCGGTGACGCGGACCAGGGGCCCGATCTCTTCGTACTCCAGCCGGAGTTGCCTCGAGCCACGCTCGAGGCGCGCGAAGTCGAGCAACTCATCGATCAGGCGTTGCAGGCGCTCGCACTCCCGGCGAATCGTACCGAGGGAACGGGCGCTCGCCTCGCTCCCCGCGAGCTCGCCGCCCAGCTCCAGCATCTCGGTGTACAGGCGAATCGAGGTGAGCGGCGTCCGCAACTCGTGTGACACCCTCGAGACGAAGCCCGTCTTGAGCCTCGCCAGCCGGGATTGGTGGCGCAGGGCGGCGACCCCGAAGCTGGCGCCGGCGACGATGGTGAGGAGCAGCATCAAGACCACGTACAGGTACACCTTGGTCCGAAAACCGTAGACCAGGTCGGCGCCCGCCTCCGGCTGGCGGAACACCGCCAGCTTCCAGAAGTCGAAGGGCACACCGAGGCTGGTGGTGACCAGGGAGGGCGAGCCGGCCGCCTCGGGGCCGCCGCTCACCACCCGGCTGGATTCGTCGACCACGGCGAGGGTGATCTCCGGCGCCGGCTCCAGGCGGTCCAGGATCCCGGGCAAGGCGTCGCGCGACATTCGCTCCAGGTCGATCTCCAGGCCCGCCAGGCCGGCGACGGCGGTGCCGCTCGCATCGGGAAGGAAAAGATAGACGAGCAGCAGCGGTTTGCCCTCCACCGTTTCCGAGACGTAGCGTGGCGGCGTGGAGTAGGGAAGCCCCTCCAGAGAGGCGCGGAGCAGCTTGCGGGACAACTTGTGCACCAGGTACGCGCTGCCGACCTGCTTCTTGGGGCGGGCACGCGCCGCCGCGAGGCTCCGCTCCAGCCCGCGCCAGGCCGCCGGGGCCGGGCGGGGCAGGAGTCGCGCCAGCTGCCCTTCGATCCTCTCCACCAGGAGCGTGTACTGGAGGCTGCTGATCTCGTCCGAATGCCGCCCCAGGTCTCCGTACAGCGCCGTCAACGCGCGTGCCGCCGCCAGGGTTTCACCCTTCGACTCCAGGGCGCGCGCGATCCCGAGCTGGGCGTGTACGCGCAGCGGCTGGTTGTCCAGGTCTCGTGCCTCCGGGTACACCCGCAGCAGCTCCTGGTATTCGCGAATCGCAGCATCGGGGGCACCACGTTGCAGTTGCAGGCGGCCGATGCCCGCCTGGGCGGTGGCGCGCAGGCTCGGCGTCAGCGTCTGCCTGAGGATCCGTTGATAGGCGCGCAGCGCGGCGTCCAGGTCGCCCGCGAACTCTCCCGCCTCCGCGGCGGCCAGCAGCTCGCGGATACGCTCGGCCTCCGTGGCATCGGGGACGGCGCGCGGCTGGATCACCGCCTCGGTCGAGTCCGGAACTGGGTAGAGGCGCCGACCGGAGGCGTGCAGCAGGTGGCAGTCGCGCACGAAGGCCCGGCCTCGGGCCGCAGCCAGGGCCACACGCACCTCGTCGAGCCGGGATTCCCAGCCCACGCCGCGGGGCACCAGGGCCTCCCAAGCCGCCTCCAGCACCTGGAGCTCCGTGCGCACGGCGCGGCCTGCAAACTGCGCGTAGCGCTCCTGATCCTCGAGTAGACGCCGACCTGCCGCGTCGCGCTCGCTCTGCACCGCCCGCAGGCTGAACCAGCCCAGGGCGAAACTCGGACCGAGGACGACGGCGAACACGGTGCCGGCCAGCAGCAGCGGCTTCCGGATCCAGGGCATCGCCGGCCACCATGTTACATGCCACCCTGCCAGGCGCCCGGAATGCGGCTCTGGCTGACGACGATGTCAGGAGCGTGTCGAGAAGCCGCTGCGTCGTCGTCGCGTGTGCTCTCGGTCTGGCTGCCGTCCCGGCTGGCGCGGAAGAGCAGAACTGGCTCACCAACTCGGCCAGCCTGGCGGTGGGCGGCGGATGGAGCCTGCGCTTGACGCACGAGCGGCGTGCGACGGGGCTCGAGTACGGGGGCGGGTTCCTCGACAACGGCAGCGTGTCGCTCCTGCGACGTCTCGGAGCCGGCGCGACGGTCGCGGTCGGCTACCTGAGGGAGTCGGCCCGGCGCGGAATCGAGGACCGGCTCGAGGTGGACGCCGGCCTTCACCGGCGGCTGTCGGACGGCCTCGACCTGGACACGCGGCTGCGGCTGGAGCGGCGCGAGTTCGCGCGCGTCGGCGTCGCCGACGGCTTCCGGGGCCGGCTGCAGCTCCGGCTCCGCTCGCGCGCCCGCATCGGCCGTCTCAAGTTGCGGCCGTTCGTTTCCGGAGAGGTCTTCGCCGACGCCGCGTCGCAGCGGATCAGCGAGAACCGGCTGATCCTGGGCACGACACTCCCGGCGGGGCCACATGCCGACTGGCTGATCGGCTACCTGCGCCAGGACGCCCGCGGCCGGCCGAGCGTCCACGCCCTCAACACGGGATTGGACCTGCGCTTCTAGCGCGCCGGCGCGCGACGCTCCACTATACTCTGCCGCCGATGCCCGAGGCGGTGCTCGCGATCGACCAGGGAACCACCGGCAGCACGGCCCTGGTCGTGGCTCGTGACGGCCGCGTGCTCTCGCGCTCGTACTCCGAGTTCACGCAGCATTACCCGGAGCCGGGCGCGGTGGAACACGACCCCGACGAGATCTGGCGCGTGAGCGCAGGGGTGATGAGCGAGGCGCTCGCGGCCGCCCGCCTGGGCCCACGGGAGCTGCACGCCATCGGCATCACCAACCAGCGCGAGACCACGGTGCTCTGGGAGCGCCGCAGCGGCGCTCCCATCCATCGTGCGATCGTGTGGCAGAGCCGCCAGAGCGCTCCGATCTGCGCGACGTTGCGCCGCGCCGGGCACGAGCCGCTGTTCCGCGAGCGCACCGGCCTGGTCGCCGACGCCTACTTCTCCGGGACCAAGATCCGCTTCCTGCTCGACCGCGTTCCCGGCGCCCAGCCCCGCGCCGAGGCTGGAGAGCTGGCCTTCGGGACCATCGACACCTGGCTGCTGCAGCGTCTGACCGGCGGGCGCGTCCACGCCACGGACCCGACCAACGCCTCGCGCACACTGCTCTACGACATCCACCGGCGCTCCTGGGACGCGGACCTGATGCGCCTCCTGGGAGTGCCGGCGGCGCTGCTGCCCGAGGTCCGGCCCAGCGCCGGCGTGTTCGGCGAGACGGTCGCGCAGGCCGGCCTGCCGGCCGGCGTGCCGATCGCCGGCATGGCAGGCGACCAGCAGGCCGCGCTCTACGGCCAGGGCTGCTGGGAGCCCGGCATGGCGAAAAACACCTACGGCACGGGCGCCTTCCTGCTGATGAACACCGGACAGCAGCACCGGATCAGCCCGGGCGGGCTGCTGACCACGATCGCCGCCGACGCCCACGGTGGGCCCGCCTACGCGCTGGAGGGCTCGATCTTCATCGCTGGCGCGGCCGTGCAGTGGCTACGGGACGAGCTGGGCATCGTCGAGCGCGCGTCCGAGACCGAGCAGGTCGCCCGCAGCGTGCCCGACACGGCCGGGGTGTACGTGGTTCCCGCCTTCGCCGGACTCGGCGCGCCGTACTGGGACATGGCGGCGCGCGGCGCCATCCTCGGCCTCACTCGCGGCGCGAACCGCCGCCACCTGGTGCGCGCGACCCTCGAGAGCCTCGCCTACCAGAGCCGGGACGTGATCGAAGTGATGAACCGCGACTCCGGCACGCGCCTGCGCGAGTTGCGCGTCGACGGCGGCGCCTCGGCCAACGATTTCCTGATGCAGTTCCAGGCCGACATCCTGGGCGTGCCCGTGGAGCGGCCCGCCCTCCTCGACACCACGGCCATGGGAGCCGCGTCTCTCGCCGGGCTGGGGGCCGGGTTGTTCCGCGATCCGGCCGAGCTCGGCGCAACGCGGCGCATCGAGCGCCGCTTCGAGCCCACGATGCCCGCCTCGGAGCGCGCACGCCTTTACGAGGGTTGGCTCGCGGCGGTGGCGCGGGTGCGCTCGTCGTGAGTTGCCTGGTGGTCGGCGGCAGCGGCTTCGTCGGCCGCCATGTGGTGCGGCGGTTGCTGGAGGCCGGCCACGCGGTGTTCAACGTCGACCGCGTGGCGCCGATTAGGCCGCTCCCCGACGAGACGCCCGTGGTGGCGGACGTGACCCGGCCCGAGGGGCTGGCCAGCGCGGCCCAAGCGGCCCGCGCGACGTCCGCCGTGGTCTGGCTGGCGGCGGCGATCCGCCAGCGCCGTTCGATCGACGCCTCGACCCGCGCCGATCTCGAGCTGATGGTCGAAGCGCCGCTGCGGCTGCTCGACGCCCTGGCGCCGGCTCCAACGGCCTGCGTCTACCTGTCGAGCGTCCAGGTCTACGGGCGCCCGGAACGGTTGCCGGTGGACGAGGACCATCAGGCGCGGCCCTTCACGGCGTACGGCGTCGCCAAGTTGTGCGCCGAGCAGATGCTCGGCGTCGCCTGCGAGGCCCGCGGCGTCGCCTTCGCGGCGTTGCGCGCGGCCTTCATCTACGGGCCCGGCCAGCACGCCGGCAACGTGATCCCGCGTTTTCTCGAACACGTGCGTCGCGGGCAGCCCCCGGTCGTCCACGGCCCCGGCGCCGACGTCCGCGACGACGTCTTCGTCGGCGACGTGGCGCGGGCGGTCGGGCTCGCGCTGGAGCGCGGCGTCTCGGGCGTCTTCAACATCGGATCCGGGCGCCCCCACAGCCTCCGCGACGTGGCGCTCGCGGCCTGCCGTTTGGGTGCGGCCGGCCTCGAGCCCGTCCACGAGCCGCGGGACAGCGGCTGGGTCGACCGCTGGTACTCGATCGACCGGGCCCGCCGGCAACTCGGCTTCGAGCCGACGGCCTTCGCGGACGGCCTGGGCCAGCAGTGGCAGGCCGGCGCGTGAAGGTCGCGGTCAGCGGCGCGTCGGGGCATCTCGGCCAGTGGACGGTCGCGGCACTGCAGGACGCGGGACACGAGCTGACCGCCATCGCGCGCCGGCCGCTCTCCGCTCCCTCCATCGCGGGCGTGGGCTGGCCCGGACCCGTGGCCTGGATCGCGTGCGACCTCGCGAGCCCGGAGGCGGTCCAGATCCTGCGCCCGGCGCTGCACTCGGCCGAGGCCGTGGTCCACCTTGCGGGCCACATCCCGGAGGACACGAGCCTGGTCTCCACTCGCGAGGCCCTGGCCACGTTGCGCGTGAACGCCGAGGGCACGGTCCAGCTGCTCGACGCCCTCGCCACGGCCCCACGGGTCCGACGCGTCGTCTACGCCAGCAGCTTCGAGGTCTACGGCCTGCCGCGCGCCACGCCGATCGGCGAGGACCACCCCACACGTCCCACGGGCCTCTACGGCGCGAGCAAGCTCGCTGCCGAGCACTACGTCCGCCTGTTCGGCGCCGACCGTGGCCTGGCCTGCGCCAGCCTGCGCCTGCCGGCGGTGTACGGACCGGGGGACCACCTGCGGCGCGCGGTCGGCAACTTCGTGTCGAGGGCCGCTACCGGCCTTCCGCCGGTGCTTCGGGGAGACGGCGGGGACCGGCGCGACCTCGTTTATGTCGCCGACGCGGCACAAGCGATCCTGAGAGCCCTCGAGTCCCCTGCCGAGGGCGCGATCAACCTGGGGAGCGGGCGCGGTTACCGCATCCTGGAGATCGCCGAGGCCGTGTGCCGGATCGCCGGCATCACGGCCGCCCCGGTGCTGGAACCGCCAGCCAAGCCCGCCCTCGACTACGTCCTCGACACCACCCGTGCCCGAACCGACCTGGGCTGGGAGCCGCGCACCAGCCTCGAACAGGGATTGGGGGCCCAGCTGGCCTGGCGGAGGGCGAGCCCGTAGCAGCCACCCCGGTGTGCTGCGGTTAGGATTGCGTCCGGTGCCCGACAGCAGCCTTCCGACCGGGATCTCCGCCGCAAGGACCCGCACCCAATCCCAACGCGCGGGGCGCGCGCCCGGGCGCGGCCTGGTGGTCTCCGACCAGGTCATCACCAGCCCTGAGACCGAGCTTCGGTACCGCATCGACCGACTTCTGGGCCGGGGCGGCTTCGGCGAGGTTTATCTCGCGCGGCGGCTGGGGCGCTCGTCGCTGGCCCCTCCGATCGTCTGCATCAAGGTCAGCAAACGTATCGACGGCTGGTTGCGGGAGGCCCACTTCGGGCAACTGCTGGACGCACACCCGCGCGCGATCCGGATCTTCGACGCGTTCCCGCTGCTGGACCAGGAGGGCCGCGTCCTGTATTGCCTCGCCCTCGAATACGCCCGTCACGGCGACCTCCGCGCCTACCTGCGCCGAACCGGGCGGGGGTGGCCCGAAGCCACCACCCGCCGCGAGATCGCGAGCGTGCTTCAGGTGCTCGGAAAACTGCACCGCGGCCAGATGCTCCACCGCGACCTGACGCCGCTGAACGTGTTCGTGTGCGAAGGCCGGATCCTGAAGCTCGGGGACTTCGGCCTGGTCCGACAGCAGAACGACCGGCGCGGCGCGCCGGCCGACGCCTTGAACCCCATGACCGCCCCGAGCGACATCGTGGCGGGGGCCGCACCGAAGTGGCAGGCCCGCGACGACGTGTACCAGGTGGGCCAGCTGCTCGGGATGCTGGTGAAGGGCGACGCCGGAGCGCGGATCCAGGCCCACGAGATCCGTCGCCTCGCGTGCAGCGACCACCTGAAAGAGATCATCTATCGCTGCATCGGCGAGCGGCGCAAACGCTACGAGACCGCCGACGAGCTGATCGAGGCCCTCCGCAACCGCCCCGCACCCCTCAGGCTCGGCGTGTTGCGGAGCCTGAAGGGCGCCCACCTGGCGTTCACCGGGATCCTGAGCCGGCCGCGGCGCGAAGCCGTGGCGGCCGCACGGCGGGCGGGTGCCAGGGTGCACGGCATGCCCTCGGCCCTGACCACGGTCGTCGTGCGGGGCCGTCCCAATCCCCGGCAGGCCGCCGGCCGCGACGCGGGATTGAAGCTGATGGAGATCAAGCGGCTGCGCGAGAAGGGACACCGGATCACCCTGCTCGACGACGCGCAGTTCTGGCGCCTCGTCGCCAGGCGCTGAGACCCCCCGCCAGTCACTCCAGCCGGTCGCGGGGACCGGGCGCCTCCAGGGCCTCGGCATCCACCGCCAGGGACAGGCCACACTCGGGGCACTCGCTCGCGCCCCTCGCGTCGGTCCCGCACGCCGGACACTCGCCGAGGACCTCCACGCCGAGTTCAGACACGCCGAGGATCGCGAGCGCCCGCTCGACTTCGTTCGCGGGCACCAGAAGCGTGAAGCGGTGGACGGCGCCGCTCACCGCGAAGGCAATCCCAGCCTCGCCGAGGCGCTGTGCCAGCGGGTCGATCTCGTGGGCCTCGCTCGCGTTCGCCACCGGCTTGTAGTCGTCCGGCACGCGGAACGCCGAAGGCGCCGGCGTCGGAGGCGGACCGGCCTCCGCTGGGCCGGGTTCGTCCCAGTCGTCCACGAGTGTTCCGCCGCAGTCGCTGCAGGTCACGATCTCGGGGCGGAACTCCTCGCCGCAGTCCGGGCACACGCGCACGTGCATAGCGACGATGATACCGCCTTGACCGCCCTCCGCGCCGGCGCTACTTTCGGTCATGCTCTGGCTCGCCGCCCTGCTGCTGGTGACCCCGACCCAGGAGACGCGGGTCGAGGTGATGACCGTCCGCAACCGACCGGCCTCCGACCTGGTCGCCGCCATCGA
>Ga0187893_10013622_pt1 | contig 11267 bp, 8 predicted proteins | sample MA1701074metaG_FD_139574 | JGI IMG/M metagenome (GOLD analysis project Ga0187893, IMG submission 139574) | White microbial mat communities from a basaltic lava cave in the Kipuka Kanohina Cave System on the Island of Hawaii, USA - MA170107-4 metaG ...
TCGGGAGGCCACGCGGAATCGCATCCGTCCGATCTTCATGACCATCGCCAGCAACGTCTTCGGCATGCTCCCACTGGTCCTGTTCTCGGGCGCCGGTTCGGAACTCTATCGAGGTTTGGGAGCGGTGGTGCTGGGCGGATTGATCGTGTCGACGATATTCACGTTGTTTCTGGTGCCGGCGCTGTTCAGCCTGATGCTCGATGTTCGTGCGGGCCTGGCACGTCGGCTGGGGGGAATGTTTGGGAAAACACCGCAAGTTGCCATTGGGGAATAGCCAATTCCACGTCCTCGTCGTCGTCCTCGTTCTCGTCCTCGGCTTTTCGAACTGACGAGTACGACGACGAGGACGACTTTAGCCTCTCTTATGTTCGATCACGAAAAGCTTGATGTCTACACTCCGATCATCTCGATCGGGCTTCATTGTCCATTGTGTTGAATACTGCGGAAGGTAATGGGAAAAGACGCAAGTTGATCCGAGCGAAGTTCTTGATGATGCACGTGGGTCAGCAACAGAATGTGCCGCCTGTCTGGATGCACTGGTTGAGAAGGGGGTGGCAGCGAAAGAACGCTAAGGAGATACTTGTGCGGGTCGTTTCAATGCTGACAAAACTGGTGCACTTTACGAGGGAGAATCGACCGTGAAGGAAGGTCCCGTCGGATATCAGTCCAACTGACATCGTCCTCCTTAGTTCGAAAAGCCGAGCACGAGAACGAGTACGACGACGAGGACGACTTTTCATCGCAGATACGTCAGGTTGAAAAACACCAGATTCGCCAAAAAATGAGCCAGCACGGCGCTCTCCAAGCCTCCCCGCAGGAAAATCAGACAAAGCGTCACTCCAGCCCCGAATGCGAACAGAAACCCATAGACGCCGTGTACGAAGCCAAACAAGAGCGATGAAAACACGACGGCAAAGACCAGCGGAATCCATCGATTGAATCCGTTCATCATCAGGATTGGTCGGAAGAGCCAGCTCAGAATCCAAAGAAAAGAAGTGAACAGCAACAGGCGGAACACCAATTCTTCCGTCACCGCGGCGCTCAGCGAGAGAATGAAGGAATCATAGAACGTGGTCATCCTTCGCAACCGGAATGGCCGGACACGAGCCCTGAAGCCATAGAGCGCATACCAGCGGTGATAGCCTACCCCCAGCGCAATCCCCGCGAGGCCCCCATAGATAAGTATCAACGTCACCTTCTTCAACCAGGATCCGGATCTCTTTAGAAGGAAGCCTTCCAGCTTGCACTGCTCTCCGAAGAGAAGAGCCAGCAGGGTGCAGGCACTGTAGACTGACGCATTCTGGAGAAAATCAACGACGGAGAAGTATTGGTCAGGATGAATCAACTGCTCTGAGACGGTCAGTATCAAAGCGCAGCCAAACCCCAACGGTAGCACTACGAGAAGCATTCCCTTAAAGCGAATCCGCTCGAAGCTGAAGAGTGAAAGCATGCAGGGTATTGGCGTTGCAATTGACTTTAGAAAGTGCGAGGCGGCATCCACGTTGAGGTCGGCGCTTTAGCATAGGGTGCGCTGCTTCTCAATCGCACCGCTGATCAGCAACCTGTGATCGCAGACGTGGACGGACGACCCCGCGCTCCCTGGGCGAGGTTCACTCCTGCGGCACTTCAACTTCGGCACCGCGGCGTTCGGCCGAAACATACGCCGCGTACATCACGGCCACTGTGTCTTGTGCCAGAGCAGCGCCACACTTGGGCGCACGATTTTGCTCCACGCATTCCATAAAGTCCTGCATCTCCTGCGGGTAGCCAGTCATCCAGTCTTCATTCGGTGCAGGATGGCTCCAGCCCTGTTTGGTGCCAATCTTCTCGACTATGTAGACGTCTTTCAACTGTTCTTCCCTCGGATTGTAGGTTGACATCGCGTCGACGGGATTGATGTTGCAGCGCGTTCGGTGGTTGTTGGCAAACACCTCCAACCAGTTGTGTACGCCGCCCATCACGATCTCCGTCGAAAAGATGTCGGCCACCATGCCGTCGTCAAACACAATGTGAATCTGGCTGTAGTCCTCGACGTCGTGGTAATCAGTGCGCAGAAACTTCGCGTCGCGGTAACCTGGAGTGCGCGTAATCTCATGAACGCGGGCGCTGACGGTACTGGGTCGAATTGGCCTACCCAGGGTAGCAAGCCCCTCTTCGCGCTTCAGGTATAAAACCGCCGTCATCGGGTGGCAGGATTTGCCGACAATGGATCCACCGCCTGCCTCGGACCAAATCCCATAGCTGGGTGAGTGCGATCCACTATGCGATTCCTCACCCATGATCCAAAGCACTTGCGCTTTTGTGGCCCACAGGATCTCGCGCTCTTTCTGGATACTTGGGGCGTAGACCCAGTTCTCAGCATACATAAGCTGCTTACCGCTGGCGTCTGCCGCATCCAGAATTCTCTTAGAGCTTGCCATGGCCTCGCGCAGCATGGTCTCTTTCGAAAATTGATTCCCGTTGAACCCGCTTTGGCCTGCTCCGTAGTAACCCGTGAAAGGTTTTTCGATAATCACGTGCTTCCCTGCCCTGAACGCTTCGACGGCGACGGTCTCGTGCACATATCCTGGCGCGCAAATGTCCACCACATCCACCGCGCTTAGCAATTCAGCCAAGCCGTCGAATGCTTTGATGCCATGTTTCGCGGCAAATGCCTCGCGGCTTTCCCTCGACTTTGAAGTCATCCCCACGACCTCCACAGGAATGCCGTAAACTTTGTGATAGGCCTCCAAATGAAACCGCGCGGCAAAACGCGCACCAACGATGCCAACTCGGACCTTAGAACTCATGGCTCTGGATGCTCCTCAATAAGAGATGAAAACGACCGGTACTCGGGCTCCGCATTCGCGGAAAGGACGGACGCAAACTTCTAGCGCGACCTGTGCTTGGTGCAGGTCCCACTTTTCACCAGGATAGCCTCGCACACAAGCTGTTTTGCCAGTCTACTTGATGGAATCCCGCAGCTGAACAAGAGCCCGATCAGCTGCATCAAGTCGGATTAGACCGAACCGGGGATGATCGAGATCGAGGACCGCATAGATTGTCACAGCCAAGACCGCAGCGTAGAGAGACATGTGAAGCCAGCTCCGGCTCTTGCGTTTTGCCATAGCGTAGCCAGCCAGCAACCCACTCAGCAGCGCCACACAAACAAGCATACCTACAATGAGGCCGGGCAAGTGAGTCTGCAATGCAATTGTCCGGGCCGTGGTGACGTCAATCATCTCATTGATGGCCGGCAACAGGAGCCGCGCCGATTCTTTGGACGGATCTTCTCTGGTGACTGTTATTGTCCGTGACCAGATGTCCTGTTGTACCTGCGCGGCTCGTGCAAGCTCCTGTGCCGCGGCGCCCGCATCAGGAAGCTGGTTATAGGCGGTCAACCGGGCGTCAAGGTACCTGCGAAATAGTTGGCGGATCTCCGGTTGATTGGCTGATGGAAGGAGGTCAAGACGCAGGTACGCAGTTCCAATCGCGTTCGCCTCTTCGACAATCAATTGGCGTCTGGCATCCAAACGAGATGTCGCCCCTGCAAAGCTAAACCCCAAAAGAAGACCGAGGAGCGCGAAAACCGCTGCTTCGATGGCGCCGATTCCCTCGTGCGCCAGCTCAGACTCTTTAGCAATGCTCCTATGCCCCCAACGATATCCCAATTCGAGGCAGCCCAAAGTTCCACTGAATACGACAGTCGACAGTAGAATCGCCCAAATAACCGGATTCATGCTTTGCACCTCGATTGCAACCGCGACAGTCTACCGCAAGGAATGCACCACTTGAACCGTAGAATCGCGTCGAGCGTGTGGAAGGCTTGCGGTCAGTGCTGCATCCTATTTGACATTGCCGAACTTGCCGATATCACCAAGGAAGCTCTAATGAAGTGCAATTGGCTATACCTTAACTAGCGCGGTTCCCGATGGCGTTGGATAGTCCCGGCTGATTGGTGGCAGAAATGTTTTCGACGATTCAACTCTCGGTCAGATGTCGGCTGCTGGTAGGCCTCGCCTTGGGCCTTGCAGGCAGCCTGGGAATGTCGCTCCTGCCTCGCGCACAGGAGGCACAACAGGTCTCGATTCTTCCCGGCGCCGCCGAGACCAGCGGACTCTTCGGCGCTCGCTTCTCTTCGACACTATTCCTGTCAAACCTTGGAAACACCGGCGCATCTGTTCAGATTGGTTTCATTCCCTACTCCGGAAAGCCGACACCTGCGCCGGTGACGCGCTCCATTGCCGTCGGAGAAACCCAGCAGATCTCCAGCGTCTTGTCCTCATTGTTCGGCCTGTCCTCCGACGCAGGAACTCTCACCGTGTCCACTGCCACATCGATCGCGCTGTGGATGACAACAGTCAATATTGCAAACACAGCTGGCACCTATGGGCTGGCCATCGAGCCGCTTGCTTCTGAGATGGTTCTATCCGCGGGCAGCTCAGGCAATGCCGTCTGGGCGAGCCAAACCGACGCTTTTCGAACCAACGTCGCCGTGGTTCTGCTGGATCCGAACTCCTCCGCCCGGGTGACGGTTTACGACGAACAGGGCGCACAACGCGGAACGGCAACTGTTTCCAGCCCGACGCCCATCAGCTGGCAGGCGGCGTTGCCTGATTTGATCGGACCAGCCCCTATCGCCGTCGGACGCGTCGAGATTGCCGTCACACAAGGTCGCGCGGCCGGATATGCTGCCGTGGTCGATAATACAACCAACGATGGCATCGCAGTGGTGGCCGAGAGCGTGCGCAGCGATGGGACCGATTACCTCCTCAACGGCGTCGCCAGAAGCCCTGGTATCAACAATACCTTTTGGAGTACCGATCTCAGAATTCTCAATCCAGGCGGCTCATCACTGCAGATAAGCCTCGATAGTTTGGGAATGGGCGGAGCCGCCACACTCGTGAGGGCTGTACCCCCATCGGGTGTGGTTGAACTGACTGACATCCTGGGTTCGGGCGGTTTTGGGTTTTCTCAGGCGGTGGCTGGAGCATTGCGGGTACGGGCGTCCAGCCCGTTTCTCCTGGCTGCTCGCACCAACAACCGAGACCTCGGCGGGAGCCGCCTGGGTTCCTTTAGTGCGTTTCAGCGCCCGACTCGGTTCGCCAGCGGATTTGTGGCAAGTCCAACTGCTGGGGTGTTCACGGGGATCAACCATTCCTCCAGCATCCCCGGTTATCGGACCAACCTTGCCTTCCTGGCGGGTTCAGGCGGAGCGAACGGTGTTCTGACGCTACGCGATCGTTTCGGCGTTCAGACTGCCGCCGCAACGCTGAGTTTGAGTCCAAGTGAGTGGATCCAGAAAAGCGTTGCGGAATGGTTTGCGGGCGTTACCACTCCGCTGAATGCGCGTGTCGATTTACAGCTCAGCAGCGGTTCGGCCGCCGGTTATGCATCTCGCATCGACAACGGAACCGGAGACGCTGTCGTGCTGCCTCTAGTGCCCACAGTGCTTGCGACAGTCAGTAGCAGTCCGCAGATCTCCGGATGCGCTGTCTTCCCCGCCGATAACCCCTGGAACCGGGATATTTCAAATGACCCCGTGGATCCGAATTCAAACAACTACATCGCCCACATGAACGGAGCAACCAGGTTTCTGCATCCTGATTTCGGATCGAATCTCACTTACGGTATTCCCTACGTTGTCGTCGCCGGGACACAGCCGAAAGTGCCCGTCACCTTCGATTACGACGACAGTGATCCCGGTCCGTACCCGATCCCTCCGGATGCACCGATTGAGGGTGGTGCAAGTTCGACCGGCGACCGGCACATTCTCGTGCTGGAGCGAGACAGTTGCCTCCTCTACGAAACATGGAACTCTCGATTCGTCGGCCCGGGCTGGCACTGCGGGTCGGGCGCAATCTTCAATCTTCGGTCCAACCAACTTCGACCAGACAACTGGACCTCAGCGGACGCGGCTGGCCTGCCGATTCTTCCCGGACTCGTTCGGTATGATGAAGCCGTCACGGCCAGGGAAATTAAACACGCCGTGCGTTTCACCGTGCAATCCACACAACGAGCCTTCATCCATCCCGCCACTCATTACGCCAGCAACAACACCAATCTAAATGCGCCACCCATGGGTCTGCGCGTTCGACTTAAGGCCAACTATGACCTGTCCCGCTTCACCGGCGCTTCGAGAGTCATTCTCACGGCGCTGAAGAAGTACGGAATGTTTGTAGCCGACAATGGCTCGGACTGGTTCATCTCCGGAGCCACCGACGCCCGCTGGAATGACAACGATCTGAATCAGATGAAGACCGTTCCTGCCAGTGCCTTTGAAGTCGTGCAGACCGGAACAATTCAACGGTAGCGATTCTCCCAGGTTTCTCACACTGCCAAACAGTGATAAGCTCCCGCTCCGATCATCACCATTGGCTCCCCTCGCCCCAACGTGGGAGAGGGGCTGGGGGGTGAGGGGGATATCTCCCTGTTGAATCAATTGCCGAAGTTCGTCTGTGGATAAAGGCGATCTCCTAGTGCCTGCTAGAAACTCAACTGTGCCCTCACCCCTCTCCCGCGTTGGGGCGAGGGGGACCGACGTCGATCGAGGCCATCGAGCATGGAAGAGCTTGTCGTCACTAGATAGTTCTCAATAGTTGGGGGGAAGCTGATGGCAAGATCTCAAAAACAAGGGTCTCGTCTGGCGAGGAGCTTGCGCAGGTACACCAGATTCCCTCGCCTCCAACTCAAGATGTGCTGGCTGGCCCTTTGCCTGGTTGTGGTTGCTTCGCTGCAAGCGCAACAGCCCGCACCACCTGCACCAGTTTCTCCCGAGGTGCATCCGGATGGACGAGTCACCTTCCGAATTCGTGCGCCTAAGGCTTCGAAGGTTGAAGTGAGTGGCGACTGGAAACCCGGCCAACTTGAAGAAATGACCAAAGGCTCTGATGGGTTTGGAGCGCCACGCTTGGTCCGTTCGAGCCGAGCATCTACATCTATTCGTTTACATTGGACGGATTGGCCATCGCCGATCCGGTGAACCCCCGTGTCAAGCTGCGCGCGCGTACTTCGGCCAGCCTCGTCGAGGTCCCTGCCCAGACGCCAGATTTCTGGCAACCACACAACGTGCCGCACGGTGCCGTCACAATCAACTGGCAGAACTCCACTGTCCTCAAAGAGACTCGCTGGGTGTGGGTGTACACCCCGCCGGGTTATGAAAAAGAGTCCAAGCGCCGCTACCCAGTGCTTTACCTTTTCCATGGCTCGAACGACACGGCCGCAGGCTGGACCATGGTGGGATATGCAAACTTTGTTCTCGACAATCTGCTGGCAGAAAAGAAAGCAGTGCCCATGATTGTCGTGATGCCTTTCGGCCATGCCGTGCCCTTCGGGTCTCCCCCTGAGTTACAGGCAAAGAACACACCTTTGTTCGAAGAGTATTTGCTGAAGGATCTGATGCCACTGGTGGAATCGACGTACCGGGTAGCGGCAGGCCGGGAGAATCGGGCGATCGCTGGGCTATCGATGGGCGGTAGCCAATCACTACAGATAGGCCTTCGGAATCTTGACCGGTTCAGCGCTTTGGCGGTGTTTAGCTCGTCTCCGCCAACTGAATTCGAAACCCAATTTGCCGATGTCCTGGGCAACTCCAAAGCGACGAACACAAAACTGAAAGCCTTCTGGATTGGGTGCGGCAAACAGGACCCGGTATTTCCCCGGACGCAGAAACTCTCGGAGTTGCTGAAGGCGAAACAAATCAAGCACACGTTCCGCGCCAGTGAAGGGCCGCATACTTACACGGAGTGGAGGAAGTATCTGGCCGAATTCGCGCCGCTGTTGTTTCGGTAGGCTGCGTTCACTTCGTCATTCCGGCAAAGAAAGCGCAAGTCCCAACCGCATTATCGTCATTCCGGCGAAAGCCGGAATCCAGTCTTCGATGCGGCTGCTGCGGATAGGACTTCTTCATGAACTCGATCCAACGACTTTTTACTCCCCCTGACGTATCCGGAGTCGTGCGGGTTCGTCATTCCGGCGAAGGCCGGAATCCAGTTTTCGTGGAGCAACACTTCTCCCTTCGTAACCACGTCTGGTCAATGCAGGCCTTCATACAGATCCTGCCATTGCGGATTTGTCTTCTCAATCAACTCAATCTTCCAAGCTCGCTTCCACTCCTTGATAGTTTTCTCTCGCGCAATTGCAGACTGCATGGTGGGATGGAGTTCATACCAAACCAGCAGGTGAACCTGGTAGCGCTTCGTGAAGCCGTCCGCAAGATCGTTCTTGTGTTGCCAGACGCGTTTCATGAGGTTGGAAGTCACGCCTAGGTATAACGTTCCATTGCGCCTGCTGGCCAGAATGTAGACGCAGGGTTGTTTCATCAGTGCGGATTCCGGCTTCCGCCGGAATGACGGTCTTGTTTGGAGACGAATTTAGAATCGGCGTTGGTTGTCCTTGGAACAGATCCCTAGATTCCGGCTTCCGCCGGAATGACGAGCTGGGCGAAGGCAGTAGTAGGACGCGAAACCGATTCGGGAACCCAGCTCTCGTCTTAAACGTCCGCTTACACCTCATTCGCGTCGCTGAGCAGTCCCGCCACATCTTTAATCCCAACGCCTGGGCCACTCGGCACCGTCATCTTGCCATCTTTGACGCTGCTCGGTGGATCGAACCAGCTTCCGAACTTCTCGGTGCCGAGCTTGTATTCCTGGTAGCGCCCGATATCGGGCACGCACGACGCGAAGTGCAGCATGTACACAAATCCGAATCCGCCTGAGATATGCACAGTCGTCGGTATCTTTGCTACGTGCGCCATGCGGGCGACGCGCACCGACCGGATCATTCCACCGTAGTAGTGCAGGTCCGGCTGCACGATATCCACACCCCGGTTGGCGATCATCCAGCGGAAGCGCCAGTCGCTGGACTCCTGCTCGCCACCGGCTACCGGGATGGTCAGTGTGTCTGTCACGATCTTGGTATCTTCCAAGCGATCAAATTGACAAGGCTCCTCGAAGTAGACGGCCTTGACCTCTTCGAGCATTCGGCCGACCTTGATTGCTTGCGGTGGATCGTAGGAACTGTTGGAATCGGCGTGGATGTCGATTCCGTTCCCCAGAGTCTTTCGGACGAGAGGAATCAGTTTCTCCGTTCTGCCGGGCATAGCGTCTGCATTCCGGCTCATGCGTCCACCTACACGAAACTTCACCGCCCTCGCCCCCGACTGCTGCACCAGCTTCTCCAGATATTCGACCTCTTGCTCAGGAGTCGTATCCCGCCGTCCGCTAGCCACGTAGAATGCGACGTCCTTACGTAGAATATCTCCCAGTAAGGCCCCCATTGGCTTGCCGGCAATGCGGCCAAGCAGGTCCAGAATCGCGAACTCTACCCACGCTTGGGGACTCCATAGGGCCAGTCCGTAAAGCTTGTAGTTATCCTTGAATCGGTACAGCTCCCACAAGAGGTTCTCCAAGTCGCGGGCATCTTTGCCAATAAAGAACGGGATCACCAGCTGGTTCAGGATCTTGTCAAGATACTCCTCGCGTGGCGGGTTCGTTAGCGAGACGCCTTCTGCTCCATCCTTCGACCTGACACGAACGAAGTAGTCGCGGTCCTTCTTCAGCAATTTGATGGATTCGATGATAACGGGCGATTTCAACCCTTCCGTCTTCAAGACGGGAAGTGCGGCGGCCTTGTCCAGATCGCGCACGTCTGGCCCGCCTGATCTCCCATTCTTCGCTTTACTCTGGAATGCGTAAGCAGGATTCAAGCCTGCAACCCCTGCCCATACCGCGCCCCCCAAAAATCTGCGTCGGTCGAGTTGCATCGTCGTTCACCTCTCGAGATTAAGATTTGGCTCTAATCTACTATACCCGCGTCGCACCATCTTATAGGTCTAAACCTAGGTGCACTATGAAGCGACGGCGTCCCAGCGACCAAAGATGCTAAGCTTCTGTTCTGCCGGTCTTGCAACCTGGCAGGACGACTTGGTTTCCTTCTTCTGTGTGGGAAGAGTCCAAATTTAACGACGAGGTTCGACATGTCAATGTCTGCGAGTGAAAGCATTCTCGAGACCATTGGTAAGACTCCCTTGATCCGGTTGAAGCGATCAGTGCAGAGCCTGGCGCCTGCCATTCTGGCAAAGGTGGAATCAGCCAATCCGGGAGGCAGCACGAAGGATCGAATCGCACTCAACATGATTGAACAAGCCGAAAAATCAGGCGCGCTCAAGCCAGGCGGCACCATCATCGAGGCGACAGCGGGAAACACCGGCCTTGGGCTGGCTCTGGTGGGTGCCGTGCGAGGCTATCGGTGCATCTTTGTTCTACCCGACAAGATGAGCGAGGACAAAATCCGTCTGTTGCGGGCATACGGCGCGGAAGTAGTGATTACTCCAACGGCGGTCCCACCTGACTCACCGGAGAGCTATAACGGCGTGGCGAACCGACTTGGTCGCGAAATCGAAGGAGCTTGGAGGCCCGATCAGTTTCACAACATCCACAATCCTAAAACTCACTATCAATTCACCGGGCCAGAGATTTGGGAACAGACTCGAGGCAAGATCACCGTGTTCGTTGGGGCAGCGGGGACAGGAGGAACCATCAGCGGCGTCGGCGAGTTCTTGAAAGAAAAGAATTCCAAGATTCGCGTGATTGGCGCGGACATTGAGGGTTCCATCCTGAGCGGAGATTCTCCCAAACCCTGGAAAGTAGAAGGCATCGGGGAGGACTTCGTTCCCCAAACGCTGAACGCGCAGTTGATTGATGAATGGATTCGCATTAGCGACGCCGAGTCTTTCGCAACAGCTCGCCGGATCGCGCGGGAAGAGGGCATCCTGTTGGGTGGTTCGAGTGGCACTGCGCTGGCCGCGGCGTTCCGCTATGCGCAACGCTGCACGGCCAAGGACGTCCTCGTTGTCTTCTGTCCGGACACTGGACGCAACTACTTGAGCAAAATGTACGACAATGCCTGGATGGCGCAGCACGGTTTTACCGACCGACAGCCGGAGAGCGTGGTTGTGGGCGACCTGCTGTCGGCCCTGGGGCGGGAAGGCCACTTGATTTCGCTAACTCCCGAGGACACGCTGAAGAAGGCTGCCGATCTGTTTCGTGAGCGTGGCATTTCTCAAATCCCCATTCTCGAGCGAGGAGAAATGGTCGGCGCGGTTGAAGAGATCACCATCATGCGCGCCCTGCGCCAAGGCTCTGCTCCGGAGTCCATCCGGCTGCGGGAGATCATGGCGAAACCGCTGCCCCGTCTGGGTGTCGGGGTTCTGCTTGAGGAAGTCTATCGGTTATTGATGGCCGGCAATCCCGCGGTTGTGGCAGTCAGAGATGGACGGGTGGTGAGCA
>Ga0187893_10013623_pt1 | contig 11267 bp, 8 predicted proteins | sample MA1701074metaG_FD_139574 | JGI IMG/M metagenome (GOLD analysis project Ga0187893, IMG submission 139574) | White microbial mat communities from a basaltic lava cave in the Kipuka Kanohina Cave System on the Island of Hawaii, USA - MA170107-4 metaG ...
GCGAAATCGTCGTCAGGCGCGAAGCCGCGCGCAGCCTGGTTGGGAACCAGGCGAGCACGGCGACAAAGCATGGCGGCGATGGTCGCCGTTGTTGCTTCGAAACTTGTGGGTTGGCGCACTAGAGCTGACATGGCCCGGATCGAAAGCAGCGTCTCGACCGCAAGCACGACCTACACTGCCAACCGCGACGCCATGCTCGCGCTGATCAAGCGCGTGCGGCTCTACCAGCAGCGGACGGTCGAGAAATCGACCGCTTCGCGCGAGCGCTTCGAGAAACGCGGCCAGTTGCTTGCGCGCGAGCGGCTGTCGCTGCTGCTCGATCCGGGCACGCCGTTCCTCGAGCTGGCGGCGCTCGCCGGCCTCGGGCTCGACGATCCGGACCTCGACAAGAGCGTCCCCGGCGGCGGCGTCATCGCCGGGATCGGCATCGTCTCGGATGTGCGCTGCATGGTGAGCGCGTCCGATTGCGGCATCGACGCCGGCGCGCTGCAGCCGATGGGCGTCGACAAGCAGTTGCGCATCCAGCAGATCGCGCTCGAGAACAAGCTGCCGTTCGTGCAGCTCGTCGAAAGCGCCGGCGCGAACCTGCTCGACTACCGGGTCGAGGTGTTCATCCAGGGCGGCGAGCTGTTCCGCAACCTGGCGCGGATGTCGGCAGCCGGGCAACCGGTGATCACCGTCACGCACGGGTCGTCGACCGCGGGCGGCGCCTACCAGACCGGCCTGTCCGACTACATCGTGATGGTGCGCGGCCGCACACGCGCGTTCCTCGCCGGCCCGCCGCTGCTGAAAGCGGCGACCGGCGAGGAAGCGACCGAGGAGGAGCTCGGCGGCGCCGAGATGCATACGCGGGTCTCCGGGCTCGGCGACTACCTCGCCGAGGACGATCGCGACGGGATCCGCATCGCGCGCGAGATCGTCGCGCGGATGGACTGGCCGCGTGAAGCCGCGCCGGCACGCGACTTCAAGCCGCCGCGCTGCGACGTCGAGGAGCTGCTCGGCATCGTGCCGATCGACTGGAAGCGCCCGGTCGACATGAAGGAGGTGATCGCGCGCATCGCCGACGACTCCGACTTCCTCGAGTTCGGCGAGAACTACGGCCCGGCCACCGTCTGCGGTCACGTCCGGCTCGAGGGCTGGCCGCTCGGCGTCGTCACGAACAACGGGCCGATCGATTCGGCCGGCGCCAACAAGGCGACGCACTTCATCCAGTCGTGCTGCCAATCGCGCACGCCGATCGTCTATCTCCAGAACACGACCGGCTACATGGTCGGCCGCGAACACGAGCAAGGCGGCATCATCAAGCACGGCGCGAAGATGATCCAGGCGGTGACCAACGCGACGGTGCCGCAGATCACGATCTACTGCGGCGCGTCGTTCGGCGCCGGCAACTACGGCATGTGCGGTCGCGGCTACCATCCGCGCTTCTGCTTCGCGTGGCCGAACGCGAAGACCGCCGTGATGGGCGGCGAGCAGGCCGCGCGCACGATGGCGATCGTCACCGAGGCGGCCGCAAAGCGCAGAGGCGGCGCGCCGAACCGCGCCGAGATCGAGACCATGCAGCAGCGCATCATCGAGCACTTCGATCGCCAGATGAGCGTGTTCTACACCAGCGCGCGCCTGCTCGACGACGGCGTCATCGACCCGCGCGACACGCGGGCCGTGCTCGCGACGGCACTGGCCGTTTGCCGCGAAGGCGACGCGCGCCTGCCGCAGCGCATGCAGTTCTCGGTCGCTCGGCCGTGAAGACCCTGTTCACGAAGATTCTGATCGCTAACCGCGGCGACAACGCCGCAGGCGTTGCGGCGCAGGGTGACTTCGCGCCAGCGAAGTCAGCCGTAGCCAGATTGCCTGGCACGCGAAGCGTGCGGGCGATCGAGCCGAGGCACCATGTTCACGAAGATTCTGATCGCTAACCGCGGCGAGATCGCCCTGCGCGTGATGCGCAGCGCGCGCACCGCCGGCTACCGAACCGTCGCGGTGTATTCGACCGCCGACGTGCACGCGCGCCACGCACACGAGGCCGACCAGGCGGTGTGCATCGGCGAGGCGCTGCCCGCGCAGTCGTACCTGAACAGCGCCGCGATCGTCGACGCGGCGCGCCGCACCGGCGCCGACGCCGTGCACCCGGGCTACGGCTTCCTGGCCGAGAACGCGGGCTTTGCGCGCGCGTGTCGCGACGCGGGCCTCGTGTTCATCGGTCCGTCGCCCGAGGCGATCCAGGCGCTTGGCAACAAGGCCGCCGCGAAGCAGCTGATGCAGGATGCCGGCGTGCCGTGCGTTCCCGGCTACCAGGGCGACGACCAGAGCGAGGCGCGCCTTGCGCGCGAAGCCGAGCGCATCGGCTGGCCGGTGATGATCAAGGCCACGGCGGGCGGCGGCGGGCGCGGCATGCGGCTCGTCGCCTCGGCAAAGGAGTTCGCCGAACTGCTGCAGAGCGCGCGGTCCGAGGCGAAGCACGCGTTCGGCGACGCGAGCGTGATCCTCGAGAAGGCGATTGCCGAGCCGCGCCACGTCGAGATCCAGGTCTTCGGCGACCGCCACGGCAACGCGATCCACCTCGGCGAGCGCGACTGCTCGGTGCAGCGGCGGCACCAGAAGCTGATCGAGGAAGCGCCGTCGCCGGCGGTGTCGCCCGAGCTGCGCGAGCGGATGGGCAGCGCGGCGGTGGCCGCGGCGAAGGCGATCGGCTACGAAGGCGCGGGCACGCTCGAGTTCCTGCTCGACCGCGACGGCGCGTACTACTTCATGGAGATGAACACGCGGCTGCAGGTCGAGCACCCGGTGACCGAGAGCATCACCGGGCTCGACCTCGTCGCGCTGCAATTGCGCGTCGCTGCCGGCGAGTCGCTGCCGATCGCGCAGCACGACGTGACGTGGAGCGGCCACGCGATCGAAGTGCGGTTGTGCGCGGAGGACGCGGGCAACGGCTTCATGCCGCAGAGCGGCACGCTGGCGCTGTGGCGGCCGGCAGCCGGGCTGCGCGTCGAGCACGCGCTCGGCGACGGCAGCGAAATTCCGCCCTACTACGACTCGATGATCGCCAAGATCATCGGCCACGGCGCGACGCGCGACGAGGCGCGGCGCAAGCTGATCGCCGGGCTTCTCGACAGCGTCGTGCTCGGCGTCACGACGAACCAGGCGTTCCTCACGCGCTGCCTCGAGCATCCGGTGTTCGCGCACGGGCAGGCGACGACTGCGTTCGTCGGCCGGCATCAGGATGAGCTGCTCGCGCGCGACGCGACCGAGACCGCGCGCGCCGACGCGCTCGCCGCGGCGCTGCTGCTCGAGACCTCGAACGGTGCCCGGCAGCGCGCGGCCAGGCGCGGGCTGTGGCACTCGCTGCCGATGACCTTGCGCTACGAGATCGACGGCGCAGAGCGCGTGGCGACGCTGGTCGAACTCGGCGCGCGTCGGCGTCGGGTCGCGATTGGCGCGGAGCGCCACGAGATCGAAGTCGTCGAACTCGGCTGCCACAAGGCGCGCTTCGTGTGCGACGGCGTGATGGAAAGCGCTGCATACGTGCGCGAGGACGAGCGGCTGCGTTTCAGTTGGCGCGGCATGCCGCGCACGGTGCTCGAAACCACGCGCGCGGCGAGCGCCCGCGCCGGGAACCGAGCCGGCGACGGCAAGCTCCGCGCTTCGATGAACGGGCGCGTCGTCGCCGTCCTGGTCGAGCCGGGCCAGCGCGTCGAGGCGGGGCAGCCGATGGTGACCTTGGAGGCGATGAAGATGGAGCACATCCACGCAGCGCCGCTCGCCGGCACCGTGAAGGCGCTGCACGTGACCATCGACGAGCAGGTCTTTGCGAGCCGCATCGTCGCCGAGATCGAGCCTTTGGCCTCAAGCGCATCGCGCGCTTCGGGCTGAGCTCGTCGACCCGAGCGAAGCTTCCTTCGCCCGGATCACGACGATCGGAAGCGCAGCGCGAACGGATCCTTGCCGATCGATGCGCGATCTCGGATCAAAGCCGAGCCGCCAGCGACGCCGGCACCGCAACCGGCAGGTCGAGCAGCATCTGCGCCATCCCCTTGCCGAGCGGATCGAAGCGCGGCGACGCCGGGCCGCCGCCGGCGAGCGCGTCGTGCAGCACGAAGTTGATCGCAGCGATGCCCGGCAGGTGAAAGCGTTCGACCTTGCCCTGGACCAGGTGCGCGAAGTAGCGCCGCACGACGTCGGGCGACACGCGGTCCCAGATCAGCGGCAGCCACGCGCGGTGCCGCGCGACGACGCCGATGTTCGACGCGTTGCCCTTGTCGCCGCTGCGCGCCCACGCGAGCTTCACGAGCGGCACTTCGACCAGCGCTTCGCCCGGCGGGTCGCTCCACGCGAGCGGCGGCGCGATCGGCTCGGCGGCACTGCCGCTGCCGCCGAGCGGAACCTCGACCGAGACGCGTTCGCCGCCCAACTCGATCGCGAGCGGGACGCGCCCCTTGTCGAGCAGGAACGAGAACGGCTTGATCAGCGGCGCAGGCTGTGGCCGCCCGCCCGCCGGCGTGGTCGTCCCGGGCGACCACGACGTGCCCGACGGCGCGATCTCGCGCGCGAACGTCTCGAGCGCCTTCTTGATCGGGTGATCGACCACCACGCGCACCATCGCCTCGCGCGACGCCCCCGTGCGCGCGTTCGCGCCGTAGAGCGCCTCGGCGCCGAGCAGCTCGATCTGCGCCCGCGTGTAGTCGGGCAGCCCCTGCGCGGCGAGCATGCCGCGCGTGCGCTCGACGATCGCCTCGCCGGTGCGCCGCGCCTTCGCCGCCGCGTCGATGCCGACGATCACCATCGTGCCCGCGCAGCGAAAGCCGTCGAGCTGCGTTGCCGACACCTTGTAGCTCCCGGTCGGCGCGCGTCCTCGCGCGCCGCTGACGTGCACGCGGTCGGGCGCGACCTGCTCCATGCGCACGTTGCGGAAGTCGCACGCGACGTCGGGCAGCAGGTAGGCGCCCGGATCGCCGATCTCGTAGAGCATCTGCTCGGCCACGCACGCGGTTCTGATCAACCCGCCGGTGCCCGGCGGCTTCGTCAGCTCGAAGCTTCCGTCTTCGGCGCAATCGGCGATCGGATAGCCGATGTGCGCCCAGTCCGGCACCTCGCGCCAGTCGGTATGGAGGCCGCCGGTGGCCTGGCAACCACACTCGATGACGTGGCCGGCGAGGCTGCCGCCGGCGAGGCGGTCGTAGTCGGCAGCCGCCCAGCCGAACTCGTGGATCAGAGCGCCGAGCGTCACCGCGCTGTCCACGCAACGGCCGGTGATCACGATGTCGGCTCCCGCCGCGAGCGCACGCGCGATCGGCAGCGCGCCGAGGTACGCGTTCGCGCTCAGCACTTCGCCCGGCAGCGGCTCGCCGCTGCCCATGTCGCGCGTGCCGCCCGCGCGCAACTCGGTCATCTGCGCGCTCACGTCGTCGCCGATCACGACCGCGATGCGCGGTGCGAGGCCCATCGCCTGCGCGAGCGCGGCGAGCGCCGCGGCGCAACCGCGCGGGTTGATGCCGCCGGCGTTGGCGATGACCTTGATCCCGCGCTGCATCGCCTCGGGCAGCACGTCTTTCATCGCGACGTCGGCGAAGTCGGTCGCGTAGCCGAGCTCGGGCTTCTTCAGGCGCGCCGACGCGAGGATCGCCATCGTCGTCTCGGCCAGGTAGTCGAACACGAGGTAGTCGATCAAGCCCGAGCGCACGAGCTGCGGCGGGCCGACCATGCTGTCGCCCCAGAAGCCCGAGGCGCCGCCGATGCGGACGACGCGTCGCGGGGCGCGTGCGGTATCGCTCGACGCCATGCTCATTTCTAGTCCGAGGTGAGGCCGCGCGCAAGACGCAGGATTGGGGTGCGGGCGGGCCGGGCGTCAGCGCCAGACGATCTCGTGCCGGATCACGAGCGGATTCAACCGCTCGCACAGGCGCTGCTCGAACTCGGCTCGCACGGCCTGCGACGCGCCCTCGACCCCGAGCGTGATCAGGCTTCCGTGCACCGCATGCGCGCCGACTTCGACCGCGATGCTCGCGCCCGAGGGCAGCGGCACGTCCTCGAGCACCTGCACCACCGTCCTTCGCGCCGCTTCCCATCGCAACGCCGGCTTGAACACCTTGCCGACCGCGGTGAGCGGGATCGCTTCGATGAACCAGACGTGCACCGGGTTGGCCGCGCGCTCGGGAGTGCGTTCCGCGACGAACGCCTTCAGCCCGGCCTCGTCGATCGCCGCACCGGGCTTCAGTTGCACGAAGGCGACCGGCAGTTCGCCCGCGTACGCGTCGGGCTGGCCGACGACTGCGGCGAGCCCGACCGCGGGGTGGCGGTAGAAGACCTCCTCGATCGCGGTCGGGTCGATGTTGTGCCCGCCGCGGATGATCAGGTCCTTCGCGCGCCCGGTGATCCAGAGGTAGCCTTCTTCGTCGAGCCGGCCGAGGTCGCCCGAGTTGACCCAGCCGGGCTCGACGAACGCGCTCCGGTTGTGCGGCTCGCTCAAGTAGCGCGAGAACACGCCCGGCCCGTGCATCGCGACGACGCCGATCTCGCCGCTCGCGCAATCGCCCGTGCACCGTCCTTCGGCGTCGACGCGCACGACGCGCACCCGGCTGTACGGTACCGCGTGGCCGACCGAGCCGAGCCGCACCGGCCGATCGGCGTAGCCGATCGTGTGCACGCTCGACGTCTCGGTCATGCCGTAGACCTCGAGCACGGGCGCGTTGAACCGCTCCTCGTAGGCACGCGCGACGGCGACCGGGATCGCCGAGCCGCCGCCCGAGCAGATGCGCAGGCTCGATGTGTCGGCGCCGCCGACCGGCACGTTGAGCGCGGCCGCGAGCACGGTCGGCACGGCGCCGAACACCTCGGGCCGATAGCGTTCGACGAGCCGCCACGCGTTGCGCACCGCCTGCGGATTGCGCCAGCCTGCCGGCGACAGCACGACCAAGGTGCCGCCGCCCGCGAGCACCGCGAGCCCTTGCGTCAGCGCGCCGCCGACGTGAAACAGCGGCAGCCCGAACAGCAGCGGCGCGCGAGGGCGCAGGCGCAGCACGAGGCCGCATACCCACGCCTGGTAGACCTGGTTGCCGTGCGCATGCAGCACGAGCTTCGGCAACCCGGTCGTGCCGCCGGTATGGAAGTACGCCGCCGTGTCCTCCGAGCGGATGCGCCGGCCGCTCACGAGCCGGTCGGACGGCTGCCCGGCGACCAGCTCGTCGAACTCGTGGACGCCGCGTGCGGGATCGGGCGCACCGCCGACGACGACGATCGCTCTCAGCGCGGGCAGTTCGCCGCGGACGCGCTGCACCTTGTCCCAGATGTCGGCACCCGGCGTCGGCCCGAGCGCGACCAGCACCTTGGTGCGCGCCGCGCGCAGGATGTCGGCGATCTGTCCTGCTTCGAGCATCGGGTTGACCGGATTCGCGATCCCGCACGCCTCGGCCCCGAACAGCGCGACGAAGCTCTGCGGAACGAGCGGCAGCAAGAGGCCGACGACGTCATCGGCACCGACGCCGAGCGCGTGGAACGCGTTCGCGGCCTGCGTCACCTGCGCGATGAACGCGCGGTGCGAGACGGCGAGCGGCGTTTCGGCCGGGTCGGCGTTCGGAAGGAACAGCAGCGCCGGCGCATCGGGGTCGCACGCCGCGCCGAGCTGCAGCGCTTCGTACGTGCTCTGCGCGGCGATGCGATCGGCGTACGGAATCGACTCGAAGGCGCGCAGCTTCTCCCGGCTCGAAAGGTCGGGCCACGCGTCGCCGATGCAGCGGTCGAGCGGGTGCAGGTTCGCCACGAGTCGATCTACCGGATCGTCTTCACCGGCTGCCCCGGCTTCGGCTCGCCTTCGACGTAGACGCCATTCAGGAGCTTCAGCCGTTGCAGGGCGTTGCCCGGCAGCGGCGATTGCTTCGCCAGCTCGGCGAAGCCGCCGCGCGGGTATGCAACGGTCTGCACCTTCCATGGCGCGACCGAGGCGCGATCGGCAGCGGTCAACGGGCGGAAAGTCGATTCCGCTTCCTGAAGCTGGCGGTACGCCTGCTGCAACGCCTGCGCGTTGCGCCCGCTGTAGACGAACAGGTAGTTCTTGTCCTGCGGGCCGGTCACGACCGTCAGCTCGACGCGCTGCTGCTGGCCTTGCTGGTTGGCGCGCGATCCGATGAAGTGCGTCGCGGCCAGGCCGTTCAAGGTGCGGCGCTCGGCGCGCCCCTCGGTCGGCTTGACGACGTTGCGGATGATCTCGTCGTGCGTGTTGCCCGCCTTCGGCGGCACGGTCCTGAGCAGCAGCGCAGCGTTGCCCTCCTTGTTGACGAGCGCGACCGCGTCGCTCTGGTTCTGGATCTTCCAGCCCTCGGGCGCGGTGAGCGCGAAGCCGAGCGGCTCGTGATAGAAGTTGCGCCCTCGCGTCAGCCCCTGCTGCGCGCTCTCGCCGAACGTGATGCCGTCGATCGCGCGCAGGTAGCGCGCGCGGCCGTCGTCGGTGTAGCTGCCCTTGTTGTAGCGGCTCGCGATCTGCCGGATGTCGGCGAGGCGCTGCTCGTTGGTCGGGTGCGACGCGAGCCATTGCGCGCCGCGCTCCTGCGTCGCGCGACCTTCCTCGCGCTTCTCGTCAGCCGCGAAGCGCTCCTGATTCGCGAGCACCTGGATCACGTCGACCATGTTGCTCGGGTTCAGGTTCACGCGCGACAGATACTCGGCGCCGAGCTGGTCGGCCTGCAGCTCCTGGTCGCGGCTGTACGACGCGACGTAGCCGGCGGCGACGCTCTGCGAGACCTGCGAGGCGAGGTCGCCGGCGCCGAGCACGGCGCCGAGGATCGTCGCCGCGAGCACGCCGAGACCGGCGGTCTGCTGCCGGGTCGCGCGCTGCGCGCCGTGGCGCGCGGTGACGTGGCCGATCTCGTGGCCGAGCACGCCCGCGAGGTCGGCCTCGCTGTCGAGGTACGCGAGGATGCCGCGCGTGATGTAGACGTAGCCGCCGGGCAGCGCGAAGGCGTTGATCTCGGGACTGTCGAGCACGGTGAAGTGCCATTCGAGGCTGGCGCGGTGCGATTGCTTGGCGAGGCGCTGGCCGATCTCGTTGACGTACGCCTGGAGCTGGGCGTCGTCGACGACGCCGTACTCGGCGAGGATCTGCGGGTGCGCCTTCCTGCCTTCGGCGAGCTCGGCCTGCTCGTCGAGCACGGTGCGTTCGGCCTCGCCGGTGACCGGGTTCGTCACCGTCGCGCACGCGCCGAGCAGCGCGGCAAACGCGATCGCGATCAGACGCCGGCGCATCGCGGCATCAGGCCGGTTTCGGCTTCGAAGGCGGCTTCTCCGCCACCGGCGCGCCGGCTTCCTTCCACGCGGTGAAGCCGCCGTCGATATGGCACACCTTCGCGAGCCCCATGTCCTCAACCGTCTTCGTCGCGAGCGCCGAGCGCCAGCCCGCGGCGCAGAAGAAGACGAAGCGCTTGTCCTCGGCGAACAGCGGCTTGTGGTACGGCGACTCGGGATCGACCCAGAACTCGAGCAGCCCGCGCGGCGCGTGGAAGGCGCCCGGGATCACCCCTTCGCGCTCCAGCTCGCGCACGTCGCGCAGGTCGACGAACTGCACGTCGCTCTGTGCGTGCAGCGCGCGCGCTTGGTCGATCGAGAGGCTCTCGACCTGAGCCATCGCCTCGTCGACCAGCGACTTCGAGGATTTCTTCAGTGCCATCAGAACGGTCCTTTCGAGAGCCAGCGTTCGATCTGCGGCTTGCGGTCGTTGCCCCAGAACGGCTCGCCGTCGACGATGCAATACGGCGCGCCGAAGACGCCGGCGGCGACCGCCTGGTCGTTGGCCGCCTTCAGCATCGCCTTCACGCGCGGGTCGTTCCACGCCGCCTCGGCGCGGTCGGCATCGAGCCCGAACTCGAGCGCGAGGCGCTTCAGCGCCTGCGGGTCGCTCAGCATCACGCCGCGCGCGAAGTACGCGCGCAGCCCGGCGTGCGCCCACGCCGCGGCGCGCACCGGGTCGCTTTCGTTCAGCCACCAGAAGAGCCGCGCGGCGTTCAACGTCGGGATCGGGAACTCGGCGGGAATTGCGAGCGGCACGCCTTCGAAGCGCGCCGAGCGCTCGAAGTCGCGGAACGCGTACTCGCGCTTCAACGGATGCGACACCGGCGACTTCAGTTCGGCCGCGGCGAACGTCACGCCGAGCAGGATCGCGTGCCAGCGCACCGTGCGGCCGTGGCGCGCGGCGAGCGCCTCGATCCATTCGGAGGCGATGTACGAATACGGCGACGAGAAGTCGAACCAGAACTGGATCGGTGCACGCGCGTCCATGTGGCAAGCGTACACCGCTGACGCGCGCCGGCAAGACGCGGCCGCCCCGGCCCTCGGGCGACGTGCAAGTGCAACTGCTGCGCGGTATCGTTGACAGCCTCACGCGACGAACCCGGATCGAGGACGCCGTCTCGTTGGAAGCGGAGCTCACCATGACCGAAGCATCCCCGATCATCGCCGCCGCATCGATCTCGCGCCGCCACGCGCTGCACGGTCTGCTGCTCGTCACGGCGCTGGTCGCGGTGCGGCGCGCCGCAGCCCTGTCGCTCGCCGACCTGACGCAGAAGGACGTCGGGGCCGGGCTGAAGACCGCACTCGAGCGCGGCGCCGGCATCGCCGTCGACCTGCTCGGCAGGAGCGACGGCTTCTGGAGCAACGAGCAGGTGCGCATCCCGCTGCCCGATTGGATGCGCAAGGGCGAGCGGGCGCTGAAGCTGCTCGGCCTCGGCAAGGACATCGACGAGCTGAAGCTCGGCGTCAACCGCGCGGCCGAGCAGGCCGTACCCGAATCGAGGCTGCTGCTCACCAACGCGGTGAAGTCGATGACGGTCGCCGACGCGAAGAAGATCGTCGCTGCCGGCGAGACCGCGATCACGCAGTTCTTTGCCGACAAGACGCGCAAACCGCTCACCGAGCGCTTCCTGCCGATCGTCACGAAGACGACCGACCGGATCGGCCTCGCGCAGCAATACAACGGCCTGGCCGCCCAGGGAGCGAAGCTCGGCGTGGTGAAGGGTGATCAGGTGCGCGTCGAGCGCCACGTGACGACCAAGGCGCTCGACGGCCTGTATTTCATGATCGGCGAGGAAGAGAAGAAGATCCGCCAGGACCCGATCGGGACCGGAAGCGAGATCCTGAGGAAGGTGTTCGGGTCGCGTTGATCGGCCTGCGCGCGCCCAACCCGCCGATCAGCGCCCCCGATCCTTCGCGCTGACGCCGGCGATGCCCCAGTTCTCCTTCGGCACGTCGTGGATCCAGACACGCACGTTCTCCTTCGGCGCGCCGAC
>Ga0187893_10013626_pt1 | contig 11265 bp, 9 predicted proteins | sample MA1701074metaG_FD_139574 | JGI IMG/M metagenome (GOLD analysis project Ga0187893, IMG submission 139574) | White microbial mat communities from a basaltic lava cave in the Kipuka Kanohina Cave System on the Island of Hawaii, USA - MA170107-4 metaG ...
GCCATCCGGGTGGGTTGACCCCGGGGCCATGCCCCGGGCTTCCCGAACCCCGCCGGCCTCGGGCTCGGTGCCCGGCGCGAACCACTCGACGAGCGCGGGGCAATCGGCGGTCGCGGCGAGGCCCGAACCCCCGCACACGCGGCTCGACACGGCGCCCGCGGCATCCGGGGTCGCGAGGTGACCCGGCGGGTAGCGGCGCGCGACGCGCAGCGCCACCCGGTGCAGCAGCGGCCCGGCGCCGGTGATGCCGCCGACTCCCTGCATCGGCCGGCCGCTGAAGTTGCCGACCCACACCGCGACGGTGAACCGCTCGGTCGTGGCCACGGCCCAGTTGTCGGTGAAGTGGCGACTCGTCCCGGTCTTCGCCGCCGCCCGGAACGGGAGATCGAGCGCCGTGTGCACGCCGAATCCGGGAACGCGCGCCGCCGGATCGGCGAGGATATCGAGCACGAGCGCGCCAGCCTGGGGCGACATCACGCGGATCGCCGTATCACGGGTGGGTTGACCCCGGGGCCATGCCCCGGGGTTCACGGACCCCGCCCGCCACGACACCGGCCGCCACAGCCCGCCGTTCGCCAGCGCCCGATAGCCGTTCGCCAGCTCGAGCAGCGTCACGTCGCCGTTGCCGAGCGCCAGGCCGAGGCCGTAGAACTCCGGGGTGCGATCGAGCGAGGCGAACCCGGCCAGATGCAGCGTGCGCAGCAGGGCGCCCGTGCCGAGCCGCTCGGCCAGCTCCACGGCGGGGACGTTGTAGGAGCTGCCCAGTGCCTCGCGGGCGCGCACGGGCCCGCGGAAGCGGCGGTCGTAGTTGCGGGGCCGGTAGGGGCCGAGCGTCGTGTGATAGGTGCGCGGGACGTCGGGCAGCAGCGACGCCGGGGTGTAGCCCCGGTCGAACGCGAGCCCGTAGAGAAACGGCTTGAGGGTCGATCCCGGCTGGCGCAGGCTCACGACCATGTCCACCTGACCGGCGGTGTCGGCGAAGAAGTCGGGGGAGCCGACCCAGGCGAGGATCTCGCCCGTCGGGTTGTCGAGCACGACCGCCGCGGCGTGCGCCACGATGCGGTCGCGCAGCACGTCGACGGCATGCCGCACCTCGGCCTCGACCTCGCCTTGGAGCCCGAGATCGAGGCTGGTGCGCGCCACGCCGTCGCGGGGGGGCGGCGGGTCGTCGCCGCGCGCGAGGAAGCGCGTGGTGAAGTGGGGAGCGAGAAAGGGCGTCGTCCGGTCGAGGGCGACCAGCGGCTCGGCGCTGGCACGCGCCAGGTCTTCGGGCGTGGCGTAGCCGAGGGCGCCCAGGCGGCGCAGGACGACGGCACGGCGGGCGCGGGCGCGCGCGGGATCGATGAGCGGGTTGTCGTGCGACGGAGCGCTGGCGAGCGCGGCGAGCAGCGCCGCCTGGCCCAGGCTCACCTCGCGCGCCGTGCCGCCGAAGTAGAGCGCGGCGGCGGCCTCGACGCCCACGGTCCCCTGGCCCAGCGGGACGCGGTTGAGATACTGCTCGAGGATCGCCGCCTTGTCGAGGTGCGCCTCGAGCCGCAGCGCCCAGAGCGTCTGGCGCGCCTTGCCCGGCAGTGTGCGCGGCGTGCGCCGCAGCAGGCGGGCGGTCTGCATGGTGATCGTGGATCCGCCGGACACGATCCGCCCCGCCGCGAGGTTGTCGCGCGCCGCCCGCGCCAGCGCGCGCGGGTCCACGCCGGCGTGGCTCCAGAACCGGCGGTCCTCCACGGCGACGAACGCCTGGAGCAGCTTGGGGTCGAACGCCTCGAGCGCGCGCCACGCGGTGCGGCTGCCGTCCTGCGCCCGGGTGGCACGGAGCTGGGCGCCGTGGCGGTCTGCCACCACCAGCGCCGGCGTCGTGGGCGGCGCCAGCAGGTCGGCGGGTGGGGGCATGGCCATCCACCCGGCAAGCGCGGCTGCGGCGACGGCGATGCCGGCGCCGCTGACCAGCGCCGGTTTCCAGACGGCTCTCATGAGGGTACCATTGGTCCGACCCGTAGCGGGAAGATAGCCGATCGACTCACGCCTGGTCTGCCTGCTGCTCGCCGCGCTCGCCGGTTGTGACCACGCCGCTCCGCCCCGGCCCGGGCCGTACGGGCCCACCGGACCGTTCGATCCGGGCTCGCCGCGGCGCGTGACGTTCAGCAGCGGCGTGGAGTGGATGCCGGCGTGGCTCCCCGACGGCAGCGCGTTCCTGTTCTCGCGCGAGCGGCTCGACCGCGCCGACCGGGACCGCTGCCTGGCGCTGATGCCGGCGGACGGCGCGCCGGTCAGCGGCGAGCTGTGCAACCGGGCCGTCGCCGGGGCCGATTCGATGGACGTCTACGAGACCCCGGCGGCGGCGGCCGACGGCCGGCTGGCGTACGTGCTCGCCATTTCGCCGCGCGTGCCGCGCACCGTGAGTCCCCGGCGCCAGGCCCTGGTCCTGTCGCGGCTCGACCAAGCGGCGGACACGAGCGAGGTACTCGCGATTCCCTATCCGGGACCGAGCGGCCGGGCCCACGAGGGCATCTCGCAGCTCCGCTGGCTCGGGCCCGACTCATTGATCTATCTCGCCGAGCGCGTGGCCTACGAGCGGCCGTGCCAGTCATGCCTGCTCGACACCCTGCGCTGGGGACTCGAGATCGTGGTGCTCGATCTCGCATCGCCGGTTCCGGCGGCGACCATGCTCGCCGGCTCGGACCAGGCGTCGTCGGTCGCCGTGGCGGGCGACGACACCGTCTACTACACGCTCAACGGGGACACCCGGGTCTATCGCTACGTGGTGTCCCGCGACTCGATCGCCGTGGTCCACGACTTCGGGGCCGGAGGCATCGCGCGGGACGTGCAGGTGGCGGCGGGGCGGCTCGTGGCGATCGTGGGCGGGGCGGTCTCGTTCGGCGTGCATCCCACCTTCGGGCCCCTGCAGCGCGACCTCGGCGGTGCGCTGCTGCTCGTGAGCCTGGCGACCGGTGCGGAGGCGATCCTGTCCGACTCCGCCATGGCGCTGCGGCGACCCGCGCTGTCGCCCGACGGTCGCACCGTGGTCGCCGAGCGCGTGGTCGGGCGGACGTTCGATCTCTGGCTGTGGCAGCTCCCGTGAGGCCCGCGTGGGGTGGCGTGGCGCTGGTGCTGGGCCTCGCGGGTCCGCTCGCGGCTCAGGCCACCGGGACGGTGTCCGGCCGCGTGCGCGACGGTGCCACGGGCCGCCCCCTGGCGGGGGTGCAGGTCACCGTCGACGGCCGGCAGGGCACGACGACGGACACGGCGGGGCGCTACCGCATCCGCGAGGTGCGCGGCGGCTGGCATCGCCTGCGCGCGGCGCGCATCGGCTACCGGCCGGCGGCGCGCGACAGCGTGCAGGTCCCCGGCGGCTCGGGCGTCATCGTCGACTTCGCCCTCGTGCCCCAGGCCCTCGAGATGATGCCGATCGCGGTGGAGGCGGTCTCCGATCCGGTGCTCGACCCGCTGGTGACGGCGACGGTGCAACGCGTCACGCGTGACCAGCTGCGCGCCCTGCCGGTCACGTCGGTGGCGGAGGCGATCGAGCTGGCGGCCGGGGCGGTAGGCGAGAGCTACCGCGGCGGCCGGTTGGGCCAGCAGGCGCTCGTGCTCGACGGCCTCGGCGTCAAGAACCGGCTCGATGCCTCGACGGCGCAGCTCGGCCTGCGGCTGCCGCCCGATTTCGTGTCCGATGCCTCCCTCGTCACCAACGGGTTTTCGGCGCGCTACGGGCAGGCCCTCTCCGGCCTCATCAGCGTCAGCACGCGCGACGCTGGCGACCACTGGGCGGGACGGGTCGCCTACGAGACCGACCGCCCGCTCGGGCAGGAGGGGGACCTGGGGATCGACCGCTTCGTGGCGTCGGTCGAGGGCCCCGTGTCGGGCGCCGTCGGCGTCGTCGCCACCCTGGATGCGGAGGGGCGGCTCGACGCCGATCCCGTGGCGGCGCCGCCCCCACCGGATCCGCGCGATCCGCGCACCCAGAATCCGTCGCTGCTGCCGCACAACAGCGGTGAGCGGGTGGACGTCGGCGCCAAGGTCACGGCGCTGCTGGGCACGCGGCACGCGCTGCGGGTCTTCGGTCTCGCGTCGGCGGAGCAGCGGCTGCTGTTCGATCCCGCCTACAAGTACGACGAGACGCTCGCTCCCGGCCTGCGGGTGCGCGGCGACCTGGTGAGCGCGCACTTACAGCGGACGGCGAGCCCCGAGGCGAGGACCCCGGTGTCCCTCGACCTGCGGGTGGCCTACCTGGGGCGCGAGTTCGCGCGCGGCGCCCTGGAGAACGAGCCCGAGTACCGGTTCGGCGCGTTCACCCTCGAGCGCTACCGCTTTGTGGGCGAGGATCTGGCCCGCGCGCTCGACACCACGGGGGCGCGGGCGCCGGTGCCAGGCTTCACGCCGCCCGACTGGAGCGAGCGCACCGCGTGGGGCGTGCCGGCGTTTTTCACGGGATTCGGGCCCCGCGGGGAGATCGCCTGGAACCGGCTGCGCGAGCTGCGCGGCCAGCTCGATCTGGTGGTCGGGCTGGGGACCGAGGCGGACCTGTTCCTCGGCGGCGAGCTGTCGCGGCAGCGGGTGCAGACGTTCCATCGCGTGCAGGCCTACCTCCCCGTGGGCGACCCCGTGCCCCCGGCGAGCGCGTCGGAATTCACGCCCCTCAGCGCGGCCCTGTACGCCGAGACGCAATTCCGCCTCAGCGATCTCGGGTTCACCCTCGGGCTGCGCTACGACCAGTTCGATCCGCGGATGGATCGCGGGGGCACGGGGAGCACCGGGCCCCGGCGCACGGTGAACCCGCGCCTCGCCGTGTCCACGGTGCTCGCGGGGGCGACGTTCGTGGCGAGCTGGGGCCGCTTCAGCCAGGCGCCGGACTACCAGTACCTCGTGGATGCGGCGTTCGACGACACCGCGCGCACCGGCCGCTTCCGCCGCGGCAACCCCCACCTGGGGCACGAGCAGGCGATGCAGTACGAGTTCAATCTCCGCGTCCGCCCCGGCGCCGCGACGGCGCTGCGCCTCGGCGTGTACATCAAGCGGCTCGACGGGCTCGTGGCATCGGTGCCGTTGGGCATCGATCCCGACTCCTCGATCTTCGGCAATGACGACTTCGGCAGCGTCAAGGGCGTCGAGGTCGTGTTCGAGCGGGAGCTGGTGGACTGGTGGGGGGCGCGGCTCTCGTACGTGCTGCAGCAGGCCACGGCGACGGCGAGCACCGCCAACGCGTTCTTCCGGCGGATCCAGCCCGACACCACCCTGGGCGATACGACGGAGATCCTGCCGGCGCGGGTCGAGTTTCCGCTCGACTACGACCGGCGCCACGCGCTCGTCGCGATCGGGCAGCTCCGGGGCCCCGACCGCCTCGGACCCGCCATCGGGCGCGTGCGCCCACTCGGCGGCCTCGAGCTGGCCGCGGTGCTCCGCTTCAGCTCGGGGCTCCCGTTCAGCCGCACCAATCCGGCGGGCGACTCGCTGATCGGCCTGCCCAACAGCTCGCGCCTGCCCACGCAGTCCACGGTCGATCTGATGCTGCGCCGTCCCGTCGCCCTGGCGCGGCTGCGCGGCAGCCTCTATCTCGACGTGCGCAACCTGCTGGACCGCCGCAACGTGGAGTCGGTGCGGCGCGAGAGCGGCGCACCCCAGCTCGCCACCGACGACCTCGCGGCCCGCGCCGAAGCGGCGTATGCCGCGCACCCCGAGGCGATCCCGTACGAATCGCCGCGCTACCGCGCCTGGGCCGATCTCGATGGGAACGGATTGCTCGAGGGGCGCACCGAGCTGTTCCCGCTGTATCTCGCGGCGGCGCAGGACTTCTTCCAGCCGCTCTTCGGGTATGGGCCCCCGCGCGTGGTGCGGCTGGGCGTAGAACTGCTATTCTAGTCTCTTGAGCCCTCCCCGAATGCCTCGCGCCAGTACCCGCCCGCCACGCCGCCCACCACCATGAGCAGGCCGAGCCACCCGACGAGCGTGAGCCCCTGACGGAAGGCGACGAACGCCAGCAAGGCGGCGATCACGGGCTCGATCGTGGCGGCGACGGCCGTGGGCGCGGCCTCGATCCGACGCACCGCCGCGAAGAAGAGGGCGTTCGCGAGCAGGACCGTCACGATCGCGAGCGCGACGACGTACATCCAGCCGCTGGCCGTGGGCGGTGGCAGCGGCGCGCGGCCAAAGAGGGGGAGCAGGGCGCCCAGCAGCACGGTCCCACCGGTGAGCTCGAGAAACAGGACCTTGAGCGCGCCGTAGCGCGGCACCGCCCAGCGCGCGAGCAGCGTCGTGCCGGCATAGCTGAGCGCGGCGAGCGCGCCTCCCACGACACCGGCCACCAGGCTGGGCCCTCCGGCGGCGGCCGCGCCTCCGCGCACGGTCAGCGTGGCGCCCACCATCACCACGACGGCGAGCAGCACGCGCACCGGGGTGAGCGGCTCGCCCAGGATCGGCTGCGCCAGGACGGCCACGATCACCGGCGCCGTGTACAGGAGCGCGGCGGCCCCGGCCACCCCGGTGCCGGCGATCGCGAACTGGTAGGCCACCTCGAAGACCGCGACCAGAGCGCCGCCGCCCAGCGCCACCACGAGCCAGCCGCGGCGATCCGCGCGGAACAGATCGGGCCAGACCGCCCGGCCCCACGCGGCGAGGCCCAGGGTGCCGATGAGCACGCGCCAGAAGCCGATGCCCGTGATGGCGGCGCCTTCGGCATAGAGGAACGTGGAGAGGACGCCGGTCGTGCCCCAGGTCGCCCCGGCGCCAAGGGCGAACAGATACCCGGCGAGGCGGCCGCCGCGCGCGGGTGTGGCCGGCGCCGCGGTCAGACGCCGGGGCCGCCGCCGCCCTGCGCGCGCGCCTTGAGCGCGCGGTTCATCGCCTCGAGGCCCTCACGCACGTTGGTCTCGAGGCGGGCGCGGACGAAGGGGAGCAGGAGACCGGTGAACGTGGTGCGGTGGACGACGTGAGTGCGGTTCGGGCCGCGCGGAACGATCGTGAACGAGTGATGGCCGGCGAGCATGCCCGGGATCCAGCCTTCCTCCACCCAGGTCAGCTCCCGGTTCGCCTCGGCCTCGATCACGACGGGGCGCCGCGTCCGGGCCACACCGCCCGGCGTCTCCACCCGTAGCTCCAGGCGCTCACCGACCTCGACGGCCCCGTTCGCCCGTGTGATGTACGGATTCCACTCGGGGTACTTGGGGAGATCGGTGAGCGCCTGCCAGACCACGTCGGGCGGCGCGTGGATGTCGGTCGTCGTGCGGATGTCGATCATCGCTGGCCTCCATAATCACGCTCGCGGCGCCGCTCGGCAAGGCGCGTCAGGTGCGCTCGGCCAGCTCGCCCCGCAGCACGGTCACGGCCTGCCCGGCCAGCACGACCCGGTCCCCGGCGACGCGCACCCGCACCACGCCGCCCCGTGCCGACGCCTGGAATCCCGTCAGCGCGGTCTTGCCGAGCTTCGCGGCCCACCACGGCGCGAGCGCGCAGTGCGCCGACCCCGTGACCGGATCCTCGGGGACGCCGGCGGCGGGGGCGAAGAAGCGCGACACGAAGTCGTGACCGTCCGTGTCGGCACGGCTGGTGACGATGACGCCGCGCGGCCCGACACGGGTCAGCGCCGCCAGGTCGGGCGTGAGGCGCCGCACCGCCTCCGCGGACTCGACCTCGACCAGGTAGTCGAATCGACTCCGCGCCACGGCGCGCGGGGTGACTCCCAGCGCCGCGATGAGCGCCGGAGGCAGCGGCGCCGGCTCGGCGGGCGTGGCGGGAAAGTCCAGCTCGATCCAGCCGGGCTCGGCCGCCCGGCGCGCGGTCAATAGGCCGCTCTTCGTGTGGAACCGGGCGGCGGTGGCCGGCGCGAGGCGGTCCTCCTCCCACAGAGCGTGGGCGCTCGCCAGCGTCGCGTGCCCGCACAGGTCCATCTCGACGGTCGGCGTGAACCAGCGCAACGCGAATCCGTCGTCGGTACCGTGGAGAAACGCCGTCTCGGCGAGGTTCATCTCGGCCGCGACGTTCTGCATCCAGCGCGGATCGGCGGGCCCGCCGAGCAGGCACACCGCGGCGGGGTTGCCCGTGAACGGGACGGCGGTGAAGGCGTCGACCGTGAGCAGCGGCAGGGCCATGCGGCCAAGCTAACCCCGGGGTCCTGTAGTTGCGAGCCCGCTGCGCGGCGGGTTACATAGGGCATGGACCAGTCGGACATCCACTCGCTCGTGGGGATGCTGAAGTCGCTGGGCTCCATCGGCATCGTGAGCACGATCGCGATCGGGTTCGCGGCCGGTGTGGTGGCGAAGATCATCATGCCGGGGCGGGATCCCGGCGGGCTTCTCGTCACGACGCTGCTCGGGGTAGGCGGCTCGGGCCTCGCCACCTACGTGGGCAATCGCTTCGATCTGTTCCGCGCCGGCGAGATCCCGGGGTTCGCCGCGGCAGTCGTCGGCGCATTCCTCCTGCTTCTGGTCTACCGCCTGCTGCACCGGGTTCTCATCGGCCGGCCCGCAGCGCCCTAGGCGAGCGGTACTGACGACGGTCCTCGGTGAGGCGCCGCTAGGCGTCGCGCTCCAGGCGATTCACGACATGCTGCAGCAGGACCCCGCCGTACAGTCCCACGAACGTGGCGAGGGCGGCGACGTTGCCATCCACGGGAATGGCGTCGCGCGCGTCGCGGGTGACATACAGGATCCGGAGCAGCAACTGGGCCACGCCGAAGCAGGCGATCACGAGGACGCCCCAGCGCCACGAGCGCCGCGGGTGGGTGAACCCCAGTGTCGTGCCGGAGAGGGCCACCATGACCGCCGGCAGCGCGCCGAAGCCAGCGAAGCCGACGCTTCCCGCCAGGAGGCCGATGCCGAGCCCGAGCAGCGTGATCCCGCGCGGGACCGGCCGGACCGCTGCGGTTGCGCTCATGCGTCGAGCCGGAACATCACTTTCCGGTGGAACAGGCTGTTCTCGTATCCGATGAGCAGGGCGTCGATCGGCAGGAACGGGTCGGCGCCGATGTACAGCCGTGGCTCCGCGATCTCCGCCGGCACGTCGAACGTCAATTCGGTGGTGTAGCTCTCACCAGGAACGAGGCACTTGCGCAGCGCGTCGAACGCCGCGGGGGAGGGTGTATAGGACGCCCCGTCCCGGCCGATGAGCCGGATGGCGCGCGCGCCCGGGAGGAGCGGCATCATGCCGCGGCGCCGCGAAATCGTGTTCTCGTCGAACCGCACGCGGAGCGCCACGACGTAGGTCGTTCGCCGCGGCGCCGTATCACGCGCGCCGCTCGCGAGCGTGGTGCCCCGTCGCACGGCCGTGACCGCGTAGGCAATGTGGCAATCCACCTCGCAGATGTGTTTCTCCTCGTTCAGACCGAGCAGGCGGCTCTCGCTGGTCACGGACGCCGTCAGCAGCACGATGGCGTAGGCGCCCCAGCCGGCCGCCGTGACCAGCGCGAGCCGCCGGGCGAGCAGGCGGTTGCGGGCCGCGAGGGCAACGAGCACGGCGACGCCGCCCGCGCCCGTGCCGCCCAGGAGGGCGAGAAAGGCGAGGACCGTGAACGGGGTCGTTCCATCGGTGATCATGGGGTCTCCTCGATCGTCGTGCCGGGGGAGGGGCAAGCGGCGGTGAGCGCGGGTCGGTGCTCGGCCACGAGGCGGCGCGCGCGGGCGCGACCCCAGTTCCAGGTGCGCCAGTCGGCGTCCGACGCCTCGCCCCAGCGGTGCAGCAGGACGGTGGCGATGTCGCAGCGATCCTTTGGCGGGAGCCGGGGCAGCGCGTTCAGCAGGACCGGGACGGCATCGCCCGAGAGCGACACGGCGTAGGCGGCGTCGAACGGCCGCCCCTCACCGGGTCGGTCGAGATTGCGCCGTACGATGAACGCGTCGGGATTGAGCACGTGGAGCGCGCCCAGGACGGTGAGCCCCTGGATCAGGGCGCCGAACGCGAAGCGATGCCCCTGCTCACGCAACAGGGTGGCCGCGAGCCATGCGAACACGCCCACGAGATACAGCATGCCGGCGGTCGCGTAGAGGCGGATCTCCGACCACCCGTACGCCGCCACGTACAGGCGCGCGCGCTCGAGCCCCGAGGCCATGACGACGGCGAGGAGGGCGAGGAGCAGGCCGGCGAGCCGGTGAAAGGTCCGGCGCTCGGCGGGCGGGGCAGCGCGCAGGGTCCAATCCGCGCCCAGCAGCACGGGGAGCACGAGGCCGCTGGCGGTGACGAGCTCGAGGAAGCCACGACGGGCGTACTCGGCGTAGGTGAGTCCGACCGTCTGCTGCACGAGGTCGGCGCCGCCGAAGAAGTAGCGCAGCTGCACCCCGACGAAGAGCAGGAACAGCCCGGCGACGAGGCCGAGGGCGGTGGCCACGGGCGTGATACCGAGTCCTGCCGTGAACTGCACCGGGTGCCGCGGCATTCCGGCGGGCGCCAGCGCGACACTCCGCAGGTAGCCGGCCGCGAGCACCGTCCAGAAGCCGATCAGGAACATGTGGGATACGGCTTCCGCGAGATCGAACCGCAGCGCGGTCGTGATCATGCGGTCGAATACGGCATCGGCCGCCATGAAGAGGGCACCAAACACGACGAGGAGCGGCAGCGCGAGCAGCACCCCGATCACCACGCCCCGAGCCCGCGCCATCCGGCCGCTAGTGGTGAGGTCGTGCCAGGGCACCTCGGCGAACACGAGCCGCGGGGGGCCCGATACGAGGTCCAGCGCCATGCGGGCGCCGGCGGCGGCGTACCCGGCCGGTCGGAGCCGGCGGATGTCCGCGCCGCGGGCGGCGGCGGCGGCGAGGACCAGGGTGACGGCGAGCGCGATCACGTCGAACACGCCGAGCAACGCGGCGTCGCGCCGCACGAACGCGGCGCCGAGCAGCAGCGCGGTGAGGGCGAGCCAGGGAGTGTCCGGTCCGCGCCTGGCCCCGCTGCGGCGCAACAGCCAGGCGCCCGCGCCGACGAGCGCCAGGGTGCACAGGAACACGTTCAGGCCCCACGGAATCGCGCGGAGCAGCAGATCGCCGGCGAGACCGAGGGCGAAGGCGATCGCGAGGACGGCGATGGCGGTCCGGGGGGTGGGGGTCACGTTCATACGGCGGCCCGGTCCGGCAGGGCGCCGAAACGGCGCTCGCGACGATGGAAGTCCTTCACGGCCGCCTCGAGGTCGGGAGCGCCGAAGTCGGGCCACATGCGAGGGCTGAAACACAGCTCGGCGTAGGCGCATTCCCACAGGAGGAAGTCGCTGAGCCGCTGCTCGCCCCCGGTGCGGATCAGGAGGTCCACGTCGGGCAACACGCGCCCGGCGCTGATCGCTTCGCGCGCCGA
>Ga0187893_10013627_pt1 | contig 11265 bp, 22 predicted proteins | sample MA1701074metaG_FD_139574 | JGI IMG/M metagenome (GOLD analysis project Ga0187893, IMG submission 139574) | White microbial mat communities from a basaltic lava cave in the Kipuka Kanohina Cave System on the Island of Hawaii, USA - MA170107-4 metaG ...
ACGAAGAATCCGAAAACGTAGAAAAGGAAGACCGGGCGACACAAATGTCGCCCGGTCCTATACAACCTACCAAAAGTAAGAATGCACAAGACGGCAAGAGAGTGACACAAAAGCCTAACAAACCAATACAGACTCCGCCGGAGGACGTGGCAACGCCTCGGAATGAGGGGAAAGGCGAACCCACCACACACGTTGCCCCCGATCTGCCGGAGGAAAAAACTGACCACATCAAGCTCGCCATTGCCCGTGCACAAGAGGCGTTCGACCTCTTGCGTGGCGTAGCTGGGGCAGAGGCATTCCGCAACGCTCTGCACCACGCCTTGCAGGTCGGCTACGGGATCGGGCAGGGGCCACGCCTCGCGGCCTTCCAGCCCAGGCGGGCGTAGGTATTTGACGTAAACCCTTAATTGATCCGGGGCGTACGTCGAATGCTCAGCCATTTTCCATTTGCTGACTTTGCTGGCCAGAATCGACGTAAAGTCTTAATTATTCCGGGGCGTACGTCAAATGTCTTGGTATCGTCATGCCCAACCAGTAAATGCCATTCTGGCGATTACGCCATTTTGCTAGCACTAAAATCGACGTAAAGTCTTAATTATTCCGGGGCGTACGTCGATTTCGCCAGTGCCTATAAAATGCGATGCTCTAGGATGCCCCAGGATTAGCGCCGGCATGCCTCTTTGACGTTTGATACCACTTTCGAGCGCGCTAGCGCCCACGGGCCTGTAATGCGACGTAGAGCGATTTCGCCTTTTCGGCATACGCCGTTTTTGACGGTTGAAACAGGCTTGATGCTGGCATAAGCGGCGCTTACACGGTCCGATAAGGTTTGGTATGTTCGGATTCAAGACGCTCTGTCTACATTGGCCGATCTTCGGCCAGCCCATTGCACACTCCTCGCCCGTACGGTATACTGTGCTATATCGTGGATCGACGTAAACCCGTAATTGATCCGGGGGCTGCGCCGCGAGACGTGCCAAAAAAATTACGCACACGGCCCAATGTGCGGAAAAAACCGGCCGTCAGTGTGATAGTGTATTAGTGCAAAGTCCCTAAGTTCCGGCAGTGCTGACCCTGGTTAACCCCCCTCTCGATTTTTGCACATATTTTCTGTGGTGGATTGTGTTCTTTGTGTACCTTTAGCGGAGTTTTGTGATGCTTTTATCAACGAAGCGGTGGCGTGCTGAGTTCAGGTTATGCGAGATAAACCGGCTGCTGGACGAGTTATGGCTTGGGTTGTTGGACTCGTCATTTGACGGGAAGATACAGGAGGCGCAGGAGATTTTGGATGGGCTTTATCATGAGTTGCTGTCGGCGAGGTATCGGAGTGCTGTGTGTGAGTGTCGGAAGTGCCGGCGGCTTCCGACCAGGCGTCGTGCCCGGAAATAGCGGTGCGTGTTCTTGCTGGGAAATTTTGCGTATGGTTTTCTGGTAAATTCTTTGTTGGTGGGTGGTTGCGTCGATTCTGTTGGTGGCGATAAATTTCGCTACGGAACGTCCGATCTGTTCGGTACGGACATGATGTTCGGCATTGGACGGGTTGCACATCACATATGGTTTGTTGTGGTGTTCGTCTGTTGCGTCGTATGGCGGCGAATAAATGTGACAGCGTGTCACATTTATTCTGTTCTGGTCGGACGTATCAGTAACCGGTAGAGCAGATAAATAGGACGCTGTGTCCTATTTATTTTGTAAGTGGGCTGAAATTTTTACACATAGTTTTCTGACAAATTCTTTGGTGGCAGCGGCTTGTGGCGATTCTGTGGTTTGGAAAACATTTCACTGACCGGGGTGATTGACAGTGGTGCGAAGTGTGGTAGATTGCTGGTGACGAAATGCGACCCTATGAAGCCGTTGTTCCAGTCAGCCCTTCGGGTGGCGCCATAGGTCGGGCGTTGTCAACTGGCTGGAATGACGGCTTTTATTTTGGAGAGAACTATGAGCCGTGAATTGCAGGTTGATCGGGAGTTTGCTTCTTACATGCCTGATGCTGGCGAGGTTTCTGATGTGGGTCTTGAGGCGGCGATTTTGAAGGAGGGGTGTCGGGATGCGGTTTGTGTGTGGGGCGACGTACAGAACAAGTCTGACGTACCCGTAATTGTTGATGGTCATAGGCGTTACGAAGTGTGTCGGCGGCACGGTTTGGATTTTCCGGTGTGTGAGATGGAGTTTGCTGATCGTGATGCGGCATTGGAGTGGATTATGGATACGCAGTTATCGCGGCGTAATTTGACGGACGAGCAGCGGACCTATTATCTTGGTGAGTTGGCGCGTCGCCGAGAAGTTCCGCACGGCCGTCCCGGAAAAGCGGACACGTTGTCCGCTTTTTCAACTGTGTCTGATATTGCTGAGAAGCACAGCACGACTCCTCGGCAGGTGCGGAGAGCGAAGGAGTACGCTGAGGCAGTGGATACGATTGCCGAGGCTGTTCCTGAGTTGAAGGAGAAGATATTGAAGAAGAAGGCTGGCAGTGCCAAGGCGGTGAAGGCGTTGGCGAAGAAGCCGAAGAAGGAGATCGAGAAGGTTGCCAAGGAGGTGGAGAGCGGTGTGAAGTCGCTGGATGAGGCGGTTTTGCCAAAAAAGCCGCCGGTTGATCCATTGGACGAGGCGGTTGATGACTTGAAGGCTGTTTTTCTGAAGTTCAAGGCGATTGAGGGTTCGCAGCGGGTTTTGCATCAGTTGACGATAGCCATGCAGGACGCGGCGGATATGGTGCGGAAGGCGGAGTTGCTGGCGCTTGAGTGGGTGGGGGTTTGAAAGTCTTGTTGTATCGTGATGGCAGATTGTATTTAGCGCCTACGGGTGATGGCGACCAGAAGGTGCTGTGTGCGCTGATTGACGCCTTTGAGATTTGTGGATTTGGTGTTGACGCGGAGACCGATGAAATCCTGCACGTCGAGTTGCGATTGGTGCCGCGTTCGTCCGCAACAAGCGAGGGGGTGTAGCGATGCCGTGCATTGATCCTGCGGTTGAAGATGCTGCTGGCCCGGCTGCGGACGGGATAAGGTGGATGCTGTGGGAGTGCTGGCTGGCGATTCAGTATGTGAATTTTGAGGCGTTGAAGAATTGGGTGCTGGCGAGCGGGGCGACGAAGCGGATGGCGAAGCGCTGGCGGAAGCGATATCTGAGGTCGCTGCATCCTGGCAATGTTAGTTCACGGTCGCTGGCGGCTGGCGTGGCGAGGGAGGTTGAGCGGCAGAGTCACGGCTTGGTTCGATGGAAGCATTTGGTTTGTGAGGAGCAACAGGAAGAGACGGAATTGTTATGCACGACATTGCTGCACGCTGAGGCTGCTGGGACGGCGCTAGCGCGTTTGCCGGAACAGGTTCAATGGTGGTGGGCGCGGCACAAGGCCGTGGATGCAGAGCGGAAGCAGTTGGAGGAGGAGCGTGCATTTCAGATAGGAGTTGCGCGTGCGGCGTGGTCAAAGTTGACGCCAGACGAGCAGTGTGCAGTGCGGGAGCACATCAAGGATTTGCTGTGAACGCTGGAGGATAGCATGCGTGCGTACCTTTATGGCCGTCCTGATGGCACTGGCTCTCCGGTGCTGCCGGGATCGTTGATTGTGTTTGCGGAGAGTCAAGAGGCTGCCGATGGACTTGCAGCGAGCATTTATGATCGCTGTGCTGACGAGGATTATATTGGCGCTGCCGATCTCAGGCAGGGGGAAGTTGAGGCAGTTATTGGCAAGGTCATTTTAGCGGACTCATACTATGGTGTGCGATTAGTGGATATAGAGCATGCTGTTTGCTAAATGGACCGCGACGAAAAGTCAAGAAGCCTGAGGCTATATTGGTATAAAGGACATTGAATGCCGCCGCAACTTGTGCTTTCGCTCTTTCCTGGCATAGACATTCTTGGGATGGGGTTTGAAGAGTGTGGCTTTACAATTGTGCGTGGACCGGATGTTTTGTGGGGCGGTGACATTCGCACGTTCTCTGTTCCCGCTGGGAGATTTGATGGTGTTCTTGGTGGTCCGCCCTGTCAAGCGTTCTCTCGGCTGTCTTATATGGTGAGACAGAATGGTTATGAGCCGAAGTTTGGCAATTTGATCCCTGAGTTTGAGCGAGTGTGTTTTGAGGCGCAGCCGCAATGGTTTTTAATGGAGAATGTCAGAGAAGCGCCGATTCCTGCTGTTGCTGGCTATGAAGTGTTCAGTTGTTTGTTGAACAACCGACAACTTGGCGAAGCGCAGAACCGAGTGCGAAGGTGGAGTTTTGGCACACGCGATGGTGCTGTGTTGATGATTGATACGGTGGCGCTGGAGTCGATTGAGTTTGAATATGCGGCTGTTGGTGGTAGCCAAGAACGGTTTCCAATAAAACTAAACAGTGATGGCACTAAGAAGTCAACACTTCGCGCTCACCAGAGCAGACTGCCATTCAATTCCAAGTCCGCGTCCGCGTTCCGCGAATTGTGCCGCAAGCAGGGGCTTCCTGAAGATTTTGATTTGCCGGGATTCACTGTGGCTGGGAAGTGCAAGGCGGTGGGCAATGCCGTGCCGATGGCGATGGCTCGTGCATTAGCCAAGGCGGTGCGCGAATATGTGGAGAGCATGGCTATAAATACTGGTATAGGTGCTTGACATGGCGGCTGGCTATAGTATACTAAACTCTACATTACGGTTACTCCGCTTTTAACTTTGGGATGCGGTAGTTGTGCTAGCAATGCAGGTCCCAAAAGCATATGCAAACCGTACAATAAACGATGACTGTATATGAAACGAGAACTGATCGTTCCCGGTTCGCGCGTGCGGGTGCTAGCGACTGAGCGTGATGTTCACAAGAAAGTAGGCACGGTGCTGGCGATCAAGAAGGTTGGTGGGCGGCTGTTATGGGACGTGAAACTAGATGTTGGCTGAGGAAATCGAAGATGTCCAATGATTATCTATATGAGCAGCTTGGCGACTTGCACGATGCGCTAGTAGACACAATAGAACTAATGGCTAGTGCCTTGGACGATGTATGTACTGTGTTGAAGGCGGGTGTAAACTACAGTGAGCCAGTAGGCGAGGCGTTTATTTCGTTGCGTGAGACACGGGATTGTTTAATGGAAATGTTTCACGAGTTGGGTGGGGAGGAAGGAAGGTGAACGTGCCATACAGTTACTATCTCATCATTGATCTAGAGGGCACTTGCTGTGATGACAACTCAATTCCACCGGACGAGCGCGAAACAATTGAGATAGGGGCGGTTCTGCTTGACGCGAAGTCGGGGCCGCTGTGCGAGTACGCAAGAGTTGTTCGCCCCATAAGGCATCCTGTATTGACCGCTTATTGCACACAATTAACGACCATTACACAAGAAGACGTTGACGCCTTTCTTGATTTCAAGGAAACGTGGCTCGATTTCTTACAGTGGTTAGATCGTATGATTGTCGCGCCTGCCTTGTTTTGTTCCTGGGGGAAATACGATATTGAGCAATTGACTAGGGATTGCACATATCACGGTCTCCAATTGACGCTTGGCCAACATTGTAATCTCGCCCGCATGTTTCAAAAGCACACTGGTCGTCACGTCGGACACCGGAAGGCGATGAACATTCTAAGGCTGAAGCCAGTCGGCACTCACCATCGCGGCTTGGACGACGCGAGGAACATTGCGGAGATTTTCAAAGACATGATGCAGCGCGGCTGGAATTTAGAAAGCGGAATGTAAAACCGCGATGCTAGAAAGTTAGATGCTCTATGACACTTGGACCAACTGGCAAAATAACCGATGGCGGCAGCACGGGAGATCGCGGCGGGTTGAATGCTACAATATCTATAACCGCGACTGGCAAAATTCGCTTGGATTTCTTTACATCGTTGAGTTGGCTGGATATGTCTAAAGATGAGGCGGCTGCCTTTGCATGTGCGCTATCGGCGATAGTCAATGAACTAACGGCATGTCGCACAAAATTCAGTCATAATGAAACTCAAGTGATTGAATAGTGGGACTTCAATGTCCATAGATGCTCGCGTGCAAACAGTCTATTGCAATGAGGACGGCTCTGGCCGTTTGAGACTCATTGATCGCCCACCGAAACATAAAGGCGAGCCTAGTGAGCCACTTTGTGATTGGATATCGCAGAGCGGCATTGGCTGGTGGTCAAAATGTGGCTGGAAATATGTCGCGTGTCCGAAACACAAATTCAGGACGAGCAAGGAATTCGTTCTTGTCATTCAAGAGAGTTGCGGAGACCAATATGACTCGCCGACTATTCTGTAAACTGCTTGCATTGTGTGGCATCTTTGGAGTGCTGACTGTCAAGACAGACTTGGCGAAGGCAGCGCCGCAGCAAAAGAGGCCATTCGGCTATGTCGATCCATACTTCAGCGACTTCTACTTGTCTGAAGACTTGCATGCAACAGACGAGTATGCCGAGTGTGTACCTCCTTCATGCTTCGTGACTTACATCAGAAACTCTCAACATTGGAATGGAAAACGCGGCCATAAAGGCGTGTTCTTTTGGAGCAAAGAAACGAATTTTGTGTTGGTTCATCTAGAGTGTTAGCGAAGAGTGATATCATGGGACCGATGGAACATCACTGGCTTGAGTTAACGCACAAACTACATGAGCAAGGTTGGTCGTGGATTGTGGGGCACGATGAGCAAGGCTGCTTTTGCAGGGCGTGGCGAGAGGACGCACAAAAAGCTGGTATCAAATATCAATTTGAGAGATATGCACCGAACTTCAACAATGCCGTGTCTAATGTTGTAGAATGATGCGAGGAGTTTATGAAATGCCAGACATGAGCTATTGGGAAATAGTCTACGATTATTTGCACCGAGCAGAAATCGAATTAGTTCGCATCTTACGACAGCCGGGCGACGATTCAAAAGCTTGGCAAATATGGCGAGGTAAGATAAAACAGCAACTCGACGAACTCCGCAAGTTGCGTGAGGAATTAGAAGAGGCCCTGTAATGCCAACTCGCGAACAAATCATCTTCGGGCGACTGATTGACTGCATATGGCGGTTAATGGACGCCGGCAAGGCTGTCTATTACGAATTTGGCGAAAGCGATGAACGCTGGATAGCGGCGTGCGAGCACGCCAAGGAAACCGTAGCGGATATACTAAAAACAGAAATGCGAGAACCAGTTGAAGAGGCTGATCATTTGAAATATCCTGATCCAGAGATTAGGGATATGCCGTATTGAGACAGGAGGTTCCAATGAGACACAATAAATCAATTAGATTAGGGCCTGGTGAATGGGAGAGGCATACGGAAAACGTCCAATATGAGAACAGCCAGGCTTCTCTTGTCGGAGAAGAGATTTTTGATCTTGGGATTGGTGACGAGGCCCTGCGCAACGGCCTCATGGCAGAAGAAACGCGACAGTCAGTAGTTAACGTGCTTCGTGACCTTTATAACACAATGGCTAATGACCCTGACGCAAGGAAGATAAGTCTCGCTTTGGCATCCGACAATGTATTCATATTGTATTGTCTCAAGCGTGGCGTGCATTTCGAGGTCGGCGCGAGAATAGACTTCGTTCGGATGGGATGGGAGGAGTTGTGTGATGTGTTAGATGAAAATTCATTTGCAACAGGAGTGCCATAATGCGATTTTCTCTGAAGCAACTGTTCGTGTTCACGCTCTGGGTAGCAACGTGCTTGGCGTGCTATCTCGTCGGTACAAGGGAATCGAACGAATACCTATTCAATGCCTTTCAGGCAGGGTGCCAAGAAGGCTGGAAGTTGGGCCTTGAAGACGGCAAGCGCGAAGCATGGAATACGCGGCGGCTGCCATTCACACGCCAGCGGTTTAGTGACTATGCTTGGTACACCAGTGATCCATTAGAGGAGCGCCGGCCGCTAAAAGCGCCGCGACCGAGGATGGATTATGAATTCTCGTCACCCCAAGCACTAATAGACCATCTCATTAAGGAATATGAATTGAACATCCAATGAGAGCAGATGATGTCACCAGCGGTTTATCGACGCAAGGTTCAGAAGAAAATAAAGCGCCTGAAGCACAAGCGGTGCAGTTATTGCGGCGGCTGGTGTGAGTGCGTCCTGATGTATAATCAAAAGACCATGCGCGATGAACCGATGAAATGGTGTGGAGGTTCAAGGACAATTAAGCCGCCGGAAGGGTGTTGCGGCAAAAAGTGCTTTATGCCGTGGTCTAGTGGCGGAAATGGCAGACGCATCTCCGGCGAGTAATCGACCGGCCAAGGGATAATGCCCGTGTAGGTTCGAGTCCTACCTAGATCACGGTATTTTCAAGACTACCATGACGCTCGCCTGCAAAGCCAACAACCGCACCCGCTATACCAAAGGCAAGTTGAAGTTCAAGGTGAACTCACCGGAGTGGTACAAATCTCTGCTGGAGTTTTTATGTTTCGATATGTGTTGGGAATGCGATGCGTGGACGCATAAGCATTATCAATGCGCTTTCGATGATGGCACGTTTATGTGCGAGGATTGTTGTGAGATGTACCTTGCGGAGTGCGGCCAAGCTGGTGAGGTCATGAAATGTCGAACCAAATTCTGGTTTGAGAAAATCCAGAGAACTAGGTAATTTTTTAGATTTACATTGCAGGCTGTATACTGAGGCAATGAAGCCTCGCGCTGTTATTAGTCATCGCCAGTTATTCCTTTCGATGGAAGAACTGGACTCGCATTGCAACGCGGAGCACGCCATAGACGAAGCAGAGGAACCATGCTTAATGACGCGGGAGACTCGATCTCTCGATTTCAACAATGGGCACGTCCACTATTCTCGCCATAGAAAAACTGCATCGCCGCGACCAACTCAATATCACGGCTGAGTGCGTGCGGTGCGGACATGCTGACATCTCCGACTTGACAGAGATGTTTTGGGATGGCTTGCGGCTCGATAGGCACCAGCGGGACATTCTGCATCACATCATTTTGGGGATGGAATGGGACATCAGCGAGATTGCCGTGAAAGGATGCGCTGGCAGCGGCAAAGGCGCTTCTCTGGCGATGGGCGTGTGCATGTGGTTTGAACTCGCGCCCGTCTGCAAGATCATTCTTGTCTCCTCCAGCTACGAACACGTTATTAAGGGTCTTTTCTCGGAAGTCATCAAATGGCGGAAGAAAATGCGATTCGAGGCCCAGGGCGAAGTCTTTGCCACGGAGATAAAGGTCAGTGAGCAGAAGCGGATCGTGTGCTTGAACCCGAAGGCCGAAGAGGGACTTGCTGGCTGGCACGGAAGGTATACGGCGTTTTTCTTGGACGAGGCGACGGGCGTAACCGAGAAGTTCTTTGATATCGCCGGCACGCAAGCGAAAATCAAAGTCGCCATCAGCAATCCGCGCGTCTCCTCCGGCTGGTTTCGCAGATTATTTGCAGCGGCCGATCCAGATGAGACTCAGACCATTAAAATGCCCAACGGCACGAAACGTCGGCTTATCACCATCGCGGGAACAGATTGCCTGAACGTCGTTGAGGGCCAAATCATCCTGGAAGGGCAAATCACCCGCCAGCGGCTTGCTGCGATTATGGCGCATCCTGACCCCGACTGGCGGCGAGTCATGGGGGAGGGAAAGTTCCCGCGCGAAGATCGAGAGCGGCAATTGATTATGCCGAGCTGGCTGCATCGGCATTGGCAAGTATGGCACAAGAACATTGAAGTGGAATGCTTCGGCCTGGACGTTGGCGATTCTGCGGACGGAGACCCGTCGTGCCTTGCCGCCGGTGGTGAGCAAGGACTTTGCAGGCTGCACATTCGCAAAGAAAAGAACACGATGGGCACGGTCGGCTGGGTGTTGGGGGTGGCGCGGAAAAAGCATGGCATTGACTTGACGCGAGGCGAGAACTTTGTGTGCGTGGACGCGGATGGGATTGGCAAGGGTGTTGCCGACAGGCTGGAGGAGGAGGGGGTGAAGGTCATTTCGCACTTCGGCGAATCTTCTCCAGAAGAGAAACAAATGTTCAAGAACAAGCGAGCCGAGACGTGGGGCAACCTCGCGCTTCGCCTCGATCCCGAAGGACCGTGGGGACACACTCCGTGGGCAGTCCCACGTGACGAGTTGTTGCTGGAGGACATGACGGCCCAAGAGAAGATGCAAGGCAGCGATCCATTTCGATTCAAACTGCTGCCGAAGGATACGCGGGACGGCACGGAATCACTGAAGAAAAAAATCGGCCGCAGTCCAGATCGCGGTGACGCGGCGGCGTATCTCTGGGCGGCCTCGTGCGCGCAGATGGCAGTCGAGGCTGAAGAGGGTTGCGGAGACATGATTGCCGGCGTGCCGGATGACACTTGGAGTGAAGGCGAACTGAAAGAGCGGAGAAAGAAGGGGTCTATGGACGCTTATCTGGAAGAGGTCCACAAGTTCCTTGACATGCGCGAGAGAGACCGGAACTTGTAAGATGGTTGCGAAATCTTTCGCACGCCGCTTGCAATCAGTGTATTGTTCTATACAATCTCAATATTGAACAGGTCGGACGTTCCATTTGAGGTATTGCATGAGTTTTCTCGATTTTTGGTATCGTCGCAATACCGCTCGGCTGGACAAACTTGAGGCATGGGCGCAGAACATCGACCAATTGGTTGCTACATGCTTCAAAACTACAAATGACAGGTTAGCTACCCTGGAATCTGTGGTGACAGTCCAAGGCCATCGACTTAGCAAAGTCGAGGATGACCTGAAGATTAAAGGGCAAGGCATTAGCTCGCTCATTGACCAGTGCCAGGAAGTCCAGCGGTGGGCGGAAGAGTTGACGGAGTTTCTGAAGAGAAAACACAAGACCAATCCCCCTTATATACAAAGGAATCAGTCAGATGGAGGAGACAAGACAACTGCTAGATAAGGCGTCCATTCGCGAGTGCCCGCTTTGCGGTAACGATCATGAATCCGTAGAACTCAAACTGTATAACGCAGAAGGAAAAGGCAAGCGGCCTATTGGTGCAACTCACTACGGATACTGCCCCGTAACAGGCGATCCGGTTTCTCTCTACATCGCCGCCGATGGCGAGGATGGTTTGGATAGCGAGGTCATTGCGCATATTTCTCAGGCGCAAAAGGCTGGCCGTTGGCTTGTGATGGTTTGCCACATGACGAGCGACCGCGTTGATTACTGGCGCAAGACGTATCTCTGGCCGAAGGACAGATTTCAGGAAGTCCTTGACGAGGCGGCAAATGATATGCGCGGCGAGATTGGTGGACCGCCTCTGCGGCGACTCGCGCGGGTGAAGTTGCCAGAGGCAAAGCCTCTTTTCTCGTTAGTTGATACTCCAGGTGAAGAGGTTGCTGGCGACGGGGAGGATGAGTGAATTTACTTGGCACGCTCATTTCTTTCTGGA
>Ga0187893_10013628_pt1 | contig 11264 bp, 7 predicted proteins | sample MA1701074metaG_FD_139574 | JGI IMG/M metagenome (GOLD analysis project Ga0187893, IMG submission 139574) | White microbial mat communities from a basaltic lava cave in the Kipuka Kanohina Cave System on the Island of Hawaii, USA - MA170107-4 metaG ...
CTGTGCTTCTGCGAACTCCGCATCGCTCAGATGGCGATATTGATGCATGCGCGACAGGATGAGATTGAAGCGATATTCTACACGGCGGCTCGGACGTGCCGGGTTCATGCGGCGCGGACTGGGTATCACTGCAGCCAGAAGCACCGCTTCCCGAACGCTGAGATCTTTGGCTGCTTTGCCAAAGTAGCTGCGGGAAGCCGCTTCAGCGCCGTAGATTCCGTCTCCCCACTCAATCACGTTCAGATAGACTTCCAGAATTCTGGGCTTGCTGAGTTCTGCCTCCAGGCGGCGCGCAATCAAGAACTCGCGAAGTTTCCGAAGGGGATTCTTCGAGGTTGAAAGGTAAAGGTTCTTGGCCAGTTGCTGAGTAATCGTGCTGCCGCCTCGCACGAAGTGCTTCTTTTCCCAGTTCCGAGCGAAGGAGTCCTTGATCTGCTCCAAGTCGTAGCCCTCATGCTGGTAGAAAGCATCGTCTTCTCCAACGAGAACGGCGCTCTTGAGGCTGGTAGGTATCGCACCATAGCCCACCCAGATCTGATGTCGGCGTGCTTTCTTGCCTGCGGCCTGCGCTTCCTGCTGACGTTGGCGCATCAGGGCGGTGATCTGGGGGTTATCTTTTTTCAGATCGGAAACATCCGGCAAGGTTAGGTATTCATAAGCCGCAAGACCAATCAGCAAGACACCAGAAGCCAGCAGAAACTTTTTCATGGGTGGGCGCCGGGCTTGTAAGCAGCGATGCTGAGAGGGCTGATTGATTTCAGGGGCCCGGGCTCACAGCGCTGCGCTCTTTCATGAGCCCTTTTCTGCCGATGTCGCGGCGGAAGTGGATGTGGCGGTACTGAATCTTTTCTGCAGTGTCGTAGGCGCGGTCCATGGCCGCTTGCAGGGTGCCTGCTTTCGCTGTGACACCCAAAACTCTTCCGCCGGCAGTCACGAGACGGCCGTTGCGCAGCTCCGTCCCGGCATGGAAGACCTTGACGCCCGGCTTCTCGATGCCGTTGAGGCCTGAAATCTCACAACCTCTTTCGTACTTGCCCGGGTATCCGCCCGAGGCCAGCACGACACAGACGCTGCGTTGGGAATCCCATTGCAAGCGCACCTGGTCGAGACGCTGCTCCAAGAGTGCATCGAAAACGTCGAGCAGATCGCTTTCCAGTCGAAGCAAAACCGGCTGGGTTTCCGGATCTCCCATTCTGGCGTTGTACTCCAGAACATGAATGCCATCCTTCGTCAGCATCAACCCAAAATACAGAATACCGCAATACGGCATGCCTTCGGCTGCCATCCCCCTGAGCGTCGGCAAAACAATGCGCTCCATCAGTTCTCGATGGGCGGCAGGAGTGAGTATCCAATCGGCTGAATAAGCGCCCATACCGCCAGTGTTCGGGCCCTGGTCGTTGTCAAAAACGGTCTTATGATCTTGCGACGGAACCATCGGCAGCGCATGGACGCCATCGGAAAACACGAGAAAAGACACTTCCTCACCAGTGAGAAACTGCTCCAGAAGAATCCTGCTGCCGGCCTCTCCCAGGCTCCGAGCTTCGAGAATTTGCCGGATGGCCACTTCCGCTTCGTCCAGGCTCCGAGCGATGATGACGCCCTTGCCCGCGGCCAACCCGTCGGCTTTGATCACCAGTGGGAGTCCGAAGCGGTCGCTGCGCGCTGCATCCAGAGCCTCATCGAGAGAGTCGGTCTGCAGGCAGGCGCTGGTGGGAATGCCTTGCCGCTGCATAAAAGCTTTCGCAAAGGCCTTGCTGCCTTCCAGTCGAGCAGCTGCAGCGGAAGGTCCAATCACGCGCAGCCCCAGCGCTTCAAAGTGGTCCACAATTCCCAGCGTCAGCGGAAGTTCAGGGCCGACAACCGTCAAGTCAATGGCTTCCCTCTTTGCAAAGGTGGCAAGCTCACCGATCTGCTCAATGCCAATGGGAACATTGACGGCCTCTTGGGCTGTTCCGCCGTTTCCGGGAGCGCAGTAAACCTTGGGAGCGCGCCTGGATCGACGGATCGCCCAAACCAGCGCATGTTCTCGGCCTCCAGAGCCGACGACGAGTACTTTCATGAGGTTGAGGAATCGATGCGTTTGGGACGCAGCAGGATCATGAGTGCGAAAGCCACGACCACGAGATTGATAAACTGGGTGCGCGAGCCACCCAGGAACAGCGCCAGCAGACCCAGCAGGCCAATGCCTTCACACAAGACATAGCTTACCAGGTGACCTGAACGGAAGGTGCCAAGGGATCGCTTGATCTCTGCCTGAGAGGATCCAGGGTGCACTGGGCGAACCAGGCGCTTCTTCACGAGCAAGGCCGCCACCGTCAATCCAATGCTGAGCAGATAGAAAACCCGGACGGACGGCGAAGACGACGCTGCAGCAGTGGGTGTTCGTGCCGAGCCCAGCACCAGACCTATGACAAGGTAGCCAGCCAGCGAAGCCAGCATGGCGAAGTAAAGCACCTGAATTGCTCGGAATTGCTGATCAACTTCAGCCTTAGTCGCTGCATCGAGCAAAGAGTATCTCCTCCGGGAGAAATTCTGCCGACATCGTGTAGCGCAGCCCTCCTGCTTTTCAAGGAGGTCTGCGGCCTTCGACTGATTTGGAGACCAACAAACCGCAGACCGCAGAAGGCACGCTCTCCGCTACATGATTGTCATGAGTGTGGCGCCGCCCCAGCCAACCTGGGGAACTCTCGTGAAGACCAGCGACACGATTGACCGTTGTCTATTGGTGAATGGGAAGCACTTCGTTAAGCGAGCCGGAACGATAGCCTTCAAGGTCGATGGTCACATATTTGAACCCTAGGGCCTTGAACCGAGTGACCAGAATGGCTGCCATGGTCACGTTAAGCGCTTTCGGCAGCTCTTCGGGAGAGAATTCGAGGCGAACCAGTTCTTCGTGAAAACGCACCCGAAAGATCCGGAACCCAAAGTCCCTCAAAACGCTTTCTCCCTTGTCCACAATCGAGAGCTTTTCTGCTGAGATGGAGGTTCCGTAGGGGAAGCGGGACGACAAGCAAGGCAGCGCAGGCTTGTCCCAGGTGGGCAGGCCGGCTTTGCGCGAAAGCTCGCGGATATTCAGCTTGGTCATCTGGGCTTCCAATAAAGGACTACGCACCTGGTGTTCTTTGGCTGCGCTGCGGCCGGGCCGGTAATCGCCAAGGTCGTCATGGTTGGTGCCGTCAATGACGGCGTGATAATTCTTTGCGACGGCTAGAGCTTCAAGCTTTGTGAACAGCTCGCTTTTGCAGAAGTAACAGCGATTCGGCGCATTCTCTCGGTATGCCGGGTTGTCCAATTCCTCCGATTCAATTTCGAGATGGTTGAGGCCGAACTGCTCCACGAAGCGTGCGGTTTCCTTCTTCTGGAACTCCGGATAGGACGGGCTGATCGCGGTGACACAAAGGGCGTTCTTGCCTAGCACACGATTCGCCATGTAGGCGAGGTAGGCACTGTCAACGCCGCCGCTAAAGCCCACAACCACGCTTTGCAGCTGGCGCAGAATCTGCGCAAGCTGCTCTTCTTTCTGCTCTGCTGTCACCGTTTCCAACCTTGCCGTTTGTGTCGTCATAAACGAGGCCTTGCTGGCGTTCTCAAAGCATCCGGAGCACCGATTCTAACACGTCGATTGCCCGTGCGTATTCGTCAATTTCGATGTGCTCTTCCGGCGTATGGTCCAGCGACGAGTCTCCCGGGCCGTAGGCCAGCATGGGACAGGTCCAATGGGGTGCTACCACGTTCATGTCGGCCGTCCCGGTTTTGACTTTGAACTTGGGGTTGCCGCCTTGCCGGCGAATGGAATGCAAAAAAGCTTTCACCAGCCCATTGGACTTCCCGTTGCGCACCGCCAGTTCACCGCCTGAAAAAGACAACTGGGCGCCATTCGCACCTTCGAGAAGGAACTGCCTAAACTCCTCCACAGGAAAGCCGACCGGCAACCGGAAGCCCATCTTGAGGCGGGCTGTCTCCGTAATGCCGTCGTTCTCTGAATTGAAAGAGCGGATGGAAGTGTCGAGGGTTTCGAAGACTCCTTTGTCTTCATTGAAAGGGCCGCACCACGCCTGGACTGCATTCCAATAATCCACTGCCTGTTCACAAACCAGCTTGCCTTGCGCTGCCGAGTGCTTCCACGGAATCTGCAGCTGGTAGTCCAGCAGTAAGCGGCCTTTGTAGCCCATGGTGATAGCATTCCACCGGCTGGGCTCTCCAATGATGCAAAAGTCGGGCGGGGCAAAATCCTTAACTGCCTGCTGCGCGCCGCGAGAGGTGGCAGCCTCCTCTTCAACTGCGCCGATGACCACAATCTTCTTGTTAGTGCCGGCGATGTCGTCTCTCAAACGCGCGGCAGCCGCAACGAAGCACGCCATAGGACCTTTGGCATCGACCGAGCCGCGGCCGTAGAGCTTCCCCTCCCGTGTTTCCACCGGAATTCTTCCCGGAACCGTGTCAATGTGTCCTAGCAGAATGACCGTCTTGGGCCCGTTACCCAGAATCCCGATGGCATTGTTCACGCCATCTTGGTGTGCGTCGAATCCTAGCTCCCGCATCGTCGCGACGAGGAAACCCGAGACCTCTGCCTCTGCGTGAGACGGGCTGTAGATCTCCACCAGACGTTGCAGCAGGGAAACCTCTGTTGTGCGGGGATTACTCAAAGGGGTGTTGGATGATGATCGGGAGATACGGCAAGCGGAGAGTTCATCAGTCACTCACCTGAGCCACTCCGGCAATGCCTGGGCTTTTCGGGCTTCCTCTTCCAGATCCTGTTTTGACTTTAGAACTTCAGCTCGTTTCTGTTTGAGGTCGTCGATGCGCTTTGCCACTTGAACTCTGGTGTCCGAGGAGCTGGCGCCCAGCTTACCGCTACGGGAAAGTTTGACGCCGCTGGCAGCGTTCAAGCGATCGTATTTGGTTTGCTGCGCTGTAATCTGCGAATCCAGTGTCTCTAGCTGGTTGTTCAGCGGCCGCATCCTCTTCTGCCAATACTTGCGGTCATGTCCTCCCGTATCGCGATAGCCCTCGATTCCAGTACTGCGGCTTCTGGTCCCCTGCGGGGGATTTGTTGCTGGAGACTGGTTCACGTGTATGGTGTCTTTCAGGCTCTTGAGATCTTCGTTTGTGTAAACCTTCTTTGCTTTTCGCTTCGGTGTCTTTTCGGCGGGCGGGGCGGCTCCAGATTTTTCTTCGTAGGCATTAGCACCAAGCAGAAGAATGCCAGACATCACATAAAGCCCAGTAAGGAGAACCGATGATCGAAACATGGAAAGCATTTGAAGGTGCCTGAAACTGTCCCGTTCTATCCGTGTCGTCATTCCCGCGAAAGCGGGAATCCATCTTCTACATGCTTGGCTGGATTCCCACCCCGGCTTAATATCCGCCGGGGTGACGTTCTTTCGGGGTAAATGACGAAGACTGAGGCTGGTCCGATTCAAATTCTTGAGGAAAAAAAGCCCCTATTGCAAAACCCCAGCAGTTTCCGCAGCGACACGTTTCAAATCGTCGCGCTCAATAACCAGAGGAGGCAGATACCGAATCACGGTTGGTCCTGCGCCAAGCACCAGAACGCCTCGTTCCATGAGCTGCTGAATGTAAGGTCCGGCCTTTTCCTTCAGCTCAATGCCAACGATCAATCCGAGTCCGCGAACTTCGCGAATCTTGGGCGAGTCGATCTTGCGCAACTCTGCCATGAACTCCTCTCCCAGATCATGTGTGCGCTGGGCCAACTGAAAGTCTTCCATGTAACGGATGGCAGCATTCGCCGCGGCGCAGGCCAGCGGATTGCCACCAAAAGTCGAGGTGTGTGCCAGCTTGAAGAGTTTGGCCGACACAGCTTCGCTGATGCCGATGGCGCCCATGGGAACGCCACCGCCCAGGGATTTCGCCAGGCAAAGGATGTCGGGCTCAATGCCAAAATGCTCCAGCGCAAACATTTTGCCGGTACGGCAAAAGCCGGTTTGAACTTCGTCCAGTATCAACAGCGTGCCGGTCTTGCGGCAGTGCGCTTCCACTCCCTGGAAGTAGTCGCGCGATCCAGGCCGCACGCCGCTTTCTCCCTGTACCGGTTCCACGATAAATGCTGCGGTCTTTTCAGTTATGGCTTGGCAGGTTTTCTCCAGGTTGTCGAAAGGAACGTGCGAGAATCCGGGCACCAGCGGCTCAAACGGCTCTCGGTACTCTTTGTTCCAGGTGGCGCTCAAAGCGCCCATGGATTTGCCGTGATAGCCCCGCATGGTGGCTACTATCTCCGTCCTGCCGGTGGCGAGCCGCGCAAACTTGAAGGCGCCTTCAACCGACTCGGCGCCGGAGTTGCAGAAAAAGAACCGGGAAATGCGCGGCGGTGTCAGGCGGGCCAGCGTCTCCAACAGCAGTGCGCGCTGGTCGTTGTAAAACAGTTCGGTACAATTTATGAGCTTCTGGGACTGCTCCTGGAGAGCCTTATTGACGTAAGGATTCTGATGGCCGATGTTGGCTGCTCCCTGGCCGCCGATACAGTCAATGTATTCTTTTCCATCCTGACTCCAGAGGCGCGCGCCCTGGCCCCGAACAATCACCAGCTTGCGTTTGTGGTAGGTCCCCGCTCCATGCAGATCCTCGAGTTCCGTAATGGACCTAAGCGCTGTCCGCGACATTCAAGATCTCCTCCGTCAAACAGGCTGCCTCGCAAACCTTCCCCAAGTTCGTCATTCCCGCGAAAGAACGTCACCCCGGTGAAAACCGGGGCGGGAATCCAGCCGGTGTTTGGTGATATTCGTGCCGTCCTTGCTAGCAACGATTACGCCACATTCAGCTTTGGATCCCCTTGCGGTGCGGCAAGAGCCGTGCGGAAGAATTCTTCGATGCGCTCCATCACTTCGCTCTCGTCTTGAGACTCATAAATCGATTTCCGCAGTGCGGCTCCGTAGGGAATAGCATGAGTGAACCAGGAGGCAAACTGCTTCATTTTCCCGATAGCCCCCGGAGTCTCTTCTTCGAACAAAAGCTGAAAGTAGCTCTTGATCAGCTGGTACTTCGCTGCGACGTCCGGCTGGCTGGGTTCCAAACCATTCTCCAGTTCGTGGATCTGGCGAAATATCCAGGGATTGCTGAGCGCGCCACGACCAATCATCACGCCGTCGCAGCCGGTTTCCCGCTTCATGTGAAACGCATCCTCAGGCGTGACAATATCCCCATTGCCAATGACCGGAATGTTCAACGCGGCTTTCAACTGGCCAATCAAGTTCCAATCGGAGTGCCCGGAAAACCCTTGCACCCTTGTCCGCGGGTGAAAGGCGATCGCGTTGATGCCAATGTCCTGGGCCATTTTCCCGACCTGTACTGAAACAATTTCGGTCTCACTCCACCCTGCCCGAATCTTGATGGTAAATGGCAGACTTGTAGCCACCCGAATGGTTTTGAGAATCTCCTCCAGCAGTTTGGTTTCTCGTAGGAGAGCCGAACCCCCGCATGCTTTCACAAGTTTCTTGGCAGAGCAGCCCAAATTCAAGTCGATGGCGTCAAAACCTAAGTCTTCAACCATCCGCGTCGCCTCTGCCAGCCGAGTGGGTTCCGCACCAAAAAGCTGCGCCGTGACCGGCCTCTCCTCTTCGTGGTAGAACAGCATCCGCTTGCTCTTCAACGAGTTCCGCGTCAAGCCTTCGGCACTCGTGAACTCTGTCATTACCAGGCCACAACCTCCCAGGCGTTTGATGAGTCGCCGAAACACACTGTCGGTAAGCCCAGCCATGGGGGACAGAAAGGTTGCGGGATCGACGATCAGGTCTCTAATACGGATCACGTTGGGCTCCCAGCCGAGAAAGCGCCATTGTATCTTGGTTTGGAAATGGATGGAAACTCTAAACCTCAATCGGTGAACGGCCCCGCCCAAAACTGACTCATGACCCTTCAGTTTTGGCTGCCATGCCTTTCAGGGTGGATTCGTCAAATTATTCATAACTAAATAATCAAATTTAGACGAAAAGATAGGCAAAGGTAGTGCTGCAGGGACTCTCCAAGGAGAAATCTTGAACATCCGAATGGCGAAACTCTTGTTGCGCTACAGCTGGCAAGCTGCGTTGTTGTGGGCTTTCGTTATTCCTGGGGCCTTGTCAGCACAGCAGCGCGACCTCCCGGTTCTTACTTGCGTTAGACAAGTCATTGAGCTGACTCCTGAGCAGGCGAAGCGGGGATACCCAGTACATCTGCTGGGAATTGTGACTGTTTACGAGCGGGGCCCGCGGCTGTTCTATGTTCAAGACGATACGGGCGGCATTTACGTCGATCTACACGGTAGAAGACTCGAGTTGTTTCCCGCCGACCGCGTAGAGATCTTCGGCACTACAGATCACATGGGATCCGCACCCTTCATTCTTAAGGACAGGATCAACGTTCTTGGAAAAGCGGAGGTTCCCGAGGCCTTACCCGCGGGGGCGGCTGATCTGACCTCTGGAAAGTACGTGGGTCGGCTCGTCGAGATGCAAGGGACCTTGACGTCCCTGGATGGCTCTGGCAGTGGGTTTGTGCTGGACATTCGAGTCGAACAACTGATGGTTAAAGTCTATTTTCTGCGACCAAGCCTCTCTCAACCGGAACTGGTCGCTGGGTCCCGAGTCCGCATGCGGGGCGTCCCTGCGATGCCAGTAACTGCGGCCAGTCAGACCCCTGGTCCACAGTTTTACGTCTCTACCCCGAATGATCTTGAAGTACTTCAGCAAGCGCCAGTATCTCAGGAGCGAAAGTCGCGATCAGGTCTTTCCGCGCCAGGCACGACGACAGGTCTGGCCACCGCACTCTCCAAACAAGAGCCAAATCTTCCATTGTTGACCGAAGCACGCCAGGTTCTGGAGCTCGGTAGGAAAGAGGCGACACGTGGTTATCCAATTCGGATCAGAGCCGTCGTGACCTACATGGATTCCGACTGGCGAGCTCTGTTTGTGCAGGATTCCACAGCCGGGATTTACGTCGACATAAGGAAGAACCCCACCGTTACAAAACGAGGACAGTGGGTTGAAGTCGAGGGGTTCAGCGGATCCGGAGAGTTTGCGCCCCTAATTGACAACCCAAAGGTGACGGTGCTTGGCGAGGCGCCCATGCCTGCTGGGCGAAAGGCGTCCATCGACGATCTCGCATCTGGACGGCTTGACAGCCAATGGGTGGAAGTTGAGGGGTTGGTTCGTTTCGCAACGGAAGCGTCAGGCTACCTCGTTCTCGACCTCGCGGTAAATGGTGGTCGGTTAAAGACAATGATCCTGGAATTCGACGAGGAGCATCCAGGCCGTTGGGTCGACACCACCGTGCGCGCCAGAGGTGTCGTTGGCGGCAAATTCAACCGTAAAAATCAACTGATTGGAGTTCAGCTCTTGGTGCCCGGAATGCAGGATCTCCAGGTTCTCAAGGAGTCGCCTGCAGCCCCGTTTGATCTTCTCGTCCGACCCATAGAAAGTCTATTCCGCTATTCCGGTGAAGAGACATCCAACCACCGCGTGCGGGTACAGGGGATCGTGACGATGCAGCGCGCCGGCAAGACTCTTTATGTTCGAGACGACACCGGCGAGCTCCAGATTGACACCTGGCAGAGCACGCCCGTCGAGCCGGGTCAGCTCGTTGATGTCATCGGATTTCCGGGTGTGATCGAGTTCAGCCCCGTTTTGCAGGATGCCAACTTTCGGGTGTTGGGAGAAACGGGCGCGGCGCCTTCGCCAGTCGCGATTACCGCTGAGCAGGGACTCAAAGGCAAACACGATGCGGCCTTGGTGCAAATCGAGGGACGCTTGCTGAATCACAGCCTCGCGCAGGGAGAACAAATTCTAATTCTCCAGGATGAAAAAGTGAGCTTCAGTGCTCAGTTGAATCTCGAAGGTGGCCAGCAAGCTTTGGCCGACTTGCCTGTGGGAAGCCGGCTTCGACTAATGGGAATCTGCGCGGTCGAGAATTCGACCGAGGGCCGCCCGCTAGGTTTCCGTATTCTGCTGCACTCGGCGGCAGATGTACTGATCATGGAGCGGCCTTCTTGGTGGACGCTCTCGCGCCTGCTAGCGGCCGCTGGAACACTGGCAGGCCTGATGTTGTCGGCGCTGGTCTGGGTTGTCGTTCTCAGACGCCGGGTCAAACACCAAACCGATGTCATTCAACAACAGCTGACCCGCTTGGGAAGAACCAACCAGGAATTGCAGCAGGCCATCGGCAAGGCGAATAACATGGCTGCCGCAGCTCAGGGTGCCAACCAGTCCAAGAGCGAGTTCTTGGCAACCGTCAGTCACGAGATACGGACTCCGATCAACGGCATCATTGGCATGACGCACCTGGCACTGGAAACACCGCTGACGGCGGAGCAACGTGAATACATCGAAACGGTCAGAGGCTCTGCCGACTCATTGCTGAACGTGATCAATGACATTCTCGATTTTTCGAAGATCGAAGCCCGCAAGCTGGAGCTGACTCCGTCGATGTTCAGCTTGCGCCACTGCCTGGATGAAACGCTCAAGTCGCTTGCTGTGCGAGCTCATGAGAAACAGATCGAGTTGATCAGTTGTGTGGCGCCACAGACGCCGGACGTTTTGACCGGTGATGCAGGCCGGCTTCGCCAGGTGCTGGTCAATTTGATTGGGAACGCGATCAAGTTTACAACAGACGGCCAGATTGTCGTGAGCGTTGGTCTGGAGGGCATCACTCAGTTAGCCACCAGCTCGACAGACTCGGTTAGGAGCATGGGAACAGAATCAACGGTCATGTTGCATTTCTCCATTCGTGATACCGGCATCGGCATTCCCGCAGCCAAGCAAGACTCCATCTTCGATCCGTTCACGCAAGCGGATGGATCGACGACCCGCAAATTCGGGGGCACCGGACTGGGATTGACGATTTCATCCCAACTCGTGGCGATGATGGATGGGCGCATTTGGCTGGAGAGCGAGCCGGGACAGGGAAGCTGCTTTCACTTTACTCTCCGTTTGGGTTCGAATCCGCACCTTCCAGTGGCTGAAACTCAGCAGCTACCAGCAAGATTCGAAGGCACGCGCGTGCTCATTGCCGAGGACAACACTGAAGCTTCTGATGCACTGGCCAAGATGCTGCTGCGCTGGAATCTCGAGCCCACACTGGCTCACGGCGGGGCGATGGCATGGGCTTGCATGAAGCAGGCTTACGATAGCGGTCAGCCCTTTTCGTTCATTCTGTTGGATGAACATCTCAGTGGACTAGAGACTCTGGCACTGGAGATCTCGACCTTCCATCACAAGCCAAGCATTGTGCTGTTGCGGCAAGCAGGCTGGCCCGGCGAAAGCATCGGCCCGCTTTTA
>Ga0187893_10013629_pt1 | contig 11263 bp, 9 predicted proteins | sample MA1701074metaG_FD_139574 | JGI IMG/M metagenome (GOLD analysis project Ga0187893, IMG submission 139574) | White microbial mat communities from a basaltic lava cave in the Kipuka Kanohina Cave System on the Island of Hawaii, USA - MA170107-4 metaG ...
ATCTGCCAGGTATTAATGAAGAATAGCAATCCCACCCATGCAAAAGCAATACATTCGTTAATACCCATTAGCAAGAAAGAAAGAACGGCGTAAGTAAGCACAAATTTTCGTGAAATAATTTCACCTGGTAATTTTTTAAAGAAAATAGTCAGTGCTCTTATTAGCAATAAAAATAAAATCACTCCTGTATGATAATTTATCATGCCAGACATCCAGAAAAGGCCTTCCCTTATGTCTGGCATTAATAAAAAATACGATGCAGTTATAAATCCGCTAAATAAAAAGGAATCTTTTTTTTCTATACTTAACACTGTCCTCAACAATAAGTGCAACACTATCCATAAAGAAATGATGCAAAACAATGGCATAATGGCAAACCCATCAAAATTTCTGTAAACAAGCGGGTCAATAAAACTCATGAGAAGGTTGGTAATATACCGGCCTGATAAAGTATTGTACCATTCTGTTACAGCACCGGTTCTTCCATGATCTTTTACCATGTTGGCGTACCAGAAATCATCTCCATAAGGAACATTGTAAAATGAAGTAATAATGAAAGGCGTTAATAATCCTAAAATACAGAGTAGAGCCAGATTGAAGTTTTTATCCATTTGTTATTTCTGTGAGCATAAAATAAATCATTTTTACGATACAGAATAGAGTTGTTTTTTTATTTTTTGGGGACGAACTTTACTGCTGCTATCATCTTCGTTGTGTCACTCTCTTGTACGCTTTGTTATTTGTTCATCGGTTGACAATATTTCTGAAAGTACAAGTGAGTGACACAACAGGTGACGCCATGAAAAACCGTTGCTGGCTACATAAAAATCCAAATCCTTACTTTTGCGGCCTGTTATGAAATACGAAAAAGAGATCAGTCGCCGCAAGACCTTTGCCATTATTTCTCACCCGGATGCCGGTAAAACCACGCTTACGGAGAAGTTCCTGTTGTTTGGTGGCGCCATACAAACGGCCGGCGCGGTAAAAAGTAACAAGATAAAAAAGCATGCTACCAGCGACTTTATGGATATTGAAAGGCAGCGCGGCATTTCGGTGGCTACGAGTGTGATGACCTTTGAGTATAAAGATTTTCTAATCAACCTTTTGGATACGCCCGGCCACAAAGACTTTGCGGAAGATACATACAGAACGCTGACTGCGGTTGATAGTGTGGTGCTTGTTGTGGATAGTGTGAATGGTGTGGAAGATCAAACCCGCCGTTTAATGGAAGTATGCCGCATGCGTGATACACCGGTTATTGTTTTTATTAATAAAATGGACCGTGATGGCAAGAACCGTTTTGACCTGCTCGAAGAAATTGAAAAGGAATTGAAGATATCATTGCATCCAATGACATGGCCCATCAACAGCGGTAAAGAATTTAAAGGTGTATATAATTTGCACGATAAAAGTTTGCGCCTGTTTACGGCAAGCACCAAAGCTGATGATGAAGATGTAATTTCTATCAGCAATCTTTCGGATAAATTACTCGATGCAAAAATTGGCGAACGTGATGCAGAGCAATTGCGTGAAGATGTTGAACTGATTGATGGTGTATATGGAGAGCTGAATGGCGATGATTATTTAAGTGGAAAAATTGCACCGGTATTTTTCGGCAGTGCGGTAAACAATTTTGGTGTAAAAGAAATGCTCGATACATTTATACGTATTGCCCCAACGCCGAGAGATCGTGAAACAAGTAAAAGAGAAGTAGCTGCCGGTGAAGATAAATTCAGTGGCTTCGTGTTTAAGATACATGCCAACTTAGATCCCAAGCACCGCGACCGCATTGCGTTTCTGCGTGTGTGCAGCGGAAGGTTCGAACGTAATAAATATTACCATCATGTACGGCTTGATAAGGATTTTCGTTTCAGCAATCCTTATACATTTTTGGCGCGCAGTAAAGATGTGATTGAAGATGCCTTTCCCGGCGATGTGGTTGGTTTATTTGATACAGGCAATTTCAAAATTGGTGATACACTTACAGAAGGTGAGGATTTTTATTTCACGGGTATCCCGTCCTTTTCGCCTGAAATCTTTAAAGAGCTGGTGAACAAAGACCCGATGAAAACAAAACAACTGGAAAAAGGTATCCGCCAGTTAACTGATGAAGGTGTGGCGCAGTTGTTCACACAGTTTGCCGGCACAAAGAAAATTATTGGCTGCGTGGGTGAACTGCAGTTTGAAGTTATTCAATATCGGTTGTTGCACGAATACAGTGCAGCCTGTGAATTCAGAACATTACCATTTTATAAAGCATGCTGGCTCTCCGGCGATGATCAGAAAAAGCTGGATGATTTTCTGCGTTTTAAGCAGACCAATTCCGGAGAAGACAAAGATGGCCATCCTGTTTATCTTGCACAAAGCGAATGGTTTTTAAATACTGAGATTCAGAATAATCCTGATATTAAATTTCATTTTACGAGTGAGATACATAAGTAGTTGCCGGTTTCTGGTTTCCAGTTTCAAGTTGATTGTTGAGGAGTTTTTTTGAGCCGGGCTTTGAAGCTACTTTCATCGTCCCTTGCGTTGTCATTGACCCCGAGTCAGGTTTGTGTGCTGCATCGGGGCACGCTTGTACGTTCTATTCTTTATTCAGCAAGCCAAACCTTGCTTACAGAAAAATGCGCATTCTAAATAAATGATTATTTTAGAGTAATTATTATTCAATGATTACACAGATAGACATATCAAATTTCCGAAGTATTAAACAGCAAAGTATTCCATTGAAGAAGCTGAATATTTTGTATGGACCTAATGGAAGTGGTAAGAGCAGTGTAATGTATGCACCTTATGTAATGAGGAATTTCTTTGTCAATCCGAATCAGAGAATTGATAATTTATTCAATCTGGGATTTATAAATTTAGGTGGCGTTCAAAATGTAATCTCATCAAGCAAATCCTATCCTGGCGTTGATATACGAATTTCGCTAAATCTAAGTAAACTTAATCTTTATCCATATAGGTTTCCTGCAATAGATTCATTTTTCACTTTCAATTTATTCTTGCCTGATTACAGGAGTGGTGCTGATATTGAAATTAAAAATGGAGTAAATATCGGGAAAATAGAATTTGATTTGCCGTACAACCTTACTACTAAGCAAGAAATTCAAATCAATAACGAAAAATTATTATGGAATGGGCTTACATTTGATAATATTTCTGATAGTGGGGTCTCCCAAGACATAAGGAATGCTTATAATAAAGCTTTTGAAGCTGTAAAATGTTTTGAAATTATTTCTGTTAGACGAGGTTTTTTTTCTCCGATTTTTTCAACCGAGCAAGCAAATGAAGAGGCATTGTTTGCAATGCAGATCCGTAATGAAGGCACAAACTTTGAATCAAAAATTGATTATTACTTCAAACAAATTTTCAATAAGACATTCCGTTTTGTAGCGATACCAGGCTCAACTTCCTTTTACCTGCGAACCCAAAACCCAAAAGGTATAACAGTGGATTTAGTAAACGAAGGCTTTGGTGTAAACCAAACACTTTACATGTTAATAAAACTTCTAAAGAAAAACACTTCTCTTGCTTTTATTGAAGAGCCAGAAATTCATTTGCATCCATCTGCCCAAAAGAAGCTTGTAGATGTATTTGCTGAAATTGTAGAAAAAGAAAACAAACAAATATTCTTATCAACTCATAGTGAAAATATTGTTTCATCAGTTCTTACTAAGATTGCAGAGGGGGAATTAAGTAAAGATGATGTTCAGTTTTATCTTGCTAAAGGTGAAAATGATGAAACCAAGGTAATTCCGCAGGAAGTAAATGATAAAGGGCAAATTGAAGGTGGTTTAATGAGTTTTATGGAAACCGAATTGTCCAATCTGAAAGTTTTATTAGGCTTATAGTATGGCAAGAGGATTACACCTTACAATAGACGAATGGTTTTATCATTGGTTTGGAGATGATGAGAAACTGGAACAAGTATCTGCATTATTTATAATAATACTTGATGTCTGCGATAAGATCGTTATTCAAAAGGGAAGCAGACTTGCTTTGAAATTTTATACACTTATTGAATCTTCCTCGAAATACCCACCCAAAAACAGGGTGCAGGTAAAACTACTAACCCGGTTATTTATTCAAAATAGCGACAAGATATTTTGGGTTGACTCAGTAGATGATCTTGATGATACGATTATTCCTCAACTTCCACGTAAAGATTTATATCTTGTTCAAATCTGTCTTCAAACCAACGAAAAATACATCATTACTTCAGATACAACTTTGTATCAAAACTTAACAGATACAAGAGATGCACTTGGGATTGTGCCTTTTATGGTGGAAGATTTTATAAATGCTTATCCCGACTTCCATTAACAATTTACTTGCAGTGATTATGAAAGTTTATGATAATAAAATGAATGATGCAGTTAAAAAGGAAATGGAAGAAAGCGGAGAAATTTTTTTATTTGCTGAAAACATCCCTGCTAAAATGCGATTATTTATTGGGTATAAACTTTCTGTAAAAGCATACGGATACACATTAGAAAATGTACCAAAGCTTGATAAGACCATTTTCTCGATGAGGAAAAATAATATTATGGATTGAGTAATAAAATTGTTCACGTGATTATTTTCGAAACACCAAGACTCCTCGTTCGCCAATACACTGCAGATGATGCAGACAAATTTTTCCTCCTCAACGGAGACGAAGAAGTAATGCGGCATATAAGAAAAGCCATGAACAAAGAAGATGCTGATAAATTCCTTCAGCAGAATATTGAATTCTATTATGCTAATCCTCATCTCGGCCGCTGGGCAGTAGAAGATAAAGAGAATAATAATTTTATTGGCTCATTTGCATTAATCCCTTTGCCATTCGAAGAAGAAAAACACAAGATACAGATCGGGTATTCATTGCTTTCTGCCGAATGGGGTAAAGGCTATGCAACAGAATTAACAGCTATTGGCAGAGATTACTTTTTTCAGCAGCATCCTTTTAATGAACTGCACGGCATAACTACTATGGCCAATATCCCTTCTCAAAAAGTTTTACTTAAATGTGGCTTTGCAGAAAATGGCACAAAACAGGATGGGGAAGAATTGCTGCAAAGATTTATTTATAAACGTCAATAAGATTTATGGCATCAGCCTTTAATTAATAAACAGGGTTTACCCCTGTATAATTATGCGGCGTTATAGCTTTCAATTCTTTCTTTATAGCAGCACTTACTTTCAGTGAAGCAATAAAACTGTGTATATCTGCTTTGGTAATAGAAGTTTTGCCTCTTGTTAAATCTTTTAATGCTTCATAAGGATTAGGATAATTTTCCCTTCTCAAAATTGTTTGAATAGCTTCTGCTACAACAGCCCAGTTATTTTCTAAATCCTCCTTCAGTTTTGATTCATTCAGCACTAATTTTTCCAACCCTTTTTCCAAAGATTTTATACCTATCAAAGTATGTGCAACAGGTACACCAAGATTGCGCAGTACTGTGGAATCTGTAAGGTCTCTTTGTAATCTTGAAACAGGCAGTTTTCCTGAAATGTGCTCCAGCAAAGCGTTTGCCATGCCAAAGTTTCCTTCCGCATTTTCAAAATCTATCGGGTTTACTTTATGCGGCATGGCGCTGGAGCCTACTTCGCCTTTCTTTACTTTTTGCTTAAAGTAATCCATGCTTATATAAGTCCAGATGTCTCTGCAAAGATCAATGAGTATATTGTTGATGCGTTTGATGGTATCAAAATGCGCGGCAAGATTATCATAGTGTTCTATCTGTGTGGTAAATTGCATGCGTTGCAAGCCCAGCACATTTTCAACAAATTCATTACCTAAACTTATCCAGTCTTTCTTTGGAAATGCAATCTTATGTGCATTAAAATTACCCGTTGCCCCACCAAACTTTGCAGCATAAGGAATATAGGAAAACAATTGTACCTGGTTATCTAACCTTTCCACAAACACCATAATCTCTTTACCAAGCTTTGTAGGAGATGCAGGCTGGCCATGTGTTCTTGCCAGCATAGAAACATCCTTCCATTGCGCGGCAAGCTGGTATAAATTATTTTGCAGGTTAATAAGCACGGGCAAATAATCATGCTCCATACAATTTTTCCAGCTTAGTGGTATAGACGTATTATTGATGTCCTGCGATGTTAACCCAAAATGAATCCATTCTTTTGCATCCGCTGCACCAGCTTTATCTAATTGTTGTTTCAAAAAATATTCCACCGCCTTCACATCATGATTCGTAATGCGCTCAATATCTTTTATCTGCTGTGCATCATCTAATGAAAATCCTTCTGCTGCTTTCTTTAATTGCTGTCTTGCTTTTGCATTCAGTTTAAAGAATTTCTTATCAGCAAGAAAAAGAAAATATTCAATTTCCACAATCACACGATACTTCATCAAAGCATATTCAGAAAAATATTCGTCAAGATGTGATACCTGCTTGCGGTAGCGGCCATCAACGGGGGAAACAGCAGTTAGATTGGTAAGCTCCATCAATTGTTATTTATATGTTGCGGTGGTGGGATTTTTTTATTTTATGTACTAAGCTTCATTGCTACTATGATGCTTCCGTTGTGTCACTCACTTGTAGGTTCATAACGTTATTCAACAATGTTTTACTTTATTACTTTGGCTAAAGCCAATACTTTCTTCTTCATTAATCCAAGGCTTAAGCCTTGGGTTAATAGAAAAAATTATATTGGCTTTAGCCAAAGTCTTTTGCGGAATAAAGAACAAAATGTACAAGAGTGCGACGCAAGGGACGATGCCATCAGCACTTCAGCCGGGTTCACAAAAAATCCCTTTATTTTGCACGCAAAAGTAATTGAATTGAAGAAGATTAAACTCGGTGCGGTTAGTTATTTGAATACAAAGCCCTTGCTGTACGGCATTAAGCGCAGTAAGAAGTTGATGGAAATGATTGAATTGGTGGAAGATTATCCTGCAAAGATCGCAGCGATGCTGGTGGATGGAACGATTGATGCAGGGCTTGCACCGGTGGCGGTAATTCCGAGATTGAGGGAGCATCATATTGTAAGCGACTACTGCATTGGTGCAAATGGGGATGTTGCAAGTGTTTGCCTGTTTAGCGAAGTGCCGGTTAATAAGATTGAAAAGGTATTGCTCGATTATCAAAGCCGTACTTCTGTAAACCTGTGTAAAGTATTGCTGAAACATTACTGGAAGATTGGGCCGCGGATTGAAGAAGCAAAAGAAAATTATATCAGCGAAATAAAAGGAACCACTGCGGGTGTTGTAATTGGTGACAGGGCTTTGAACCAGCGAAAGGTTTCTCCATATATTTATGACCTTGCGGGTTCCTGGAAAGCTATGACAGGCCTGCCCTTTGTATTTGCCACATGGATTGCCAATAAAAAATTACCGGCAGATTTTATCACATTATTTAATGAAGCTAATAAACTTGGGTTGTTACATATTAATGAGGTGATAGCTGAAAATCCCTGTCCCGTTTACGATCTGCAAACCTACTATGCAACTAACATTAGTTATACCCTGGATGAGCAAAAATTAAAAGGAATGAAACAATTTTTGCAGTATCTGAAAGTTGCTGCGCCTGTAAACGGATAGATATGATTCAATAATTACCGTTTAACATTGAACATTCTGAATTTTTATTTTAGTAACAATAAAATTTGTTCAATTCAAATACTGCCTTATTTTTGCGCAGCAATTACAAAAATGAAATTACATCTGCACATACATCATCATCATTTCTTGCCTGCAGGGTAAGCCGGTGTGGTTTGTGTGAACAAATTATAAAACATTGATGGGCTTACTGAATAGTAAGCCCATTTCTTTTGCCCCAACCCTGAGGGGGGTATAAAACTTCAGGAGTTATAATCAAACAGTTTATTGTTATATGATTAACGAAATGAACAGCACCCCTTTAGGGGACGGGGGCATGAAACTAAAGATTGCCATTCAGAAATCAGGACGATTGCACGACGATTCCATCAAACTGCTGAAGGAATGTGGCATTGATATCAGCAATGGGGTGAATAAACTGAAAAGCGAAGCAAGCAATTTTCCATTAGAGGTCTATTTTTTGCGTGACGATGATATTCCTCAATATGTGGAAGATGCGGTTGCTGATTTAGGATTTGTCGGCGAGAATGTTGTATATGAAAAAGAAAAGCAGGTGGAAGTAGTGGAAAAGCTTGGCTTTGGTAAATGCAGGTTGTCCATTGCAGTAAGAAGAGGAGAGGAGTATGATAAGGTAAATTCTCTGCAGGGGAAAAAAATTGCTACAAGTTATCCTGTATTGGTTCAGAAATTTCTTGATGAGAACAATATTACAGCAGAAATACATGAGATCAGCGGCAGTGTGGAAATAGCGCCTGGCATAGGTTTGGCAGATGCAATTTGCGACCTGGTAAGCAGCGGTTCTACGTTATTCATGAATGGTTTGAAAGAAACGGAAACAATCTTAAATTCACAGGCTGTATTGATTAGAAATAAAAATTTAGATGCTGTAAAACAGACTTTGCTTGATAAATTATTGTTTCGCATACAATCTGTAAAGAAAGCAAAGAACAATAAATATGTATTGCTGAATGCGCCGAATAACAATTTAAAACAGATCATTTCATTATTGCCCGGTATGAAAAGCCCGACTGTATTGCCACTGGCAGAAAAAGGCTGGAGCAGTGTACACAGTGTAATAAGTGAAAACGAATTCTGGGATATTATTGAAAAGCTGAAAGCAGCCGGGGCGCAGGGTATTCTTGTAGTGCCTATTGAGAAAATGATTATCTAACGAAATAATAAGCAATTATGCAGGTAATAATAAATCCAATCCGGGAAAATTGGAGCAGTATTATAAAAAGACCGGTAATTGATGTGTCAGAATTAAATAAAAAGGTGCAGATTGTATTAGATGATGTAAAAACAAATGGTAACCGTGCCGTAAAAAAATATACTGTTGAGTTTGACAAAGTGATGCTTAATCATTTTGCGGTTACATCAGAGGAAATTGATGAAGCAATAAGTTTATTATCAGGTGAATTAAAATCAGCAATTCAGCAAGCTGCCGCAAATATCAAAGCATTTCACACAAAACAACTATCTCAACAGGAAATTGTTGAAACCATGCAGGGTATTCAATGCTGGCGCAAAAGTGTTGGCATAGAAAAAGTAGGGCTGTATATTCCCGGTGGTACCGCACCTTTATTCTCTACTATTTTAATGCTGGGCATTCCTGCACAGTTGGCGGGTTGCAAAGAAATTATTCTTTGTTCGCCGCCTTCAAAAGATGGCACATTAAATCCTGCCATTCTATACGCCGCAACTGTTGTAGGTATAACAAAAATATTTAAGACCGGTGGGGTGCAGGCTATTGCTGCTATGGCTTATGGCACAGAAACAGTGCCGCAGGTGTATAAAATATTTGGTCCGGGCAACCAATATGTAACATGCGCCAAACAATTAGTACAACAGCAGGGTATTGCTATTGATATGCCCGCAGGCCCAAGTGAAGTTTGTGTATGGGCAGATGAAACTGCAGATGCAGTGTTCATTGCATCTGATCTTTTATCGCAGGCAGAGCATGGTGCTGATAGCCAGGTTTTGCTTGTGTGTAATAAAGAATCCATTGCACAGAATGTAATTGCTGCAATTGAGACACAGATAAGACAGTTGCCCAGGCAGGGTCTTGCCATTAAAGCATTGGAGAACAGTAAAATCATTGTTATGGAAAATAATGATGATGCGCTTGATCTCATCAATGCGTATGCTCCGGAGCACCTGATTATTTCCTGCAAAGATGATGAACAGCTTGCGGAACGTATCATTAATGCAGGTTCTGTTTTCCTGGGAAATTATTCGCCGGAAAGTGTGGGAGATTATGCCAGCGGCACCAATCATACATTGCCCACCAATGGTTTTGCAAAAGCATATAGTGGTGTAAGCGTTGACAGCTTTGTAAAAAAGATAACCTTTCAAAAGCTTACACAGCAAGGGTTAGAGAACATTGCGTCAACTGTAATTGAAATGGCAGAAGCTGAAGGTTTGGAAGCGCATGCAAATGCAGTGAAGATTCGTCTTGATAAAAAGTAAATTTTTGAGCCAAACCTGAGAATATAAATTAAGCATCGTTGCGTCGCACTCTTGTACGTTTAGAAATTAAATGAGCTGCAAGCTTCAAGCCATTAGCTGCAAGCAAATACAAAAAGCCTGCAGCTTGTAGCTAACAGCTCATAGATCTTCTTCAGTACAAGTGAGTGACACAACAAAAGCATCATAGTAATTCAAAAGCCGATAACATAAAAATTATATGTTCAATTTAAATAACCTGGTAAGAGAAAATATTAAGAAGCTTGTACCTTATTCATCGGCACGTGATGAATTTAGTGGCGATGCAAAAGTATTCCTGGATGCCAATGAGAATAGCCTGGGTTCTCCGCTGCCTAAATGGTATAACCGTTACCCCGATCCGCACCAGCATAAAGTAAAAGAAGCTATTACAAAGGTAAAGGGTATTGCCGCAGAACATATTTTCTTAGGCAATGGCAGCGATGAATGCATTGATCTCTTGTATCGCTGTTTCTGCAATCCCGGCAAAGACAATGTAATTATTTGCCCGCCTACTTATGGCATGTACGAAGTAAGTGCCAATATCAATGATGTGGAAGTGAGGAAAGCATCGCTCACAAATGATTTTCAACTTGATCTTATTCATCTTGAAAATCTCATTGATACAAATACAAAAATTGTATGGATTTGTTCGCCAAATAATCCCACCGGCAATTCGCTCAACAGGAACGATATTGAAATGCTGCTGAATAATTTTGATGGCCTTGTAGTAATTGATGAAGCGTATATAAATTTCTCCAAACAAAAATCTTTTGTACAGGAGCTTGCAGAATATCCCAATCTTGTAGTGATGCAAACCTTTAGCAAGGCATGGGGGTTGGCGGCACTCAGGCTGGGCATGGCTTTTGCTTCCACAGCAATTATTGATATACTGAATAAAGTAAAGCCGCCATACAATATTAACCAGGCCACGCAGGAATTGACATTGAAAGCGCTGGAAGAAGTGGGGCAGGTAAATGATATGATACATCACCTGGTAGATATGCGCAATGCATTATCAGAAGTGTTTGAACAAATGCCTGCAGTAGAAAAAGTGTATCCTTCTGATGCAAATTTTATTTTAGTAAAAATAAAAGACGCAGGAAAATTGTATCAGTTCTTATTAACAAAAAGTATTGTGGTTAGAGACAGGAGTAATGTAAAGCTTTGTGCAGATTGCTTGCGCATCACTATAGGAACGGAAGAAGAAAA
>Ga0187893_10013630_pt1 | contig 11263 bp, 7 predicted proteins | sample MA1701074metaG_FD_139574 | JGI IMG/M metagenome (GOLD analysis project Ga0187893, IMG submission 139574) | White microbial mat communities from a basaltic lava cave in the Kipuka Kanohina Cave System on the Island of Hawaii, USA - MA170107-4 metaG ...
AGCTTGAATCGAAGCGAAGCGGCTTCGCTGAGTACCATACAAAATCCCGCTTCGCCACTAGCCTATTCCTCGCGTTTGTACACGAATTCTCAATGGGGCTTCAGGGCTGCCCGTGGAACTACAGTTGGGTATGAAAACTCATAGCTAGTTTTACGCCGTTCCCGCCGGAGAATCACCTACCTGCCGCCCAAGTCCTTGACCCGGCGGTACCGGAACATGATCTAACGGAATAACTGGCTCGAATGAGCCGATCGAATCAGGCTTCGGGTGGAACCAGACTCATCGCGCGCGCTGTCGGCCCCGGCAGAAAAGAAGTCGCCTCCCCTTTCACCCAAGCGCCATGCCCCGCGTCGTAGAACTCCGATAGCGGATGCCCGCTTTGCCCACCCGGCATGTGGAAATAGCCTTCTGCCTCGCGCCCCGGAGATACCCCGAAACGTTCGGAAGCGCCGAAGCGCGGTGACTGCACGCGTGGCGTGGACCAGTCGCCCGGCAGGGAATCGGAGGGCATGTCGAGGAAGCGTGCCACGAACGGCACGCCATCGCTGATCGGGTGACGGATGCGAGCGCGGTTGACGCTGCCCCATTCGCAACTCGCAATCTCTGTGCAGATATCGGGCAGGTCCTGGACGACCTCGCGCGCAACGTCCGCGAGCCAGGCGTCCCAATCCTCAAAGCGCGGATCGAGCAGATGCGCGGGACGCTCGCGCTCGAGCCGCCATGCGACTTCGGTGAAGCGCTGGGGCGTACGCCAGGGGAACTCCGGCCAGCGCGCCCGGGCCTCGACCGTCAGCATCGTGAAGGCGCGATCGGCGACACGGCGCTCGAACTGACGCAGCAGTCGGTATGCGGGATCGTCCACGGCGGCATGGCCCTTCCACTTGGTCGGGAGCGCCGCGGCATCCTTGTTTCCGGCGCGCACCAGCGCGCGAATCAGCGTCGTGTGCCAACTTGAGGCGTAGTGCGCCTCATCGTCGAGCTGAATCGCGAGCAGGTCGGCGGGCTTTGCCTTGTCGATCTCGATGAGCCGACTGCGGATCTGCCGCGCGCGCGCGGCGGGCGCGTAATCCCCGTCGCCGATGGCTGCGAAAGCATCGCCGCCCACGACGCGCGCATTTGCGCTCCAGGCGAAACCCTGTGGCGGATCGAGCAGACGCGGGGATTCCGCGGCTGGAATCCAGCCATCCCAGCCTGTGTCCTGCTCGTGCCAAGGCGCGGGCCGCGTCGGCTCGAAGCCACGACGCTGCGGCAACTTGCCGGAGAGCACCCAGCCGATACGTCCGTTGCGGTCCGCAATCAGCACGTTCTGCGCCGGCATGCCACCGCCGCCGATGATTGCCGCCGCCTGATCGAGGTCCTGCGCGGTTTCGAGTTTCAGCAGGCTCAGGTCGTTGGCGCCCTCACGATGGGCGGTCCAGGCGAGCGCGAGCTCGTGGCCTTCGCCATCCTCAGCGATGATCGGGCCCCAGATCGTCGTGCGCACGACGAACTCTTCGGCCTCGCCGCCCGCGACTTCGATGATCTCGGCTTCGCTCTCGATCGCGCGCGGGCCGTCGGGCGTCAGGTAGCTGCCCTCGCCTTCCGGGCCCGGAACGACGACCACCAGGTCCTGGAAGTCGCCATAGCTGTTCGTGAATCCCCAGGCAACCTTGCCATTGCTGCCGGCGATGATCGCGGGCCCTCCGGGCAGGCTCACCCCGGTGACGTCGATGCCTTCGCTTTCGACGACCAGGCGCGCGCGATACCAGATGTTCGGCACGTTGAGCCCGAGATGCATGTCGTTTGCAAGCAGCGCGCCGCCGTTTGCGGCGCGCGAGCCGGCAATCGCCCAGTTGTTGCTGCCGAGCATGACGTCTGGCTCACGATCGAAGAGCGAAGCTCGGCGGCTCTCGAGCACCAGCGCGTCGGCCGCTTCGAACAGCTTGCGGTCGAGCTTGCGCAGGTCGTACTCGTCCGCAGTGGGCATCGGCATTTCGGGCAGCCGCGAGCCGTCGAGCGGCGCCTCCCAGCTCGGGTCGGGCTCGGTCAGCAGGCGATAGACGGATTCCGGCAGTACCGCGGCCAGCCGGCCCCGGCGCTGCTCGTGCCGCGCCTCCAGGCCCTGGAGGTCGATCCACATCGCAAACACCACGAGGAGGCAATCCTCCACGCGCCAGGGCTGCGGTTCCCGTCGCAGCAGGAAGTATTCGAAAGGTCGCGCGCCGAGTGCTTCGAGGCCCGCATTCACGCCCGAGGCATAGGCTTCGAACAGCGCGCGCTCATCCGGCGCGAGTGCGGCGAGCGTTTCCACGGAACGTTTGCGGAACTGGTGTGTGCGGATGCGCCGGTCGGTGTCGAGCGCCGCCGGGCCGAACAGCGCCGACAGCTCGCCCGCGCCGCTGCGCCGCAGCAGGTCCATCTGGAAGAAGCGATCCTGCGCATGGACGAAGCCGGTCGCGCGCGCGACGTCTTCGCGCGTGCGGCCGCGGATCACGGGCACGCCCAGCGCATCGCGCTCAACGGAAACGGGGCCGGACAACCCCGCGAGCGTCGCCTCGCCTTCGAGCTGCGGCAGGCTCGCGCGCAGCATGAGCCATGCGGCCAGTACCGCCAACAGGATCAGGAAAAGGAGGGTCGCAAGCGCCCGACCAAGCCAGTGGAAAAAGGTGATTGTCTCCTTCCCCCTAGCTCGCACGCCGCTGGACCTGGACGATCTTCATCGTGTTGGTGCCGCCGGAGACGCCCGAGAAATCGCCCTTGGTGACGATGATGAGGTCGCCCTCCTCGGCCAGGCCGTCACTCAGCATGCGGTCGAAGATCGAGGCGTACATTTCCTGCGCCGGCACCTGCGTGACGTCGATGTCCACGGGATAGACGCCGCGGTAGAGCGTCACGCGCCGTTGCGTCCCCGGATGGCGCGTGAAAGCGTAGATCGGGATGTCCGAGCGCATGCGCGACATCCAGAGGGCGGTCGAGCCGGATTCGGTCAGCGCGACGATTGCGCCGACGTTCAGGTGATTGGCCGTATACATGACGGCCGCGGCAATCGCTTCGTCGCTGCGGTTGAAGTGACCATCCAGCTGGATCACGGGCCGGTTCGAAGTCTGCCACTTCTCGGCGCCTTCGATCACCTGGGCCATTGCTCGCACCACACGGCCCGGATGCTTTCCGACGGCGGTTTCGGCCGAGAGCATGACCGCGTCGGTATCGTCCATGACCGCGTTGGCGACGTCGGAGACTTCCGCGCGCGTGGGCGCCGGCGCCTGGATCATGGACTCCATCATCTGCGTCGCGGTGATGACCAGGCGATTCTTCGCGCGCGCGAGCGCAATGATGCGCTTCTGGAGTCCCGTCAGTTCCGCGTAACCGACCTCCACGCCCAGGTCGCCACGCGCAACCATGACCGCGGCCGAGGTCTCGATGATGGACTCGAGGTTGTCGATGGCCTCGCGGCGCTCGATCTTGGCGACGATGCGGCCGTCGCCGCCGGCGTCGCGCATCCGGTCCCAGGCCTCGACGATGTCGTTGCGGTCGCGCACGAAGGACACCGCGAGATAGTCGACGCCGAGCTTCGCGGCCATCTCGATGTCCTCGCGGTCTTTGGCGGTCAGCGCCCCGGCCGAGAGCCCGCCCCCCAGCTTGTTGAGCCCCTTCATGTCCGAGAGCTCACCGCCGCTGACGACGCGCGTGTGCACGCGCGTGCCCTCGACCCGCTGGACCTCGAGCGCAATCAGGCCGTCGTTCAGCAGGAGCGTGTCACCCTTCTTCACGTCCTTCGGCAGGCGCTCGTAGGCGACGCCCACGATCTTTACAGTGCCGGAATAGGAATCGAGCTTCGGGTCAAGGGCGAAGGACTCGCCCTCGGTGAGCGTGACGCTGCCGGTGGCGAAGCGTTCGATGCGGACCTTGGGCCCGCTCAGGTCGCCCAGGATACCGACCACGCGACCCGCGTTGGCCGCCGCCTGGCGCGCGCGTTCGACGCGCCGCGCGTGATCGTCGAAGCTGCCATGCGAGAAATTGACGCGCACCAGGTCCACACCGGCCGCCATCAGGTCCGCGAGCGCAGCCTCGTTGTCGGTGGCGGGACCGAGGGTGGCAACGATCTTGGTCCTTCTCGGCATCTGGCCTCGCTTGCGGCGCCTGCCCTCAGGCCGCCCGACGCTCGAGCGCCGCCACTGCCGGCAGCGTCTTGCCCTCGACGAACTCGAGGAAGGCACCGCCGCCCGTGGAGATATAGGAGATCCGGTCTTCCACGCCGTACTTCTCTATGGCGGCCAGTGTATCCCCGCCGCCCGCGATCGAGAATGCCGGACTGTCCGCGATCGCTCGCGCGAGCGCCCTGGTGCCCGCTCCGAACTGGTCGTGCTCGAAGACCCCCACGGGCCCGTTCCAGATCACGGTGCCGGCCTTGGCAACGATCGCGTCAATGGCCGCGGCGGATTCCGGGCCAATGTCGAGGATCATCTCGCCGGGGGCGACTGCCATTGCCGGCTTCACGCTTGCCTTCGCTGCGGCCGACAGCTCGGTCGCGACCACCACGTCCGTGGGCAGCGGCAGCGTCACGCCGCGCTCACTCGCGCGCAAGAGCAGGCGCTTCGCAATATCCAGCATTTCGGGTTCGTGCAGCGACTTGCCGACCAGCTTGCCGGTCGCGACCAGGAAGGTGTTGGCGACACCGCCACCGACCACGAGCGCGTTCACCTTCTCGAGCAGGTTTTCGAGCACCGCGAGCTTGGTCGAGACCTTGGAGCCGCCGACCACGGCGACCAGAGGACGCGCGGGCTGATGCAAGGCCCGCCCGAGCGCCTCGAGCTCGGCCACCAGGAGCGGTCCGGCGCAGGCGACGGGGGCCACGATCGCGACCGCATGCGTGCTCGCCTCGGCACGGTGCGCGGTGCCAAAGGCGTCCATCACGAACACGTCGCAGAGTGCGGCCATCTTCTGCGCGAGAGCTGCGTCGTCTTTCTTTTCGCCCTTGTTGAAGCGGACATTCTCGAGCAGTACGACCTCGCCGGGTGCGGCGCTGACACCGTCCAGCCATTGCTCCACGAAGCGCACCGGCTGGCCAAGGAGCGCCGACAGCGCCTTCGCGACGGGCGCGAGCGACTGCGCGGGATCGCGCTCGCCTTCCTTCGGCCGGCCGAGGTGCGACATGAGGAGCACACGTGCGCCCTTTTCGAGCGCGAGCCGGATCGTCGGCAGCGCCGCGCGGATGCGCGCATCGCTGCTGACACGGCCGTCCTCGACGGGGACGTTCAGGTCCTCGCGGATCAGCACGCGCTTGCCTGCGAGCTCGAGGTCGGCCATCCGCCTCACGAGGCGCGGGCCCATGCCAGCGTGGTATCGATCATCCGGTTGGAGAAGCCCCATTCGTTGTCATACCAGGCGCAAACCTTCACCAGCGTGCCCTCGAGCACCTTGGTCAGCGGCGCGTCCACGGTGCCCGAGGTCGCGTTGTGGTTGAAGTCCACCGAGACCAGCGGCTCCTCGGTGTAGTCGAGAATGCCCTTGAGGCTGCCCTGCGAGGCCTTTTTCAGGATCTCGTTCACTTCCTGAGCCGTGGTCGCGCGCTTCGCCGTGAAGGTCAGGTCCACGAACGAAACGTTGATGGTAGGGACGCGCACCGAAAAGCCGTCGAGCTTGCCCTTGAGCTCCGGCAACACCAGGCCTACCGATGCTGCCGCGCCGGTCTTGGTCGGGATCATGGACATCGTCGCCGAGCGCGCGCGGCGAAGGTCCGAATGATAGACGTCGGTCAACACCTGATCGTTGGTGTAGGCATGGATCGTCGTCATGATACCCGCCACGACCCCAAGCCCGTCGTGCAGCGGCTTGACGAGCGGCGCGAGGCAGTTGGTCGTGCAGGAAGCGTTCGAGATGACCGTCATGTCCTTGCGCAGCGTCTGGTGATTCACGCCGTAGACGATGGTCGCGTCCACGCCGTCGGCGGGCGCCGAGACCACGACCTTCCTCGCGCCGCCAGCCAGGTGCTTCGAGGCTTTCTCCTTGCTGGCGAAGAGCCCGGTGCTTTCGCTCACGATGTCGACGCCGAGCTGCCCCCAGGGCAGCTTCGCGGGGTCGCGTTCGGCGAGCACGCGGATGCGATCGCCATTCACGACCATGTGGTCGCCGTCCACGGTGATGGTGCCGCTGAACGGGCCGTGCGCGGTGTCGCGCCGGGTCAGGTGCGCGTTGGTCTTCGCGTCGCCGAGGTCGTTGACCGCGACGATGCGCATCTCGTTGTTGCGCTTGCCCTCGTACAGCGCGCGCAGGATGTTGCGGCCGATGCGGCCGTAGCCGTTGATTCCGACGTTGATCGCCATTGCCTACTCTCCGTTTGCCAGCAAGGCCTGCGCCGCCTCGACGACGGCCGCGGCCGTGAAACCGAAATGCTTGAACAGGTCGCCGCCCTTGCCGGAGGCGCCGAAGGTCGTCATCCCGACGATGCGCCCGCGCGGGCCGACGTAGCGCCACCAGCCGTCCGGCGCGCCCGCCTCGATCGCGATGCGCCGGGCCACCGCGGGCGGCAGCACGGCATCGCGCCACACGGCATCCTGCGCATCGAACACGCTGGTGCAGGGCAACGATACGACGCGCAGGCGCCGCCCGCGGCCATTCAGCTCGCGCGCGGCCTCCACCGCGATGCCGACTTCGCTGCCGGTCGCGATCAGGATGCAATCGGGCGTGCCGGGGCAGTTCACGAGTACGTAGCCGCCGCGGCGGATCGCATCCAGCTGCGCGGCATCGCGCGCCTGCTGCGGCAGGGACTGGCGCGTGAGTGCGAGCACCGTGGGCGCGTGTCGGCGGCGAAGCGCCGCGCCCCAGGCCACCCAGGTTTCGGCCGTGTCGCAGGGCCGCCAGACTTCCATGCGCGGGATCATGCGCAGGCCCCAGAGATGCTCGACCGGCTGGTGCGTGGGGCCGTCTTCGCCCAGTCCGATCGAATCGTGTGTCATCACGAAGATGCTGCCGGCCTCGATGATGGAGGCCATGCGCAGCGAGCTGCGCGCGTAGTCCGTAAACACCAGGAAGGTGCCGCCGAAGGGAATGAACCCGCCGTGCAGCGCGATGCCATTCATGATCGCGCCCATGCCGAATTCGCGCACGCCGTAGTGCAGGTAGCGCGCCTCCGGACGCTCGCGCCTGAAGGGATGCGTCCCCTTGATTTTCGTGTTGTTGGAGCCGGTCAGGTCGGCCGAGCCGCCGAGCAGCTCCGGCATGCACGGCCCGATGGCATTCAGCACCGCCTGCGAGCTCTGGCGCGTCGCGACCGGCTGGGCCGCCGCCTGGGCCGCGCCCGCACCTTCCGCGATCATGGCGTCGAAGCCGGCCGGCTGTTCGCCCGCCATGCGCCGCAGGTATTCGGCCGCGAGCTCCGGATGCGTCTCCTGGTAAGCCTTGAAGCGCCGGCGCCAGCGCGCCTCGGCGCGCTTGCCCGCCGCGCATGCGTCCCATGCCGCGCGCAGCTCCTCCGGCACCACGAAGGGCTCGTGCGGCCAGCCCAGAGTCTTGCGCGCGAGCGCGACTTCCTCCGCCCCCAGAGCCGCGCCGTGGCATTCCTCCTTGCCCTGCTTGTTCGGCGCGCCGTAGCCGATGATGGTCTTGCAGCAGATCAGCGTGGGCTTCGACTTCTCGCGGCGCGCCTTCCTGATCGCGCGCAGCACGGCATCGGGGTCGTGGCCGTCGACGCCCTTGATGACCTGCCAGCCATAGGCCTCGAAGCGCTTCGGCGTGTCGTCGGTGAACCAGCCGGCCACCTCGCCGTCGATCGAGATGCCGTTGTCGTCGTAGAAGCACACGAGTTTCCCGAGCCCCCAGGTGCCGGCGGCCGAGCAGGCCTCGTGCGAGATGCCCTCCATCAGGCAGCCGTCGCCTGCGAACACCCAGGTCATGTGATCCACGATCTCGTGGCCCGGGCGGTTGAACTCGGCAGCGAGCATCTTTTCCGCGAGCGCCATGCCGACCGCGTTCGCGAGACCCTGGCCGAGCGGGCCGGTCGTGGTCTCGATGCCGATCTCGATCTCGTGCTCCGGGTGTCCCGCGGTGCGCGCGCCGAGCTGACGGAAGTTCTTCAGCTCGTCGAGCGCGAGCGGGTAGCCGGTCAGGTGCAGCACCGAGTAGAGCAGCATCGAGCCGTGGCCGTTCGAGAGCACGAAGCGGTCGCGGTCGCTCCAGCGCGGATTACCCGGGTTGTGTTTCAGGAAGTCGCGCCAGAGGACTTCGGCGATGTCCGCCATGCCCATCGGCATGCCCGGGTGACCGGAGTTGGCGCGCTGGACGGCATCCATGCTGAGGGCCCGGATGGCATTGGCGAGCTCGCGGCGGCTGGGCATCCGGGACCTCTCTGGAGAAACGTCTATTGTATAATTTCGCGATGTCCGGCTCCTACTTGTTCACCTCCGAATCGGTCTCCGAAGGCCATCCCGACAAGGTCGCGGACCAGATCTCGGACGCGGTGCTCGACGCCCTGATCGCGCGCGATCCGCGCTCGCGCGTCGCCTGCGAGACGATGGTGAAGACCGGCATCGCGGTGGTCTCGGGCGAAATCACGACCAGCGCCTGGGTCGATCTCGTGGAGCTCGTGCGCCGGGTCATCTGCGACATCGGCTACACCTCCTCCACGGTCGGCTTCGACGGCCACACCTGCGGCGTCCTCAACGTCATCGGCAAGCAGTCCTCGGACATCGCCCAGGGCGTGGACCGGCGCGACCCGGAGGAACAGGGCGCCGGCGACCAGGGCCTGATGTTCGGCTACGCGAGCGACGAGACGCCCGCGCTGATGCCGGCGCCGATCCACTATGCGCACAAGCTGGTCGAGCGCCAGGCCAAGGTACGCCGGGGCCGCGGTTCAGAGCTGCCGTGGCTGCGGCCCGACGCCAAGAGCCAGCTCACTTTCGCCTACGAGAACGACCGGCCGGTCGGCATCGAAGCAGTCGTGCTCTCCACCCAGCATTCACCGGAAGTGAAGCAGAAGGACCTGCGCGAAGGCGTCATGGATGAGATCATCAAGCCCGCACTGCCGGCCAAGTGGCTGTCGAAGCGCACCAAGTACCACATCAACCCGACCGGACGCTTCGTGATCGGCGGGCCGGTGGGCGACTGCGGCCTGACCGGCCGCAAGATCATCGTCGACAGCTACGGCGGCATGGCCCGCCACGGCGGCGGCGCGTTCTCGGGCAAGGACCCTTCCAAGGTGGACCGCTCCGCCGCCTATGCCGCGCGATATGTCGCCAAGAACCTGGTCGCGGCCGGCCTCGCCCGCCGCTGCGAGGTGCAGGTCTCCTACGCCATCGGCGTGGCCCGCCCTACCTCGATCTCGGTGCAGACCTTCGGGACCGGCCGGGTGAGCGACGCACGTCTCGAAAAACTGGTCCGGGACCACTTCGACCTGCGCCCGTGGGGCATCATGAAAATGCTCGACCTGATCCACCCGATGTACCAGGCGACCGCCGCCTACGGGCATTTCGGGCGCGAGCCGGCCGAGATGCACTACGATTGGACAGAAGACTCGAATGGCGGGTCGGTCCGGCGCCGTTCGACGTTCACGGCCTTCAGCTGGGAACGCACCGACCGGGCGGAGGTCTTGAGGAAGGCCGCAGGACTTTAGGGGGACTGTCCCCATTTTCCGAAGGAAAATGCTGGACTGTCCCCATCGGTTTCCGAGGAGCGTTGCAACAGGCGTCCGCCTGCCAGGCTCGGAACCGGCAAATGACAACGGCGCTCTCGCTCGCAAAGGAGAGAATCGACCATGAATGCCGTGATCAACCCGAAGTTCAAGGACTACCAGGTCGCCGACATCGCGCTGGCCGAATGGGGCCGGCGCGAGATCGCGATCGCCGAGACCGAGATGCCGGGACTGATGGCCCTGCGCCGCGAGTTTGGCAGTGCCCGTCCGCTGGCCGGCGCGCGCGTTGCCGGCTCCCTGCACATGACGATCCAGACCGCGGTGCTGATCGAGACGCTGGCGGCGCTCGGCGCCGACCTGCGCTGGGCTTCCTGTAATATCTTCTCGACCCAGGACCACGCCGCCGCCGCGATTGCCGCCGCGGGCGTCCCGGTGTTCGCGCACAAGGGCGAGACGCTCGAGCAGTACTGGGACTTCGCGCACCGGATCTTCGAATGGCCAGCCGGCAGGCACGCGAACATGATCCTGGACGACGGCGGCGACGCCACCCTCCTCCTGATGCTCGGCGCGCAGGCGGAGAAGGACGCCTCGGTCATCGCGAAGCCCGCGAACGAGGAAGAGACCGCGCTCTACGCCTCGATCTGCAGGCGACTCGAGTCGCAGCCCGGCTGGTACTCGACGCGGCTCGCCGAGATCCAGGGCGTCACCGAGGAGACGACCACCGGCGTCAAGCGCCTGTACCGTATGGCGGGTGACGACCGCCTGCCCTTCCCGGCCATCAACGTCAACGACTCGGTCACCAAGTCCAAGTTCGACAACCTGTACGGCTGCCGCGAATCGCTGGTGGACGGCATCAAGCGCGCGACCGACGTCATGATTGCCGGCAAGATCGCCGTGATCGCGGGCTACGGCGACGTCGGCAAGGGTTGCGCGCAGTCGCTCTCCGGCCTCGGCGCGACCGTGTGGGTCACCGAGATCGACCCGATCTGCGCGCTCCAGGCGGCGATGGAGGGCTACCGCGTCGTGACCATGGACGAGGCCTGCGACAAGGCGGACATCTTCGTGTCCGCGACCGGTAACGTGAACGTGATCAGCCACGAGCACATGCGCCGGATGAAGCACCAGGCGATCGTCTGCAATATCGGCCACTTCGACAGCGAGATCGACATTGCCTCGCTCCGGCAGTACCGCTGGGAGAACATCAAGCCGCAGGTCGACCACGTGATCTTCCCCGACGGCAGGCGGATCATCGTGCTCGCCGAAGGGCGGCTCGTGAACCTCGGCTGCGCGACCGGCCATCCCTCGTTCGTGATGTCGAACTCGTTCACCAACCAGGTGCTGGCGCAGATCGAGCTCTACGCGCGCGGCGACCGCTACGAGCACAGGGTCTACGTGCTGCCGAAGCAGCTCGACGAGAAGGTCGCGCGGCTGCACCTCGACCGGATCGGGGCGAAGCTCACGGTCATGACGCCCGAGCAGGAGCGCTACCTCGGCATCGCGGCGACCGGGCCGTTCAAGCCCGATCACTACCGCTATTGAAGCGGGCCGGTGCGGCTGCTCCAATTCACGGACACGCACATTCCGGGCCCGCCGGCCGTGGAGGTCCGCGGCGTGGCGACGGCAGCGACGCTCGCGCGCGCGATCGCGCACGCGGCGCGG
>Ga0187893_10013631_pt1 | contig 11262 bp, 8 predicted proteins | sample MA1701074metaG_FD_139574 | JGI IMG/M metagenome (GOLD analysis project Ga0187893, IMG submission 139574) | White microbial mat communities from a basaltic lava cave in the Kipuka Kanohina Cave System on the Island of Hawaii, USA - MA170107-4 metaG ...
TCAAAAAAATAATTCACAATTTTATCCCTTGCGTACTATAATAAGACCTTGAAGGTTTTTTGAAACCTTAAGGTCTGGCCGAATATTAAAACCTCTAAGGTCTACGATTTATTTCTTTTCTTTGAACACATGAAAAAATATGCAGTAATTGTTGCAGGCGGTACCGGAACAAGAATGGGCAATATAATTCCTAAGCAGTTTTTATTACTGAAGGGCAAGCCTGTGCTTTGGTACACGATGGATTCTTTTTTGCGTGCCTACGATGATATGCATATTATTCTTGTTTTGCCAAAAGATCATATAAAAAAAGGCGAGAAGATCATTCACCTGCTGAATGCGCAGGAAAAAGTTTCAATGGTGGAAGGCGGCACCACACGTTTTGATTCTGTAAAAGAAGGGTTGAAAAAAGTGGATAATGAATCAGTGGTTTTTGTGCATGATGGTGTGCGTTGTTTGATAAGTGTTCCCCTGATAAGACGTTGCTATAACCAGGCAATTGAAAAAGGAAGCGCTGTGCCTGCCGTGGCTGCAACTGATTCTATACGTATTGTAAAAAACGGCTCGCATTATGTAAGCGACAGGCAGCAGGTGCGCATTATTCAAACCCCGCAAACATTTTTGGGCAATATAATTTTACCTGCATTCGGGCAGGCGTATAATGAAGCATTTACTGATGAAGCAACTGTGGTGGAAGCATTTGGCAAAGAGGTATTCTTAACCGAAGGTGAATACGATAATATAAAAATTACAAGACCAATTGATCTGCTGATTGCAGAAAGGATTATCGAAGACAGGTCTGCGTTTTAGCCTTACCCCGCCCGCTCCATCCCAATAGCTGTCGGGAGAGAGGAATGCTTCTATACGGCAGTGTTTATATATTTTTTAGCTCTCTTTGTGTGTAATTTTTTTATTGACCAGTCTGCAATGCTACTATTGAACTTCCGTTGCGTCGCACTCTTGTACCTTCTGTTCAATATGCAGCATTTTGAAATTGTTTCATTTTCGTTTAACCCATTTTACTAAGAAAGGAAGTTTATTACAATGTAACCTGTAATAAGGCTGGTTTATTGCACCAAATTTTTCATAAAAACTTTTCACACCGGGAATATCTGAACCTTCAAAATCAAAGACCAGATTGCTGCCTGCGAATTCTTTAAATATTTCATCAAACAAAAAATGATTGGCTTCTGTTTTTCTGCCTGCATCTGTGGTGCTGTTCATAAGATTGTATAAACGATGTTCATCTTTTAGTAATAATGTTATGGCAAGCAATTCATTATTGGCATTCATAACCTTTCTTACAATAACATTATTTTGCTTATGCAGGTAAATACAAAGCCTGCCGAAGTTGCCATAATCTTTTTCAGTTATGTTGGGCATGCGGCTGCTGTACAAAGATTTGTAAACTGCAATGGCAGTTGCATAATCACCTGGTGAATAAACCAATGATTGTTTGGAAACTTTTTTCAAGTTATTCAGCAGATCCTCTTTATAATGTTTGTTGATACTTTTATAACCTGGGGATAAGTCTATAATGTAATTAGTGCATTCCTTAGAGCCTGCTGCCTTGTTTTGAAAATTGAAATTATAATTCCCGTACCTGCCAAAGGCAGATAGCTCTCGTGTTAAAATACTTGTGTAATCATTATTGCCTGCTGTAAAGCAACCAAGCTGTTGTACAAAAGGAACATCATACGAATACTGAATACCATATTTTTTTCTCCAGGGCACAGGCATTACAGCTTCATAATCGTTTAATATAATGCCACTCCAGTTATCTGCCATGTGCTCAAGATAATAAGTACAGGCATAGATCAAAGGCCCCCTGCTTTGCTGAATGCAGTTGTTCCATTTTTGCTGATCAATGTTGTAAGAAGGTATAATATCAATTTGCGGCTGGCTCATATTACCAGGGAATATCCCTGCTTAGTTTATTCAGTTGAAAAACATCAAGATTGATATTGAAAGATATGTTTTTTGCAAAACGGTTATTGCCGAGATAAGATTTGAAATAATCGCCATACACTTTACTGTAAATAAGCGGAAAGTAAATATTTATTGCATTGCTGAACAAGGAAAGCTGCAGCCCGGCATCATACAAAATTTTATTGCTGGTTTCATCATCATTCCATGCTTCACTGTATGTGCCAATATCAAGAAATAATTTTACCGGCAGTGTAAATGGCAGTGCATTTAATGGATTTATTTTATCCGGTATATCACCGCTAAGATTCAATGCCAGTAGCCAGTCATCTGATTTTCCGATTTTATCGCCCAGCAGATCTGTTCTTACTTTAAAGAAACCATCCCGCTCCATTATCTGCTGGCTTTGCCATCCCTCAAATTCATTTCTGCCGATGAAATAATTGCTGTAAGTGTAATCTTCATCTCCTTTTGGCCCGCTCATATTTAAATTGGTCTTATAAGAACCGAAAGGATTTACAGAACCCAGCTTAAAATACTTTCCTGCAAATACTCTTGCGGTTATACCTTGTTTTGTTTCATTGTAATTGAAAAAATATTTACCTGTAAAGCCTATGCGCAAAAATGCTGACCCCTGGTCTATTGTAATGTTTGCATTATATGGATATAATTTCCGGTTATTATCATAAGTAGCTTTTAGTTGATTGATAACTGCATTATCTGCTTTTTTAAAAGCCAGGCTGAATGTATCTGCTGGTGTAGTTATATCTTTAAAATTAAGCTGGTCTTCTTTTAAAATAAAACTCCGAAATTGAAACATCCATTTACTTTTTTCACGCAGGTCTTTGTTGTACAATGAAAGTTTTATGGAAGGAACAATTCTTGTTAAACCAAGCGTAAGTTTAGGATTGTGCTCATCTTCAAAATAATTGATGGAATAATGCATCCCGCTTACAGATGCTTCCAGCCAGGTTCTTCTGGTAAAATGATTATAAGAGAATCTTGCTGCACCTGCTATACTGCTGCTGCCTGTGGAATACAACGGTGCTGTAAGAAACTGAAATTTTTGTAATGGCAACTGGTAATTATGCAGTATGCCACCAATCATTACTTTATCATAAGTATTATAACCAGTGGCGGGCGAAAATGTAATGTAGTTATGTTTTTCATCAAAACCCGGCAGGATGAATTTTAGTTTCGTGGTCTTTTTCAAATTACTGCTGTCGGCCATTCCTGTGGTATATAATTTATTAAAGACATAAGAAAGTTCCCTGCTGCTTATTTCTTCGGCTGTCTTTCTTAAATCTTCAGGCTGTGGATGTTTGAATGCAAATTTCGCATAATATGCATGCATGATCTTTAACATAGTGTCTTTGCCAACTGTTGATTCTAAGTACTGCATCCAGTCAGCAGTTTTTTCATATACAACCGCGCCGTAATTAAATGAGCTGTATGCGATACTTGTTGTATCAATGGGCTGGTCTTTCTTTAAAGCCATTGTAGCGTTAAGCAAGATATGTGTCCATGAACCGTTAAGCGCAGAAAAACTAAAGTCTTTTATATCTGCTGAAGCCTGGGGATAATATTGACGCCTGTATTTTCTTTCTATGTATGTGTTAATGCCTTCATCCATCCATGCATGATCCCGTTCATTGGTTGACAGAATACCCATCAGCCAGTTATGGCCTGTTTCATGCGCTGTGATGGCATCCACTTCCATCTCATCCTTTTCCATTATCATGGTTATCATCGGGTATTCCATGCTATAGGTATGTTTCAATTCGGGTGGTGCAGATACAACATTTACTGTTGGGTAAGGATATTCACCCAACTGGTTACTGTAAAAACGAACGGCATTTTTTATAAAGCGCATACTGTTTGCATATAGTTCAGCCTTTTCCGGAAGTATATAGCAATTTGCTTTTACTGTATGAGCAGCAAGTTGAATGGTATCTGTTTTTACAATAAATCTTTTATCTGCAAACCATGCAAAGTCTGTTACTTTTTCCGCGGTATAAGTATATGTTTTCTGTTTTAAAGATGATGGAATATTGGTTTTTTCCTCTTTTTCTTTTTTGGGAAAAAATGGCTTTTTCTTTTTTACAGGCTCTTCTGCAGCTATTGTCCTTTTAAGGGTTGGTCCGTCTTCAGTTTTTTCCAGTACACCTGTTGCGGCTACTTTATAATTCCCCGGAAGCGTAATGCTGACTGTATAATTCCCGAAATCATTATAAAATTCTCCCTGTTCAAGATAAGGTAAGGGATGCCAGCCATTTTTATCGTACAAAGCAGCTTTTGGATACCACTGCGTAATGGCATAAAACTGGCCGCAATAACCACCCCGTGAAAAAAGATAAGGCAGCTTTACATGAAATGGTGTGGTAATAATAACGGATTGCTTTGGCGCCAGTGGGTTATGCAGCAACAATTTTATGATGTCAATGTCTTTCGTTTCTTCAATGATAAGTGTTGCATCACCTGCTTTAAAATCGGGACGGTTAATATATCCACGCTTATCTTCATCAGAAAAATAAAAATAGGTGCGGTCGTTTTTTAGTAATTGTTCGCTGAATGCGGTGTGGTCGTTCTTACAGGCATTGGGCCACAGATGTATAAAAATATATTTCAGCGTATCGGGTGAATTATTGATGTATTCCATCTTTTCAAAGCCGGTAAGTGTATTGTCTTCATCATTCAAAGAAACATCAATGGTATAATTTACCTGTTGCTGCCAGTATGCCTGCTGACCAAAACTATTTATACATATAAACAAAAAGACAATAGCCAAACAAAATATTCTCACAAACAATTATTTTGGTTTGAAGATACAGAGAAGAAACGTGAATGGTCAATCGTGAACCGTGAATTTTTAACCTGATTAATTTCATTGCTAACTTTGCCGGCTGGCATAACACGAAAGGATAGTATGGTTTTATTATCATTCGCTTTGCTGAATAAAGGACGATGCGTACAAGAGTGCGACGCAACAGACGCCTGACAGAAGTTATAAAGCCGGGTACATAATTATCTATACCATTATCATTTGCACACCGGCACATTTATTTTCCTTTTCCGGAAAAAATAATCTTCAGCGTGTACACCATAATTTTAAGATCGAGCAGCAAAGAAATATTTTCTATATATACGAGATCGTATTTCATGCGTTGTATCATTTCTTCAACAGATGAAGCGTAGCCAAACTGCACCATTCCCCAGGAAGTGAGGCCGGGATGCACTTTCAGCAGGTAACGGTAATAAGGCGTTTGCATATTGATCTGGTCAATGTAAAACCTGCGTTCGGGCCTGGGGCCTATAAAACTCATTTCGCCAATGAGGATATTCCATAACTGTGGCAGTTCATCTATACGCCATTTGCGCATGAAGCGCCCCCAGGGGGTAATGCGTGTATCATGCTCAGAAGAAAGGGCAGGGCCATTTTTTTCCGCATCCATATACATAGACCGGAACTTATGTATCACGAATGGTTTGCCTTTGTAACCGATGCGTTCCTGCGAAAAAATAATATTTCCCGGCGATGAAAGTTTTGTTTTAACTGCTGCAAACAACATCAGCGGGCTGAATAAGATCATGGCAAGCAGTGATGCCGACACATCTGTCAGTCTTTTTACATTGCGCTGCCAGGCGGGCATCAGCCCTGTATCAATATCTATTAAAACTGCATCATGAATGTTTTCTGTTTTTACCGCACCGGAAAGAATTTCATAAGTATCCGGCACAAGTTTTACTTCCACATCTTTTTCACTAAGCCTGCTGATAATTTCTTCTTTCAGCAGCGCTTCATTTTTTTCAAGCGCTATAATTACACGCTGTACATGTTTGCGCTGAATTATTTCTTCCATGGCTGCCAGATTGCCAAGACAGGTTATTGATTTTGCAAGCCCGTTTTTTTGTGCAGCATCAGGTGCAATAAAACCAATAATATCATAACCCGTAACTGCATTGCTTTTCCTTATTTCTTTAAAGGCATCATAAGCTTTGCGATGGTTGCCGATAATAATTGTTTTAAAAGAAAATTTTCCTTTTGCCAATTGTTTTTTTGCAATACTGATGATGATAAACCTGCCAATATAAATTACAATGGTTTGAAAAAACAATAAGGAAAAAAAAGTAATATAGAAGTAGTTGTAATTTCTTTCACTGTCGTTCATAAACAGCACAAACAAAAGAATGATGGAGCCTGTAAAAGCCTGGATAAGTGTACTGTTAAAATCTGTAAGCCTTGATCTCCTGTACACAGAACGGCTGTAGGCGCCCATGAGAGAATAGAGTCCCAGCCAGAATATTACCGTAAGTGCAAGCGAAATGGGAAAATAAACATCTTCTGTGAACAGGCCTCTTAAGTATTGCGGGTCTTCATGCAAATAGAATTTACGCTGCAATGTAATACCTGTCCACACTATGGCAGATGCAATAATATCGCTGATTATATAAGTACTTATATGTATGGGCCGGGAGCTTCGCATGCTAATCTTCTCAAGCGGGAATATTATTGATACCTATCTTATCCAGTATCTTATGTGCTACTTCCATGGCAAGAAAACCGTCTATTTCAGAAACAACCGTTGATTTATTATTGATGATTGCATCTGTAAAAGATGCAAGTTCTTCTTTTATGGCATTAACAGGTTGTGTTTCGGGGTTTATAACAGAAATTGTTTTTGTGCCGCCACCCGGCGTTTCAAGATCAAAAGAAAATGCGTTTACATCGCCGGGTTCATGCAGTTTAATGATCTCCGTTTTTTTCTCTAAAAAGTCAATGCCAATGTATGCATCTTTCTGGAACAGCCTCATTTTACGCATCTTCTTCATACTGATGCGGCTGCTGGTAAGATTGGCAACACAGCCATTGTTAAATTCAATACGCACATTGGCAATATCAGGCGTATCGGTCATTACAGCTACGCCGCTGGCATAAATATTTTTTACATCGCTTTTTACAATGCTCAAAATAATGTCTATGTCATGTATCATCAAATCGAGTATCACACTTACTTCGGTGCCCCGCGGGTTAAACTGTGCCAGCCTGTGTACTTCAATAAAACCCGGGTTCAACTTCATATTTTTTACGGCCATGTATGCGGGGTTAAACCGCTCCACATGGCCCACCTGCACTTTTACACCGGCTTCCCTTGCCATCTTTACAATCTGCCTGCCTTCTTCAATAGTATTGGCCAATGGTTTTTCCACAAAAACATGTTTGCCTGCACGTATCGCGGCTTCGCACAATGCAAAGTGGTGATTGGTAGGCGCAATAATATCCGCCGCATCAATATGTGCAAGCAGGCTCTTTACATCATTAAACCTTTTCAGGTTGTATTTTTCACTTACAGCCTGTGCAACCGCATCATTAGGGTCGTAAAAACCCACCAGTTCCGCATCCTTGATCTCCTTCCAATTATTCAAATGAAATTTCCCCAAATGGCCTGCACCAAAAACACCAACTTTCAGCATATAAAAAATTTGCCTGTAAAGATAAGGGAATGCAGATTTCGGATTTGAGGTTTTGATACCAGCGGGGGATTTTCATGGCATCGGCTGTTGCGTCGCAATCCTTTCATTGTTCGGATCAATGATGGGCTTGTATTGCCATAGAGACGCACAATTGTGCGTCTCCTTCGCGCCGTTTAAATACAATTACAGAGACGCACAATTGTGCGTCTCTACACGTTATGTTCATCATTTGCCCAATTCTGTAAATTGTTGGCAATGTAATTCCTGATATTATTTAATTCTCTTTCATCTCTGATAATATGATCATGGTATCGTGATTGCCAATCAAACGTTATGTTGTTATTGTTGGCAAATCTTTTTACAGAGGATTTATATCCTCTTATAATTGCCGGAATGTTTTGTGATTGTGGCCCAAATTTATTTTCATTCCATCCATTATAGTGAGGTTTATTTAAAAATAAAATACCGTGTAAATGATTGGGCATTACCACAAATTCATCAAGTTCCACAGACGGATAATGAACCGGTATTTCCATCCAGTAGCCGGTTGCAATTTTACCAATTTTCGTTGCCCGTAGAGACACACAATTGTGCGTCTCCTCCTTCATATCCATATTGTACATCCCTGCAACAACATCACCAAAATAATGCACCCTGTTTTTTGTACAAATGGTGATATAATAAAGGCCATGCGAACCATAATCTTAACCTGCTAATCTTGCGGGTTCTATGCGGTATTTATTTTTAAACAGACTCATACATTTAATTTAGAGACGCACAATTGTGCGTCTCTACAAGATAAAAAATGATTATATTTTTTGCAATAAAATATATAAATGTTAATTGCGGCGTTTGTTTATAATTGTATTACAGATCAACAATAAATTTTACGAATTTTAAAACCTAAACCTGCATTTCATCAATATCATTCATTATATAAGAAGATTGCCTGTTAGGTCAAAAATTAAATGGGTTATTGTCATTGCAGTGCTCATTTGGTTTGTGCTTTGCATGCCATCAAAACTATTTCTTGCACCAACGAGTTTTGTAATTACAGATAGAGATGACCAGTTGCTCAATGCATCCATTGCTGCAGACGGGCAATGGCGTTTTCCTTACAACGAAAAAGTACCGGAAAAATTTGTGCAATGCATTACAACATTTGAAGACAAAAGATTTTTTTATCATCCCGGTATTGATCCTGTTGCATCAGGAAGAGCAATTATACAAAACATAAAAAACGGTTCAATCGTTAGTGGCGGTAGTACATTAACCATGCAGGTTATAAGAATGCATGAGCAAAACAATGAACGCAGTATCTGGAATAAATTAAGCGAAACCATTCTTTCCTTACGATTGGAATTTTCTTACAATAAAAACGAAATTCTCGCTTTATACGCATCCAACGCACCATTTGGCAGTAATGTAGTTGGTTTGGATGCAGCAGCATGGCGTTATTATGGCAGAAGTCCTTCTTCATTAAGCTGGGGTGAAACTGCAGCTCTTGCTGTATTACCGAATGCACCGTCATTGGTGCATCCAGGGAAAAACAGGGAAGCATTATTACGTAAAAGAAATTCATTACTCGATAAACTTATTGAAGCAAAAATTATTGATGCAACAACCGGTGATCTTGCTAAGCTTGAACCTTTGCCCGGTGCACCAAAACCTTTGCCGCAACTTGCCCCGCATTTACTCGACAGATTCAGAAAAGATTATGCTTCAAATGAAAACGCAGATGATCTTACTTACGCGCAAACAACTATTGACATAAATTTACAAAAACAGTTAAACAATATTATTCTGCAGCATCACAATCAGTTAAAGGCAAACCAGATCAATAATGCTGCTGCAATGGTTGTTGAAATTGAAACAGGCGATATATCTGCATACATTGGCAATGTATATCTTCCCAATGATTCATCATTACAGAGTAATGTAGATGTGCTGGCCTCTAAACGCAGTCCGGGCAGCACTTTAAAGCCATTGCTGTATGCATCATTATTAACAGAAGGAACATTATTGCCAAGACAGCTTGTTACTGATATTCCCACACAGGTTGGCGGTTATATGCCCGAAAATTTTGATCTGGGTTATGATGGCGCTGTACCTGCAAACCGCGCATTGGCAAGAAGTTTAAATATTCCTGCAGTACGCATGCTGATGCAATACAAGTATCAGCGGTTTTATAATGTATTGAAGCAATGTGGTTTTACAACATTGAACAAACCTGCGGATCATTATGGCATGAGTTTAATATTGGGCGGCTGCGAAATCTCTCCCTATGAACTTGCTGGTGTGTACAGCAGCATGGCAAGAATGTATAATCACCAGCGCAGCAATAATGGTAAATGGGATAATGATGATTGGTATATGCCACGGTATGTTCCGTCGACTGTCGACCGTCGACAGTCGACAGAAAGAAACGCACCACTCTTCGATTACACTTCCCTCTGGCACACATTCAACGCCATGAATGAAGTAATGCGCCCCGGCGAAGAAGGTTTATGGGGTTTGTTTTCCTCCGCGCAGCGTATAGCATGGAAAACCGGTACCAGCTTTGGTTTCCGCGATGGATGGGCTGTTGGCTTTACGCCAAAATATTGTGTGGTTGTTTGGGTTGGTAATACAACCGGGGAAGGCAGACCAGATCTCACCGGCATTAATACCGCAGCGCCAGTCTTGTTTGAAATATTTCGTTTGCTGCCGGCATCAAAATGGTTTGAACCGCCTGCATCAGGTTTTATGTATATGCCTGTGTGTCATCAGTCCGGGTTTAAAGCAGGACCCGATTGCAATGATGTTGATACCATCATGGTTCCCGAAAGTGCAGCTAAAGCGGCTGTGTGCCCTTATCACCGCATCATACATCTTGATCCGGCCGGCAATTATCGTGTTACAGAAAATTGTGTCTCTCCTGCAGACATGAAACATGTTTCCTGGTTTGTATTGCCGCCAACCGTTGAATATTATTATAAGCAACGGCATGCTGATTATAAAACCCTGCCTCCTTTTATACCCAATTGTGTTGATGAAAACATACGGCCGATAGACATCGTTTATCCTGATGAAAATGCACGTATTTATGTGCCGCTTGAAATTTCAGGTGAGCGTGGAAAAACAGTTTTTGCAGCAACAAGCCGAAACAGCAATGCAAAATTATTCTGGCATCTGGATGATACTTATCTTGGCACTACAACACAGTTTCATCAAATGGCAATTAACCCTTCTGCAGGTATGCACACATTAACAGTAATAGATGAAAATGGAGAAACTGTTACAAGACATTTTGAAATAATGCAGAAGAAAAAAGAGGAATAACGTCATTGCGAATTCCGATGTACAGCTTTGTGCAGCGGGTATCGGGACGTGGTAATCTTATTTTTTGTACCCAACTTTTGAATAAGCATTAAACTTCCGTTGCATCGTCACCGACCCCGAGTTAGGCTTGTGCGCTGCATCGGGGCACTCTTGTACGGCATAGCTTTATGCGGCAGCATAATTCTACTGTTAATTATAAAATCAACTATAAAATGCCATTTGGTTGAGAACCTTATTTTCATGACACATTAATTTTTTTAAATTTAATGCAGATTATTTTGCTTCTCCGCAGTTAGTTTCTATATTGAACTCTAATCAGTTACCCAAACCAAAAAAATCCCTATGCCGATACCAACTTTCCGAAAAAAATTTTTGCAGAAAACAGGTTTTGCAATTGCGGGTTCATTATTGCCTTATTCTAAATTAATAGCGAGTGTATTTACCCCCCCAAGCAAAAGTTTGTATTAGATACATATCATCCGAAGGATTGTTCTGTAAATCTCACTACTCATTATCAGTATTTATATTCGGACACACCTTCTATAA
>Ga0187893_10013632_pt1 | contig 11261 bp, 13 predicted proteins | sample MA1701074metaG_FD_139574 | JGI IMG/M metagenome (GOLD analysis project Ga0187893, IMG submission 139574) | White microbial mat communities from a basaltic lava cave in the Kipuka Kanohina Cave System on the Island of Hawaii, USA - MA170107-4 metaG ...
CGGTCAACAAGAACGGCATCCCGAACGACCCCGAGAAGCCGATGACGACGAGCGGCATCCGCCTCGGCTCGCCGGCGATGACGACGCGCGGCTTCGAGGACGACGAGGCGCGGCTCGTCGCCAATCTGATCGCCGACGTCCTCGACCGGCCCGATGACGCGGCGACGATCGCCGCGGTGCGCGGCAAGGTGGCCGAGCTGACGCGGCGCTTTCCGGTCTATCGATAGCGATGCGCTGCCCGTTCTGCAGCCACGAGGACACGCAGGTCGTCGAGACGCGCGAATCCGACGAAGGCGATGTGGTGCGCAGGCGCCGGCGCTGCGCGCACTGCGAAAAGCGCTTCACGACCTACGAGCGCGCCGAGATCGCGATGCCGGCGGTGATCAAGAAGGACGGCGCGCGCGCCGAGTTCGACCGCGAGAAGCTGCGCGCGTCGATGCTGCTCGCGCTGCGCAAGCGCCCGGTGAGCGTCGAGCAGGTCGATGCGGCGCTCGCGCGCATCGAGGACAGGCTGCTCGCGAGCGGTGCGCGAGAGGTGCCCTCGGCGCGCTTGGGCGAACTGGTGATGCGCGAGCTGAAGCGCATCGACAAGGTCGCCTACGTGCGCTTCGCGTCGGTCTATCGCAGCTTCGAGGACGTGGACGAGTTCCGGCAGCTGATCCGGGATATCTGACCGGCACCCCCAAAAGGGGGCCCCCTTCAGGGCGACGCGAGAAGCGCCCCCGCTGCCTAGAGTGGTTCGCATCGACCACAGGAGACCGCCCGATGCGAACCGCCCGCCCCGCCCGCCAGTCCGGCCTGAGCCTGATCGAGACGTGCATCGCCGCGTCGATCGCCTGCACCTTGCTCGGTACTGCGATCCCGAGCTTCAAGGGCACGCTCGAGCGCCGCCAGCTCGAAGGCGTCGCCTCCGAACTGGCGACCGATATCGCCTACGTGCGCAGCGAAGCCGTCGCGCGCAACCAGCAGGTGCGCCTCAGCTTCTACGTCCAGCCCGAAGGTTCGTGCTACGTCGTGCACACCGGCTCGGCGGCGAACTGCAGTTGCGCGCCGAGCGGCGCCGCGCAGTGCGTCGGCGGCGCGGTGGCGCTGAAGTCGGTGCTGCGGCCGGCAGGCTCCGTCGCGGTCCGGGCCAACGTCGCGTCGATGCTGTTCGACCCGGTGCGCGGCACCGCGTCGCCAGCCGGCACGGTGCGTGTCAGCGGCGGCTCGAAGTCGATCCAACACGTCGTCAACATCATGGGCCGCGTGCGTTCCTGCTCGCCGGACGGAGCCGTCGCGGGCTACAAGGCGTGCTGAGCCCGTGCCCGCCGCGGCACGATCGGCGGCGTCGAGCGCACGACGGGCGGCGGCGCGCGCGCCGGGTTCGTGATCCGGCGCCGCAATAATCGCGGTCATGAAAGGGTTCCGCGGGGGTGGGTTCACGCTGATCGAGCTGATGCTCGCGGTCGCGATCATCGCCGTACTCGCCGCGATCGCGTTCCCCGCGTATACGGAACAGATCCGCAAGAGCCGCCGCGCCGATGCGATCACGCACGTCTCGCGAGTCCAGCAGGCGCAGGAGCGCTGGCGCGCCAACAACCCGACGTACGGCACCCTCGCCAACGTCGCCGTCCCGGCGTCGACCAGCGGCGGCTACTACACGCTGAGCGTCGCGAACACCACCGCGACCGGCTACGAGGTGCTGGCGCAGGCCGCGGGGGCGCAGGCCGCCGACACCGCGTGCGCGTTCATGCGCGCGACGCTGGCCGCCGGGAACATCACGCGCGCGTCGGGGCCGACGAGCGCGGTCGGCAACGGCGCGGCTGCCAACAACCGTTGCTGGAACCAGTGATGCACGCGTTCCGGCCGCGCCTCGGATTCACGCTCGTCGAGGTGATCGTCGTGATCGCGATCCTCGCCGTCGTGCTGAGCCTGGCGCTCCCGTCGTACACCGGCTACCTCGCGCGCAAGCGCGTCGAGGGCACGTTCAACGAACTGCAGACCGACGTGCACTTTGCGCGTTCCGAAGCGGTATCGCGCAACCTGCCGGTGCGGCTGACCTTCGGCGCGGGTTGCTATCTGGTGCACACGTCGCCGCCGGGCGCGGGTGCATCGAGCTGCACCGCGACTGCGCCGTCGACGATCGGAACCAGCGCGATCGAGCTGAAGACGGTGCAGGTCGCGCCCGCAAGCACGGCGCAGCTGAGCCCGGACGACGCGCTGGCGTGGATCGAGTTCGACCCGTTGCGCGGCGGCGCGACGCGCGATGCGGGCGGCACCGCCCTGACGGTCAGCGTCAACAGCTCGATCGGTGGCTGGCAATTGCGCGTCGCGCTGACCCCGCAAGGGCGCGTGCAGGGCTGCAGCCCGGGCGGGACGGTGCAGGGGTATGCGGCATGCTGAAGCAAGCGGGACTATCGGTCGTCGAGATGCTCGTCGGCGTCGCGGTCGGGCTGTTCCTGCTCGGCGGCGCGTTGAAGCTGTTCATCGATTCGATCAACGACAGCCGGCGCCTGATGATCGAAACGCGCGTCAACCAGGACTTGCGCGCCGCCGCCGATCTCATCGCGCGCGACCTGCGGCGCGCCGGCTACTGGCAGAACGCGCTCGCCGGCGCAGCGTCGCCGCCGACGATCAACCCGTATCGGCTCGCGACGCCGGTGGCGGGCGCCGCCTCTTCGATCACCTACTCGTTCTCGCGCGACGGGACCGAGAACAACGTCGTCGACGCGAACGAGACGTTCGGTTTCCGGCTCAACAACAACGCGGTCGAAGTCCAGGTATCGAACGGCAACTGGCAGCAGGTCACCGACCCGACCGCTGTCGCGGTCACCAGCTTCGCGGTGACGCCGGTGGTGCGCGAGGTGCCGCTCGGGCAGTTCTGCACCCCCGCGTGCTGCCGCCCGACGCAGCCCGGCTGCTCGCCGCCGACGGCCCCGACGATCGCCGACGCGAACTGCCCGGTCGCCAACGTGCGCCGCTTCGACATCGTGCTGCGCGGCGAGTCGACGGTCAACAACACGATCGTGCGGGAGATCCAGGAATCGGTTCGGTTGCGCAACGACGAGCTGCCGGTGGCAGGATGTCCGTGACGCGGGAGGAAACGACGATGACGACGCGATGCAGCGGTTCCGCGCCCCGAGGCCAGCGCGGCGCCGCCGCGTTGGCGGTGACGATGGTGCTGTTGTTCTGCATGACGTTGGTGGCGTTCTTCGTCAACCGCGGGCTGCTGTTCGAGCAGCGCACGTCGGCGAACCAGTACCGTGCGACGCGCGCGTTCGAAGTCGCCGAAGCAGGCGTCGAATGGGCCACCGCGATGCTCAACGACCTGCGCCTGATCGACGACCAGTGCGTCGCAAGCGGCGCGGGCGCGGCGTCGTTTCGCGGCCGCTACGCGCCGCACGACGTCGCCTACAACATCACCCCGCCCGCCAACGCACGCGCGAGCTGCCGCATCGAACTTGGCGTGCTGACCTGCCACTGCCCGGCGGCCGGAACCGCGCCGTCGGCGTACAGCGCGCCCGAGCACCCGCAGTTCACGGTCGAGATCGCCGACGAGCCGGGCGACCCGGAAGCGGTGCGCGTCGCGTCGTGGGCGTGCCTGAACCGCGCTTCGGCGTGCGTGCCGGGGGCGACCGGCGCGGGCGACGCGACCGCGGTGGTGCGTGCCACGCTCAAGCTGCGCGCGACGTTGCGCGCCGCTCCGGCAGCGCCGCTGACGGCCGGACGCGACGCCGCGATCGGCAACATGTCGATCATCAACGAGGACGCCGCGAGCAACGGTTTCCTGATCAACGCCGGCGGCGCGATCAGCGGCACGTTGACGCCGCCGCAACTGCAGAGCCTGCCCGGAACGCCGATCCAGGCAGCGCTGATCGAGGACGACGCGTCGCTGCTCGCGCTCGCTGACGCCGACGTCAGCGGCGACGCGGTGTTCCAGGCGTTCTTCGGCGCGAGGTTGTCGCGCTTCCAGAGCGCGCCGACGACCTACGTCGTGACCGGCGGGGGCGCAGCGGCCAACGGCAGCAGCGTCGTCGCCGCGTACGCGCTCGGCCAGCGGTCCTTCTACGTCGACGGCGACGTCGCGCTCAGCACCGGAGTCCTCGGCACGGCGGCCGAGCCGGTAACCATCGTCGCCACGGGGAACGTCACGCTCGGCAACACGTTGAACGGTCTCGTCTTCTCGGCCCAGGGAACGTGGAGTACGGGGACCAGCCCGATCATCAACGGCGCCGTCGTCGCCGCCGACAACTACACCAACACGGGGATCGGAACGCTGACCTACGACCCGGTCGTGCTCCGCAATGTGCGCTTGGATACCGGGGTGCTCGTGCGCGTGCCGGGCAGCTGGCGCGATTTCTAGGGCGGAGCCACGCGATGCGCACGCAGCCCCGATCCGAGCGCGGCTTCACCCTGATCGAAGCGATCGTCGCTCTGCTCGTGCTGGCGTTCGGCATGCTCGCGATGGCGGGCTTCCAGATCAACCTCGCGCGCGGGTCCGACATCGCCAAGCAGCGCACCGAGGCGACGCGCCTGGCGCAGCAGAAGATCGAGGAGCTGCGTTCGTTCGAGCAGATCGTCGCGGGCGCCGGCCTGCTGACCTACGCCAGCCTCGCAACCGGCTGTCCGTGCAGCGATACGCCGGCGACGCTCAGCAACACGACCTATGCGCGCAACTGGACGGTGAGCGGCACGCCGGCCGATCTGCAGCGCACCGTCTCCGTCGTCGTGAGCTGGACCGATCGGGCCAACGACCCGCAGGCTGTCACTTTGGTCAGCGTGATCTCGAAGTCCGACCCGGCCGACGCAGGCAGCCTCGGCGTGCCGCCGGTCGAGAACGGAATCCTCAGGCGGCCGAAGCGGCGCGACATCAACATCCCGATCGTCGCGCGGCAGCTGGGCGGCGTGAACACCGGGCGCAGTACCGCGGAGTGGGGAGCGAGCGGCTCCTGGCTGGTGTTCAACGATCCGACCTGCGACGTCGTCGCGAGTTGCACGTCGATGCCCACCGACATCACCGACCTGTCCCTCTGCACCTCGTCGAGCGCGTACCTGCTGCTCGGCTTCATCAGCGACGGCAGCATCAACAACACCGACAACTTCGCGTGGATACCGACCGCTGCGACGTTGACCGATCTTCAGGACGTGATCGGCACGCCTGAATGCCTGGTCGTGCCCGCGACGGACCCGAACAAGACCTCGAGTGACCCCGGGTTCCTGCTCCCCGACTTCCGCGCCTACGCCTGCCTTGTCGAGCCGAACGACAACGACGGCATCGCCACGACGCCGCGGCGCTGGAGCGGCAAGCTCGACGTGACGCCGGCGCCGACCGGCGCGCAGAAGCTGTGCCGCTTCGACAGCAACCAGGACAATCCGGTCACCGGCGTGCACGAGAACGTGATCGACAGTACGCTCGACAATCAGAACTACATCGCGATCGGCGCGGGCAGCTGTCCGCTGGGAACGACGCAGCACCAGTGAGCCATCGTCTCGAGCGCGCCCTGGAGTTGGCCGCGCACGCCATCGGCGTTTGCGACCCGAACCCGCGCGTCGGCTGCGTGATCGTCGGCTCAGACGGCAGCCTCCTCGGAGAGGGTCATACGCAGCCCGCCGGCGACGCGCACGCCGAAGTGGTCGCCTTGCGCGCGGCGCGCGCGAGCGGCCACGACGTGCGCGGCGCGACCGCGTACGTCACGCTCGAACCTTGCTCGCACCACGGCCGCACGCCGCCGTGCTGCGACGCGCTGGTCGAGGCGCGGCTGGCGCGGGTCGTGGTCGCGGTTTCGGACCCCAACCCGCTCGTCGCCGGGCAAGGCATCGCGCGCTTGCGTGCCGCTGGCATCGCGGTCGAGGTCGGGTTGCTGGCCGACGCGGCGCGCGCGATCAACCTCGGCTTCTTCTCGCGCATGCAGCGCGGCAAGCCGTGGGTCAGGATGAAGGTCGCTGCGTCGCTCGACGGCCGCACCGCACTCCTCGACGGCACCAGCCGCTGGATCACCGGCGAGGCGGCGCGGATCGACGGCCACGCGTTTCGCAAGCGCGCGAGCGCGCTGCTGACCGGCGTCGGCACCGTGCTCGAGGACGACCCGCGGCTCGACGTGCGGCACGTCGAGATCGCGCGCCAGCCGCTGCGCGTCGTCGTCGATTCGCGGCTCGAGACTCCGCTGCGCGCCAAGGTGCTCGAACCGCCGGGCGACGTGCTGCTGTACGCGGCGGTGGAAGACGCCGCGCGCGCCGCCGCGCTCGCAGCCACCGGCGCTCAGATCGCGGTCTGTCCCGGCGCCGGCGGCAAGGTCGACCTCGCGGCGATGCTCGCCGATCTGGCGCGGCGCGGCGTCAACGAACTGCACGTCGAAGCCGGGCACAAGCTGAACGGCTCGTTCGTGCGCGAGGACCTGGTCGACGAGTTTCTGATCTACCTGGCGCCCAAGCTGCTCGGCGCGGGCCGCGAACTCGCCCTGTTCGGTCCGCTCGCGCGGCTCGACGACGCGCTCGCGCTGCGCTTCGTCAGCACCGATCGCGTCGGCGACGACCTGCGCATCGTCGCGCGTCCTCCGGGGCGCGAGGTGTTCTGATGTTCACCGGCATCGTGAGCGCGATCGGGCGCATCGTCAGCGCAGAACCGCTCGGCGCGACAGCCGGCTTCGGCGCGCGGCTCGCGATCGAGACGCCGCCCGGCTGGCTCGACGGCGTGCGCATCGGCGACAGCATCGCGATCAGCGGCGCGTGCATGACGGTGACGCGGCTCGATGCAGGGGCGGCGCGGTTCGGCGTCGAGGTCTCGGCGGAAAGCCGCGCCCGGGCTGCCCACCTCGGGCGGCCCGGGCGCGTGAATCTCGAACAGTCGCTGCGCGCGAACGACCGACTCGGCGGCCATCTCGTTGCCGGCCACGTCGATGATGTCGCTCGCGTGACTCGCTCCCGGCGCGCCGGCGAGTCGCGCGAACTGCGCCTGCTCGCGCCGCGTGAATTGGGCCGCTTTCTCGCCGTGAAGGGATCGGTCGCGGTGGACGGCGTGAGCCTCACCGTGAATCGGGTGGACGACCGCCCCGACGGCGTCGAGATCGCCGTCAACGTCATCGCGCACACCCTGGCGCACACCACGCTCTCCACCTTGCGCACGGGCGAAGCGGTCAACCTCGAAGTGGACCTGCTCGCGCGCTACGTCGAGCGCATGCTGCGCGACTCCTCGGCGACGCGCTGAGCCAGACGCGACTCCTACAATTCGCGCATGCCGATCTCGCCCGTCCCGGAGCTGGTGGCCGAGCTGGCCGCGGGCCGCATGGTGATCCTCGTCGACGAGGAGGATCGCGAAAACGAAGGCGACCTGATCCTCGCCGCCGACCACGTCAGCGCCGAGTCGATCAACTTCATGGCGCGCCACGCGCGCGGTCTGATCTGCCTGACGTTGACGCGCGAGCGCTGCGATCGGCTGCAGCTGGCACCGATGACGCTCAGGAACGGTACGCGTCACGGCACCGCGTTCACGGTTTCGATCGAAGCCGCAAGCGGCGTCACCACCGGCATCTCCGCAGCGGACCGCGCGCGCACCGTGCGCGCCGCCGTCGCGCGCGACGCCACGGCGAGCGATCTGGTGCAGCCCGGGCACGTCTTTCCGCTGCAAGCACAGGACGGCGGCGTGTTGATGCGCGCCGGCCACACCGAAGCCGGATGCGACCTCGCGGCGATGGCGGGGTTGACGCCGGCCGCGGTGATCTGCGAGGTGATGAAGGACGACGGCACGATGGCGCGCCTGCCCGACCTCGAACTCTTCGCGCGCGAGCACCGGCTCAAGATCGGCACGATCGCCGCGCTGATCGAACACCGCTCGCGGCACGAGTCGCTGATCGAGCGCCGCGGCCGGCGCAGCCTGGTGACCCCGCAGGGCGAGTTCGACCTGAGCGCGTTCCGCGACCGCAGCGGCGGGCTGCACCTGGCGCTCTCGCACGGCCGCTGGAGCGAGGGCGACGAGGTGCTGGTGCGCGTGCACGAGCCGCTCTCGGTGCTCGACCTGCTCGACCAGGCGGGGCACGAACACTCGTGGCCGCTCTCGCGGGCGCTGGCCGCGATCCGCGCGGCGCGCTGCGGCGTCGCGGTGCTGCTCAATTGCGGCGAGGACGCAAGCGCGCTCGCCGCGCGGCTCGAAGGCGGCGACGCGCGCGGCGCGCGACAGCGCGGCCAGCACGACCTGCGCACCTACGGCATCGGCGCGCAGATCCTGCGCGAGCTCGGCGTCGCACGCATGCAGCTGCTCGGCAGCCCGCGCCGCATGCCGAGCATGACCGGCTACGGACTCGAAGTCACCGGCTTCGTGGAGGCCGATGCAGGACGCTGACCAGGGCGCGAGCGGCGCGCTCGACGGTGCGGCGCTGCGCATCGGCATCGTGCGCGCGCGCTTCAACGACGCGGTCACTGCGCGCATGGCCGCGGTGTGCCGTGACGAGCTGCTCGCGCTCGGCGTCGCCGACAAGCACATCGCCGAGGTCAAGGTCCCGGGCGCGCTCGAAGTGCCGGTCGCGTTGAACGCGATGGCTGCAAGCGAGCGCTACGACGCGCTGGTCGCGATCGGCTGCGTCGTGCGCGGCGAGACGTACCACTTCGAGCTCGTCGCCGACCAGAGCGCGGCGGGGGTGATGCGCGTCGCGCTCGACCACGAGCTGCCGGTCGCCAACGCGATCCTCAGCGTCGAGACCATCGAGCAGGCGTGGGTGCGTGCCGACGAAAAGGGCAAGGACGCGGCGCGCGTCGCGGTCGAGATGGCGAATCTGCTGGGCGCGCTGTGAACGAACCAGGCGTCCCGCCCTCGGGCAAGCGCCCGCGCCCGAAGTCGGCGCGCCGGCGTGCGCGCGAGGCCGCGCTGCAAGGCCTCTACGAATGGCTGATCGGCGGCGCCGACGCCGGCGTGATCGACGCGCACATGCGCGAGCAGGAAGGCTTCGACAAGTCCGACGCGGCGCACTTCGACGCGCTGCTGCACGGCTGCATCAACGAGGCGGCAGAGATCGACGCGCAGCTCGCGCGCCACGTCGATCGCAAGACGACGCAGCTGTCGCCGGTCGAGCACGGCGTACTGATGATCGGCGCCTACGAGCTGCGGCACTGCCTCGACATCCCGTACAAGGTCGCGATCAACGAGGCGGTCGAGCTGGCGAAGAGCTTCGGCGGCACCGACGGCCACAAGTACGTGAACGGCGTGCTCGACAAGGCCGCCGCCGAGCTGCGACCGGCGGAAGTGCGGGCCGCGCGCGCGGCGCGCGGTTGAGCAGGCCGAAAGCCAGAGACATGCGCACCGCGAGCCGCGTCGAGCACATCGAGCCGTTCTACGTGATGGAGTGCGCGAAGGCGGCGTTCGAGATCGCGGCGAGCGCCGAGTGCCGCGACGAGCCGATGATCTTCCTCAACATCGGCGAGCCCGACTTCACCGCGCCGCCGCTCGTGCGCGAGGCCGCCGAGCGCTGCCTGCGCGACGGCCGCACGCACTACACCCAGGCGACCGGCCTCGTCGAGCTGCGCGAACGCGTCAGTCGCTGGTACGCGCAGCGCTTCGCGCTCGACGTCGCGCCCGAGCGCATCGTCATCACTACCGGCGCGTCGGCGGCGTTGCAGCTCGCGAGCCTCGCGCTCGTCGAGCGCGGCGACGAAGTGCTGCTGCCCGACCCGAGCTATGCGTGCAACCGCCACTTCGTCGCCGCCGCGGAAGGCGTGCCGCGTGCGCTGCCCGCGCCGGCGGCGCAGCGCTTCCAGCCGAGCGCGGCGGCGGTCGACGCCGCCTGGAACGAACGCACGCGCGGCGTGCTGCTCGCGTCGCCGTCGAACCCGACCGGCACGTCGATCGAGCCGGCCGAGATGCAGCGCATCGTCGAGTGCGTGCGCGCGCGCAGCGGCTTCACCCTGGTCGACGAGATCTATCTCGCGCTCGGCTACGACGGGCACTACGGCACGAGCGCGCTCGCGCACGGCGACGACGTGATCTCGATCAACAGCTTTTCGAAGTACTTCTGCATGACCGGCTGGCGCCTCGGCTGGCTCGTGCTGCCTGAAGCGCTCGTCGGCGCGGTCGAGAAGCTGGCGCAGAACCTCTACATCTGCCCGCCGTCGCTCGCGCAGCACGCGGCGCTCGCGTGCTTCGAGGACGAGTCGATCGCCGAGTACGAGCGCCGCCGCCTCGCGTTCCGCGCGCGGCGCGACTTCATCGTGCCCGCGCTCGAGCGGCTCGGTTTGCGCGTCCCGGTTGCGCCCGACGGCGCGTTCTACGCCTGGGTCGACTGCAGTGCGCACGCGGCGAGCAGCTGGGACTTCTGCTTCGAGATGATGCGGCGCGCACACGTCGCGCTGACTCCGGGACGCGACTTCGCGCGCGTCGAAGGCGAACGCTTCCTGCGCCTCTCGTTCGCGAGCGCGATGCCGCAGCTGCACGAGGCGGCGGCGCGACTCGAACGCGTGTTGTCGCGCGGTGCACGCACCGGCACACTCGTGACGGTCTGTTAACACGCGGGCGAAACGTACTTTTTGCCGCGCGAGGAGACGAGTGCCTGGCCTAAGCTAGCCCGGTGGAACGCAGACGCTCCCCGGAAGCCGCGCGCGACAGCACGAACGAGGCACCCGTCACCGTGCCCGACGCGGTCGCGGAGCCGGGTGCGCCCGGCGAGGACTCGACGCACGGCAAGCGCTCGAGCTTTGCGATCAGCAGGCCGAGCCGCCATCCCGAGGAGATGGCGACGATCGGCCACGTCGGCCGCTACGCGCTCAAGTACCGCATCGGCGAAGGCGGGCTCGGCACCGTCTACGCCGCGCACGACCCGCTGCTGTCGCGGCTGATCGCGGTGAAGACGTTGAACGTCGACGTGCCGGCCGAATCGCGCCAGACGTTCGACGCGCTGTTCCTCAACGAGGCGCGTGCCGCAGCCGGCCTCTCGCACCCGCACATCGTCACCGTGTTCGACGCGGGCGTCAGCGACCAGGGACCGTACATCGCGATGGAGCTGCTGAAGGGACGCGACCTGCGCCAATTGCGCCAGGAGGGATGGCGTCCGTCGCCGGCGCAGGCGGCGATGATCGTGCGCCGCGTCGCCGACGCGCTCGGCTACGCGCACGCCAAGGGCGTCGTGCATCGCGACATCAAGCCGGCCAACATCTTCATGGTCGGGCGCACGCAGCCGCGCGTGCTCGACTTCGGCATCGCGCGCATCGCGCAGCAGCACGACGTGCTCGGCGACGAAAGCATCACCGCCGGATCGCCCTACTACATGGCACCCGAGCAGTTGCGCGCCGAACCGGTC
>Ga0187893_10013633_pt1 | contig 11259 bp, 10 predicted proteins | sample MA1701074metaG_FD_139574 | JGI IMG/M metagenome (GOLD analysis project Ga0187893, IMG submission 139574) | White microbial mat communities from a basaltic lava cave in the Kipuka Kanohina Cave System on the Island of Hawaii, USA - MA170107-4 metaG ...
GTGGACCTCGACTGCCCCGAGGCCCGCACGCTGGCCGACTCCCTCCTCCCCGCCACGGGTCTCGTGCACGGCCGCGCCTCGGCGCCGCGGTCACACCGGTGGTACCTCTGCTCCCCACCTCCCGCCGGCACCACGCGCTACCGCACGCCAGCCTCGCCGGACGCGCCGAAGGGGACGACATTGGTCGAGCTCCGCTCCACGGGCGGCCAGACCGTCGTCCCGCCCTCGGTTCACCCCTCGGGCGAGGCCCTCGTCTGGACCGACGCCGAAGCCACGCCCACGGTCGTCCCCGCCGACCTCCTCGCGGACGCCGTGGCGGAGCTTGCTGCGGCCTCCCTTCTCGCGCGGTGCTGGCCCCGAAGCGCCCGGCACGACGCCGCTCTCGCTCTCGCTGGCGGCCTCGCACGCGCGGGGTGGGACGCGGCCCGGGCGGTGAGGTTCGTGCGCGCGGTCGCAACGGCCGCGGGCGATGAGGAACCTCAAGATCGCGAACGAGCCGTCCGGGACACGCTCGCCGCCGTCGCCCGAGGGGAACAGGCCACGGGCCTTCCTTCTCTCGCAAGGATCGTCGCCCCCGAGGTCGTCACCCGCGTCGCCACGTGGCTTCGCCTTGCGGGACCCCGGCTCCTCACCTCGACGCCGCGCACTTCGTCGCCGCCCCCCGGGTCACTCGATCCGGTGCCGGACGCCCCGCCCCTAGACCCGCCCTCTCTCGCCTCGGCCCTCGCTGCCGTCTCGGCCGCCCCCGGCGACGCCGCCGTCCTCCGAGCACAGGTCCTCGCGCTGGGCCCCGCCATCCTCGCCGGCGACCTTGCGGAGGCGCCCGCCCGTCAGGCCCTCCTCGCCGCAGCGGGCCTCCCGGATGGGGACCGTGTCTTCCGCGAGGCCATCGAGGAGGCTCGCCGCCTCCCCGCCCCCGTCCCCCGCCTCTCCCACAAGGTCCCGGCCCGTACGGCGCGCGTCTACATCGCCCGCTTCCATGTCTCCGATCCCTGCCACAGCCCCGACGGCGAGTCCCTCCGCCTCCTCCACCACTACCGCGGCTCCTTCCACCGCTGGCGGGACGCGGCCTACGCCCCCCTCGAGGACGCCCCCGTCCGCGCCGACCTCTGGGACCTCCTCGAGGCGGGCGGCGTCGCCCCCAACTCCTCCCGCGTCGCCAACGCGCTGGAGGGCGTCGAGGTCTTCTCCCTCCTCGACGGCGCCCTCGATGCCCCGTGCTGGCTCGGCTCCCCGCCCCCCGAGCTCCCGGCCGACACCCGCCCCCAGGATCTGGTCGCGCTCCGAAACGGCATCCTCCACCCGTCCTCGGGCGTCTTCCTCCCCCCGACACCCCGGTTCTTCACACAGGCGGCGCTGCCGTTCGACTTCGACCCCGCCGACGCCGTCGATCCCCCGGCCGAGTGGCTCGCCTTCCTCGCGCAACTCTGGCCTGAGGACCCCGAGTCGGTCGAGACCCTCCAAGAGATCTTCGGCTACCTCCTCACTCCCGACACCTCGCTCCAGAAGATCTTCCTCCTCCAGGGCCCCAAGCGCTCCGGCAAGGGAACCATCGGGCGCGTCCTCCGTGCCCTTCTCGGCCACGCAAGCGTCGCCGGCCCCACGCTCGCCTCCCTCGCCCAGAACTTCGGCCTCGCGCCGCTCATCGGGAAGACCTGCGCGCTGGTCTCCGACGCCCGCCTCTCGGGCAAGCTCGACCACCAGGTCATCGTCGAGCGCCTCCTCTCCATCTCGGGCGAGGACGCGCTCACCATCGACCGCAAGTACGCCCACGCCTGGACGGGCCAGCTGCAGGCGCGGTTCCTCCTCCTCTCGAACGAACTCCCCCGCCTCGCCGACGCCTCCTCGGCGCTCCCCGGGCGCTTCATCATCCTCCGCCTGACCCGCTCCTTCTTCGGCGAGGAGGACCCGGGCCTCCTTGCTCGCCTCCTCCCGGAACTCCCGCGCGTCCTCCACTGGGCGCTGGAGGGGCGCCGGCGTCTCTACGGACGCGGCTACTTCGCCTCGCCCAGGTCCGCCTTCGAACTCCACCGCCAGATGGAGGAGCTCGCCTCGCCCATCCAGACCTTCCTCGAGGAGCACTGCGAGGTGGGACCGCTCGCCTCCGTCCCCTGCGAACGCCTCTATCACCTCTGGACCCGGTGGTGCCACAACCAAGGCTGGGACCGCACCGGCACCGCGCAGACCTTCGCCCGGGACCTCCGGTCTGCCGTCCCCGACCTCGCCGTCGAAAGGCCCCGCGTGGGCGGGGTGCCGACCCGGGTCTTCCGTGGCGTCGGGGAGAGGACCGGCCGTGCGTAGGACCCTGCGCGGACCCGTCACCCAAGGCCCCGACAACCTCCCCGCTTTCCCTGCTCCGCGATGCTCCGCGCTGCTCCGCGATGAGTTTTCGATCGCGGAGCAGACAGGTCCTTGTCCCGCACGGGGTTGCGTCGCTGCTCCGCGATGCTCCAGACGAATCGGGAAAGTGGATGGGATCCAGCTGGGGGAGGGGTGCGAGGAAGGGACTGGAAAGGGGAGAGGCGCCGATTCAGACAACAATGGGTCCGCGGGTGGAGCATCGCGGAGCAGAGGGCCGGATCGTCGCGCCATCCGGTGCCGTCACAAGGGGTTCTGGCTGCTCCGCGATGTTCCGCGATCCACCCCCCCATCGCGGAGCAGGCGTGTCGGCGGGAGCACACAGGCGGCAACCGCGTGACCGCACCGGCCACCCGACCCACCCCGTGCATCCCCGGCGACCCTTTCGGCTTCTCCTGCCTCGCGGGCCTCCTCCTCGGGGTCCGATGCTGTCCCGACGGGCGGTGCGCTCTCTGCACCCGAGACCGCGACCGCATGCGGCGGGTCGGCTTCACCGAGGACGAGATCGCGAGCCGCGTCGATTGCGTCCGCCGTCGCCTCCTCGCCCGCTGCCCCGCCTGCGGCTTTCCCCCGCCTGCTCCCCTCCACCAGATCCCGCCCCTCCCTCGCCTCGACCGCTCCCGCCGACCCCTCGGTGGAGCGGGCGCGTGTCGGTACTGCGGCAACCGGCTCCTCAACTCCCGCCGGCGCTACTGCGACACCTCGTGCTGGAACGCCTCCGTCCTCGAAACGCGCCGCGACCGGCGAGCGGACCGGCGACTTGCCCAAGCCTGACGGCGAGCGACGCTCCCCTCCATGCCTCGCCGTCCCCCACACGCCTGCGCCGTCAGCGGCTGCCCGGCCCTCGTCAGCCGGGGAGCCCGTTGCTCCGACCACGAGCGCGCCCTGCGTGCGGAGATCGACTCCACCCGGCCCTCGCCCGCCCGTCGCGGCTACGACGCGGCCTGGCGTCGGATCCGCGACACCTTCCTCGCCCGCCATCCGCTGTGCGTCGAGTGCACGCGCGACGGACGCACCACCCCGGCCACCGACGTCGACCACGTCCTACCGCTCCGTCGCGGCGGCACCCACGACCACCGCAACCTCCAGTCTCTCTGCCGGCCCCACCACTCCGCGAAGACCGTGCGCGAGGACGGACGCTTCGGCCATCGCCGCGCACTTGGCGCCGCCCGGAGGACCGCGTGATGCGCTACGCCGTCGCCCTCCAGGACCTTGACGCCGCGTGGGGCACGCGCGAGGGAGCCTCCCTCGTCGAGGCTGCGGTCCTCGACCAGGACACCGAGGACGCCGAGGTCGTCTCCATCGCCGGCACGCAGGCCATCGTCCTTCGCGGCCCCGCGCCCCGTGTCGCTGCCGTGGTCGCAGGCCTCGTTGCGGCGCGGCTTCCCGGCGACTGCGATCGCGCCGTGAGGGTCTACACCGAGACGCCCCGCGGCTGGGCGCCCGTCCTCACGCCGCCTCCCGTCCCTGTCCTCCCCGACGACTCGCCGTCTCTCGACCTCGAGGAGGCCGCGGCGTGATCGCGCCCCACGCCGCCCGGGTGGCGCGACGTGGCGCGATCTCCGGCGCGATCGCCCCCCGTTCCGCGATCGCACCGGCCGCGACGTCGGGCCACAGGGCGCGCCAGTCCACGGGCCCGCCCGACGGCGAAACCGCCATCCGGTATCCCCCTCCAAACGTGACAGGTCCCGCGTCCTGTACCGGGCGCGCTATCCCGCGCGTGCTCCCGCGAAATAGGGCAGGGGGGGGTCCCCCCTGCGCGCACCCCACCGACGCGCACGCGCGCGACCCCTACGCGGCGGGCCGCATCCTGTGCCTCGCCTGCGACGCGACATGGGACGAGAGCCCGTGAGTCGCGCCACTTCCCCGAAGGGCCGCCGGCGAAAGGACTCCGCGACGGTTGCAAGGTCCGGCGCCTGGCGCTCCCGCATCGTGGAGCGCGGGGAGGCCTCGCCGACGGCGCTCGTCGCCAATCCCAGGAACTGGCGAGGGCATCCGCCGGCCCAGCAGGCAGCCCTCGCCGGACTCCTCGATCAGGTCGGCTGGGTCCAGGACGTCGTCGTGAACAAGCGCTCCGGCCACCTCGTGGACGGGCACCTCCGAGTGGAGCTCGCCCGCTCTCGCGGAGAGACCTCGGTCCCCGTGGTCTACGTGGACCTCGACGAGGCCGAGGAGGCACTCGTGCTCGCCTCCCTCGACCCGCTCGGCTCGATGGCGACGGCCGACCCCTCGAAGCTCGAGGCGCTGCTTCGCGATGCTTCGGTCAGCGACGCAGCGCTCCGAGCCATGCTCGACGAGCTCGCGGAGAGATCCGGCATCGGCGCGGAGGCGAAGGGCGGCCTCACCGATCCCGACGACGTACCTGAGCCCCCGGAGAAAGCCACCACTCAGCGCGGCGACCTCTACGTCCTCGGAGACCACCGGCTCCTGTGCGGAGACTCCGGAAGCCCCGAAGACCTCGACCGCCTCCTCGACGGCGGTCCGGTCCACCTCCTCAACACCGATCCGCCCTACAACGTCCGCGTCGAGCCGCGCTCGAACAACGCCATCGCGGCCGGGCTCTCTTCGTTTCAGGGGACGATGCACCACCAGGCGGCCGACCTCGATCGCCACCCGGAGAAGTCGAAGCCAACGCACCGGAAGATGCGGGCCAAGGACCGCCCCCTCGAGAACGACTTCATGTCGGACGAGGCGTTCCGCGAAAAGCTGCGCGCGTGGTTCGGGAATGCCGCGCGCGTGCTCCTCCCGGGGCGGGGGTTCTTCATCTGGGGCGGGTACAGCAACATCGCCAACTACCCGCCCGCTCTCGTCGAGGCCGGGCTCTACTTCAGCCAGGCGATCATCTGGGTGAAGGAGCACCCCGTCCTGACGCGCAAGGACTTCATGGGGAACCACGAGTGGTGCCAGCCTCCGGACACGAAGGTCTTGACACCGGAGGGAGAGGTCCCGATTGCCAGTCTCCGGGATGGGGATCGAGTCGTTTCGTACAGCACCCACCACGCGATGATCCTCGGCCGGCGTCGCGGGTATTCCGTGCGCCGCGCGCAGCGTCCCTACCGGGGCCGCCTCCACGGCGTCGTCGTCGCTGGCAAGACGACCTGGGCCACGGACGGGCACATCTGGAGCGCGCGGATGGCTCCGGCCTCCCGACACGCATGGTGCGTCTACCTCATGCGCCGTGGCGACTGGTGGCGCGTCGGGAAGTCGAAGCTCTACACGTCCTGGGGATTCGGTCCCAAGCAGCGGCTCATGTTCGAGGGCGGCGAAGATGCGTGGATCCTCAGCCTCCACGGGTCCAATGCCGATGCGGCTACAGCGGAACAGATGGTCTCGGTGCGATACGGGATTCCGACGACCTACTGGCGCCAGTCCCGCCTCGCCACTCGTCCCGAGACCGAGATCCGGCGCATGTACGACTCGCTCGACGCCAACATGCTCGCGGCAAGCGCTTACCGTGCGCTGCTTGACCATGGCAGGCGCATCGAGCACCCGCTTCTGCGGCGTGATGCGTCCACGGAAAAGGTCGGCGCGCGCGTCCCTTTCCTTGTCCGGACCTGCAACCTCCTCCCCGGGGTCATGGCCGTGCCGGTGCCGACGCTTCGGACGGGGTTCGTCTGGACGCCTCTGGATGAGGTTCTCACGGAGCGCTTCGACGGGATGGTTCACTCCCTCGAGGTCGAGAAGACCCGCCACTACGTGGCCGACGGGATGGTGACGCACAACTGCTTCTACGGATGGCGCGAGGGCGCGGCCCACTACTTCGCTCCCGACATCAACAACGCGACCGACGTGTGGAGCGTGAAGAAGGTCTCGCCGCAGAAGATGGTCCACCTGACGGAGAAGCCCGTCGAACTCGCCACTCTTGCCATGAAGTACTGCTCGCGCCCGGGCGAGACCGTGCTCGACCTGTTCGGGGGATCGGGCAGCACGCTCATCGGCGCCGAGCAGATGGGACGGAAGGCCCGCCTCATCGAGATCGACCCGCTCTACGCCGACGTAGTCGTCGCTCGGTGGGAGAAGTTCACAGGCAAGAAGGCGGAGCGCGTCGGCGCGAAGGAGTCCGCGTGATCCGCCGGCTTCTCTGCGCGCTCGGGCTCCACACCTGGCAGTACCTCCTCGCGCCCCCGACCTGGGAGCGCGGCGACAGGTACGACCCCGGCATCTGGTGCATCTGGTGCTCGAGGCGGGGCCCGCGGGGGCCCGGTGACGGGGCGGTCGCGGCTCGGCCGAGGCCGCTCTCCCCGGACGACTCGCTCGCCGAGGCGGCGGTGCCCTGTGGGTAGGTCCCGCGCTCGGGGAGCCGGACGGAAGCCCAAGCCCACGGTGCTGAAGGTCCTCGCGGGCAACCCGGGCCACCGCCCTCTCAATCCCCGCGAGCCCGAGCCCCGAAGGCGGATGCCTCCATGCCCCGACGTCCTCCAGGGCGAGGCCCGGGCCGAGTGGCACCGCATGGGACGGAAGCTCCACCAGGCGGGCCTTCTCACTGAGATCGATGGTCCCGCGCTCATGGGCTACTGCCTCGCCTACGGGAGGCTGCTTGACGCGGAGGCGAAGCTCCGGGAGTACGGGTCCGTGGTGAAGGCGCCCTCGGGCTACCTCGTCCACTCGCCCTACCTCGCCATCGCGAACAAGGCCCTCGAACAGATGCGCTCGATGCTCGTGGAGTTCGGGATGACTCCTTCCAGCCGCTCCCGGGTCCAGGCCTCGGGTGGCGTGTGGGCCCCCGCTCCCGGTGAGTCCGACATCGATGAGAGGTTCTTCGGGACCGGGTAGCGCGAGGCTGACCCGGAAGCACCCTCGCGGGCGTGCCCGACTCCCAGGCCCCCTGGAACGCCTCCGCGCTCGCTCAGTGGCCGGGAGCCACCATCGCCGTCGACGACGGCGGCGGGCGGTTCTGGTTCGACGAGGACGAGGCAGCGCGCGCGATCGACTTCGCGCCGACCTTCCTACGGCACTTGAAGGGCGAGGTCGCGGGCCAGCCGTTCGAGCTCCTCCCCTGGCAGCGGGAGCTCGTGGTGCGTCCGCTCTTCGGCTGGAAGCGCAAGGAGGACGGGCTCCGCCGCTTCCGGAAGGTGTTCGTCCTCGTCCCGAAGAAGCAGGCCAAGAGCGAGCTCTGCTCCGCTCTGGGGCTCTACCTCACCTTCTGCGACCGCGAGCCCGGGGCCGAGGTCATCGCCTGCGCTGCCGACCGCGAGCAGGCGATGGAGGTCTTCCGCGAGGCGCGCGACATGGCGGCCAACAGCCGCCGGCTCTCCGCCCGCGCCCAGATCCTCCGGAAGGCCATCGTAGTGCCCGAGACCCGGTCCGCTTTCCGGGTCGTCTCCTCGGAGGTCCGCGGTCGCCACGGACCGTCCATCCACGGGCTCATCTTCGACGAGTTCCACGCGCTCCCGAGTCGCGACCTCTACGACGCTCTCAGCAAGGGCATCGCGGCGCGTCGCCAGCCCGTGGTCATCATCATCACGACCGCGGGCGACGACACGGACTCGGTCTGCTACGAGGAGTACGAGTACGCGAAGAAGGTCATCGCCGGCATCCACCAGGACGAGACCTACCTCCCGGTCATCTTCGAGCCCGCGGCGGGGGATGACTGGCGCGATCCGAGAGTGTGGCACCGCGTGAACCCCGCGCTCGGGGTCACGGTGAAAGAGGAGTACTTCCGGAACGAGGTCCGCGCCGCCGAGGCGGAGCCTCGGAAGCAGGGCCCCTTCAAGCGCTACCACCTCAACATCTGGACCCAGGCGCGGGAGACGTGGATCCCCATCGAGTGGTGGAATGAGTGCCCGCCGCTCCCCGGACCGGACTCGCTGGCCGGGCGGCCGGTCGCCGGCGGGCTCGACCTCTCGAGCACGACGGATCTCACGGCGTTCGTGCTGGTGTTTCGCCTCCCGGAGAGCCGCCTCGAGGGGGAGAAGGTCCCGACGGTGCAGGCAGTCGAGCTCGACGCCTCGGGGGCCCCGGTGAGGAAGGTCCTGTCCATCAACTATGACCTGGCCGTCCTCCCCTTCCTGTGGATGCCCGAGGAGCGGCTGCACGAGAGGTCCAAGGAGGACGGAGTCGACTACTCCGTGTGGGTTCGCGCGGGGAACCTCCGGACCACCCCGGGGTCGGTCGTGGACTACGACTTCATCTTCCGGACCATCGTGGACGAGATCGTCCCGCGCTTCCGGGTGAAGGAGATCGGGTACGACCCCTGGAACGCGCTCCAGTTCGCGCTCCAACTGGAGAAGGCGGGTCTTCAGCCCGTCGAGGTTCGCCAGGGTCCGAGGACTCTATCCACGGCCTGCAAGGTTCTCCACGCGCTGACCCGCGCCCGGCGAGTCCACCACGACGGGAACAAGGCCATGGCGTGGTGCGTCTCGAACGCCGCGGTCAAGGAGGACGAGAACGAGAACATCCGCCCGATCAAGGCGAACCAGAAGAAGCGGATTGACGGGGTCGTCGCCGCGGTGACGGCGCTCTCGAGGCTCATGGTGCTGCCGGACAGGCATGGGTCGCCCTATGGACACCGGGGCGTGAGGGTCGTGGGGTAAGCGCCCGGACTCCGGGAGGCGAAGTGGGCAACAGATTGAGGCTGTTCGTCGCCGATGAAGAGAGGGGCTCGGTCCGCAATTCTCAGCCCGCCCTGGGGGTGAGGAATGGACGGCGAGAAGGAGGACGAGGAGGAACCCGCGCCGTACGACGAGATCGGGAAGTGGAGCGAGGTAAAACTCGCGATCATCCAGAAGTACGCCAAGGCCTTCTCAACAGTCGTCGGTGCGCGGAAGTTCACGACGGTCTACATCGACGGCTTTGCTGGAGCCGGCATGCATGTGGCGAAGAGTACGGGCGCAAAGGTCACCGGAAGCCCCCTCAACGCACTCGCCGTGGATCCCCCGTTCGACCGGCTCCACTTCGTGGAGAAAAGTCAGCGGAAGGCCACACGCCTCAGGGAGTTCGTCGCAGGTCGCTCAGAAGCCACGATTCATGTCGGCGACTGCAACGAGATCCTCCCACAGAGTGTCCTCCCCACAGTCCGATACGACCAGTATCGTCGCGCATTCTGCCTGCTCGATCCCTACGGACTCGACCTCCGATGGGAGGTCGTTGCGAAGGCCGGGGAGATGGGGACCATTGACGTGCTCATCAACTTCCCCGTGATGGACATGAACAGGAACGCCCTCCGCTGGGACACCGCGACGGTCACGCCGAGTCAGGCGGCACGCATGACGGCGTTCTGGGGGGACGCGTCGTGGCGCAACACGACCCGCACGAGCACTCCGGGGCTCTTCGGTGAGATCGATGAGAAGGCGCCCAACGAGGCGGTCGTCGAGGCGTATCGGAAGCGCCTCGTCGATGCCGGCGGCTTCAAGCACGCATCGCGTCCCTTGGCAATGGTCCAGAAGACCCGGGTGCCGGTGTACTACCTGCTCCTGGCCTCGCAGAGGAAGGTGGCTGCCGACATCATGAACAGCATCATGGAGCGGTACCCTCATGGAGGAGGTGCCTGATGTCCGTCGGCTCGCCCATCGAGTGGACCGAAGCGACTTGGAACCCGGTCACTGGGTGCACCAAGATCAGTCCGGGGTGCACCCACTGCTACGCCGAACGCATGGCAAGGCGCCTCAAGGCCGCGGGCCAGGCGAACTACCGCAACGGATTCCGGCTCACGCTCCAGCCGCAGATGCTGGGGCGGCCCCTCGGCTGGAAGAAGCCACTTCGGATCTTCGTGAACTCCATGAGCGATCTGTTCCACAGGGACGTGCCCGAGGAGTACATCCAGCGGGTGTTCGACGTGATGCGTCGCGCGTCATGGCACCAGTTCCAGGTCCTGACCAAGCGGGCGGAACGCCTGGAGGAACTCAGCGCGGTCGTCGAGTGGCCCGAGAACGTCTGGATGGGAGTGAGCGTGGAGACCGCCGAGTACGCCTACCGCATCGACCACCTTCGGGCCACCGGGGCACGGGTGAAGTTCCTCTCCCTTGAGCCGCTGTTGGGGGCGCTACCGGACCTGAACCTTCGCGGCATCGACTGGGCCATCGTCGGCGGGGAGTCCGGGCCCGGTGCCCGCCCCATGTCAGAAGAGTGGGTCCGAGACCTACGGGAACAGTGCCTCAAGGCGGGGGTCCCGTTCTTCTTCAAGCAGTGGGGTGGGGTGTTCAAGAAGCGTACCGGACGCATCCTGGATGGCCGGACGTGGGATGAGTATCCGGAGCCACTCGCCGCGATGGACGTGTAGTCCCGCGCTCCTCGGCGGGGAAGCAGGAGTACCTCCCCGCTGGACCAAGCCTGACCCGCCCCAAGACTCGGCCGGGTGCCCGGTCCCCTGCGCCGTCTTGCCCGCCGGATCCTCGGGTGGGCAATCAGCGACGAACCCCCGGAGTCCTTTCTCCGGTGGCCCGGGGTCACTGCGCCGACGGCCTCGGGCGTCTCCGTCACCGACGATTCGGCGCTCCGGATCACCGCGGTCCTCTCCTGCGTGAAGGTGATCGCGGAGACGATCAGCACCCTCCCTCTCCGGGTCTTCGAGAAGCAGCGCGATGGCGACCGGCGTCTCGCCGAGGAGCACCCCCTCGACGGGGTCCTCCACGTCGCCGCCAACGAGGAGATCACCGCTCAGTCACTGCGCGAGACCCTCTGCGCTCACGTCCTCCTCCGAGGAAACGCCCGGGCGCAGGTCGTCCGCGACGGCGGCGGCGACGTCCGGGAGCTCTGGCCCCTCCTCCCCGCCCACGCGCGGGAGTTCCGGGACGCGCCGGACGGGCCGCTGCTGGTCGAGGTGAACGAGCCCGGGGCGAGGCCCCGGATCCTCCGGCCGGGCCAGGTCTGGCGCATCCCCGGTCTCTCCTGGAACGGCGTCACGGGGCTCTCTCCGATCGGCCTCTGCCGCGAATCGATGGGCCTCTCCCTCGTCCTCGAGCA
>Ga0187893_10013634_pt1 | contig 11259 bp, 4 predicted proteins | sample MA1701074metaG_FD_139574 | JGI IMG/M metagenome (GOLD analysis project Ga0187893, IMG submission 139574) | White microbial mat communities from a basaltic lava cave in the Kipuka Kanohina Cave System on the Island of Hawaii, USA - MA170107-4 metaG ...
ATGGGTAATGCCATGCTGGTGGGAACAAACAACAGCCGCTATATGAAATATGGTTTTTTCATAGAAGCGGTGTTAAATATCTTTTTGGATTATTCGTTGATCTATGGCCGTTTTGGATTTCCACGTATCGGCTTTAATGGCGCTGCTATTGCTTCCATTATTGCAGAGGCTTCGGGTTTGATAGTAGTTTATATCATTATTTTTATTAAAAAATTTTATCGGCGTTTTTCATTGTTCAATTACCTGCATTTTGATACAAAAGTGTCAGGACTGATCTTTCGCCAGTCCCTACCACTCGTCATGCAGTTTGTTATTAGTGTTTCCGCATGGCTGTTGTTTTATATTCTCATCGAACATAAAGGCAAACGTCCGCTGGCCATTAGCAATACCATGCGAAATGTATTTGCCGTGTTTGGCATTTTCATCTGGAGTTTTGCCAGTACCAGCAATGCTATGGTAAGTAATATTATCGGGCAGGGAAAACAGGACAGGGTAATTTTTTTGATACAAAAAATTACAAGGTTAAGTCTTTTGTTTACTGCTGTGCTCTGCCTGCTGATGAATTTGTTTCCCGATATACTTCTAAGGGTTTATGGCCGTGACCTGGGTTTTATTTCAGATGCTGTTCCTGTTGTACGCATTGTTTCCATGGGTGTACTATGCATGTCTGTAGCAACAGTATGGCTCAATGCTGTGACCGGTACCGGCAATACAAGGATCAACCTGGGAATTGAGATCGTTGCAATTGTTTTGTATAGTATTTATATTTATTTGGTGCTGCATGTGTGGAATCTCTCATTAGTATGGGCATGGGCTTCTGAAATATTATATTGGGTAACGTTATTCAGCCTTTCGTTTTTTTATTTGCAGAGTGGAAGGTGGAGAAATAAGGTTATTTGACCGTAAAAAACTATTGTGCAGTTTTTGATTTTGCGATTCGCAAGAGGAAACAACAAGGTGCTTATCTTTAAAGGATAATTGACAACTTAAAAACCAAAACCATCAATTATGAAACCCAAAACCATCAACATTCTTTACTGGGTGTTTACGATTTTATTTGCAGCACTCATGTTATTTTCTGCTTATGGCAGCATACTTGTAAATGACGATGCAATAAAGCTGATACACGATTATCTCGGCTACCCGTTGTATTTTATTCCATTCACAGGTTATGCAAAACTGGTTGGATCAATTGTTATTTTAATTCCGGGATTAAACAAAATAAAAGAATGGGCCTATGCCGGTTTGTTTTTCGACCTTATCGGTGCTGTATATTCTGCTATTGCAGTAGCCAAAGCCATTGACCCGATGATGCTTACTATGCTGATATGGTTTGGAACAGGTATTCTTTCTTATATTTTCTGGAATAGGAAAATGAAAATGGAGGTGCGTGGGCAGCGTTAAATTTCTTTTACGATTGAATTTTTATTACGTTGTTTAGGAAAAACCCTTAAAAAATTGACAATGTGAATTTGTCGTGGATAAATGAAAACTATTGTTCATTGCAAAAAACTTTTTTAATGTTGTAAAGCAATCGTTCAATTCGCTCCCTATTTTACACTCCTCACTTAAGTATCTGATAATTGTAGTTTCAAAAAACAAGATCAAAATTTCCATCACGATTTTGTTTCCAGGTTAAGCTGTGGAAAATTGTTTACACGCTTAGATGCAAGTTGTTTGTTATGCCTGCTTGTAAGCAATAAGTGAAAAAAAATAAAAGCATTCCGGGAAAAAACATTTTTTAAACGTTTTTTTTCTGACGATAAAAATATTGCTATTGAATAAGATGACTTGATATTTGGTTTAAGATAGCTGTTGGTTCAATGTTAATGTACCAAAACTGATTGTGCCATGAAGAAACTACTTCTGCTAACCGCTGTTATAGCGTTTGTTGCATTGCATTCGCAAGCGCAAAACACCGATAGTATTGTTCAGATACCTTCCGCATATCTTGATAATGTTACTTCCAAAACATCGCAACTTCAGCTTAAGCTTGACCGAAAATCAGAAAAAGCATTACAGCAAATGCAGAAGCTGGAACAAAAGATGATGGGAAAGTTGAGAGGTCGTGATTCAATAAAGGCAAAAGAAATATTTGGCGATGCAGCGCAGCGGTATAAAGAGCTCGGACAGCGGCTTGAGAAAGGGCTTCCTCTACAACAGTATCTGCCATCATTAGATACAGCGGTAACAGCTCTCAAATTTCTTCAGCAAAATCCGCAGTTTGTTTCATCTGTAAAAGACGGCGGGCAAAGATTGAGCGAAGCTTTGAACAAAGTGAAACGAATGGAAGGAGAGTTTCAGAAAGCTGACGAAATAAGAAAATGGATGCGGGAACGAAAACAATACTTAAAGGAAGGATTACTGAATTTGGGTTTCGCAAAAGAACTAAAGAAACTGAATAAGCAGTTATTTTATTACAGTGCACAACTGAATGAATACAAAGAACTATTAAAGGATCACAGGAAGGCGGAACGTAAAGCATTGGAGTTGTTAAGCAAGTCGTCGCTCTTTCAAAAATTCTTTCGCAAAAATTCACATCTGGCTTCTTTGTTCCGCATGCCAGCAGAACCTGATGATCCTGTTAATGTGGCGAATTTATCCGGACTGCAAACCCGCGCATCTGTCAATGCTTTGATACAAAATCAGCTTTCATCAGGCGGGCCGAATGCACAGCAGCAGCTTCAGCAAAACATACAGCAGGCTCAGTCGGAGCTCAATAGATTAAAGGACAAAGTGAATCAGGCTGGTGGAGGAAGCAGCGATGAAGAACTGCCTGATTTCAAAATTAATAATCAGCGCAAAAAAAATTTCTGGAAAAAATGGGGGCTGGGTGTAAATACACAAAGCAATAAACCCAATAGCTTCTTCCCGGTAACAACAGATATAAGCATGATGGCCGGATTCAGGCCTCATGACAACTATGTAGTTGGAGTGGGCATTGGAGGACTGATTGGCTGGGGCAGGGATATACGTCATATTGAAATAAGCTCACAGGGAATGAACATAAAATCGTTTGCGGAAATAAAAATTCGTGGCAGCCTTCATTTTGCAGCGGGTTATGAAATGAACTATCGGAGTGAGATAAGGAATATTGAACAACTGAAGGATAGAAGTGTGTGGCAGTATTCTGGGCTTGCAGGATTAAGCAAGGTAGTTTCGCTGAAGACAAAATTCTTTAAAAAGACGAAGCTACAGTTGATGTGGGATTTTTTGAGTTATGAGCAGGTGCCGAGAACGCAAGCATTGATTTTTAGGGTTAATTATAATATCAAATAAACTTTATTGCTTTTCAATTTTAAATAGAATAACAAAAAATGAAAACAGCTATCATTTTATTTTTATTATCTATCAGTTATTATCATTTGATTGCTCAAAACAATTCTTCGCAGCAATTGCCTAGAGTAATTCAGCCGTCTCCAAATGTTTCTGCATTACAACGCTATGGCGAAATTCCTGTGAGTGCCTATACAGGTGTACCAAATATTTCGATACCCCTGTATCAAATTAATGCTGGTGGGGTATCTATACCTATTTCCATCAGCTATCATGCTTCAGGAGTTAAAGTAGCTGATGAAGCCAGCAGGGTTGGACTGGGCTGGGTATTAAATGCCGGAGGGGTAATTTCAAGAACTATTATGGGGGCTGACGATTTTGGTTACGGTGGCTTTACGGGCATTAATTATCATGAAAGCACACTTCCTGATTTGGCCCCTGGATTCAAGGGACAGCCGCTAACTTATGCAAACATAAAAATAGGTTCTGCTATTAATGGTTTTGGCAATATACCTGGCATTGCTTCACATATGACAAATGGCGAAAGTTTTCAGCCCGATGTGTACCATTTCAACTTCATGGATTATGCAGGAAAATTTTTTCTAAAACGAAACAAAGTCGTTGTTCTGACAAAAAAAGAAAAAATCAGTATCCGATGTTTAGATGTTAATGGCAATGCATGGGAGGTAATAGCATCTGATGGTACTAAATACCTGTTTGAAGAATATGAAACTTCCACACCAAGCGGCTATGGTTATGATACCTATGCCACAGTCAAAACGGCATGGTATCTTACTAAAATTATTACCACCAAAGGAGAGACAATAAATTTTTTTTATTTATCCAATACAAATTTTATTCAACCGGTTGGGTCTCATTTTGTCTCGCAAAACCCCAAAACTTTGCCTGTTGGCAATGCTCCAGGCCTTCCAAATGCAACTGCTCCTGCTTTACCATCAATTGATGACCGGCCTTCGGGCTCAACATATAAAAATATTTATCTGGATAAAATTACTTTTGACAACGGAGAAGTGAGATTTGTTTATTCTACAGACAGGTTAGACGTTTTGAATGACAGGAAGCTGACCGATCTTAAAATTTATAACAAAACGACAAGTGGATTAACCGAACTGATAAAGCAATGGAGCTTTACTTATAATTATTTTGAGGGCACGCAAACAAATTCTTTTCAACCAATTGCAAACCACGTTAGCAAACGTTTGAAGTTAGAAGCTGTTACAGAGAAAGACGCCAGCGGTAACTCTCTTTCACCTTATTCATTTACATATAATACTAACGATATCCTTAATCCTCAATATCTGCCTAATAAAACGTCTTTTGACAGAGATCACTGGGGTTATTATAATGGCAGAAACAACTCATCCCTGCTACCCGATTTTTATAATTCAGCAAGTTCAAATCCTATTACGGCCAGCTTAGGAATACAAGGAAATAACAGGGATCCTAACCCTGCATTTAACCAATTGTTTTCATTGAAAGAAATTAAATATCCCACCGGTGGCAAGACTGTATTTGAATACGAAACAAATGACTTTGATATTTACCAGTCAAATGTAAATGACGATTCTTATTTTGGTGAAGTACCTGAAGCAAAACAAAAAACGGTTTATGTAATGTATTCTCCGGCAATTGGCAACCAGCCTACACCTGCTGAGTTGGCCAGTAAAATAATTGACATGTCTGACATGTACGTTGATCAATATACGTCTGCCACCAATGTTAGCTTTACAGGATTTTTCCGGTTTGTTTCAAATGCGATTCCGTATAATTCCGGTATATGCAGTTTTCCTCCAAATATTGTCACAATGAGTTTGCAAAATGAAGCAGGAACAAACACTTATTATGAATCTGATTTAGCAGATTATGTTTCATCAAACCCTCCCCCGGAAACATGCGTACCCGACAATATCAGCACACCGACGTATTATATGGGAATTACTGTAATTAAAGACCCGCTGGTGCTTTCGCCAGGACGATATGTTTGGAAACTTTCCATAGCTCCCGGATATACTTCAATTTTAGACTTTACTTTAACCGTAAAATACATCGCAAAAACAGGAGGAACAACTTATTGCGATTTGGCGTCACCGATTAGCAACAGCGGTAACAATATCTATAACGCTTCATTCGGCGGTGGGCTTAGGATAAAAAAAATTGCTGACTACAACGCTGTTAATATACCTGAAAAGATAAAAAAATATTCCTATCATTTTATCCAAAATGAGTGTGCCCCTAATATATACCGTTCATACGGACGCAGGATGTCGAGACCAATTTATTCATACTTCGACGACAACTGGGTAGTCGTTGAATTGCCCGCTCCAATGCTTGGCCAAGCTAATGTAAGATCACAGCATTTAATAAGGGAGTCGGAGAGCAATATACCTTTAGGTGGTTCTGCTTCAGGAAATTTTATAGGATATGATAAAGTAACTATTTTTTATGGAGAAAACGGAGAGAATGGAAAAACAGATTATGAATTTGAAAACGAACCTGATCAAATATGGGATTACAGTGAATATGACAATGCACCCGGGGGCTCATACAGGATACCGCGTAAACCTCCAACCAGCGGTACATTTTCAAATATGTCAAACGGCAACTTATTAAAACAAACTGACTATGAAAAAATTGGCAGCAGTTATTTAAAGGTTAAAGAAGTAGAAACCCATTATACTGAATATTTAGGACAAAACAATTCGCTCTGGTATGGTATTGAAAAACGAAAATGGAACAATGTTCCAATGGATGTTTCTGCAAATTACGGAACCGACTTCAGGTCGTTTATATACCCTTCCCTCACAGAAAACAGGAAGCTGCTGGATTTTACTATTACCAGGATTTATGATAAAAGCAACCCCGGTAATGTTTTAACGCAAACAATCACAAACACGTATAATCACACTACTCACCTGCAACTTATAAACACAACCGAAACAAACAGCAAGGGTGATGAGACGAAAACCGATTACACCTATCCGTCAGATTATGATAACACCGCAGCAGACGCTGCTATAACGGATATGAAGAGCAATACACGCTTTATGCATAGCAGTGTTGTTACAAAAAACACCAGCATAAAGAGATTAGGCAGCAGCACATTTCTTTTAAAATCGGGAATAATAAATAAATACCAGTTAAATAATGGGCTAATTAATACAAAAGAACTCTCAGTGCTGGAAACAACTCAGCCAGTAACGGCTCCCTCTGCCTACGTGCCTTCATCAGGCAGCTATCCGGCGGGGTTTAAGCTAGCGATAAATTTTGATGCATATGATTTGCGTGGAAACATCCTGGAACAGCAAAAAACCAATAATGTTAAGCAATCCTACATTTGGGATTATCAGGGGCAGTATCCTGTTGCAGAAGTATTCAATGCGTCGCAAACACATATTGCTTATACTTCGTTTGAAGCGGATGGTAAAGGCAACTGGAACTTTACGAACCCTGTTTCTGCACCTGATCCCACTGCGCCTACAGGTATTCGCTCCAATACACTAGGCAACAGCATTACAAAATCAGGATTGAGCACCACCACAACATATATTGTTTCTTACTGGAAAAAAAGCGGAACCGTAGCGGTGAACGCTACAACTCCCATTACAGGCCGCACAGTAAATGGCTGGACTTATTATGAACATAAAGTGATAAACCCTGCCAGCGGACTAATTACTGTATCGGGTACTAACGGCATTATTGATGAACTGCGATTATACCCTGCAACAAATGTACAGATGACCACCTATACTTATACTCCGCTTATTGGAATTAATAGTCAATGCGATGCCAACAACCGGATTACCTACTATGAATATGATCGTTTCAACAGGCTCATGCTGATACGGGATCAGGATAAAAATATCTTAAAGCAATTTTGTTATAATTACAACGGACAACCGGAGAATTGCAATATTGCTTACAATTCACTGCAAAGCGGTACTTATTATAAAAGTGGATGTACAGGCTGTCTTACAGGTTCAGCAGTTACTTATACAATACCAGCCAATACTTACAGCGCTGCCACTGTCACCGAGGCAAATCAATTAGCAATAAATGACATAGTTGTTAATGGCCAGGCCTATGCTGATACAAATGGCACTTGCGTTAATCCTCCGAATGCTTCCGTAATGGCAGCAAACGGCAATGATCAAACCCATTCATTTTATTTCCAGAATACCTGTACAAATCTTACTTACAACTTCTCTATAGGAGCTAACACGCCACAAAACACAATAGGTACTATTCCGGCAGGCACATATAATGTAACGTTTAATCCGCCATCAGGATCGCTTCAATATACCTATATGGTCAACGGATATACGCTCAGGGCTAACTGGGGCACGATATACAATGTAAGCATAAGTGCAAGCGCTGTAGTAGTCATTATACCATAACCAATAAAAATCTTTATATGCGGTTTCTTTTATTCATGATCATCTTAATCCCTGCGCAATTAATAGCGCAAAGTTCGCTTTATGACATTACCATTAAGGAGCTACAAGGTAAAAACATAAACATGGCCGATTACAAAGGAAAAAAAATTATTGTGGCTGCCGTAAGCGCCGATAATTTGCAAAACGGACAGCTTGCTTATTTAGATTCAATACAGGTAAATAATCCGTCAGTAATAGTAATAGCTGTACCGGCAGCAGATTATAGAGGCGCCAATGATTCACTCGTAGTAGATGGTATCAAAAAAAAACAGTTACTGCATATTATCATTACAGCCGCGGAAGAGGTAAAAAAAGACAAGGGGCATAAACAAAACCGGCTGATAAATTGGCTTACCGCTTTAGCTGCCAACACACATTTTGATCTGGATGTAACTACCGACAACCAGTTATACTTTATCAGCGAATCCGGAGCATTGTATGCGGTATTGGAAAAGGGGACGCCGGCAGGACTGATAAACCAGTTATTACAACAGGACGATATAAAACGATAAAAGCAAGATCATTTCAAGTAAATCATCAAAACCAATGCATATGCATAGCTGCATTTTAAAACGATACTGCTATCTGTTAGTTATGGCGCTGATAGTATCTGTAACGGGTATCACTCAAATCACTCAACCAAGGGCTGTTCCTACAGATTACACCTCGGCTACACCACGCAGCTACATTCGCACATGGGATGCCACTGCTCCGGAGCAAACGCCTAATAATTTAGTCACAAGACCGCTTCGTGATGTAAAACAAACGACCCAATACTTTGACGGGCTTGGCAGGCCTTTGCAAACTGTAATTAAGCAAGGTTCATTTCCTACCGGCGCCAGCGCAGTGGATATGATCAGCATGGTTGAATACGATGCCTTTGGACGGGAACAATTTAAATATTTACCAACACCATCAACAGCTACTGACGCTACAAAAAATAATGGAAATTTTAAACTCAATCCTTTTGTACAACAGGCAGCTTTCTACAACCAGGCAAATACTTCTTCGCCTTTATACCAGCAGGGCGAAACATTTTTCTATGGTCAAACCGTGTTTGAATCCTCTCCATTAAATCGCATGTTGGAAACAGCCGCTCCAGGCAATAACTGGACTGGCACAATGGGGCAAACCGCAGAAAGCGACCGAAAATCAATAAAAACAAAGTACTTTATCAATACCACCACCGATGCGGTAAGAATCTGGAAGGTTAATCCTGGCGTTCTGCCCGCATTTAGCACCTATAGCATACCGGTAAGCCCCGAACTGGCGGTTTATCCTGCTGGTGCGCTATATAAAACTATCACCGTTGATGAAAACAATAAACAGGTAATAGAATTTAAGGACAAAGAAGGCAAAGTAGTTCTAAAGAAAGTGCAGCTAACCGCCACGGCTGATGATGGCAATGGCAGTGGTCATACCGGATGGCTTTGCACTTATTATATCTACGACGATTTAAATAATCTTCGTTGTGTAATTCAGCCAAGGGGAGTTGAGCTAATTCAACCAAGTTGGGCACTTACCAATACCACTATTCTGGCAGAACAATGCTTTCGTTATGAATATGACAGCCGCAACCGGATGATCATGAAGAAAGTGCCGGGGGCCAATGAAGTGTATATGGTATATGATGCAAGAGACAGGCTGGTAATGACACAGGATGCTAAACTAAGAGCAAGTAATAAATGGATGGTTACATTATATGATGATCTGAATCGTCCGGTTCAAACAGGACTGCTTTTAAACACCTGGAACAATAAATCATTTACCACCCATCTTGCGGATGCAGCAATAAACTCAACCGGGTATCCTTTTACAACTGCTACTGTGCCCACTACTACCTATTGGGAATACCATACTAAAACAGGTTATGATAATTATTCAGCATTGCCGGCTGGCAGCGGATATACACCAGCGACTGCCATTGTAGTAGATAATGCAAACATCAATACAACTTATGGATTTTTTACTACGTACAATGCTTCACCTGATTATGCCCAGCAAATACCCACTAACGGAACCAGCCAAACAAAAGGTTTGGTAACCTGGTCGGAAACAAAAGTACTGGGAACTACTACCTATTTATATGCCGTAAACCTGTATGATGATAAAGGAAGAATAATACAGGTAAAGAGTAAAAACATTACCACAGGCCTCGATATACAAACAATCCAATACAACTGGGCAGGCCAGCCATTGGTCAAATTATCAAAACAGGTGAAAGCAGGCACAGCAGCACAGACTTCTTACATGATTACAAAAATGTATTATGATGACCTGGGCCGCCTGACGCAAACAGATAAAAAAGTACGCAACAGCAATGTAAACGGCGATGCACTGCCATCGGCCTATACAACAATCAGCAAGCTGGAGTATGATGCATTGGGACAGCTAAAAAATAAAAAACTGGCCCCCGCCTACAACAGCAATGCTGGCCTTGAGACAATGACTTATGATTATAATATCAGAGGCTGGATGCTGGGTGCTAATCGTGACTATGCCAAAGATGCTAATAGCACCAACTATTTTGGCTTTGACCTGGGATATGATAAAATTAATAATGGGCTTATTAACAATCAAACTTATGCTGCGGCGCAATATAATGGTAATATAGCAGGCATGGTTTGGAAAAGTAAAGGCGATGGCGAGAAAAGAAAATATGATTTTACCTATGATGCGGTGAATAGATTAACAAGCGCAGACTTCAATCAATATACTGGCACTGCTTTTAACAAGTCTGCCGGTGTTGATTTTACCGTAAGTAATCTTACCTACGATGCCAACGGCAATATTCTGACCATGGCCCAAAACGGCCTTAAGCTAGGTGGAAGCTACACGTTGGATAATATGCGTTATACCTATCTGACATACAGCAACAAGTTAAAAAGCGTAACTGATTTCAATAATGATCCCCAGACAAAGTTGGCCGATTTTAAAACAAACACCACTCACTCTCAATATGCAGCTAAATCAGCGCTTACCCCTTCTAGTGCCCAATCTTCTTTTGATGCAATAATTGATTATACCTACGATGTAAACGGAAACCTTATAACCGATAAAAATAAAACTATCGGATCTGTTACTTACAATCACCTGAACCTTCCGCTTGTTGTAACGGTGACAGGTAAAGGAACCATCACCTACACTTACGATGCAGCCGGCAATAAGCAAAAGAAAGTAACATCAGAAACAGGAGCAACGGTGCCTTATAATGGTACCAATTATACAGGTGTTACTATTACTACCACAACAACTTACCTGGGAGGCTCTGTTTTTGAAACCAAAGCCTATAGTAACGGTGCTCTTGCTCCATTACAATACACAGACAGGTTGCAATTTCTGGCTCATGAAGAAGGCAGGATAAGATTTAACACTGCTAACAATAGCCTGCAGTATGACTACATGCTCAAAGATCATTTGGGCAATGTACGGATGGTATTGACTGAAGAATTGAAACAGGACAAATATCCCGTGGCAAGTATGGAAGATTCAAAAATTACGATAGAAGATGATTATTACACTATAGATA
>Ga0187893_10013635_pt1 | contig 11258 bp, 8 predicted proteins | sample MA1701074metaG_FD_139574 | JGI IMG/M metagenome (GOLD analysis project Ga0187893, IMG submission 139574) | White microbial mat communities from a basaltic lava cave in the Kipuka Kanohina Cave System on the Island of Hawaii, USA - MA170107-4 metaG ...
CGCCTCGTGATCTCGATCGCGAAGAAGTACACCAACCGCGGCCTGCAGTTCCTCGACCTGATCCAGGAGGGCAACATCGGCCTGATGAAGGCGGTCGACAAGTTCGAGTACCGGCGCGGCTACAAATTCTCGACCTACGCCACGTGGTGGATCCGCCAGGCCATCACGCGCTCGATCGCGGATCAGGCGAGGACGATCCGCATCCCCGTGCACATGATCGAGACGATCAACAAGATGAACCGCATCTCGCGCCAGCACCTGCAGGAGTTCGGCTTCGAGCCCGACGCGCCGACTCTGGCCGAGAAGATGGAGATCCCCGAGGACAAGATCCGCAAGATCATGAAGATCGCCAAGGAGCCGATCTCGATGGAGACGCCGATCGGCGACGACGACGACTCGCATCTCGGCGACTTCATCGAGGACACCAACAACACCGCGCCGATCGAGGCCGCGATGCAGGCCGGCCTGCGCGACGTGGTCAAGGACATCCTCGATTCGCTGACGCCACGCGAGGCCAAGGTGCTGCGCATGCGCTTCGGCATCGAGATGAGCACCGACCACACGCTCGAAGAGGTCGGCAAGCAGTTCGACGTGACGCGCGAGCGCATCCGGCAGATCGAGGCCAAGGCGATCAGGAAGCTCAAGCACCCGAGCCGGTCGGACAAGCTGCGCACGTACCTGGATAACTTGTAGAGCAAGAGCGGGGTCGGCCTGCGGCCGAACCCTGTCCGGTGACGCGCTGCGCGCAAGCCGGGGCGGAGCTGCGGCGGCGCATAGGCCCGCTACACTCCGCGCATGACCCACATCAGCGAACGCACCGTGCTGTTTGCCGATCTGAGGGGCAGCACGTCGCTCTACGAATCGCTGGGCAACGCGCACGCGACGACCTTGGTGACGCAGAGCGTCGCGCGCATCGTGCACGTGGTCGCAAACTGCGACGGCAAGGTGGTCAAGACGCTCGGCGACGGCTTGATGGCGGTGTTCGAGCGCTCGGGCGCCGCGGTGCAGGCGGCCGACGAAATGCACGAGTCGCTCGATCGGGGCGGCCCCGCCGACGCGTCGCAGCCGGTGCTGAAGCTGCAGGTCGCGCTCGCGCACGGTGAAGTGGTCGAGATGGAAGGCGATTGCTTCGGCGACGCGGTGAACGTCGCCGCGCGGCTGCTCGACCACGCGGGCGACAACGAGACGCTCGCCACCGCGGGCGTTCTGGCCGGCCTGCGCACCTCGGACGTGATCCGCTTCCGCAACATGGACCGCATTCAGCTGCGCGGCCGCGTCGAGCCGGTGCAGGTGCACCTGCTGCAGGCGCGCCGCGCCGGCGACGTGGTCGCGACGCAATACGGCGACATCGCCCCCGCCGCCGACCCGGAAGCGATCCGCCTCGTGTGGCTCGACCTCAACCGCGTCTTCGCCGGGCCGACGATGCCGGTCGTGCTCGGTCGCAGCCCCCAGGCCACCTACTGCATCGACGACTCGCGCGTCTCGCGCTCGCACGCGCGCATCGACTGGCACGGCGGCACGTTCCAGCTCACCGACCTGAGCTACAACGGAACCTACCTGCGCTTCGCGAACGACGACGAGATCATCGCGTTGCGCCGCGGCAGCTGCACCTTGCACGGCAGCGGCTTGATCGGGCTCGGCGCGCCGCTCTCCGATCCGCTCGCCGCGTGCGTGCGCTTCGAGGTGCTGCGCTTCGCCGACACGCAACCGCAGGATCCGCTCGGATTCTGATTCCGCCTTCGCACGCCGCCGATCGATGCGCTTTGCCCCCGAGCCGAGCCATGCGCACGGCAGCGCGCAGCGCACGGCCGTGTTGTTGTGCAACCTCGGCACGCCCGACGCACCGACCACCGCCGCGGTGCGGCGCTACCTGGCCGAGTTCCTGACCGATCCGCGCGTCGTCGAGCTGCCGCCGCTCCTCTGGCGGCCGATCCTGCACGGCGTCGTGCTGCGCGTGCGGCCGCGCCGCTCCGCGGCCAAGTACGCGCGCATCTGGAGCGAAGCGGGCTCGCCGCTGCGCGTCTGGACCGCCAAGCAGGCGACCCTGCTTGGCGGCTATCTCGGCGAGCGCGGGCATCCGGTGCTGGTGAAGGCCGCCATGCGCTACGGCAACCCGTCGATCGCGAGCCAGCTCGACGCGTTGAAGCGCGAAGGCGCGGCGCGCATCGTCGTGCTGCCGCTGTACCCGCAGTACGCCGCCGCTGCCACCGCGAGCGCGTTCGACGCGGTCTCGGCATGGGTGCGCACGACGCGCGCGCTGCCCGAGCTGCGCTTCGTCAACGGCTATCACGACCACCCGCTCTACATCCGCGCGCTGGTGCAGCGCCTGCGTGCGCACACGCAGCGCGCAGGCCCACCCGACATGCTCGTGCTCAGCTTCCACGGCGTGCCCGAGCGCGCGGTCGCGCTCGGCGATCCGTACCAGCACGAATGCCGCAGGACCGCGCGCCTCGTTGCCGAGCAGGGCGGGCTCGCGCCCGAGCGCGTCCTCGTCACGTTCCAGAGCCGCTTCGGCAAGGCGAAATGGATCGAGCCGCACACCGAGCCAGCCTTGCGCCGGCTCGCGCGACAGGGGACGGCGCGCGTCGACGTGATGTGCCCGGGCTTCACCGCCGACTGCCTCGAGACGCTCGAGGAGATCGCGATCGAGGGCCGCTCCGCGTTCCTCGAGGCCGGCGGCCGCGAGTTCCACTACATCGAGTGCCTGAACGACCAGCACGAATGGATCGCGGCGCTGGCGCAGATCGCGATCGCGCACATGCAGGGCTGGCCCGAGGCCCAGAAGGCACGCGAGACGGCATGACGCGGCTCGACAAGTGGCTCTGGGCGGCGCGCTTCTACAAGACGCGCGGGCTCGCCGTCGAGGAGATCGGCAAGGGCCGCGTCGCGGTCAACGGGCAGGTCGCGAAAGCGTCGCGCGACCTGCACGCCGGCGACGTGCTCGAGCTGCGTCAGGCCGGCTCGGTGCGCACGCTCACCGTCGCCGCGCTCAGCGACACGCGCGCGCCGGCGCCGGTTGCGCAGGCGCTCTACGTCGAGACGGCCGAGAGCATCGCGGCGCGCGAAGCGGCGCGCGAAGCCAGGCGGCTCGCCGCGGCGAGCGGCGCCGAGCCGGGCCGTCCGACCAAGCGTGATCGCCGCAGGATCGACGACCTCGTCGATTGGCAGCGCTGGAGCGCGGCCATCGACGATCACAAGAGGAAGTGACCTTGTGCGTTACCCGCCGGACCGGCGCCGCGCTCCCCTCCACCTGCCGAGCTGGGGCCGGAAGCATCAACGGGCGCCGATTGAACGGCCAGGCCGGTCGCGCGCTTCCTGGTCGCTAGACATCACCACCAACGAGCCCGGCCGATCTCTGTTCCCCGCGCGGCCGCTGGCGCCACCACACGAAGCCGGCGAGCAGCGCGGCCGGAATGAACGCCCACCACGGCGCGGGCCGGTCGGGGTTCGGCAGTTTCAGCTCGGTGATGCGGTAGCCCTGCTCGAGGCCGAGCTTGCGCGCGCGGCTGCCGAACTTGACATTCGCGATCTGCAGCCCGCCGCCCAGCTCGACCAGGGTGACGCCGGCGTTGCGCACGCGCTCGCGGCCGGTCGCGCCCTCGCCCATCGGCAGCGCGACCGTCTTCGCGACCGCCTCGCCTTCGAGCGTCTCGCCGGCGACGCCGAGCACGAGCCACTCGTCGGTGCGCAAGCGGTCGGCCTGCGCGTACAGGCCCGAAGCCGGATGCGAGACGTACTTCGGAGCCACGCGATCGATCGCCCAATCGGGGCGGAAGAGCAGGAACGCTGCAGCGAGCAGCAGCACGACGTCGAGCGCGTTGCAACGCGCACGGAACCAGCCCATCGTCGCCGCGGCGAAGAGCAGCGAAGCGAGCACCGCGCTCGCGCACACGATGACGAGCGCGCCCGCCGACCCGATGCCGATCAGGAGCAGCTGCGGGTTGAAGATGAACATGAACGGCAGCACCGCGGTGCGGAAGCTGTACAGGGTGGCCTGCAGGCCGGTCGCGGTCGCGGGCGCGCCGGAGATCGCCGCGGCGGCGTAGGACGCGAGGCCGACCGGCGGCGTCACGTCGGCCATGATGCCGAAGTAGAAGACGAACAGGTGCACCGCGATCAGCGGGATCACGAGCCCGCCCTGCGCGCCCAGTTCGACGATCACCGGCGCCATCAACGTCGCCACCAGGATGTAGTTCGCGGTGGTCGGCACGCCGGCGCCGATCAGCAGGCAGATGAATCCGGTCAGCGCGAGCATCGCGAGCACGTTGCCGCCGGCGATCAGCTCGACGAAGTCGGTCATCATCAGGCCCATGCCGGTGAGCGTGATCGCGCCGACGATCAGGCCGGCGCTCGCGCAGGCGACCGCGATGCCGATCATGTTGCGCGCGCCGAGCACGAGTCCGCTCCACAGGTCAGCCGCACCCGTGCGCGCGGCGCGCAGCACGCCGCCGCGCTTGCGCAGCAGCGCCACCAGCGCCGGCTGCGCGAGCACCTGCGCCATCGCGGTCGCGGTCGCCCAGAACGCCGACGTACCCGGCGACAGCTCCTCGATCATCAGGCACCACAGCAAGACGACGATCGGGATGAAGAAGTGCAGCCCGGCGCGCAGCGTTGGCCACGCTTCGGGCAGCGCGTGCGCCGTGAAGTCCGCGCTGTCAGGCGGCGGCTCGGGATAGCGTGCCGAGAAGGCGAGCAGCGCGACGTACGCGACGGCGCCGAACACGGCGAGCGCCCAGCCGGCCTCCGCGCCGAACAGCGCCTGCACCGCGCTGATTGCCGCGTACACGGCGACCAGCGCGACCGCGGTGCCCGCGACGCCGAGCGCCGCCCCGAGCAGGCGTTCGAGCCACGTGCGCGGCCTTGCGCGAGCCATCGGCTCGAGGCCCGCCTTCAGCGCCTCGAGGTGCACGATGTAGAACAGCGCGACGTACGAGATGATCGCGGGCAGCGCGGCGTGCTTGATGATCTCCGAGTACGGAATGCCGACGTACTCGACCATCAGGAACGCGGCAGCGCCCATCACCGGCGGCATGATCTGCCCGTTGATCGACGACGCGGCCTCGATCGCCCCGGCCTTCACGCTCGAGTAGCCGCTCTTCTTCATCAACGGGATCGTGAAGATGCCGCCCGAGACGACGTTCGACACCGACGACCCCGACACGACGCCGTTCAGCGCCGACGACACGACGGCGACCTTCGCCGGCCCGCCGCGCAGGTGGCCGAGCAGCGCGAACGAGATGCGCGTCATGTAGCTGCCGGCGCCGGCGATGTCGAGCAGAGTGCCGAACAGCACGAACAGGAAGATGAACTGCACCGAGACGCCGAGCGGCACGCCGTAGACGCCTTCGGTCGTGAGCCACATGTGCGAAACGAAGCGCTGGACCGACGCGCCGCGGTGCTGGATCACCTCGGGCATCAGCGGGCCGGCGAACACGTAGGCGAGGAACAGCCCGGTCGTGACCAGCATGCCGAAGCCCATCGCGCGGCGCGTCGCTTCGAGCATCACCAGGACGCCGATGCCGCCCGCCGCCAGGTCGAACGTGGAAGGCGTCCCGGGGCGCGCCGCCAGCTCGCGGTAGAAGACGAACAGGTACGCGGCGCAGAACGCGCCGACCGCAGCGAGCGCCCAGTCGCTCCACGGCACGCGCCGGCGCGACGACGACTTGAACGCCGGAAACGCGGCGAACGCGAGGAACACCGCGAACGCGAGATGGATCGCGCGCGCCTCGGTGTCGTTGTAGACCGCGACACCGAGCACGAACGGCAGCGGCGACGCGTACCAGAGCTGGAACAGCGACCACGCCGCGGCGAGCAGCGCGAGCGCCGCTCCGACCTTGCCGGGCGGCTCGCGCGCGCCGAGGTCGGCCTCCTTGACGAGATGGTCGAACTGGGTCGCGTCCTGCCCGGCCATCGCGTCGGGCCTCGCCCAGGGCTACTTGATCCAGCCCTTCTCCTTGTAGTAGCGCATCGCCCCTTCGTGCAGCGGCGCCGACAGCCCGTCCTTCACCATGTCCTCGGGCTTCAGATTCGCGAGCGCCGGATGCAGCTTCTTGAACTCGTCGAAGTTGTCGAACACCGCCTTGACCATGGTGTAGACCGTGTCGGCGGGCGCCTTCGCCGACGTGACGACGGTGGCGAGCACGCCGTAGGTCACGGCAGGGTCGGGGTTGGCCGGGTAGAGACCGCCCGGGATCGTCGCCTTCGCGTAGTACGGGCGTTCGGCGACGAGCTTGTCGACCGCGGGACCCGTGATCGGCACCAGCTTCGCGCCGCACGTCGTCGTCGGGTCCTGGATGTTCGCCGACGGATGGCCGACGCCGTAGAAGAAGCCGTCGATCTTGCCGTCGCAGAGCGCGGGGCCGTGCTCGTCGGCCTTCAGCTCGGAGGCGAGCGCGAAGTCGGAGAGCTTCCAGCCGAGCGCGGCGATCAGTTCCTCGAGCGACGCGCGCGTGCCCGACCCCGGGTTGCCGACGTTGAAGCGCTTGCCCTTGAAGTCGGCGAAGGTCTTCACCCCAGCCTCCTTGCGCGCCAGCACGGTGAACGGCTCGGGGTGCACCGAGAACACCGCGCGCAGCTCGGTGTACGCTCCCGCGTCCTTGAACTGCGCGAGCCCTTTCGCGGCGTTGTGCTGCACGTCCGACTGCGCGAAGCCGACGTCGAGCTCGCCGGCCTTGATCGTGTTGATGTTGAACACCGATCCGCCGGTCGACTCGACCGAGCAACGGATGCCGTGCTTGGCGCGGTCCTTGTTGACGAGCCTGCAGATCGCGCCGCCCGCCGCGTAGTAGACGCCGGTGACGCCGCCGGTGCCGATGGTCATGAACTTCTGTTGCGCGTGCGCGAGCGGTGCGGCGAGCGTCGCGGCCAGCGCGGCGCACAGGATGGTCGAACGGTGCATCGGGTCTCTCCTATTGCAGAACGTGGTCGATGGTCTCGGCGAGCCGGCTCACCAGCTCCTCCAGGTGTTGAACGTTCACCGTGAAGGGCGGCGCGAGCAATACGTGGTCACCCTGCTCGCCGTCGATCGTGCCGCCCATCGGGTAACACAGGAGGCCGCGCCGCATCGCTTCCTGCCTGATGCGGGCGTGCGTCTTCGACGCGGCCGGCAACGGCGCCTTGCTCGCGCGCTCGGCGACCAGCTCGATTCCGCGCAGCAGGCCGCGCCCGCGGATATCGCCGACGTTGGGGTGCGCGCCGAGGCGCTCGCGCAGCATGCGATCGAGCTGGTCGCCGAGCGTCGCGACCTTGGGCACGAGCGCTTCGTCGCGCAGCACGCGCTGCACCGCGAGCGCAGCCGCGCATGCGACGGGATGGCCGAGGTACGTGTGGCCGTGCTGGAAGAAGCCCGACCCCGCGCGGATCGCGTCGACGACCTTGCGCTGCACGAGCACCGCGCCGATCGGCTGGTAGCCGGCGCCGAGGCCCTTGGCGACGACGAGCAGGTCGGGCACGACGGGCTCCTGCTCGCACGCGTGCAGGCTGCCGGTGCGGCCGATGCCACACATCACCTCGTCGGCGATGAACAGCACGTCGTGGCGGTCGCAGATCGCGCGCACGCGAGCGAAGTAGCCGGGCGCTGCGGGCACTGCGCCCAGGGTCGCGCCCACGACCGGCTCGGCGATGAACGCCGCGACGCGTTCGGGCCCGACGCGCACGATCTCGGCTTCGAGTTCGTCGGCCATGCGCGCGCCGTACGCAGCGAGCGACTCTGCGTCGCGCTGTCCGCGGTACGCGTAGCACGCGCCGACGTGCGAGACGTCGATCAGGAGCGGCGCGAACAGTGCGCGCCGCCAGCGGTTGCCCCCGACGGCGAGCGCGCCGAGCGTGTTGCCGTGGTAGCTCTGCCAGCGCGCGACGATGCGCGACTTCCCGGGCCGGCCGCGCTCGGCGTGGAACTGCACCGCCATCTTCAGCGCCGCCTCGACGCCTTCGGACCCGCCCGAGACGAAATAGACGTGGCTGATGCCCGCCGGCGCGTGCGCGACCAGGTCTGCAGCCAGCGCCTCCGCCGGCTCGCTCGTCATGAACGACGTGTGCGCGTATTCGAGCCTGGCGACCTGCTCGCGCACCGCCTCGACCACCGCCGGATGGCCGTGCCCGAGGCACGACACCGCAGCGCCGCCCGACGCGTCGAGGTAGCGGCGGCCGTCGCGGTCGATCAGGTAGGGCCCCTCGCCGGCGGCCGCGATCGGGTAGTCGCGCCGCAGGTCGCGATGGAAGACGGCGCTCATGGCTCGAGCGCAGTCTATGGCGCGATCGTTTCGCGCCCGATCCGGTGAAACGCTCGCTTCGAACGCGCTCCCACTCGGGGAGGCTCACGAGCCGTCGCGCGCTTCGCTGTAGTAGTAGACGCCGAAGCGCATGCGCGCATCGGCCGCGGCCGGCGCATCGGCCTGCACGCGCTCGCGCGCCTTCGCGAGCATCGTCTCGAACGCCTGCGCCCACAGCGACTGCGCGACAGCGTGCAGCTGTTCTGCCGACTGCGGCGACAGGCCATCGACGGTGACGCTCTTCACCAGGAACTGCGGGTTGGCCTCGGTCAGGTTGTGCACGGCAGCGGCGATGTGGTCGGCCGCGTCGGTCGAGAACAGGGCCGTGCTGCGCTCGCGATCGGGCGCCGGCAGCGGCGGACGCTCGCGCAAGCGCACCGTGTCGCCGTCGAGCACGACCAGGTCGAGCCGCAGCAGCTCGCCGAGCAAGGTGCGCGGGTGCACGTCGGTCGAGATCTCGCGCGCCAGGCTCTCGAAGCTGTCGCCGCGGCCGCTGCGCGGCAGCGTTTTCGGCGCGCCGTCGGGCGCGCAGAAGCGTGCATCGGTGAGCCACAGCTCGACCAGCTGCGACGCGAGCGGAACGCAGCGCGGCAGCGGCGCCGACGCGGGCTCGTCGCCGAGCGAGCGCACGTCCTTGCGGTGCACGCCGGAGATGACGCTGACGGCAGAGTCGGTGAGCTTGGCGCCGGCGCGCACCAGCTCCTCGCGCGCCATCGCGACGAAGCTCGCCTTCAGCATGTCGGCAAAGGCGCCGTAGTTGACGCCATGGCGCAGCAGCCAGCGCACCACGGGGGCCATCAGCACGCGCGCTTCGCGCAGCGCCATCTCGGCGTGCTGCGGGTCGGGCACGACGGTCAACGCGGGAGTTCGGGGCTGGACGGGCATGGATCGCACAACGATAGCCGGGCATCCCGCTTGCTCCGCGGCGTGCCGGACAGGCGGCGCGAACAAATGCCGCTTGCCGCGCCGACCATGCGCCGGGCGGTTACCTCCTGTCGCAGCGTGTCGTCGGGTCGCAACCTCACGCACGGGCTCAAAATCCGCGCTCCGCCGACCCTTGAATCGCTCCCGCGCGACCCCAGTTCGACCGATCGCACAGGAAACCCGGCATGACGAATCCGCAAGAAATCGAACCGACCCTGGAGCCCACCCAGCCGCAGCCCGAGACACCAGCCGAACCTGCCGCGCAGGCGGCGCCCGAAGCGGGCCCCGAGCAGAAGCTCGCCGAGCTCGAAGCCAAGCACGCCGAGATGGCCGACGCGTACCTGCGGGCCAAGGCCGAAGTCGAGAACACGCGCCGCCGCGCGGAGGAAGAAGGCGCCAAGGCGCGCAAGTACGCGATCGAAAGCTTCGCCGACAGCCTGCTGCCGGTGAAGGACAGCCTCGAAGCCGCGCTCACCCTGCCCGACGCGACCAGGGAGCAGATGCAGGAAGGCGTGCACGCGACCTTGCGCCTGCTCGCGACGGCGCTCGAGCGGCACCGCGTCCAGGAGATCAACCCGCCGGTCGCGACCAAGTTCGACCCGCACCAGCACCAGGCGATCAGCATGGTGCCCGCCGAGCAGGACTCGGGCACCGTCGTCGCGGTGCTGCAGAAGGGCTACCTGATCGCCGACCGCGTGCTGCGCCCCGCGCTCGTCACCGTCGCGGCGGCGAAGGAAGCGGCTTGAAAGAAGCCGCGGTTATCCACAAGTAGACGGCAACCAACGTTTCCCCACGGAGAGAGAACATGGCAAAGATCATCGGCATCGACCTCGGCACGACCAACTCGTGCGTGGCGATCATGGAAGGCAACGCGACGCGCGTGATCGAGAACAGCGAAGGCGCGCGCACCACGCCGTCGATCATCGCGTACCAGGAAGACGGCGAGATCCTCGTCGGCGCGTCGGCCAAGCGGCAGGCGGTGACGAACCCGAAGAACACGCTGTACGCGGTGAAGAGGCTGATCGGGCGCAAGTTCTCCGAGAAGGAAGTGCAGAAGGACATCGACCTGATGCCCTACAAGATCGTGCAGGCCGACAACGGCGACGCATGGGTCGAGGTGCGCGGCAAGAAGCTCGCGCCGCCGCAGGTGAGCGCCGAAGTGCTGCGCAAGATGAAGAAGACCGCCGAGGACTATCTCGGCGAGCCGGTCACCGACGCGGTGATCACGGTGCCCGCCTACTTCAACGACAGCCAGCGCCAGGCGACGAAGGACGCCGGCCGCATCGCCGGCCTCGAAGTCAAGCGCATCATCAACGAGCCGACCGCGGCCGCGCTCGCGTTCGGACTCGACAAGGCCGCCGAACATGGAAAGCGAGGCGACCGCAAGATCGCCGTGTATGACCTGGGCGGCGGCACGTTCGACATCTCGATCATCGAGATCGCCGACGTCGAAGGCGAGAAGCAGTTCGAAGTGCTGTCGACCAACGGCGACACGTTCCTCGGCGGCGAGGACTTCGACCAGCGCATCATCGACTACATCATCGCCGAGTTCAAGAAGGAGCAAGGCGTCGATCTGGGCAAGGACGTGCTCGCGCTGCAGCGCCTGAAGGAAGCCGCCGAGAAGGCGAAGATCGAGCTTTCGAACAGCGTGCAGACGGACATCAACCTGCCGTACGTGACGGCCGACGCATCGGGGCCGAAGCACCTGAACATCAAGCTGTCGCGCGCCAAGCTCGAAGCCTTGGTCGAGGACCTGATCGAGCGCACGATCCAGCCGTGCCGCACCGCGATCAAGGACGCGGGCGTGTCGACGAGCGACATCCACGACGTGATCCTCGTCGGCGGTATGACGCGCATGCCGAAGGTGCAGGACAAGGTGAAGGAGTTCTTCGGCAAGGAGCCGCGCAAGGACGTGAACCCGGACGAAGCGGTCGCCGTCGGCGCCGCGATCCAGGGCCAGGTGCTCGCGGGCGACCGCACCGACGTGCTGCTGCTCGACGTGACGCCGCTCTCGCTCGGCATCGAGACCTTGGGCGGTGTGATGACCAAGATGATCAAGAAGAA
>Ga0187893_10013636_pt1 | contig 11258 bp, 5 predicted proteins | sample MA1701074metaG_FD_139574 | JGI IMG/M metagenome (GOLD analysis project Ga0187893, IMG submission 139574) | White microbial mat communities from a basaltic lava cave in the Kipuka Kanohina Cave System on the Island of Hawaii, USA - MA170107-4 metaG ...
CCTCGACCCCGCCGCAACTGGTGCGATGAAAAGCCAGCCGCTCGTTCTTCCTCTTTTCCTCCCCACGCTGATCGTTGCTCTGTTGATGGAGGCGGTGGTCCTTCTCGGCGCGAATCCTCCGATCCGGGAGGGTAACGTCACTCTACGGATGCCAGTCGAACCGGCTGGTTCCGCACAAAACTCGTTCACAGTCATAGACGCTTTCCCGATGCTGAATTTCGATCATCCAGTGGCGCTGAGCGCGCCACCGGCGGGCCTTCGCTGGCTCTTCGTGATCGAACGGCCAGGCCGCGTGATTGCGATTACAAACGCCGCCAATCCGACGCGAACTGTGTTCCTCGACATCTCCGACCGCGTCGCTTACGAAACCAACTATGTTCGCAGCGGCGCCGAGGGTCTGGTCAGCCTCGCATTCCATCCAAACTTTTCCGAAAATGGCTTCTGTTACCTGCTTTATACCACGGTGTCGCAAACGACCGCTGGTAGCGGGATGCATCAACGCCTCTCCCGGTTTCAAATCGCTCCGAATGACGCGCAGGCCGCCCCCAATTCGGAGCTGCCCATCCTGACCCAACACGATGAAGGGATCGGACACAACTGGAACGATCTTGCATTTGGTCCCGACGGTTACCTTTACATCGCCGTTGGTGATGAGGGCGGCAGTAACGACGAATTTCACAATAGCCAGCGTATCGATAAGGATTTTTTCTCCGGCATTCTCCGGATTGATATCGACAAACGTCCAGGCAGCTTTGCCCCAAACCCTCATCCCGCCGTTACACCTCACTACACAGTTCCACCAGACAATCCTTTCATCGGAGCAACAGAGTTTGACGGTTCGGCTGTTGATCCCACCAAAGTTCGGACCGAGCTGTACGCAATTGGGCTGCGTAATCCCTGGCGCATGTCGTTTGATTCTGAAACAGGCGCGCTGTTCTGCGGCGACGTTGGCCAGCATGCGGCGGAGGAAATCAATCTCATTGTCAAAGGCGGAAACTACGGCTGGGCCTACAAAGAAGGAACTCTGCCGGGGTTCAAAGGTGATCCACCGCCAGGTTCGAATGTTTCCTTCATTCCACCGCTGATTGAGTATCGGCATGGGTTCGGGCCGGAGAGCGGCAACGCCGTGATTGGCGGCCTCGTGTACGGAGGAACGCGTCTGCCGGGTTTGAGCGGCGCGTATATCTTCGGAGATTATGTCACGGGAAACATCTGGTTCGCTCGATATGACGGCAAGAGTATCACCCCAAAAACTCGAATCACCGGGGACCAAGGCATGGTCGCGTTCGGGATCGATCCCGAGACGGGCGACCTCCTTCTGGTGGATCATGAAGAACAGAAACTCAAGCGTCTCGTTCCCAATTCCTCGGGTGCCGAGCTTCCTGCCACCTTGGCGGACACTGGAGCGTTCCAAAATCTTAGCACGCTCGCGCCGCACCCAGGCATCCTGCCGTATGACGTGAACGTCCCGTTTTGGTCGGACGGAGCGCGCAAACGGCGCTGGTTCTGTGTCCCGGACACGAACGCGAAGATTGGCTTCGGCCCGGAAAGCAACTGGGCCTTTCCGAACGGAACGGTGTGGATCAAACATTTTGATTTGAATCTCGTGGAAGATGACCCGAACTCAAGCCGGAGACTGGAAACCCGCTTTCTCATTAAGAACGCCAGGGGAGTCTATGGCGTGACCTACCGATGGAATGAAGCTCAGAATGATGCGACCCTCGTCCCAGAGCAGGGGATGGATGAAGCCTTTGAAGTCCGAGACGCCAAAGGCAATCGGCGGCAGCAAATCTGGCGATATCCAGCACGAACCGAGTGTCTGGCCTGTCATACGCCAGTGGCTGGACACGTTCTCGGATTCAATACGGCGCAGTTGAATCGCGATCAGGACTATGGCGGAGGCGTCCTGGAGAACCAGCTTGTGACGCTCAATCGCTTAGGGTATCTGACGGCAAACGCCGGGGATATAACGACGTTGCGGGCGCTGGCGCCAGCGGACGATGAACGCGTGAGTCGGGAGTATCGGGTGCGTTCGTATCTGCAAGCGAACTGTGCCCAATGCCATCAGCCGGGGGGACCAGCCCCCGGGGCCTGGGACGCTCGAAGTACAGTGCCACTTTCGCTTGCGGGAATTATCGATGGTGTGGGCAGAAGCGATACTCTCGATTCCCAGAAGAAGATCGTGACTCCCGGCTCGCCAGAGCAATCCTTGTTGCTGACGAGAATTGCGCACTTCGGTCCGCTGCGCATGCCACCGCTGGCGACGATGGTTCTCGACGCAAGCGCGATCCAGTTGCTCACCGCCTGGATCACCGAGGACCTCAAGGGTTATCAGACGTTTGCGGATTGGCAGCGACAGCACTTCAGTTCCGTGGATTCCCTTGAGGCCGGTCCCAATGCCGACCCCGACGGCGATGGCATCGCCAACCAAACTGAATTCCTTCTCGGAACAAATCCTCGCGAGGCCTCGAGCACCTGGAAGGTTTCGGCAGAACGTTCGGGCGATTTGGTGCGTTTGACATTTCCGCAGATCGCGAATCGCCACTTTGAAGTGCAGGTCGCCCCGGTGCTCGGCAATCCGCGTGCATGGGCCCCGTTGAGAGTGCCGGCCAACCGTCCGTTCTTTTCCGCCCAGGATCGCTTAGCGGTGATCGAAGATATGCTCGATCCGAAGCAAGCGCGCTTCTACCGAGTGCGTGTGTCTGAGCCATGAAAGAGCAGATCAAAGCACAGCCGTTGGGCAAATCACGACGGACCGCGGTTTGTCCCCAAACCGCAGAGTCAGGTGGGACGCAGATCGATGACTTGTTTTTGATCAACGGTTGATTTGATGCCAGCCAACATTTTCATCACTGGCGTAAGTTCCGGTATTGGGCTGGCCCTGGCCGAAGCCTGGTTAAACAAAGGTGCGCACGTCTTTGGGATCAGCCGCCGCGAGCCCGCCCAGTTGCTGCGCCAACAGGCCTTTCGCCATGCCAAGGTTGACTTGAGCGACCTTGGTCAAATCGAGGCCGCTCTCCACACACTGCTCGCAGGCGTGCGCACGCTGGACGTCGCCGTCCTGAACGCTGGCGTCCTGGGCAAACTGGGCGACCTTGCAGACACGAGCATCCAGGAGTTGAAGCGCGTTATGGATGTGAATGTTTGGGCGAACAAAGTGGCTATGGACGCGCTCCTCAGGACCGGGACGCGCGTTCGCCAAATCGTCACGATGTCATCTGGTGCCGCGGTGCATGCGGAGCGAGGATGGAACGGTTACGCGCTCTCCAAGGCTGCGCTGAATATGCTGACCGCTCTTTACGCTGCCGAACAAACAGACACTCATTTCTGCGCACTGGCGCCCGGTATCGTTGACACGGCGATGCAGGACGAGTTGGCGAGCCTGCCACCCGATCCCCGGTTTCCCTCGTTTCAACGTTTGAAGGAAGTCAAGGGCACGCCCTTCATGCCAAAGCCTGGGGAGGCCGCCGAACGGCTGATAAATGCGATAGAATCGGCCATGTCACATTCGAGCGGATCATTTCTGGATATGCGCGAGCTTACGAAGGCGAAGGGAGGCGGTCGTTCATGAAACAACTTTTGGCATGTCACAGCAGCGCCTTTCACGGAGGAATCTTCGGCGTCGTTGCCCTTAGAACCCGCCTGAAAGTGTGGCGGCAGCCATCTTGGCTGCCAGTGAGGCGGCTTCCAGCCGCCGACTTTGCTAATAGTCCTGACAGCTCGCGCGGCTGGAAGCTGCTTTACTGGCAGGCTAGGAAGCCTGCCGCCACAAGGATCGCAGGCATGCTGCGATTTTTCAGGGGGGCTCTCAGCGTTTTTGCTATTAGTTCCGGTCTTGCTCAGGAGGAGTTCAATCCACGCGCGCTTTCGGTTGAGGTCAGCGCGTCGGTCCAAGAGACACCCCCGACAATCACCCTCCGTTGGCCGGGCGATTCGTTTGCGACTTCCTACGAACTTTCGCGCAAATCACGGGCAGATCAGAGTTGGACAGCTCTGGCGACGCTCCCCGGTGACGTGAACACCTATGCTGATTCGAATGTCGCGGTCGGCGCGGCTTACGAATACCAGATTATCAAACGTACAAACTCCAAGGCGCCGCCCTACGCGGGCTACGGCCACATCTATGCGGGGATGAACGTGCCGATCATCGAAAGCCGCGGCACAGTCATTCTGATCGTAGATAACAGGTGGTCCGGCGAACTCGGCGCCGAGCTGGATCGTTTGCGCCAGGACCTGATTGGTGACGGCTGGAATGTCATTCGGCATGATGTTTCGCCAAATGATTCTCCGGAAGCCGTGAAAGCACTGATTAAGACGGACTACACGGCGGATCCGCAGAATGTGAAGGCGGTCTTTCTCTTCGGCCACGTGGCCGTTCCGTATTCCGGAGACATTCAACCCGACGGCCATGACAATCACCAGGGCGCGTGGCCGGCCGACGGTTATTACGGCGAAATGCACGGCGAGTGGACGGATTCCTCGGTGAACCGCCAGACGGCCGAGCGCAAAATCAATTGGAATGTCCCGGGCGATGGCAAGTTTGACCAAAGCACATTTCCGAGTGACGTGGACTTGCAAGTCGGGCGGGTCGATTTCTGGAACATGACTTCTTTCATGATAATTCAACCTTCGCGTTCCGAGAAGAATTTGCTGCGCCAGTACTTGAACAAAGACCACAACTTCCGGCACGGCCTGCTCAAAGTAGATCGCCGTGGGATTGTCTGTGACAACTTCGGCATGCGCGGCGACGATTCGGTTGCGGGCAGTGGATGGCGCAATCTCGCGGCCTTTTTCGGAGCCGAGAATGTGATCGAGGTTGGCTTCGGCCAGTACCTGCCGACGGTCACGTCGCAGAGTTTTCTCTGGGCGTACGGCGCCGGTGGGGGAAGCTATTATTACTCCTCCGGCGTCGCCAACGCGGAGGATTTCGCCATCCACGATCCGAAGGTTGTATTCACGATGTTTCTCGGAAGTTATTACGGGGATTGGAACAACGAGAGCGCCTTCCTGCGCTCGCCACTTGGGTCAACGACCTACACACTCACGTGTTCCTACTCCGGCTTTCCGCATTGGTACTATCAGCACATGGCCCTGGGCGAAACCATCGGCGACGGGGTCCTCTTGAGCCAAAACAACAAGCCTAACGGCGTGTACTTACCGCAGGCGCAGCAAGGAGCGCACGAAGTGCATATCGCGCTCATGGGTGATCCAACGCTGCGTTTGCATCCGGTCATCCCGCCCGCGGACCTGGTTGCCAGTGCGGGTGCTGACGCCGTGCAGTTGAATTGGAGCGCTTCCGGTGACAGCGAGATTCTCGGCTATCATGTTTATCGCGCTGCTTCAGAGGGACCTTTTGCTCGAATCACAGGCGATTCGCCTGTCGCCGGGACCAACTTCACCGATCATCCCCCGGGCGGAACGTTCACTTACATGGTCCGTGCGGTGAAAGTGGAGCGCTCGGCCAGCGGGACTTACTTCAATCCAAGCCAAGGCATTGTCACGACTGTTGAAACGATCGGAGGCAATCAGCAGAAACCGCCCGCAGCGCCTACCGGTCTGGCAGCGACAGCAACCTCGCCTACGCAAGTGCGTTTGACCTGGAGCAACGCAACTGCGGATCAAACCGGTGTCAAAGTCGAGCGCAGATTAGCCGCGCGCGGGGAGTTTGCCGAGTTAGCGATTCTGGCTGGCAGTGTCACAACGTACGAAGACAACAGTTGTGTGCCCGGTGCGCGCTACTTATATCGCGTTCGTGCCTTCAATGATGTGGGGGAATCGCCTTATTCGAGCGCAGCGGATGTCACAACCTTTAGTCAATTGCCGGAGCTGTTGCGGATTTCTCGGGGGGAATTTGCCGGAAACACTTTCAAGCTTTGGATTGAGGGGAAGCCAGGTCAAGAGGTTGGTCTGCAGGCGACGGACGACTTCAGTCAATGGCAGACGCTTTTCACGCGAACTTTGGACTCCTCCACAATCCAACTTGTGGACGACTCAATTCGAGGAGTAAACCAGCGAGTGTACCGCCTGCAATTGTTGCAATAAACCGTCGGGCCACGGAATGCAAAGGGACCTTCTACCATGAAGCTTGACTACGGCGACGAATCTTTGTCGCGTACGAGACAAAGATTCGTCAAGTTCAAGGGCCCAATGCGCGTTCGTAGGAGTTGAGGCGATCTCTTGGTGCAGAACAAAAGATTGTCCGATCGGTTGTTTGTCGCATTGCCGTCAAGAATCGGAAGTCGTGCTAATTGTGAACGCAAATTGCCGAACCCGTTCTTCCGGAGGTTCTGAAGGATCAGCAATCGGCAAATCAGCTTGCTGCGCTTGGATCGGCAAATATATTCCGGGCGTGATTGGCAAGGCAAACTGGTCCAGTTTTCTGGTTCTGCTCGTACTTTCCTTTCCTCTCTCCACGCGGTCCCAAATAGACCCGGAAAAGCGGCATCTCATCCAACTCGGTTACAATCAGCCGCTCGAAGGCCACGGCCCCATTGCCGGGTACGGTTTCTACTACCATAACCAGCCGAATTTCGTGGCCACAAACCTGACGCTTCGTCTGTCCATCGCACCCATCTATCTCGATTCGGAGCTTGGGTTCACTGGTCTGCTCGGTCCCAACACAGATGTCGCTGTTGGCCTGGCAGGCGGCGGCTTCGCCCATACTTATTCGGAGGTGCGGGGAGGACATTATCGCCGGGAAGAATCGTTTACGGGTCATGGTGGCGAGGTTTCAGTGAGCCTTTATCATCGGTTCAATCCGGAACAGGAAATTCCGCTCTGGTTGATTTTGCGAGGCAGTGCCCATCGTTTTTTTTACGAGCGCGACAGCCGGACAGCACCGAATTTTGAACTCCCCGACGCTCGCACTTCCATGCACGTGCGCACCGGCCTGCGCTTTGGCGGCCAGGAGCCCAGTCTGACAGAACCGCTGGCGCTGGAACTTTCCGTTTGGCATGAAACGCAAATCCGGACGGACTCAGAGGGCTACGGCTTTGCGCATGATCGGCGGCTCGAACCGAACTCACATTTGTTTTGGGCGCGTGGTTTGTTGAAATTCATGTTCGAAAACGAGCAATTCATTGAAGGCAGTGTCACGGCCGGCACGAGCGCAGACGCGGACCGGTTCAACGCCTATCGCCTCGGCGGTGTGTTGCCATTTGCGTCTGAATTTCCGCTGAGCATTCCCGGCTATTACTATCAGGAGTTGTCCGCCCGGCGCTTCGTGCTGATCAATGGCCAATACTCCTTTCCCATTACACCCGAACGGAACTGGCGCATCACCACCTTTGGCGGAATCGGCGCCGTCGATTATCTCGAGGGCCTGGAGCAACCGGGCGATTGGCACTCCGGCCTGGGCGCTGGCGTGAGCTACATTTCGCCGAGCGGTGCCTGGATGGCCTCGCTCATCTACGGTCATGCTTTTGATGCCATTCGCAGTGACGGCCGCGGCGCGAACCAGGTTGGTCTTCTCTTTCAATACGATTTCGACGCCAAGGCACGGGGCAAATCCCGTTTCTTCATGCCGGGCGTGAGTCCATATCGGTCGCGTGGAGGGGAAGAGTTGTTCCGGTGAGGCGGAGTCGGTTTGAAGCAGAACGGAAATTTTCCGCGCGCACAGGTTGTATATCTGCAAAGCTGTGGCACAAGTTCAAGCCTAACCAATGAAGAGCGCTTTAGAGGTTCGAAAGCTTTTATATGGCCCGTATCACCCCCCGAGAGTCCGGCGGGGTGATGTTACGTTCTGCGAACTGCGCGGCACCGTGAAGGTCGGTGGTTACAGTGATGGTCCGATTCCGTGGCCCGTGAAATGGCAAAGCAAATCTATCATTCTTTGCGGAGATTTGATCCGGGCCGTCAATATGGAATCCGAGAAGGCCGTGGCCTTCCATTGGGGCGTCTGCTATCAAACCGTCTGGAAATGGCGCAAGGCTCTTGGAACGCAGAAGATGAATCCCGGAACAGTGAACGTGTTCCGCACATTGTTTCATCAGAAGATGGAACCGGCGACAGGACGATTGATCGCTTACTTAGGTCGCAGTCCCGAGGTAGCGAAAAGGGTGGTTCGCAATCTTCTGGCCTGCGCATTACCAGGCGGCTTCCATCGGCCTCTGACTGGATTGTTGCGACGGCCCACGTCAAGGCGGTGCAAGCGGCAGCTTCTGGCCGCAATTCGAAAACATGGCTGGCCAGACAATGCGAGACTTATGGTTCTGAACGACACTGAAATCGGCCTGCTCGGAACTGAATCCGACGGCAGACTTTCCAAAAAGCTCGGGGTTCGGACAGGTGTGGTCCAAGCGGCTCGGCAAAAGCACAAACCTGACCTCGAAGCAGGACACCGGCCCTGGACAATTGAACAAGATGGACTGGTGGGAACTGCTCCGGACGCAGAAATCGCAAAGCAACTTGGTCGCACGGAAGCATCAGTGAAGAGGCGGCGGGGCCAATTACGCCGCCTCAAACGCGAGATCGCTCGCTGGAACAAACGAGAACTTGAGTTGTTGGGCAATAAGTCTAACGCCGAAATGGTCGCGCTCACCGGACGAACTGTCGAATCGATTAAGAAAAAGCGCTGGCGTATTTTTGGCGTGGTTGATCGCAGCTCCGGGGCAACTCCGTCGTAGCAGTGATAACGTCAGACCGGGTGATGCTTGCGCGCGAATGTGCCGAGTCTGGGGCAACCCCGAGAAGGCCTGCGCAAGCTCGGTAATGCTTTCCGATTGAACAATTGTCTGCGAGTCATTCAAGCAAGAGATATCTGCGCCGGGGCGCACCCTGGACGGTCGCGGAACTAGACCAGCTCGGAAAGGTGTCCGATACCAGCTTCGCTCGGCGGAACGGGCGGACCATCCGGGAGGTCGTGGCGATGCGCCAGTCGCGCCGCCTCGCCATGCCAACGGGACCCCGGCGATGGACGGCGCGCGAAATCCGATTGTTGGGCACAATGACCGATCGTGATGTGGCTATGCGCCTGCGCCGAAGGCGGGACGCGGTCCGAACCCAACGGATCGCCTTGGGAATTCCCGCCTTCAAACCGCGCCCGAAATTCAAGTTCTGGTCGCTCAAAGAAATTCGACTGCTCGGCACGATGCCCGACGAAGAGCTTGCGGCTCGGTTGAAACGCCCGGTTAATGCGGTCAAAGGCGCGCGGTTCTTCCACAAAATACCCGCCTTCAATCCAAAGACCAGAAGGTGGACGCCCGAGGAGGAAAAAATCCTGGGCACTTTGCCCGATGAAGAAGTTGCACGAAAACTCGCGCGTGGTGTGTCCGGGGTGAAAGCGCGGCGCATGCAACTCGGAATTGCCAACCCGGTTTTGCCAGCTCATTACTGGCAGCCCGAGGAGGAGAAACTCCTGGGCACAGCGCCGGATGCTGAAATTGCGCAGCAACTCAATCGCACGGTTCTCGGCGTTGCCACCCGGCGGCGCGAATTGGGCCGTCTCGCCTTCAAGGCAGGCGCCAAACCCTGGTCCCAAGGCGAATTACGATTGCTGGGGACCGAGTCGGATCGGGTGCTCGCACGCCGTTTTGGCCGCTCGATTTCCAGCGTCGCCGCTGAACGGCGCAAACGCGGCATACCGCGCCCTAATCCCAAGGTCCGTCCCTACACGGCGGAAGAGGACAGGCTTATGGGCACGATGCCCGACGCCGAACTCGCCCAGAAGCTCGGCCGCACTTTCATCGCTGTGCAGGCCCGGCGCGCCAAACTCGGCCGCCCCCCTGTGAACCCAGAGCGCCGCGTCTGGACGGTCCAAGAAGACGCCTTGTTGGGCAAGTTTGCGGACCGTGAAGTCGCCGCACGTCTCAAGATTGATCCCAGGGCAGTGGCTGCCCATCGTCGCAAACTGGGAATTGCCCCGCTGAAGCCGCATGCGCCAACCCGGCGATGGACCCCGGAAGAAGAAAAGCTTCTCGGCACCATGACCGATGAACAACTTGCGCCCCGGATCAAACGCACCGTCAACGCCGTTCGCAACTACCGCTGCGAGTTGGGAATCGCAGCCGCTCCCCGCCCACACCACAACGCCTGGAAGCCCGAACAACTAAAATTGCTGGGCACCGCGCCGGATGAACAAATTGCCCGCAAAATGGGTCTGAGCGCTGGCACAGTCAGCAAACATCGCGCGGCTCTCGGCATCCCCAAGCCAGGCCAAAAAGCGCTGCCCTGGAAACGCGAAGAAGACGCGCTGCTCGGAACGATGCCCGACGCCGAGGTGGCTAAGCGCATCGGACGCTCATTGGGAGCGGTCATGGCGCGACGGCGTCAGATCGGCATCGCGAGGTTTGGTCCCCCGTTCCGCCCCTGGACACGCGAAGAAGACGAGTTGCTGGGCACAGTGCCGGATAAGAAACTGGTTCGCCGCCTTAAGCGCAGTTACGAAGCGATTGCGGCTCGGCGGCAAAAGCTGGGGATTCCACCGTGCCGTCCGAAGCTCTGGCGCCCGGAAGATGACAAAATTCTCGGCAGCCGTCCTGACGCGCAGGTCGCCCTGCTGCTCGGCCGGACCAAGGTGGCGGTCCGACAGCGTCGTTGGGACCTTGGCATCCCGGCCTGGGCTGGGGAAAGGCGCGCGCGACTATGGAACCAAACAGAAATTGAAATGCTCGGAACACGGCCCGACGATCAAATCGCCAGGATGCTGGGCCGGTCGGTAAATTCCGTGAAACTCAAACGCCAAAAGCTTGGCGTTGCCCAGCGTTTCGTCGATCCCGACGCATTGACACCGCAGGAAATCGAACTCCTGGGCACCATTCCCGACGACGAACTGGCCGTTAAACTCGGTCGCACCAGGAAGGCCATCGCATATTGGCGCACCAAGTTAAACAAGCCTTACCTGGCTTCCAAGTCCCGTCCCTGGACCGATGCCGAAATCCAGCTCCTGGGCAAGCATCCGGACGCCGAACTGGCCAAAAGATTCGGCCGCACCGAGCGGGCTGTCTGGTCTAAACGCGTCAAACTCGGCTTGCGCCAGCGCGTTGTCCGGAAGTGGGCACCTCACGAAGTTGAAATGCTTGGGCGTGTCCCCGACGCCGAAATCGCCCGGCTCACCGGACGGACGCTCATCTCAGTCGAAGGCAAGCGTCGATTGCTCAAGCTGCCGCCGGCGGGAACTTAATTGAGGCACGCGGCAGCATGAGCACAGTCGCAGAAGCCGTCGAGGCCATGAAAAAGCTCTCGTCCGCCGAACAACGTGCGATGAGTAAGGAAGTCAAGCCAGGCTTATCTGCCGGCATCCTGGAATTAGGGCGCGAGTC
>Ga0187893_10013637_pt1 | contig 11257 bp, 7 predicted proteins | sample MA1701074metaG_FD_139574 | JGI IMG/M metagenome (GOLD analysis project Ga0187893, IMG submission 139574) | White microbial mat communities from a basaltic lava cave in the Kipuka Kanohina Cave System on the Island of Hawaii, USA - MA170107-4 metaG ...
ATGGGCACGGCGATGAATTTATCGGGGTGACCGTACCAAACTGCCGGGTCATTGCCAAAAAGTATGCATGTCTTGGAATTGGCGAAGTACAAAAACTACTAAGATCCAAAGTGCACGAAGAACGACTCATCGCCCTACTCATTCTTGTGATCCAGCTTAAAAGGACCGATCTTATGGGCAAAACAAAAGTCTACAATTTCTATTTGAAAAATACTCGCCACATAAATAATTGGGATCTTGTTGACCTTTCTGCCGACAAGATAGTGGGGGAGTATCTATATCAAAATCCAAATTGTACGACAACCTTTCAAGGCCAGGCCTTTAAAGGTACTAAAATCCTGATTCAGCTTGCAAAAAGCAAAAACTTGTGGGAAAGAAGAGTTTCAATAATTGCAACATACTATTTCATAAAAGAAGGAGAGTTTGATGAAACTCTGAAGATTAGTGGGATCCTTTTGGGGGACAAAGAAGACCTTATCCATAAAGCTGTTGGTTGGATGCTGCGGGAAGCAGGAAAAAGAAATGTCCAAATTCTCAAGAAGTTTCTAAAAACAAACTACCAAAAACTCCCCAGAACAGCACTCCGCTACGCAATTGAACGCTTTCCCCAAGCACTTCGGAAAAAGTACTTGCGAGGAGATTTTTAAAACCATTCTCTACTTGCCAGGCACCCTCAAAAAGTCTACAATGATTTGAGGCTGCATTAGCCTCAATTTTATGTTTAAAGATACTAGTATTTATTCATAGATTGGTATTGTTAGTATCTATTCGAATCATTTATGGAAATTGGTAAAGTCCAACCAGCCTCAATAATCGAGGAGATGCAAAAGTCATACCTTGATTATGCAATGAGCGTAATTGTTGCTCGGGCACTCCCGGATGTTCGTGACGGGCTAAAACCAGTGCATAGACGTATTTTGTATGCAATGCACCAAATGGGTCTTTTAAACTCTACCGGTTTTACCAAATCTGCTAAGGTTGTTGGTGAGGTTCTTGGAAAATTCCATCCCCACGGAGATATGGCTGTGTATGATGCCTTAGTGCGAATGGCACAGGACTTTTCTCTTCGCTATCCGCTAGTTAAAGGCCAGGGAAATTTTGGTTCTGTTGATGGAGACAGCGCAGCTGCCATGCGATACACAGAGGTTCGCCTATCAAGCATGTCAACACCAATGTTGACTGACATTGAAAAAGAAACTGTTGATTTCACTGAAAACTTTGATGCCACACTAAAGGAGCCCAGGTTTCTTCCCGCTCTTCTTCCGAACCTTCTTTTAATGGGCTCTGAGGGGATCGCTGTAGGAATGGCAACCAAAATTCCGCCTCATAACTTAAGCGAAGTAGTTGACGCGGCTATTGCCACAATTAAAAAAGGATCTGTTACTTTCGAAAAAAAGGCACAAGAAGAGGCAACTGAATTTGTTATTAAAAGAATTAATTTGGTGGCCTCCGGAGAAAACAAGGAAAACGAACTAGAATACTCGCCCAAAAATTCAACTGTAAGTTTTGAGTCGGACATAACAATTGAGGAACTAACCGATATTATTCCTGGTCCAGATTTTCCAACAGGAGGAGCAATTTATGATGCAACATCCCTAAGAGAAGTTTACGCAACAGGTCGAGGAAGAATAGTCGTTCGGGGAATTGCCGAAATCCAAGAAGGTCAAAAAGGTAAAACTCAAATCATTATTTCTGAAATTCCCTACCAGGTTAACAAAGCCCTGCTAGTAAAAAAGATCGCCGACTTGGTAAGAGAAAAGCGACTGGTTGGAATTTCTGACCTTCGCGATGAAAGCGACAAGGATGGAATGCGGGTTGTTGTTGACCTAAAACGTGATGGAAAACCAAAGTCAATTCTTAACAATCTTTATAAACACACCCCGCTTCAGACATCTTTTCCAGCAAACTTCGTTGCTCTTGTTGACGGCACTCCACACACACTGGGACTAAAACAGATTATTGTCGAGTATGTCAAACATAGGCAAGCAGTCATCACCAAAAGGACAATTTTTGATCTCACGGCCGCAAAAAGACGCGCGCACATACTAGAAGGACTTATTATTGCACTCGACAATCTTGATGAGGTTATAGCAACAATCAGAAAATCAAAAACACAGGAAGACGCAAAGGAAAATCTTATTAAAAAGTTCTCGCTTTCCCAGATACAGGCAACGGCGATACTTGATATGCAGCTTCGCCGACTGGCTGCTCTGGAGAGGGAAAAAATAGAAAATGAGTACAAAGAAATCAAAAAGCTTATTGACCAACTTACCTCAATTCTAAAAGACCCAAAAAAGATTCTAGATATCATTGTTTCGGAACTCTCTGAAATCAAGAAAAAGTTTGGAGACCAAAGAAAAACAAAAATTTACAAAGCAAAACTTGGCGAATTTTCTGAAGCCGACCTCATTGCAAAAGAAGAAATTCTTATCACAATAACCAAAACCGGATACGTCAAAAGAGTTCCAAGAGGAACATATAGAAGTCAAAGGCGTGGAGGCAAGGGTGTTACCGGCATGGCAACAAAAGAAGAAGACGAAATCGAACACATCATCTCGGCAACCACTCACGATACGATTTTATTCTTTACAAACTCGGGTAAAGTCTTTGGCACAAAAGCTTGGGAACTCCCCGAAACTTCCCGGCAGGCAAAGGGCCAGGCTGTCGTCAACATCATTGATCTCTCCCAAGGAGAAAGCGTTATGTCCATACTCCCCCTAAAAGAAAAAGGAGCCCACTTAATAATGGCAACCTCAAAAGGTCAGGTGAAAAAAACCAGTGTTTCCGAGTTCCAGAACCTAAGGTCCTCCGGATTAATTGCAATTCGACTTGCACAGAGCGACTCTTTGGTTTCTGTCTCAGAAACATCGGGAAATGACCACATAATACTTGTGACAAAAAAGGGCAAGGGTATTCGTTTCCCTGAAGCTAATGTTCGGCCAATGGGCAGGGCAACAAGCGGTATGCGTGGAATTAAACTTGATTCTCACGATGAACTTATTGGAATGGACGTTTTCCCCTCAAAAGAAGACAAACCAAATGACAAACGAAAAAAGTATTTTAGGGACATACTTACAATTTCCGAGCACGGGCTTGGGAAGCGAACTCCTGTTCACCTTTTTCCCATTCAAAGACGTGCCGGAAAAGGTGTTAAGGCGGCAATCGTCAATAATAAAACAGGCTCACTGGCAACAGGAACAATGGTTACCCAAGAAGTTGATCAGCTTGTGATCACAAGCAAAACCGGCCTTGTGATAAAACTTCCGCTCAAAAATATTCCTCAAATGGGCAGGGCAACCCAGGGCGTTATCATGATGCGCTTTGCGAAAAAAGCGGATGGTGTTGCCGCAGTGACCACATTAAATAAAGACAGTGATGATGACGAAGAAGAAAAAGGCCAAGACGAAACACAGGCTGAGGTGAAACCGACCGGAAAAGCATCAAAGGAGAAAACTACTAAAACAGCTAAAACAAAGAAAGTGGTTACTACTAGTAAACCCAAGAAGAAAACTAAAAAGTAGTTTCTCCTACTACTTAATTACCCTTACCATGGAACGCCTCATAAACATCTCTGAGCTGCTTGTTTGTTACGTGGGTATATATCTGGGTTGTTGAGACGTTTTTGTGACCAAGCATTTCCTGGACACTTCGCAGGTCAGCCCCTGCAATGAGCAAGTCTGTTGCAAAACTATGCCTTAAAACGTGAGGTGTTACTTCGAGCGGTAACTTAATTTTCCTTCCATACTTTTTAATCGAGCGCTGAATAGACCTGACGGTCAACCTCATTTTTTCATCTGGCGTTGTGGGATCAGTAGCCCCTTTGTGGTGAATAAAAAGAGGGTTGAAATGATCTACTCTTTCTTTTAAATAATTCTCCAGCCAATGGACCGCACGAGTTGATAAGAAAACTACCCGTGCCTTCCCTCCTTTGCCAACTACCCCGAATTCCCTCCTTTCAAGATTCAATTTATCCCGATTTAACTTCACGAGTTCAGAAACTCGAAGTCCGGTTGAAAATAAAAGTTCCAATATCGCCTTATCACGCTTTCCTTGAATCGTTGAAAGGGTGGGGGAGTTCAAAAGACGATCAACCTCGCCTCCTGATAAAAATTTAACCTGCCTCTCTTCGATTTTGGGTAAGTCAATTTTGTCAGCCGACATAACTTTCAAGTCTTTTTTGGTTAGATAACGAATAAGGGAGCGAATGGCAATAACATGATATCCCTGGGTCTTTCTTGTCAAGGTTCTGGAGGCCTCCTTAAGGCTTCCCGGGTGCGCAGGAAGGCGTGATAAATAAATGCGATACTGGCGTATTAGCTCAGGATTAATGTCAGAAAGCCACATTTGAACTCCCTGGCTGTTTAACCAAAGCAGAAAACGCTCAAGGTAATGCTTGTAATTTCTTATAGTCAAAGGAGAGGATCCTTTTTCAATTTCGAGGTACTCAAGAAATTCCCGAATTTTTTCGGAAATTTCACTATTGTGAACTTGGGCAGAGTTCATCCTAAGCTCAGTTTAGCCTCGTTTAACTATTATGTCAAGGCCATATTGTGCGACACAAACAAAAAATATCCTGCGCAATTGCGCCTGCGTACTTATTTACAAATAAAGCCCAATCGCTTTTAACATTGAAACAAGCGTTACCTTACGAAATCGATTCTAAAGGCCTCAAAGCAACAAAGCCGTATGTATAATCGACAATTCTAGCTCTCTTTTATCCCGTATTTTCGGCATTATCTCATATTTTCCGCACATTTGAATATTAATTATCACAAATGCGTCTTCGGGTAATATATGGGGATTTTAATTTTTAGACTGCCAAATCTTTTGAGGGGGAAAGTTATCTTTAACTTTAAAAAAAGTTTTTTAAAAAAAAATTGATAAGCAAAAATCAGTCTAATTAAACCACTTCCCCATGCTTTCAAAGCTAGAGTTAGTCGCAAAAGTTATATTGTGCGAATAACTGTAGTTAGCTTCCCTAGGATTTGGATCCATCTTTTTTGGCTTAAGGTCTTTGGTGGAGTATAACTCTTTTTTTTTAAAAGACTTTTGTTTCTGAGAAAGTTTATACTTGCCTTTTTTATGAAGTTTTGTCTAGTTCCGCTACCCCCCAAAAACGAAAGTGAAATTGGTTCTCTGCCAAACTTATCCACAAACTTATATCTATGCACTTAGTTTTTTATGTGGAAGTTAATCAGGGCGTAGTATTATCTGAACCTGGCAACTATATCACACCCCATCATTTCTTCCCAAGTGTAAAATAAATTGCTTTTTTTAGCCTTAAGTGTACCGCTGTCGTGAAAAATTGCCTATAATATTCGTGAAAACTCTTATTTTACGACAAATTTTTTATTATGGGGTATTACCCCGCTTCCCCTCCCCTTTTCGGGGTAGGCAGCCTTTTATTTAAAACAAGTATACTAAAAAAATTAGCTAATCTAATTTCCTCCCCAGCGAGTAGCAATAAACATACCAAAAAAAACTGCTATACCAATTAGTAGGTATTCCCTAACAGTTTGCGCAAAAAACCTCTCTTCCAAATGAGCCTGGCCCAAACCCAAAAGAAGGTAGCTTGCAGAAGTTAAAAAGAGGGAGCCCACAACGACTGAAACTGGCCAGAAAAAGAGCATTGCTGCTATTTCCCCAACTATTAATGACGAAATCAAAGCAAGGTTTAAGTTTTCCCTTGACAAATCTTTCTCGAGAGTCACAGACCAAAAGCCCTGCAAGAAAAGTAAAAAGGAAAAAGAAAATATTGTTATAAAGTTAAAAATAATAGGCCATTTGAAAGAAAAGATTGTGTCGAAAGTGAGGAAAAATGTGAAGAGAGTGATAACAAATCCTACTCCCCTAGCCGTTCTTAAGAGTGCAATTGTACGAATAGCAGAAACAGTATATATATTTGCCGTCAATGAAAGCGCATATATTCCCAATGCAAAAAGTATAATAACTGGAATACGGGTTAAAAGACTAACCGGAAGTAGAAACCAAAAAAGACCGACCCCGATCGTAAAGAGAAAAGGAAGAACCAAAGTCAAAAGGGTAGCATTCTTGCCTATCCCACCCGAAAGCGACCACCAAAAAAACAAAATAGAGGTTAGGCCAAGAGACCCAATAGACAAGAAACGAAGCGAGTCTGGTAAATATTGAATTGCGACAAAACCAAAAGAAAGGGCGATTGAGGTTAAAATAAACCTTCTTCTTTTTGTCATTTTGATGCTAAAGTTTTTACAACTTGATCGGGAATATCAATGTTTGCAAAAACTCTCTGAACACCATCATGATTTTCAATTTCATCCAAAAAGTTGAGAACTTTTTGAGCAATAATTGGGTCAGAAACGACCTGAAAGTTTAGAGGTTTTTTAATAAGTTCAAATGACGAAATCTTAAACCCCGACGAATCAAGAAGTGTCTTTGTTTCAAAAAGTTTTTCCGGATTTGTATAAACTTCAATATTATTGCCAACATCCTCCATATCCTCAATTCCCAAATCAATTAACTTGAGCATCGCATCCTCAAGTTTTTGTGTTAAATCAACAACGATCAATCCCCTGCTTTGAAAGTTGAACATTACACTGCCCGGACCCCCAAGGGAGCCTCCCACCTTTTCAAATAAATTTTTTATTTCCTGCCCTGTCCTGTTTCTGTTGTCTGTAGCAACCTCAACAACAACCGAAACCCCACCAGGACCAAAACCTTCATAAGTTATCTCCTCAAGCTTCTGACTCCTCTCGCGAGCTGCGGTTATTGCTCGCTCTATATTGCTTTTTGGCATATTGACTGCTCTTGCTTGTTCAACAGCCACCCGAAGTTTAGCGTTGCCGTCTGGATCCTCTCCGCCTCCTGTTTTGACGGCTATTTGAATCGCCATTGCCATTTTTGAGAAAACCTTCCCCTTGGCAGCGTCTTTGGACTCCTTTTGGCGCTTTATGGTTGAGTAATGTGAATGACCGGACATAAAAAAATAACTACCAATTTTCAATATATTTTTTAATATTTAGAATAGGGTTATTGGTACTTATTGGTTAATTATACTTAAATATATCTTGACAAACAAAGCGCAGTAACTATACTCAATCAAGAAAATAGTAAGATGTCAGAAGAACTTGCCCAAGAAGCCATAGAGCTTGCGCTTGCCGGAAACTTTTCCAAGGCTATCGAGATCAACCTTAAAATACTTAAAGAGGATTCAAAAAATGTGGATGCCCTAAATAGACTGGCTCGGGCCTATTCGGAAATTGGCAAAATTCCCCTTGCAAAAAAGACTTCCTCGAAAGTTTTAAAAATAGATCCGTTTAATCCAATAGCAACAAAATCTATTGCAAAGTGGTCTGAAATAAAAAAAGGAAGATCTTTTAGCTCAGCATACTCTAAGGCCGAAACCTTCCTTGAAGAGCCTGGAAAAACAAAGGTTGTATCCCTACTCCACCTTGGTGACTCAAAAATTTTAGTTAAGCTGGATGCCGGAGATGTTGTTGAACTTGATTTTCACTCACACAGGATAGGAGTCACAACCCTTGAGGGAAAGTACGTCGGCAGGCTTCCGGACGACCTCTCATCCAGGATAAAAAAGCTGGTTAGTCTTGGAAATCAATATCGAGCCTACATTAAATCAGCCGACAAAAAGGAGGTAAGAGTTTTTATGCGGGAAGTTGCTAGATCCCCCAAGCTAGTGGATGTTCCATCTTTTCCAACTGAAAAAATTGATTATGTATCATTCACACCGCCCGAACTTGTACACGATAAGAGAGAAATAGAGACCCCAGAAGAAGAGGAATAAGAAAAGTTAAAAAACAAAGTCCTCACCCACCTCAAAAACGATGTCATAAGCCTGAGGAGGGTCTGTCTTGCCCAAAGAACAATCAAAAAGTGCCGAAAAAAGCCTCCTCGCCTCCTTTGATTTGGAGAAAACAGTGCAGCCCCCTTCCGACACCCCATCCTTGCTGATTGAAACAATTTTTCCCCCCAGCACCTCTATTGCGGGGCGCAGAATAACTATTCCACGACCACTTCCTGTGCGGTCGATAATGGCGATCCTTGGATTTTCAGAAGCGATTAAAGGATCCGAAAAGACTCCCAAAAAGTCTTCAAAAGGGACTTCCGTTGCCTCAAATCCCAAAGTTCCATCGGGCAATTCGACTTTCCGCAAAAACCCGCTACTTGTCAAATCAATCTCTACTCGATCAGCGTTTTTTACTTTTAAACCAAAAAGTAAGATTGATATCTTATCTGATAAATAGAGGTTTGAACTCTCGTCCCTAAGAGTGTTAAAAAGTCCACCAAACTCCCCCTGAATGATTTTGTATCCCGAGGCATCGCTATAGGTAAATGTGGGAATACCCAAAGATTTTGTAAGAGTTTCCGTAAGCAGTCTTCCTCCTCCCAACCCCTCATGTTCTCCCAGCTTCCATACACTTCCCAAATTCCATACTCCCAAATTTCTTGCAACCTCAACTGAGGTATTTTTGGGAATGTAATAATTTGTCAGCCTAACAATTTCCGGGTCAATTACAACAACTCGAACCCCCCCATCTAAACTGTCAAAAGCTATAGCAAGTTTTGTTGTCCCATTCCACGTCTTTCTGAAAAAAATCAGATAGCCAGCTATTAAAAAAAAGCTAATAAACAAAAGCGCAAGCAGCCGAATAACAAGTTTGTTCATTTGGCTATTTTTTGCCCTTTTTACTCGCCTTTTTGAATGTGGCATAATTAAATATTTTAGCGGCCGGCTATAAGCCTGTTAAAGTGGTTTTTTCCCATCTTAACCAAGCCCGAGGAAGAAAAGCTTACTCTTAAAAGATGTTTAACATAATCGCCAGCTAAAGATTCAGGTACGACCACGAACGTTGCCCCCTTCTCATAAAGCTTGATCCCATATCTTTTTTCGGAAGCAGTAAATATGCTGTTTGCCCGTGAATTTTTTGTCTTAAGGTATTCTAGGGCAGTTAGATCGGCTTTATAATCTAATGTAGTTGATATAACAAGTTTCGCGTATTCCAAGCCCGAAGCGTCCAAAATCTCAGGATCTTCAATGTCTCCGAAGATTACGTTGTAGCCTTCTGAGGATAACTTAGTAAACACCCTGGGATTAAAATCAACCACAACAAATTTATAAATTCCTTTTCTTTTTAGGTAGCTGGCTATCGGAAAACCGCTCCTGTCACAGCCCAAAAGCACGATATGGCCTTTGTAATCGGTCTTTTTAATATAAACGCCTTCTTTTGTTCTTTTGCGCTCAAAAAACCCAATATATGGGGAAATCGCCTCAAAAACCCTGCTTGAACCCATAATCAGGTAGGTTGAAAGCGTCATTGTTATTACACCAACCATAGTCACAAGTGAAACATCGCCTTGGGTTACGTGGCCCAAACCAAGTCCCATTGCAACCAAAATAAGTGAAAACTCAGATATCTGGGCTGTTGTTAATCCTGCCATAAAACCCGTTCTCTTTTTGTAGCCCAAAGCTCCCATAACAGCCATTACAATTGCTGGATTGCCAACGAGTACGAAAAGAGAAAAAATCACGGCCTGGGGTATAATACTTAGGGTTTGGTCTGAAAGACCAAGCTTGGTCCCCAAAATTACAAAAAATATTGTCAAAAAGAAGTCTCGCAGGGGTCTTGTGCGGGCAGCAATTTGAAGATGCTCGGGTGAATTTGAGAGAGAAAGCCCTGCCAAAAAGCCGCCTATTTCAATAGTAAAACCAAGCTGCTCTGAAACAAAAAAAGCAATCCCCAATGCCCAGGCGACACTAAAAAGAAAAATAAGCTCTGAGTTTGTGGCAACAAATCTCTCAACAAGTCCTGGGAGAACCTTTTTTGACAAAAACCAAACAGCACTCAGCAAAACTGCCGCTTTTAAAAAAAGTGCCAAATAATCAAAAGCTCCTCCACCACTCTGGCCCAACCCGGCAAGAAACATTAAAATAACAACAGCTACAAAATCTTGAACCAACAAAAAGCCAACTGATATCCGACCATACAAGCTTTGAAGATCCTTTTTCTCGGATAAAAGCTTAACAATGATAATAGTTGAGGAAAAAGTAAGAGCTATTGCAATATAGCTCGCCGAAACAATCTCAAAACCCAGCAAAAGAGCAATAATAAAGCCAAATGAAAAAGTAGTGATAATCTGCCCAATACCCGTAAACAGGGCTGCTTTGCCGATTGTTGGAAGCTCGGAAAGTTTCATCTCAAGCCCCAATAAAAAAAGAAGCAGTGCAACCCCAATTTGCCCAAAACTCTCCAGGATAGGAGCATCGGGCAAAAGACCCAAGGAAGACATCAATAGTCCCGCCAAAAGGTATCCGACAATGGCAGGCTGCTTAAAAAATGACGACATCACCCCAAAACCGGCTGCGAAAACGAGTAAGAGTGCGATTTGTCCAAATTCCATATAGTCATATTAAAACAAAATGTCAAAATCTGACATTTTGTTTGGCAAGCTTAGAATTCCTTCCAAGCAAGGCTTGGAACTCTATATCAAACTTAAAACACTTATAAAAATAAATCCGTCATTTTGTTTTGAGTTTGCTATAAATTCTTTAGCTAATATGTTAGTCTTTATAAGCTTAAGAGGTTTAAGGCTGATTTTCAATATACACTAGCCGATTACCAATCTTTCCAGGACTTGAGCGAGGTCTTTGGGAAGACTGGAATTATAAGTAACCGGAAGACTGCTTGATGGGCTATTAAACGTGATTTTCGAAGCATGCAGGAAAAGTCTCGGACACCAGGCTCGGTCTTCTCGGGCAATTTTTCTCCCAGCGTAAAAGTCATCAGAAACTATTGGGTGGCCAATATGTTTGGAGTGAATTCTGATCTGATGGGTACGACCAGTTTGAGGGTAAAACTCTACTAAAGAATAAATATGACCCTTATAATCTTTATAAGATTTATAACTTTTATATCTAGTTAACGCATCCCGCCCGCCGGGCAATACACCAAACCGGTCCCTTCTCCAGGGCAGCCGGCCAACTGGGGCATTTATCACTCCCGCCTTTTCCGCAACCAGTCCATGTACCAAAGCCTTGTAAGCTTTTTTTATCTCCCGTTTCCTAAACTGCTCCTGTAGATTCTCAAAAGCTTGACTGGTTTTGGCAACCAAAAGAATTCCCGAAGTTTCTTTATCCAATCTATGAACTATCCCATTTCTATATTCTTGGAAATTGACAACGGAGTTGGGATTGTTAATTGGAAATTGAAAATTCTCTGCCAACCAATCTTGCACAACAGGCTTGCCTATGGTGGTCTTTGCA
>Ga0187893_10013639_pt1 | contig 11257 bp, 9 predicted proteins | sample MA1701074metaG_FD_139574 | JGI IMG/M metagenome (GOLD analysis project Ga0187893, IMG submission 139574) | White microbial mat communities from a basaltic lava cave in the Kipuka Kanohina Cave System on the Island of Hawaii, USA - MA170107-4 metaG ...
CGATGAGATTGTCGCAAATGAAAGCAGACTTTGTTTCCAACGTTTCTCACGAACTGCGCACGCCGCTGGCTTCGATCCGCGTCTTCGGCGAATTCCTCAAGCTCGGTCGAGTCAAAGAGCCGGACAAGATTCGCGAATACGGCGAATACATCGAAACCGAAAGCCGGCGATTGACGCAGTTGATCAACAACATTCTCGATTTTTCCAAGATCGAATCGGGGCAAAAGACTTATCACTTCGAGCAAACCGACGTCGAACACGTCGTCACCGACACGCTGAAAACATTCGAGGTCGTGCTGGAACAGAACGGCTTTACAGTGAATCTGGAAAAACCAGCGGCGCCGTTGCCACCGGTGGTGATTGATTCCGAAGCCATCGCTCAGGCTTTCATCAACCTGCTGGACAACGCCGTGAAATATTCGGGCGACGCTAAAGAGGTTGACGTGGCGCTCGGCCAGCAAAACAACTTCGTCACGGTTTCCGTGAAAGACCGCGGCGTGGGCATCGCCAACGAAGAGCGCGAGAAGGTCTTCGAGAAGTTTTACCGCGTAGGCAATTCTCTGGTGCACGACGTGAAGGGGAGCGGACTCGGCCTTTCCATTGTTAAACACATCGTCGAAGCGCATCAGGGGAAAATCACCCTGGAAAGCGAACCCGGACGCGGCAGCTTATTCACCATCTATCTGCCAATTGACAAAGGCGCCCAGGCGACGCCGGAAAAGCAGAGCAATGAGACTATGATCGGTCGCGAACTCGGGATGAGCGGAGAAACCGGTCACTGAAATAGGCTGGCCAAAAGGAGATAAAAAAGGGATGAGCGGAAAAGTTTTAATCGTCGAAGACGATCAGGCGATGGCTGTGGCGCTGCGCGATGGCTTCGAATATGAAGGTTATTCAGTCCAGGTCGCGCGCGACGGCGCCGCCGGATTGCGAATGGCTTCAGAGAAGGACCTGGATTTGATCATCCTCGACGTGATGCTGCCGAAGATGAGCGGATTCGACATCTGCAAACAACTGCGCGGCGCGGGCAATTCCACGCCGATCATCATGCTCACCGCGCGCGGCCAGGAGATCGACAAAGTCGTCGGCTTGAAGATCGGCGCGGACGATTACGTGACCAAACCGTTCAGCTTCATGGAGCTGATGGCGCGCGTCGAAGCGATGCTGCGCCGCACCCACCGGCAAAACGAAACGCCCGATGAATTCCATTTCGGCGACATCGCCATTAATTTCAAAAAGTTCGAGGTTACAAAAGCGGGCGCGCCGCTTGAAGTCTCACCGCGCGAATTCAACATCCTGAAATATTTCATCGAACATCGCGGCGAAGTGATCACGCGCGACCAATTGCTCGATTCCGTCTGGGGCTACGGCAGCTTTCCGCTGACCCGGACGGTTGATATGCACATCGCCAAACTGCGCCAGAAGATTGAAGACACGCCCAGCGACCCCCGTTATATCATCACGGTGCATCGCGTCGGTTACAAATTCGTCGTTCGACCGGAAGAGTGACGCTACCGCCACAATTCGAGAGATCAAAGAGGGCAGACAGTGTCAGCGCCGCGCTGACCGCTGCATCCTCAATGATTCAGGATGCGCGTCTTTTCGGGGTGCAACTGACTTTACTGCTCTGCCCTCCCTGCGAGTCGTTTTGATACTAGCCACAATATCCTCCCCCCTGGTACAAAATTACGTTCGGATGCTGTCATCTTCTCCGGTAACGGAGTATGTGCCCGCGCCGCATCCGCACACGCCATTGATAATTGCGTCACCTGTGCTGTCAGCGCTCTGGGGGTTTGTTTTGAATAGTAATGTCACACTGGATCCAACGACAGTGAGCGAGGCATCTCCTTCGCCCAGCCCTTCGAGCACTTGCTTCACACAATGCTCCAAGGTGACACTGGAACTTTTGCTGTTGACCAGTTGATGCGGCAAGGGCGGTCCCGTCGTGACTGGAGTCACAACAGCGAACGCAAACAACAAAGCGAGAAAGCTACTTTTCATACGCATGGTAAGCTCCTTTTGTAGTGTTGGAATAGTTTCACTCAGTGATGCGATAGTATCCCCCTACAGCTCGCAAAACTGAATTGCTTCAATTGGGAGGAAAACAGTTGGGACCACGAAACCTGCAATGGCTGTGACGTAAAGAACCAACCACGATCTTTACCATCCGAGTTCGCCGCGAACATTAAGCCCGGAGACAACATGCTGTCAACATCCGTCGCGCCACTCTGCCCAAATTTCTGAAATATTACTGGAAGTCTGCTATGAAGGAGTTGATCGAATTTGATCGAGCAATTCTGCTCCGTATTTGGCGATCTTGGCCGGCCCCAGCCCAAAGATGTTCGCCGGTTCTCCGACTGTGCCCGGACGCGCGATCACCAGATACTCTAGCGTCTTGTCCTGACATATCAGATAGGTGGGGATTCGTTCGCGCTCGGCCAAGAGGCCTCAACAATTCCCAACGCCCACAAATTCTGCTTGAGCTAATTTCTCTTTTCCATCGTTTGCCGTTATATTCGGCCCTAATCACGCGATGACCATTGTTTATCAGTTGAGGGAGGGAATGCGGATGCCGATGGAATTTGATTTGACCGAAGAACAGCAGCAGGTCAAACGTTCGGTTCGTGAATTCGCCGAGGCGGAGATCAAACCACACGTGATGGAATGGGACGAAGCTCAGTATTTGCCGCGCGAGCTGTTTGCGAAGATGGGCGAGTTGGGTTTGACCGGCGTGATCTTTCCCGAAGAATACGGCGGCTCAGGGATGGGCTACCTCGAATACGCCACGGTCATCGAAGAGATCGCGCGCGTTGATGGGTCAATCGGGCTGTCGGTGGCCGCGCATAATTCGCTCTGCACAAATCATATCTTTCAATACGGCAGCGAAGCCCAACGCAAAAAATACGTCGCGCCTCTGGCCAAAGGCGAGAAACTCGGCGCGTGGGCGTTGACCGAACCTGGTTCCGGTTCGGACGCTTCGGGAATGAAAACGACCGCCGTTCGCCGTGACGGAGGCTGGACGCTCAACGGGTCGAAGAATTTCATTACCCACGGGATTTCCGCCGACACCTGCGTCGTCATCGCCATCACCAGCCGCGAGATGCGTTCGCGCGGCATCAGCGCCTTCGTCGTCGAGCGCGGGACGAAAGGGTTCCTTGCCGGAAAGAAAGAGAACAAACTGGGCATGCGCGCTTCGGAGACCGCTTCGATCATCTTCGAGGATTGCTGGATTCCCGAAGAGAACCTGCTGGGTGAACTGGGGCGCGGCTTCGTCAATGCGATGCAGATTCTCGACGGCGGAAGAATTTCAATCGCTGCGCTGGCGCTGGGCATTGCGCAAGGCGCTTACGAATCGGCGTTGAAATATTCGCAGGAGCGGCGCCAATTCGGCCAACCGATCTTCGACTTCCAGGGCATTCAATTCAAACTCGCCGATATGGCCACGCAGATTGACGCAGCGCGATTGCTCACCTTGCGCGCGGCGTGGCTGAAAGACAACAAACGCCAGACTACGAAAGAATCGGCGATGGCCAAACTGTACGCTTCGGAGATTGCGGTCAAAGTCGCGGAAGAAGCGATTCAGATTCACGGCGGGTACGGCTACACGAAAGATTATCCGCCCGAAAAATACTGGCGCGATTCCAAGCTCTGCACGATTGGCGAGGGGACGAGTGAAGTGCAAAGGCTGGTGATCGCGCGACAGCTGGTGGCGTCATAACTTTGCCTTTGAGGGGTGGGGCGAGTTGTGGTAGAAAGCTGAACGAGCGACATTGCCAGGCGAGGTCGCTCGCTGCTTGCCCTCTTCACGCGATTGAATTCATTCCACGTCGTTATTCTTGAGCAGGTATTAACCAGCGGGAGGTCAGACTTGGCGCGCTGCGCTCAGAACGAGAATTAAATAACTGTCCGGAGTCAAAATTCTGGCTTGGTGTTTGCTGCTCTCCACTCTGCCATCTCAAAGGCGACGGTCCAGGGCCGCGCCTGAGAGCAGATCCCAACAGTTATTTCATACGGCAGGGTTATTTTGCGTACAAGAACCAGGATAGTGATAGAGGGGTTGCAAACTTTTTCGAGGGCTTTATGAAGTTCCTTATGATTATTGCTGCTTTCTGTCTCGGCTTGGCGATCATCCCCGCGCCGTCTGCTTGGACACAACAATCTAACGCGCAAGAGCGGCCTTCGGCCTTGACCATCCGTTTGGACACTGACCTGGTCGTGATTGATGTGACGGCCATTGACAAGGCGGGAAACTACGTCCGCGACTTACGCCCCGAAGAAATCCAGGTCTTCGAAGATGGGCAAGAGAAGAAAATAAATTTCTTTGCGATGACGGATGAGGCGGACTTCACGCGCCCACTCGCTGTGGTCTTTGCGCTCGACGTTTCAGGCAGCCTCAGACCCGACGAGATGGTGACACTGCGCCAGGCTGCGACGAAATTCACCGAATTGATGAAAGGCGATTCGGTCTTCGCCGCTCTATCATTCAACTACAAAGTAAAAATCGTGCAGGACTTCACGTCCAAGCCGGAGAAGATCGAACGCGCATTTGCGGAAATGAACAAGTTCGGGGGTTCGACGCGCATCTACGACGCGATAGATCGCGCCGTGAGGATGCTAGACCGGGACGCGCCCCGCACGCGCAAAGGACGCCCGGTGCGGCGTATCGTCATCGTCATCACCGACGGCTTCGACTCGGCGAGCATCATTGACCGGCGGGAAGTAATCCGCCGGGCAAATGACGCTGGCGTAACCATCTACTCGGTTACGCTGCCGTCCTATGTCCTTTCACCAACTGACTCGGGTAGTCGTGTGCTGACGCTGCTCGACGCCTCGCGCATCGTTTCGGCGACTGGCGGGCAGGACTTTTCGGCCAACGCGCGCGACTTTACGCCGATCTTCAAGTCCCTGGCCGAAGAGATCAGGGCGAGTTACGCTCTGGCTTATTACCCTGAAAACCGCGACGGCAAGCGCCACGAACTCCGCATCAAGACTTCACGTGAAGGCGTAAAGCTTCGCGCCAGCCGCACCAGTTACACCGCGCCAGCGCAATGATAAGGCAATTTGCCGATAGCTCCTGCTTCGCTCGATAAGAGGTAACAGTGTTGATCGTAAAGCTGCGCTCAACTTCGTCAAACAGCTTCAGCCTCAAGACCGCGTTCTGATCGTGACCTTCGACGAGCAGGTGAATTTTCGCGGGGAATTCACCAGCGACCGCCGACAGTTGCAGCGGACGATCAACGCGGTGAAGAGTAGCTATCTAACCACCGTCTACGACGCGATCTCACGCACGATCAACGAGAAGCTCGCGCCCATCAGTGGACGCAAGGCCATCGTCGTATTCAGCGACGGGGTGGAGGCGAACGGCTTCTTCGTGGCTTCAGAGTTTGCGCTCGTCGGAGTGCGCCGCTCGCGGATTGAGACGCTGGCGGCGAAAGGCAATCGCCGAGCGCAACTCTTGTTGGAATTACTCGGTGATCTCAACGCTTACATTTCCGCCACGCAACTCGGCATCACGATGGCGTCGCTGGCTCTCGGTTGGATTGGAGAGCCTGTTTTCGCGCATCTGCTCGAAGCGCCGCTCGAAGGCCTGGTCTCCGATGCCGTGCGTCACACGATTGCCTTCGCTGTGGCGTTTTCGGTGATCACCTTTCTGCACATTGTGCTCGGTGAGCTCGCGCCCAAAACACTCGCGCTGGAACGCGCCGAGAGAGTTGCGCTCGCGGTGGCGTGGCCACTGCAAGCTTTCTACAAGCTCTTCCGCTGGCCGATTCGATTGCTCGATTGGGCCGGCACACGGGCTGTGCGACTTTTCGGTCTGCATCCTTCGAGCGACCACGCCTCGATCTACACCGAAGAAGAACTGCGCCATCTGATAGAGATTTCACGCAAGAGCGGCCATATCGAGGCGGAAGAACAGAAACTCATCAATCGCGTCTTCGATTTTTCGGACGCCGAAGTCCGCGAAGCGATGGTTCCGCGCACGTCGGTTGATGCGCTTCCCATTACGGCCATGCTGGAAGAAGCCAAGCAGGCTTTCCGTACGCTGGGTTATTCGCGCTTGCCTGTTTACCGCAATCGGCTGGATGAGATTGCCGGCGTGCTCTACCGTAAAGATTTGGAGCCTTATATCGAGCGGAGCCAAACCGATGAGTTCAGTCTGGAGAAGCTGCTGCGCCCGCCGCTCTTTATACCGGCGACGGCCCGGCTCGGCTCGGCGCTGCGGCAGATGCAAATGACACGAACACATCTGGCCTTCGTAGTGGATGAGTACGGCGGGATAGAGGGAATCATCACGCTCGAAGACTTGCTCGAGGAGATAGTCGGTGAGATCAACGATGAGTACGATGAAGAAGTGCGCTCGCAAATCATTGAAGAAAACGGGACATATCTGTTGGACGGCGCCCTCGTTGTGCGCGATGCCAACCGCCGTCTCAACTTGAACCTGCCGGAAGAGAACGACTACAGGACGATTGCGGGCTTTCTGTTGGCCAAAGCAGGCCGCTTGCTGGAGCAGGGCGAGACAATTGAGCATGCGGGCGCGCGTTTCACCATCGAGCGAGTTGATCGCCGGCGCATCCGGCGCGTGCGTCTCACTCCGGCTGCAAGCGGACGGGTCACAAGCAGTCGGCTAAAATGATCCCGTTGCCAGTCTTTGGACAAACGCCTTTCTACCGCTAGAATGTTGTTTCGGATCGCTAGCGTTGCATTTCCATGAAAATTGGTTTGATCTGGTCTGCCGAATGAGGCCAGCTCACTAATCCCAACATTTGGGAGGAGAGTTGAAAGAGGGTATGTTAATTCGGCTGAAATTGTCTCAGATACCGCTTCTGCTTGCAGTGCTCGCACTGACCGCCCTCGTAGCGTTACCGCAAAATGACGAGGAGGCAGTTGCCGCCGAACGCCATTACAAGCTCGGGCAAAAGCTCTACCGAGCCGGCCAGACCGAGCAGGCAATTGAGGAACTCTACACCGCCCTCAGCGTGCGGGAAATCTACTATGAAGCTCAACTCCTTCTCGGCCGCTCACTGGTAGAGGCCAAACGCTACCGTGAAGCGGTGGCAACCCTGAGAGAAATAGAACCACCTGAGCGAAGCGCTGCAGAAGTCCACAAGCTATTGGGGAAGGCCTACTACGAGATTAACAAGTTGCGCGAGGCGACCCGAAACCTCAATTACGCAATCGGCTCTACCAAGCGCCTCGACCATGAACTCCACTACCTACTGGGTCTGGTAAAGCTTCGTGAAGGGGACGCGGAAAGCGCAATTAGTGAGGCCAGAAGAGCGGCAGCGCTGAAGCGCCGCTTCGCGCCAGCTCAAAAACTTCTGAGTGACGCCTACTTGTTGAAGGCGGATCATAAGCGGGCTGAAAAAGCGCTCAAGCGCTATCTCAATGGTGTGCGAGATCCCAAGGAGGCGGCAGAAATCAACGAGCGTATTAAGGCAATGAGGAGCCTTAGGCGGGCAAAGCCAGAAAAGTCGGTCCAAAAGCCGATTACCCCCCCACAGGTTTATAAGATCCCTCAGCCGGGTTACACCGTGGAGGCTCTCCGTTACAAAGTTGAAGGTTCAGTCCGAGTAGAGGTCCTCTTCGGAAGTGACGGCGCTATTCAACACACCCTCATCGTCCGTGGGCTCGGTTTTGGTCTGGATGAAGAGGCATTGAAGGCGGCGCGGAAGATAGAATTCAAGCCCGGAGAAGTTGACGGGCAACCGGTGTCAATGTGGATGGGAGTGAGCCTCTTATTTGGGATAATAGAAATCGAGAAGAAGCTAGGAGAAAGCCCAAGAATTGCGCTGACTAGGTAGATTTGGCTTCCTATCCCTGAGGATGTATTTTATTGCCGCGGCGCGATCCTACGCATCTGAAGCGAACAAGAGAGAGTAGCTATTATGTGGAAACCGATTCTCATTTTATCACTGAGTTTCATCGCCTTCGGTCAGCAAACGCCGCAATTGAGAACGCCCGGCGAGAGGCAAAGCGATTCTCTGCCGCAAGAATTGACCGAGGCAGAGACGCAAACGATATTGAGAGAACGCAACCCCAAGCCACACGTTGACGCGACGCTCAAAGTCTCCGACGCGCGCCTCGCCTCCGCGTTCAGCCTTGTTGATCAGAGCCAATATAAATCCGCCGCGCAGGACGTTGACGTTTATGCGGCGTTGATCATCTACGCCGACGCCTACACGCGCAAACTTCCCGACTCAAAGATCAAAGACCGCAACCATTGCCTGAAGAAGGTCGAACTGGCCATCCTCAAACAATCGCGCCTGGTTGAAGCAGTGATGCGCGAGTTCCCGGCTGATTATCGCGATACGTTCGATACGAAGATTGATCAGGTGAAGAAGATTCGCCTGCGGGCGATCAATGACCTGCTGGGCGATGGAAAGATAATCAAAACGTCAGACGAGCAATAGGGAAGGAAGTGGCTTTGGTTATCATTTGTCGGGTGCGGCGCGCAATCGCTGGAGCGAGTATTCGATCTGTTGCCGGACGTTTTCGCTCTTCTCCGTCTTGAGCAATTTCTCGAGCGGCTCAATCGCGCGCTTATCGCCGATTACGCCCAACGCAACGACAACCCCTGTTCTGACGCTGTCAGTATCGTCATTATTGAGCGCTGCGAGCAGCGGTTCGACTGCGCGTTTATCCCCCAGATCGCCGAGCGCCATCGCCACGCTGGCGCGCACCCCGTAATTCTCGTCGCCCAGCGCCTTGACCAGCGGCTCGAACGCGCGCGCGCATTTTGCGCTTCCGAGCGCGGCAACCACGCTATCACGATCTTCTGCTGACAAAGATTTCAGCAACGGGATGAGCGCATCGCACGCCTTGTCGCCGCCAATAGTTCCCAAAGCAATCATTGCGCTCCGGCGGTCTCTGAGGCGCGGACTTTGAAGCATCTTGGTCAGCGGCTCGACGCTTTTGGCAGCGCCTGTTTGTCCCAGCGCGAGCGCCGCCGCGCTGCGCACATCCTGATTGTCATCGTTAAGCGCGGAGATCAACAGGTCAACGCCGGCCGGATCATTCGATTGGCCGAGCGATTCGATGGCTGAGCGTCTGACTGCGGCGTCTTTATCTTTGAGCTGCGCGGTGATCTTCGTCAGATCAATCTTTTCCTGAGCAGCCAAAGGAGAGGCCAGAAGGGCGCAACAAAAGACGCCGCTCGCGGCGAAGAGCATGTTGGGGGTAGAACATCCGAGCCGCATATCCGATGCTTTCGCAAAAGTTCTTTCTCGTTCCGGTGTTAATTGCCACGACCACGCTTCGACGCCGCTGATGGTAACTGCCCTTGCGCGTTGCGGGCATAATAACCGCGGCGCGTTCGGGCCATCAATTTGCGTCCGCCAACTTGATTAACGCTCACCTGGACGGTGCGGAACGTGCCGTCGCGATTGTCATTGGTCGGATAATAGCTGACGACGTATTGCGTGCGCAGGTCCTTGGCGATCTGGGCGGCGATGGCCGGAATCTCGCTGATGTCTTTCGGGAAATAAGCCCGCCCGCCCGAATCATCGGCGATGCGCATCAGCAGGTCTTTAGCCTTCTTCGCCGGCGATTTTCCGAACAGGCTCTTCTCATCCATATCTTCGTCAATGAAGCCGACCAGGTAGACCTGAACCTCGTCTTCCTTGATCGCTTCCATCACTTCTTTCTCTTTGACCGAACTGTTCTTTTCCAAACCGTCGGAGATGATGACCAGCGCCTTGCGGCGGCGCTTGGCTTTCTCCTGCGCATAATCGGCGGTGGCGATGATGGCGTCGAGCAGCGCCGTGCCGCCGCTCGTGTAAAGCTCGCCCAGCGCGTCTTCAAGTTCGCGCTTGTCGGCGGTGAAATCCTGCACCAGTTCCGGCTCGGCTTTGAACGAGGCGACGAAAGCTTCGTCGTCCTGCCGCATCTGCTTAACCAGCAAGAGCGATGCGTCAGTCACGGTTTGAAGCTTCGATCGCATGCTCCCCGACGTATCAATCACCAAGCCGAAACTGACTGGCACTTCTTCCCGGCTGACACTTTCTACCGTTTGTTTGATCTTGTCTTCAAAGACACTGAAATCTTCTTTCTTCAGATTGAAAACCGGCATGTTGTTCTGATCAATGACTGTCACGTCCAGGTTGACCAGATCGGTGTCAATCTTGATTCGATCCTCACCCAGCACCTGCTCATCAGCCTGCGCGCCCTGCCGCTGCGCGCCCTTTTTGTCTTTTGGGTCTTTCTGTTGAGGCGTCGGTTTAGGTGGAGGAGGCTGCGGAGGGTCTTGCGCGCCGGCGAAATTGACTGCGGGAACGGACAGCAATGCTATGATCAGCATGACCAGAGCGGCGCGAAAAATGTTTCGGTTATTCATAACTATCTTTTCTCCGGATTGAACGCCGGTCATCCCAGCGATTAATTCTAAGGGGAGAGGCCAATTATACATCGTCGGCTCCCGTAGAGCGCAAAGGCTGAACGAAATCTTCCACGGCTTTTGCGACTTTCCCAGTTCGATTTTACGAACCCGGATTTATTGGTTAAAGTCTCATCGTCAATGACGGCTCCGGCGGCAGAAACAAAGCGCGCCGATTCGATCAACTATCACAACTGAGAATTCCCTTTCATCCTGGTTATGAAGATCGCCACCTGGAATGTCAATTCGATCACGGTTCGGCTGCCACAAGTCCTGGAATGGATCAAAGCCAATCGTCCTGATGCGCTCTGCTTGCAGGAGACGAAATGTGTGGACGAGAAATTCCCTTCTGCTGCGTTTCACGAAATCGGCTACAAAACCGAGACCTTTGGACAGCCGACTTACAATGGCGTCGCGATTCTTTCGCTCTCGCCCGCCGAGGATGTGCGGCGCGGGCTTCCCGATGACGACGCTGGCGCGCAGAAACGGTTGATGGCCGCGACCGTTAATGGCGTCAGGATTGTCAACGTCTACATCCCGAACGGCCAGGAAGTCGGCTCTGAAAAATACCAGTTCAAGCTCGAATGGCTCGCCCGGTTGCGCAGGTTTTTCGATGAACATTGCGATCCGAAGAAGCTGGTCCTGCTGTGTGGAGATTTCAACGTCGCGCCCGAAGACCGCGACGTCCACGATCCGGGCTTATGGGCGGGAAAGATTCTTTGCAGCGACGCCGAACGCGCGGCGCTGCGCCAGGCCAGCGAATGGGGGTTGATTGATCTCTTCCGGCAGCATCACGAAGAGAGCGGCCTGTTCTCGTGGTGGGATTATCGCGCAGGCGCGTTCCCGCGCAATCACGGATTGAGGATTGATCATCTGTGGGCA
>Ga0187893_10013640_pt1 | contig 11257 bp, 11 predicted proteins | sample MA1701074metaG_FD_139574 | JGI IMG/M metagenome (GOLD analysis project Ga0187893, IMG submission 139574) | White microbial mat communities from a basaltic lava cave in the Kipuka Kanohina Cave System on the Island of Hawaii, USA - MA170107-4 metaG ...
CTCCGGCTCCGGCTTCTACCGCCGCATCCGCATCGACCCCAAGCGCCACCCGGTCGTGGAATGGAGCTGGAACGTCGCGCAGCCGATTCCCGGCGCGGATCCCCGCGTGCCCTCGCGCGAGGACTCGCCGGCGCGGCTGGTGATCTCGTTTCACGGCGACGTCAAGAGCCTCGACTTCGCCGAGCGCGTCACGCTGCGCCTGTACAAGGGGCTCACCGGGCAGCTGCTGCCCTTCGCGATGCTCATGTACGTCTGGGCGGACGGCGTGCCGCCGGAGACGATCATCCCCAACCTGCACACCGACAAGATCCAGATGATCGTGGTCGAGGGCGGCCAGGCGCGCACCGGCGAATGGCTGCGCTACCGCAGGAACGTGCTCGAGGACTACCGCCGCGCCTTCGGCAGCGATCCCTGGGACATCGTCTCGGTCGGCGTCATGACCGACAGCGACGACACCGGGCAGAGCGCGCGCGCGCTGTACGGGGACATCACTTTCCGGCCCGCGCAGTAGAGCCGCGCATCGGGCCCTGACCGTAAATATGGTAATGTGGGCCATGAAGACGACGCTCGAGATTCCAGACCTGCTGTTTCGCAAGGCGAAGTCCAAGGCCGCCGAACGCGGCCAGACGCTCAAGCAGCTCGTCACCGAGGCGTTGCAGGAAAAGCTCGCGGCCGGCGGGGGCGCCGGCCGCTCCGGCGCGCCTGCCTGGATGAGGGGGTTCGGGAAGCTGCGGCGACTGCGCAAGGAAACCGCGCGCATCCAGGCGGCGATTGACAGGCAATTCGAGGCAATCGAGCCCGAGGATCGGGCGTGATCCTCGATACCAATGCGCTGTCCGCGTTCGCGGACGGCGACACCGCCGTCGGCGCGATCCTCGGCGGGCAGGCGCGCGCGGCGATTCCGGTCATCGTTCTTGGGGAGTTCCGCTACGGAATCGCCCAGTCCCGCCATCGCCCGGCGTACGAGGCGTGGCTGGCGTCGGGACTCGCCGGCTTCGAGGTCCTGCCGGTGACCGAGGAAACTGCGGTGGCCTACGCGACGCTGCGCGTCGCGCTGAAGCGAACGGGCCGGCCGATCCCGGCCAACGACGCCTGGATCGCGGCCCTCGCGCTCCAGCACGGCCTGCCGCTGCTCAGCCGCGACGAGCACTTCGACTCCGTGCCCGGGCTCCGGCGAGAGCGGTGGTAGTGCATAGTTCTCACGCCTGTGGCGGCAGGCTCACTTCCTTGCGGACCGGCCAAGCGTAGACTTTCTTGCGGGCTCGTCCTTGCGGAGGGGGATGTGGGCCGGTTCCGGAGAAGGCGGTTCCTGGTATCACCGGCGTGACGAACCGCGCTGGCGAGCTGCTGGTGAAAAGGCTGGAGCTCGCGCGCGAGCTCGTTCCCGGCGCCAAGCGAGTCGCGGTAGTCGCCCTTGGTCTAGGGCCGACGTCGCTGTACGAGAACGTCTCGGGGCCGATGCGCGAGGCGGCCGCGAAGCTCGGAGTGGAGATCGTTCAGGAGGGTGCGGGCGCCCGGGGCGGCTGGATCGCGGCGATCGAGGCGGCGCTCAAGGCCGGCGCATCCGCCATCCTGCAGTTCCACGTCTTCGCGCTCATGCCGGTCGCCGGTTCCGACATCGTCAAGTTCGCCGATGAGAAACGGGTGCCCGTCATCTGGATCGATGCGGACGCGGTCGAGGCGGGCGGGCTCGTCTCGTATGGCACGAATCTCGCCGATGACGTGCGGCGCGGTGCCGACATGGTCGCGCGCGTGCTGAAAGGGGCGAAGCCCGCCGCGCTGCCGGTGGACCAGGCGGCGCGCTTCGAGCTGGCGGTCAACCTCAGAGCGGCGAAAGCGCAGGGATTGACGATCCCGCAGTCGATCCTAGTGCGCGCCGACCGGGTGATCGAATGAAGCGACGCGAACTGGTCCCTGCGCTGGCTGCGCTTGCCGCGGCGGCCGCGCCGTTCGCTGCGATCGCGCAAGCGTCGCGGCCCGGCAAGCCGTATCGAATCGCGATCCCCACCAAGCTCACGCCGGGAGGAAAAGCACGGTTTACCGCCGCCTTCGGCGTGCACGGCTGGCGCGAAGAGCGCGACTATCGAGGCGGGCCTCGCCGAGAGCCTGGCGCGCCCGGGGAAGAACGTAACCGGGAACGCGACGTACGCCGGGGTGGACATCTGGGGCAAGCTCATCGAACTGCTGCGCGAGGCGAAGCCCGGCATCCGCAAGGTCGGCATCCTGTGGAGCTACGTGCCGCCCGTGTTCCCGGCCGAGGAGATCGCGCCCCTCGAACCCGAACTGAAGCAGGCATGATCCGCATCCCGCGGGATGGCGTCAAGGCGGGGGACCTCCCGATTCAGCAGCCGGCGAGGTTCGTCCTCGTGGTGAACCTGAAGAGCGCGGCCGAGATCGGCCTCACGATCCCGCGTTCGATCCTGGTCCGGGCGGACCAGGTGATCGAATAAGCCGCCGCGCCGCCCAGCGCGCGATCACGTAGCCGGCGGCGACCGGCACGATGCCGACCGCGGGGCCGAGCATGATCGCTCCGAGCAGCGCCTCGAACGTGAGCCCCCGGAAGGCGTCCACTGCGAGCAGGACCGCCACGAACGCCGCCAGCCCGCCGATGAGGGAGGGCACCGCGTCCCACTTCTTCCAGGCGGCAAGCGCCCCGGCGGCGAGCCCGATCAGGAAGCCCACGAACTGCCAGGTCACGAGGAAGGAGGCGAGGAATTCCATCGTTCGGCGGGCGGCGACACTTGTACCCCACGGCGGCGAGGTAGTGTCTCAGTTTCGAAGTAACAAAGCGTGCCTCAGCGCGTCCGCGCCGATAGAATCGGCGCATGGCCGCGCAACGCCCGAAGCGACCGCGAGACGCCAATCAGCTGGCGAAGCTGATTGTGGACATTGCTACAGGGGCCAAGCCTTCAGGGCGAGTCCGGCCAAAACGCGCTGCCGGTCGTCGATCTCTTTCGCCGTCCAATCGTGGACGGAAGCAATCTGCCTCGTAGTTTCGTAGGGGCTGTCTTTGTAGATGGCCTTTTTCTTGTCGAAGCCAGAACTTCTCAGGTCCGAATTGCTCTTTGCGAGCATCAGCGCCAAGTTGCCTAGGCGCTTGACGTAGACCTTCGCAATGTCCGGATTGATGTGGTTCCAATTCCCCTCGGTTTTCTCCGGCAATACATGTTCGAGGTTGATGGTCTGCTTATCGTCATTGGGAATGAACCAAGGCGCAGCCTCGCTTTTTGCTGCCATTTCCAGCGAGCGCAGATAGTAGCGCGCGAGGCTGGCCTTCGAGACGGTGGCGATCTCGAAAGCCTGCTTGAAAGGCGCATTGGCTGGAATGATTGCAGCAAGCTTCTTCTTCAGTGTCGCCGCGTCAGTGATTTTCCCGGTAAACACTTCGTGGGCCCGGTCGGCGAGTGGAACTTCTACCGCGCCGCTGCGGGTCGTTGAGGCAATCATCAGCCGAACGGACCAAGAGATAAGCATTCTGAATGCTTCGTTCGCCTCGTTCGGCTTGAACTTCGCCGCGATGGCGAGCATCAGCGGCCGCATCGGCTTAACGTTCAAAAGGTTTAGCGTCTCAATAGCCCGCCGCGTCGCGTCTGGATAGTCATTCCATTTCTCGTGGCTTGCCGTGGCAATAGCCGCGTATCCCGTTGCTAGTTGTTCAAGCGTATTCAGGAATGCCAGGGAAGTCTGCGAACCCTTAGCCTGCTTTTGAACCGCTTCATAGACCTGCGAGCCCAGTATGTAGCCGCGCACGATAATCAACGTGTGGCGCAGGAATGTAACCGTAATATCTTCTTCGTCTAGCGATTCAAGCGTCCCGCGCATCAGCGTCCATTTTTGCTGCGCTTCATTCAGACGCTTATCGGATTGCCCGAACAAGTAGTTCTTAACGAGATCGGCCTGTGAAGTCTTGAGGCCGCGGTCATTAAGCGTTTCGAACATCGTGTACGCGTTAACGTCGCTCGGAACTTTCAGCAAGATTACGGCGGCACGATGCTCAACAAACGAAAGCCACCTATTGAGAACGTCGCCGTGGTCCTTCGGATCGAACGGGGCCAATATCGTCCGGATGTGCGCGGCGCAAAGATCGAAAGCCTCAACCATCAACTTATGCGAATGAATCAGCGCTTCAGGACGCGGGCCCTTGTCGGCGATCATCGCCCGGAAAAACTCGTTGTCGCTTGTATTCAGTTGCATCTTGGCGACGCGCTCGCGTTTCTCGCGGTCTATGTCGGTAAGAAACGCGTTCGTCACGCTCTCCGCGATTAGCGCCTCTTTGTCGTTCAAGTAGTTCCGAATCTGCGATAGCAGGATCGCCGTGGTCGCCAGTCGTTGTTGTCCATCCACAACTTCCAACAGGTCCGGGAGACGCGGGATCGTGACGATGGTGCCGAGGAAGTATTCGCCTTCCTCCTCAGAAATAGACCGCGTGAAGTCCTGCAAAAGCGTGGTGACTTCCTGATCTGTCCACGAGTATTCGCGCTGATTTGGCGGCACCATGAGCCTATAGCCCTTCAGGACTCCGCCAAGGCCGACCTGCTGAAACCCAATCTGCCCTTTGGTGATTTCAGCCATTGCGGCCCCCTAGTGGGACCGGAGTGATGAACGGTACTCGCCGCCCCGCGCTTTCCAGCTCGCGGATTGCGGCAAGCCGTAGCCGTTCTCGCACCCAAGAGGAGAGTGGGATGCCGGCCAAGGCTGCCGCCTCCTCGAAACCGGCTTTCTCAGCACCAGTGAGCCTGATTTGAAGGTTCTCGGTCTTGGTCCTCATATGAGGAATTGTACTGCTGTTGTAATGGCAAAGTCAACATATCTATGACTTGTAATGCTAATTGCATTACATTAATCGTGTGAACAGGCTCTCCCTTGAAACACGCGCCAGCATCCTTGGGTGCCTTACCGAGGGCATGAGCCTGCGCGCGACTACCCGGCTCGTGGACGTGAGCATCAACACGGTTACGAAGCTGCTGGAGGATGTCGGGACCGCCTGCGACATCTACCAGAACGAACACTTCCGCAACCTGCCCTGCAGCCGCATTCAGGTTGACGAAATCTGGTGCTTCGTCGGGATGAAGGAAAGGAACGTCCCGCCGAATCGCAAAGGCGTATTCGGGTACGGCGACGTTTACACCTGGACTGCGATCGACGCCGAGACGAAGCTAGTCCCGAGCTGGCTTGTTGGGCGTCGCGATGCCTACTTCGCCAAGGTCTTTATTGATGATCTCGCATCCCGTATGGCGAGCAGGATTCAACTCACCAGTGACGGCCACGGTGTCTACCTGGACGCCGTAGACCGCGCTTTCGGGACCGCGATTGACTACGCGATGCTGGTCAAGGTGTACGGAAACCTGCCTGAGACTCCCGAGCACAAATACAGCCCAGGCGAGTGCTGCGGAGCGACCAAGACGCCGATCTGCGGCCGGCCAGAGGATGAACACATCTCCACCAGCTTTGTAGAGCGCCAGAACCTGACGATGAGGATGCATATGCGGCGCTTCACGCGCCTGACGAACGGTTTCAGCCGCAAGGTTCAGAACCACGCTTGCGCTGTGGCGCTCCACTACATGTTCTACAACTTCGCTCGCATTCATAAGACGCTGCGCGTCACCCCGGCAATGCAGGCCGGGATTAGCGATCACGTCTGGAGCCTTGAGGAAATAGCTAAACTAGCTGACTGAGACAAGGAGGGATTATGGCAACAAGGAAACCGGCAATGAAAAATGAGGCTGAGAGCGACAAGGCCGCTGCCGCAAAGCCGAAGGTCTCTCCAACCACGCCACCCGCAGCAACGCCTGCGCCCACGCCCGCCGCTGCTCCAGCAGTTCCCCTTTCTCCAGCGGCGGCCGCAGCTGCGGCCGCTATGATGCCGCCGCAACTGCGCGCCGCGATCCAACAGCAAATGGCGTCAGCTGCAAAACCTCCTCAAACCACTGCGTATATATCCTTCACTGCGGAAATCAACGTGAAGACGATGGAAGCGTTGCTCGGCGTCATGGCGCAGCAGTGTACCCAAGGAATGAAGACCGTTTACCTGCTGCTTTCTACTCCTGGGGGACAGGTGAACTGCGGGATCACGATCTACAACCTACTCCGCGCCATGCCGTTTCATTTGATCACGCATAACGTGGGCAATGTAGATTCCATCGGAAACGTAATTTTCTTGGCTGGCGCCGAACGTTACGCCTGCGCTCATTCGACATTCATGTTTCACGGGGTTGGATTCGACATCATCCAACCCGCACGATTCGAGGAAAAGACTCTACGGGAGAGGATTGGGTCTCTTGACGCTGATCAGAACCGCATCGGCGGGATCATCAAAGACCGCACGAAGCTCAACGCCAAGAAAGTCAAACGACTCTTTTTCGAAGCCCAAACCAAAGATGCTGCATATGCCCGCGCCAACGGGATCATTCACAAAGTTCGTGAAGTCAAGATTCCCGCAGGTAGCCCCGTTCTGCAGCTTGTATTCCAGCGGTAGCGCGTCCATTTCAAAAATAGCGTGCAGTTGCGGATTCATCGGTCACCCCCGGTCCGATGCTGGCAGCAATTCGGAGCCTAGCATGGCCCGAAGTGAAGCCAATATCCACGGCAATTCATCACATTTGCCTTCTGTAACAATCAAAATCATACACCACCGGCGGCGAGGGGGCCTTCCGCGCGGGCGGGCCCGTTTCTATACTTGGAGGCTCTTTCCAGGAGGGGGGACCCATGGCGACGAAGCAGAAGCCCGCAGGCGGGCGCATGGCCGTCGAGGTTGCGTCGGGAAGCTACCGCATGACCCGGCCGGCGAGCGCGGCCGACGTGATGGCGATGATCGAGCAGCACGGCATCCAGATCGTGGACCTGCGCTTCACCGACCTGCCCGGGCTGTGGCAGCACTTCTCGATCGCGCTGCCGGAGGTGAGCGAGGAACTGTTCGCGGACGGCATCGGGTTCGACGGCTCCTCGATCCGCGGCTTCCAGGAGATCCACGAGTCCGACATGCTGCTCAAGCCCGACCCGGCCACCGCCTTCGTCGACCCGATGTGCCAGGTGCCGACGCTCGCGATCCTCTGCGACGTCACCGACCCGGTGCTGAAGCAGCCCTACACGCGCGATCCGCGCTTCGTCGCGCGCAAGGCCGAGAAGTACCTGCAGCAGACCAAGCTCGCCGACACCTGCTATTTCGGGCCCGAGCTCGAGTTCTTCATCTTCGACTCGGTGCGCTTCGAGCAGAACCAGCACTGCGGCTACTACTACGTCGAGTCCGCGGAAGGGGAGTGGAACTCGGGCCGCGACGAGGGCGGCTTCGGCGGCGGCAACCTCGGCTTCAAGCCGCGCTACAAGGAAGGCTACTTCCCGGTGCCGCCGCACGACACGCTGCAGGACATCCGCTCCGAGATCGTGCTGGCGCTGATGAACGCGGGGGTCCAGGTCGAGGTGCACCACCACGAGGTGGCCACCGCGGGCCAGAACGAGATCGACATGAAGTTCGCGCCGCTCACCCGGATGGCCGACAACGTGATGCTGTACAAGTACTTCTGCAAGAACGTGGCGCGGCGCCACGGCAAGGTGGCGACCTTCATGCCCAAGCCGATCTTCGCCGACAACGCGAGCGGCATGCATTGCCACCAGAGCCTGTGGAAGAGCGACAAGAACCTGTTCTACAGCGCCGGCGGCTGGGCGCTGACCTCGGACCTGTGCCGCTGGTACATCGGCGGGCTGCTCAGGCACGCGCCGGCGCTGATGGCGTTCTGCGCCCCGACCACCAACTCCTACAAGCGCCTGGTGCCCGGCTACGAGGCGCCGGTGAACCTCGCCATGTCGCAGCGCAACCGCTCGGCCGCGGCGCGCATCCCGATGTATTCGGATTCGCCGGCGGCGAAGCGGGTCGAGTTCCGCTGCCCGGACCCGTCGGCCAACGCCTACCTCGCGTTCGCCGCGATGCTGATGGCGGGCCTGGATGGAGTGCAGAACAAGATCGATCCCGGCGAGCCGCTCGACAAGAACATCTACGACCTGCCGCCCGAGGAGGCGAAGAAGATCCAGCAGGTGCCGGGCTCGCTCGACGAGTCGCTGCGCGCGCTGGAGAAGGACAACGCCTTCCTGCAGCGCGGCAACGTCTTCACCAAGGACGTGATCGGCACCTGGCTCGAGTACAAGTGGAAGCGCGAGGTCGACCCGGTGCGGATCCGCCCGCATCCGTGGGAGTTCTACCTCTACTTCGACGTCTGACGGCTGCGGCGGCAGCGAAGCTGCCGCCCTACGGAAACGGCGCGAACACGGCGGTCCACAGATCGAGGACCGCCTGGGCATGGCCGTCGACGCGCTCGCGCGCCACGCGCGCGTACTGCGCCCCGTTCAGTCGCAGCGCGTGCTGGATGCGCCGGAACTCGCGGTAAGCGGTGCGGCACTTCCCGGCAAGGCCGGCGTCGATCAGGCCCAGCTCCGCCGCCATGGCGAGCAGCGTGATGTTGCCGAGATTGCCGGTGAGCGCGCCGTGGCGGTGCGCGTGCGCGAGCACCAGATACTGCACGATGAACTCGAGATCGATCATGCCGCCGCGGTCGTGCTTGACGTCGAACAGCCCCGAGCGGTTCGGGTGCGCCGCGAGCATCTTCTCGCGCATCGCGAGCACCTCGCGCGCGAGCGGCGCGGGCCGGCGCGGCCGCGTCAGGATGCGCGTGCGGACGCGCTCGAACGCCTCGCCGACTGCGCGGTCGCCGCAGCAGTAGCGCGCGCGCGTGAGCGCCTGGTGCTCCCAGACCCAGGCCATCCTTTCCTGATAGGCGTCGAAAGCGGCTAGCGGCGACACCAGCAGCCCGCTCGCTCCCGAGGGCCGCAGCCGGAGGTCGGTCTCGAACAGCACGCCGCTCGAGGTGTGGCTCGTGAGCCAGGTGTTCACGCGCTGCGCGAGCCGGGCATAGTTCTCCGGCGCGCGCTCGTCGGCATCCTCATACAGGAAGATGATGTCGAGGTCGGAGGCATAGCCGAGCTCCTTGCCGCCGAGCTTGCCGTAGCCGACGATCGCGAAGCGCGGCCGCTCGCGGTGGCGCTGTGGGATCAGCCCCCAGACGTGCTCGAGCGTCGTGCCGAGCACCCGGTCGGCGAGCTCCGAGAGGTGGTCGGCGAGGCGCTCCACGGTGAGCCGCCCGGCGAGGTCCTGCGCCAGCAGGCGGAAGACCTGCGCGCGGTGCTGCTCGCGCAGCACGTTCATCTGCCGCTCGGTGTCGGCGCCGGCCGCGGCCAGCGCCGAGCGCAGCCGCCGCTCGAACGCCGGCCAGTCCGGCGCGGGCTCCAGCGCGCGGTCGTCGAGCAGCTCGTCGAGCAGCAGCGGGTGACGGGTCACCAGCTCCGCCGCCCAGCTGGAGGCTGCGATCAGCTGCGCCACGCGCTGCAGTGCCTCCGGCCGCTCGACGAGCAGCGCGAGGTAGGCGGCGCGGCGCGCCAGCGCCTCGATCAGATCGAGCCCGCGTCCGAGCGTCGCGTCGGGGTCGGCGGTGGCCGCGGCCGCCTTGGTGAGAGCCGGCACCAGCGCATCGAAGCGCCGCCGCGAGTCGTCGGGAAGGCTCGCGTAGCGCTGGCCCCTGCGCGCCGCGGCGAGGCGCGCCGCGCCGCCCGGGGCCTCCCGAAAGCCGAGCGCCTCGAGCTCGCGCGCCGCGGCGTCGCCGTCGTCCTGCCAGACGCCGAGCTCGGTGGTCTCGGACTCCGCGAAGACGTCGCCGAAGTGGCGCGTGACCGCGTCGCGCCGCCGCTCCAGCTCGGCGGCGAACGCCTCCCAGCCGCCGAATCCCGTCATGGCGGCGAGCCGCCCGCGGTCCTCTGCGTCCTCGGGCAGCGCGTGCGTCTGCCGGTCGTCGAGGTACTGCAGGCGGTGCTCGACGCGGCGCAGGAACACGTAGGCGTCGGCGAGCTCGCGCGCCGCCGCCTCCGGCAGCAGGCGGCGCTCGGCGAGCCGCGCGAGTGCCTCCAAGGTAGGGCGCACGGCGAGCGCGGCGTCGCGCCCGCCGCGCACGAGCTGCAGGGCCTGGACGACGAACTCGATCTCGCGGATGCCGCCGGGGCCGAGCTTGACGTCGCCGGCAAGCTCGCGGCGCGCGACCTCGCGGCGCACCTCGGCGTGCAGGCGGCGCATCGCGTCGAGCGTGGCGAAATCGAGGTACTTGCGGAACACGAACGGGCGCACGATCGCGGCGAGCTCGTCGTGGCGCGCGCCGCTCAGGGGTCGCGCCTTGATCCAGGCGTAGCGCTCCCACTCGCGGCCCTGCGTGACGAAATACGACTCCAGGGCGTCGAAGCCGGCCGCGAGCGGACCCGACTCGCCGTAGGGGCGCAGCCGCAGGTCGACGCGGAAGGCGAACCCGTCCTCGGTCACCTCGGCGAGCAGCGCCACCAGCCTGCGTCCGAGCCGGACGAAATACTCGTGGTTCGCGAGCTTGCGCGCGCCGTCGGTCTCGCCCTCCTCCGGGTAGACGAACACCAGATCGACGTCCGAGGAGACGTTGAGCTCGCGGCCGCCGAGCTTGCCCATGCCGATGGCGACGAGCTCCTGCGCTTCGCCGCCTCTCGAGCGCGGCGTGCCGTACCGCGCGCGCAGCGCCGCGCCCGCCCAGCCGAGCGCCGCCGCGATCGCCTGCTCGGCGAGCTCGCTCATCGTGCCGCACACCTCGGCGAGGTCAGCCGCGCCGCCGAGGTCGCGCGCCATCGTGCGCAGGAGCACGCGCTGGCGCAGCCGGCGCAGGCGCCGCTTCAGCGCCGCCTCGTCGTCGCTCGCCGCGCCCTCCAGGGCGCGCGCGATCTCGGCGGCGGGCAAAGGCTCGCGCGCCGCCAGCTCGGCTTCGAGCCCCGGGCGCGCCGCGAGCAGCCCCTGCGCGTAGCGCGAGAGGGAGATTTTCCGAATTGGATCCGGCATTTACGGATAGAATGCGCAGGGTCGGCTGGGAGCTGCCTGAAACGTTATTCGCTGCAGCCTGCCCAAAGAATATAGGAGCGGCGCGAGAAACCGGATGCATCCCTGGGCCAGGAACACGCTGCGCGCACTCGAAGTCCTCGCCTGGTCGGCGTTCTTCGCGTTCGCTGCGGTATTCCTCACGCTGCGCTACTGGCTGCTGCCCAACGTCGAGCGTTACCGCGAGGACATCGTCGCGGCCCTCTCGCGCTCGATCGGGCTGCCGGTGAAGATCGGCGCGCTCGCCACCGACTGGCAGGGCCTGCGGCCGCGGCTTTCGATCGCCGACGTGCGCGTCTTCGACCGCGACGGCCGCGAGGCGCTGGTGCTGCC
>Ga0187893_10013642_pt1 | contig 11256 bp, 9 predicted proteins | sample MA1701074metaG_FD_139574 | JGI IMG/M metagenome (GOLD analysis project Ga0187893, IMG submission 139574) | White microbial mat communities from a basaltic lava cave in the Kipuka Kanohina Cave System on the Island of Hawaii, USA - MA170107-4 metaG ...
CCCTGCGGTCAGCACCGCGATACGGCAGATCTTCGAGGAGAACAAGATCGAGACGAAGGAGGTGGCGGTCTCCGTCTCGGGTCACTCGGTCATCGTGAAGAAGATCCGGGTTCCCCAGATGAAAAAGCCCGAACTTCGGGAAGGGATCGCCTGGGAGGCGGAACAGCACATCCCCTATGCCATCAACGACGTGAACCTCGACTTCCAGATCCTCGAAGGGACCAGCTCGAGCGATGGAGAGATGGACATCCTGCTGGTAGCCGTGAAGAAGGATACGGTCAATGAATACCTGGGCGTCGTCTCGGCGGCCGGGCTCAAGGCCACCGTCGTTGACATCGATGCCTTCGCGATCGAGAACGCGCTCGAAACCTCCGGCGACGTGAAGCCGGGCGACGTCATCGCCCTCGTCGATATCGGGGCATCCGTGACCACGATCAACGTCGTCCAGGGTGGGGTCTCGGAGTTCACGCGAGACAGCCCGCTCGCGGGCAACCGATATACCGACTCGCTCCAGAAGAGGCTCGGCCTCAGTCACGAGCAGGCGGAAGCGCTGAAGATGGGATCGGCCGTCGAGGGCCATGATTACGCGGAGGCCAAGCCGGTGATCGACACGGTCAGCGCCGAGCTCGTCGGGGAGATCCGGCAATCGGTCGAGTTTTACACCTCGTCGGCCCCAAACCGGGCGATCCACCGCGTCGTCCTGAGCGGTGGGTCCGCAAAGCTCGAGGGTCTTGCATCCTCCGTCTCGCAGGCCCTGGCGCTTCCGGTCGAGATCGCGAACCCGTTTCGGACCATCGATGCCGACCCCAGGAAATTCGATCCCGAATACCTCGCCTTCATCGCCCCCCAGATGACCGTTGGTGTCGGGCTCGCGCTTCGGGAGCCCGGGGATGACGAACGATGATCCGGATCAACCTGCTCCCTCGGGAAGAACGGCGGAAACGGGTCACGGTGCGTGTTCCCCAGGCCGTGATCGGCACCGCGGGCACCCTCGCGCTGGTGGCGATGTTCGCGTACTGGCGCTCGGTCAAGTGGGAGATCTCGCGGCTTCAGGCCGAGGCGGTCATGATCAGGGAGGAGATCGCGAGGAACAGGCAGGTCGTGCAGTTGGTCCAGCAGTACGCGAAAGACAAGAAGCAGCTCCAGGATCGATTGGCGATCATTCGCCGCCTCCTGGCCGCTCAGGAGGCGCCCGTGCGGCTCCTCGACGGGATCAGCCAGGCGTTGCCCGATGAGGTGTGGCTGACGGGCGTGACGAAGACCTCGGGGAGGCTGGTGGTGCAGGGATACGCATCCTCTCACTTCGCGGTCGCCAATCTGATGGTGGCGCTTGGACGACTCAAACCGATGATCGGCGCCGTCGAGCTGAGCTTCTCCGAGCGCCACGTATTCGAGCAGAGACCGGTCGAGCGATTCGAGATCGTCGCAACCCTGGTCGGGTAGGCAACGCGATGGCGGCGTTCCCCTCTTTGAATCTGTCACGAATCATCGAACGGATTCCGCCGAGGCGCAGGATTATCCTCGGGGCGCTCCTGGCCACACTGGTCCTCGCCGGCTACTGGGTGTTGCTGCTCAAGCCGGTGTGGGAGGAGCAGAGCCGGGCGCGAGCGGAACTGCTTCGCCTGGAACCTGAGGCGGCGCAGACAAGGCGGCTGGCGGCCCAACGGCCCGCCCTGGAGCAGGAGATCAAGCTTCTGGAGGCGCGACTCTTCCGGGCCGTCCAGCAACTTCCGGCGGAGAAGGAGATCCCGGCGCTCTTGACGCGGCTGGCGGCCCTTGGCCGCGAGATAGACCTGGAGGTCTCATCGTTCAGGCCGGGGAATCCCGTCGCGAGAGATTTCTACACGGAGGTCCCGGTTCAGCTCAAAGTGATCGGGACCTACAACAATCTCGGGGTCCTGTTCGAGCGGCTGGCGCGCCTGGATCGGATCGTGAACGTGGCCGACATGACGATCCGTGCCGCGGACAAGGGTCAGAAGTCCGGCGCCAGCATCCTGGCGGAGTTTGGTGTGGTTACGTACACCTATACAGGGACTCGGAGGCCGGGCAGCGGTGAACCTGCTAAAACAAGCACTTAAAAAGGGCGCGCTCCGCTTCGTCTTGCGCGCGCTCGGGGTGATATTCGTCGCGGGATTCGCGATCATCTCGGCCTATCGGAGGGCGGCCTTCCCACCGGCCCCGACCCCTCCGCAAACCCCGGCTGCCCCTGCGGTGGTCGTGGCCGCCTTGCCGCCCGAGGAGCCCCGGTCTCCGGTCGCCTATCAGTCCAAAGGACGCCGCGATCCTTTCCGGGAGCCGCGCGCGGCGGCGGCCAGACAGGAGCCCGGGGTCGGCTTGAAGGTCACCGGCATCGTGTGGGGCTACCGGTCGCAGTACGCGCTGGTGGAGTCGGAGTCCTCACCCGAAAAGGGGTACGTGATTCGAGAGAACGACATCGTGGATTCGGCAAGGGTGTTGAAGATCACACGGGACGGGGTGATTTTCGAGCTACGGACGACATCGGTCGACGGGAAGCCCCTCACCCGCTACGTGCGAAAGGCGGTCGGACCGTAACATGACCACGGCCTTGCGGACAACGATGGCTGCTCGACGTGGTCGCTGGCTCGTGCCGGTGATCCTGGCGTTGACGGCCGCATCCGTCTCGACACGTGCCGGACTGGAGGCGGCTGCCCTGACTCCGTCCGGCGACGTCGGGGCGCGCAGGGCCGCTGCCGAGCGCGGTGCGGATGCCGCAGAGCGAGAGATCGTCAATGTGACGGACGTTCAGGTCGAGGGGCGGGGGCCTGACGTGATCAGCCTTGTCGTCACCGCCGATGGCAGCCTGGCCAAATATGAATCATTTGCGCTCCCGGATCCGCCGCGACTGGTGATCGACCTCCCCCAAGCCCGACACGCGATCGCGCGGCCCGTCGCCCTGCCGGCCGGCTCACCGGTCGTCAAGGCGCGGACGACGCAGTATCGAGAGCGTCCGATCCCGGTCGTCCGCCTAGTCTTCGACTTGAGTCAGGTCCTGCCATACCGGCTCGACATATCGGGCCACCAGCTTCACATCTTGATCGGCGAGATCGCGTCCGAGGAATCGGCGACGGCGCGGGAACCTCGGCCGAAGGAAACGCCGGACGCTGCCGCGATCCCCCAGGTGGAGCCGCCAGGCACGCAGCCGGCCGCGGAGGGAGAAGGGGCGCCGACGTCTCGAGAGCAGCCGCAGGTTGCCACGGCGGAAGGCGAGGGTCCAAGAGACGAGCACGCGCCGACCCTGGAGGCCCTTGCAGCCGCGGCGGAGAAGACAGCCCTACGAGCCGCAGAGGAGCCCTCCCGAGAGCCCGCCCCCCCGAAGCCGCAGCAGAAACCGGTCGTCAGGGTGACCGCCGTCGAGGTCCTGGGGCGAGGGCCGGCCGCCGGCACGATCCTTGTGACAGCCGATGGCGTCCTGGATGAGCATGAGGCGTTTGCGCTCCCGAATCCGCCGCGACTGGTGATCGACTTCCGGCATGCTCGCCACGCCATCCGTCGGCCGGTCGCCGTGCCCGCCGGCTCGCCGATCCTGAAGGTGCGTACGACCCAGTACCGAGAGCGGCCGATCCCGATTGTCCGCGTGGTCCTCGATCTTCGCCGTGTCTTGCCATTCAAGACCCAACCGATCGACAATGGGGTGCGGATCTCGCTCGGGGAGGCGGAGGAGGCGCCGGTTTCGCCCGCTCCCATAGCCGAGCGTCCCACTCAAGAGGAGATCCAGAGGGCGCAGCCTCCCCCGGTGGTGTTGCCTCCGCCCCGCGTCGTGGCCAGGCCGAAGAGGCCGGAGCGCAGGCCTTCCCGACCGGCGGCGCCGCCGCGGATCGCCGAAGTCCCCCTCCCACCGGCCCCGGCGCCGGCCCCCCCGCCGCAGCCAAGGACTCCCCCCGCCAACAACCGGCTGTCGTTGGACTTCAAGAACGCCGACATCGATGACCTGCTACGGTTGATCTCGGAGGTGAGCGGCCTCAACATCGTGGCAGCGCACGATCTGAAGGAAAAGAAGGGGGTCACCATCCGCCTCATCAATGTCGAGTGGCGCCAGGCGCTCGACATCATCCTCCGCACGAAAGGTCTCAGCTACGAACAAGACGGCAATATCATCTATGTGGGTCTGAAGCCTGAGATTCAGAGGGCGAAGGAGGAACGGGCCAAGGACATTCAGGAGGCGGAGCTCAAGCGGCTGAAGATCGAGCAAGAGGCCGCGCTCAAGGATCAGAGGGTGGAGGAAGCCAAGAGAAGGCTGGAACAGGAGGCGAGGCTCCGCGACGCGCGGATCGAGGAGGAAACGAGGAAGGCAGAAGAAAACAAGCAGCTGTTCGACCAGCCCCTTGTGGACCGCGAGATACGGCTCAACTACACGAAGCCTGCTGACATCCTCCGGCGGGTGGAGCCGTTCAAGACCGTTCGTGGAAAAGTGGCGGTCGATGAGTCGCTGAACGCCCTGCTCGTCGAAGACGTGGAGCCCGCGACGAAGAAGATGGAAGAGGTGGCGAAGCGGTTCGATTTCCCTGCCAATGAACCGCTCCTCACGAGGACGATCACGCTCAACTACGCGCGCCCGTCCGAGGTCGCCAAAGAGCTGGAGCCCTACAGAACCTCCAGGGGCAAGCTCATCCCCGATGACGGACGCAGCACCCTGTTGATCGAGGACTACCAGTCCGCCGCATCGAAGATCGAGGGATTGGCCAGGGGACGCGACATCCCGGCGAATGAGCCTGTCCTCACGAAGACGGCGACCCTGAGCTTCGCCCGGGCAGCGGACGTCGCCAAGCGCCTGGAGCCGCTCAGGACCCCCCGAGGGAAACTGATCGTCGATGATCAGACGAACAGCATCGTCATCGAAGACTTCCAGTCGGCCACGGCGAAGATGGAGGCGTTCATCAGACAGCTCGACAGGCCGGAGATCGATCGCCTGGTCACGAAGCTGCTCCCCTATAACTACGCAAAGGCGGCGGATGTCAGGGCCAACCTGGTCGCCCTGAAGAGCCCGCAGGGGAGCGTGGTGGTCGATGAGCGATCGAGCAGGGTCATCGTCAAGGATCTGCCTCAGGCGGTCGAGAGGATGGAGAGTTTCCTCAAACAGATCGATATCCCGACCCCGCAGGTCCTCATCGAGGCCCGGATCGTGGAGGCCTCACGCAGTTTCACTCAGAGCCTCGGCGTGCAGTGGGGTGGGGCGGGGGTCCCGACCAGGCCGGGGAGCGCAACGGGAGTGACGACGTTCGGAGGGGCCGGGAACCCATTGTCGATCCTCTTCCCCCCGATCACCGCCCCGTCGCCCACCACGAGCCCGTTTTTCGATCCGGCGAATCCGATCCCGTTCTCCGGACCGGTTCCGCTGGCGCTGAACCTGCCCGCCATCGCGACCAATCCGTTCGTCCTCGGGGCAACGATCGGAAGCCTTGCGAACCGGTTCCTCGTGGGGGTCCAGCTGTCCGTCGCCGAACGAGAGGGGAGGGTGAGGACCCTGTCGGCGCCCAGGATCGCGACACAGGATAACGAGGAGGCCGAGATCAAGCAGGGGACGCAGGTGCCGTTCACGACCATCGACGCGTCGGGGAGGACGGTCGTTTCCTTCCAGGATGCGTTCATCAAGCTCAAGGTCAAACCCCACATCACGCCGGACGGGCGGGTGTCGATGAAGGTCGAGGCCGAGCGTTCCTTCCCGGGAGACCGGATCGATTTCAGCGGCGGCTTCGCCTTCCCGATCAACACCCGAAAGGCCACCACCAACATCCTGGTCCAGAATGGCTCGACCGTGGTGATCGGCGGGCTCCTTCAATCGACCGAACAGATCGCCACGGACCAGATACCGGGCCTGGGCCGGATCCCGATTCTCGGCTGGCTCTTCAAGCGACGGTCGGAGGGACCCGACGATCGGGTGGAGTTGCTGATCTTCCTCACCCCCTCGATCCTTCAGGAGTCACGCACCTGAACAGGACGGCCCGCATGACACCAAGGCGAATCGTGTTGAATCGCGCGATCGTCATCGCGTCGGCTATGCTCCTCCTTCCCGTGGCCACCTGGAGCGCCGACCGCCCGGAACTCTACAGGGGGATGCGAGAGGCGACGAGGGACTACATCGCTCCGGGAAGCCCCGACGACCTCTTGCGGCTCAGGGATGCGTTCGACAGGACCGACGAGGAGATCGCGCGACTGAAGCTCGAGATCCCCCCGGAAAGACAGGAGCAGCTCGTCGAGAAACGAAAGGCCCTGAAGGAGCTCAAGGACCGCCTGGCCGAGTCAGAGGCCCTGCTGCAGCTTCTCGATCGCTCGGGCAGAGATGTGCCCAAGAAGGGGCGTGACCCGGTGGCGGCAAAGGAACGGGACCGACTTCGGGCCGCGCTGATGAGCCGCGCTGACGGGCTGAAGGAGGCGGTCGCGCGCTTGGAACAGGAAAGCCGCTCCGGGCAGGCCGACTATCTGCGGGTGCTGGAGGAGGAGCGGAAGGCGCTGACCGAACTCATGACCTTGCGCAGGGAACAGCTCCTCGCGGAGTACGATTCCCTCGCCGGGTGCACAACAGACGATCGCCCGTGTCTCGCGCGGAAACTCAAGATCCTGTGCAGGCTGGCACCATTGTTTCATAGCGCGGACCGCGCGCCGATACTCATCCTGCTTGACGAAGTGGCGAGCCAGCTTCACCTGCGCGTCGAAGGCGGGACGAGCCGGCCGACGATCGGCCATGGTCCTTCATCGTCGCTGTGCGAGTATCTTCGCCGCGACTTCGCGCTGTAGTCATGTGCCCAGAAGGACCGCATCGCATGGACCGCGTGCTTACCGTGGGTATCGCGCTACTCGCCCTGACGATTGCTCAGACGGCGCGGGCGGAATACATGATCTATTTGAGGGGCGGACACTACATCGTTGCGGACAACTGTACGTTCTCAACCTCGGCGCAGACTGAAAGGGCGGAGGGTGAACGCGGCAAGGATGATGGCTCCGGGACGCGCGCGATCGTGTCGGAGGATTGCGCGAAGGGAGTGCCCGAGGGACGGATCTTCTGGAGCACAATCGACGGGAGATTCGGCGAGATCAACGCAGACGATGTGTACGGCGTGTTCGGGGCCAAAACCTCAATGCCGGAGAGACAGCCTCCTCCGAAGCCCCCGCTGGAGGATTACCTCATCACGAGCCGCGGCGAGAGTTTTGTCCACGCCGAGCGCTATCAAGAGAAGGTGACATCCGTCACCGGACATAAGCGCGACGAACTTGCCAAGATCGATCGGCGAGGCATATTTGAGATCGCTCCCGAGGGGACCGCGAGCACCAGGTCAGCCGAAGGACTGTGTCCCGGCGAACTGCCCGAGTTCGCGGTCACCGAAACGGAGGCGATCGGCGGCCGTCTCGTCGGGATCGTCACAAACCTCACCCAGGCGCCGTGGAAGGCGTGGTTTGAAGTAGAGGTGCGCGTGAGAGGGAAGCGTCTTGGAAAGTTCCCAATCGAAGATTCGAATATCCTCCCGCCCGGGAGCAGCACCGTCTTCGATGAGAGGATCCCCCCCAGATTTGCGAAGGAATTCGAGCGCGCCAAGGATCCCGAGGCGAGTGTGAGACTCTGCTACAGGAAGGTCAAGAGGGGGCTCGGGCAGGCCGCGAAGTAACGAGAGTCAGTCAGAGATCCGTCTACGCCGGTTGCTCCGTCCGGCAGGACCCCGAAAGCGCACCGTTCCGGTGCGTTTTTGCTTCGTTCCCTCAGGGAGTTGGGGTACAATCGCCCGCAAATGGGGGGTGGAGTGCGCACCACACCCGGACCGGCTTATGCGACAGGCGGCATAGTTGCCCTGCTGATCGCGGCGGCGCTCACCTCGTGGCTCTGCTCACCGCTCGACGCGTCGGCCGGCGGCGCGATGATCCTGTCGCTCGGCGACGACTCCTATATTCCCTGGTCCGAGGTGGAGGGACGAACCGGCGCCGTCGTCAGTCGCGGATTCGGAACGTCGCCACTGAGCGACTTCTCGGTCCTCGTTCTGTCCAACGTCAGTTATGGTGCGCTCCCGGAGGCCTTGCGAGACGGCCTGCGCGACTATCTGGCGCGCGGCGGCTCGATGCTGGTCACGGGGGGGAACCGGTCGTATGGAAGCGGCGGCTACGCCGGCACCGACCTCGCCGCACTTCTGCCGTTTCGGCCGGCGCGAGAGGACTTCGGCTATCATCCGTACGGTCCGACGTATATCGTACAGCCGGGGCACCCGATTCTCAAGGAGGTCACCATCCCGACCATGGCGTTTTTCAATGAGCTTGAGTTGAACATCGGCACCGTTGAAATCGCCCAATACATTCGGGCCCGCCGCCTTCCCTGGCCGCTCATCGCCGAGCGAATATCGTCCGCCGGGACCGTGCTGGCGCTCGCCCTCGACATGAACTTGACGGGGGACTGGAAGGACCGGGATCGCTTTGCCCAGAACTGCGTGGAGTATCTGCTCCGGCGATCACAGATCCCGACGCCCCGGAGCCGGGCCGGATCGGGCCCAGGCGGCTAAGATGCTTCGTTACCTCACGGCGGGCGAATCGCATGGACCGACCCTGACGACCATCCTCGAGGGGATCCCCGCCAATCTTCCGCTTGCGGCGGAAGAGGTCAATCTCGACCTCGCCAGGCGACAGCGAGGATACGGGAGGGGCGGGCGGATGCGAATCGAGAGGGACGAGGCGAATATCGTCGGCGGCGTCCGCCATGGACGAACGATCGGAGGCCCCATCGCGATCCTGATCGCGAACCGCGACTGGGAGAACTGGAAGTCCACCATGGACCCGACGGAGGCGGGCCGGGAGGCCGACCCGAAACCGCCGGTGACGCGCCCTCGGCCCGGCCATGCCGACCTCGCCGGCGCGCTGAAGTACGGCCACCACGATATCCGTAACGTATTGGAACGCGCCAGTGCGAGGGAGACGGCGGCACGCGTTGCGGTCGGCGCCGTCTGCAAGCGGCTGATGCGAGAATTCGACATCGAGGTCTTCAGCCACGTCACGGAGATCGGCGGCATCGTGGCCAAGACCGAGGGCCTGTCAGGTTCGGAGATCCGCGATGCCGCCGAAGCCTCCGAGGTGCGGTGCGCCGACCGCGATGCGGGCGACGCGATGATGCGGAAGATCGACGAAGCGAGGAAGCGGGGCACGACGCTCGGCGGGGTCTTCGAGGTGCTGGCGCTCAACGTCCCGGTGGGGCTCGGCAGTTACGTCCACTCGGATCGAAAACTCGACGGCCGGTTGGCGCAGGCGGTCATGAGCATTCAGGCGATCAAGGGGGTGGAGATCGGGCTCGGGTTCGAGGGCGCGAGGCGCTTCGGCTTCGAGACACACGATGAGATCTTTTACGAGGACGGCCGGTTTGTCCGGAAAACGAATCGCGCGGGCGGGCTCGAGGGAGGGATGTCGAACGGCGAGCCGATCATCGTGCGGGGGGCGATGAAGCCGATCTCCACCCAGTACGCCCCGATGGCATCGGTCGATCTCCGGACGAAGGAACCGTTCAAGGCCAGCGTCGAGCGATCGGATATCTGCTCCGTTCCTGCCGCCGGGGTGATCGGGGAAGCCGTCGTGGCCTTCGAGATCGCGCGCGCGCTTCGCGAGAAGTTCGGCGGCGATAGCCTGGAGGAGATGAGCCGCAACTATCAGGGCTATCTCGCCTCGATTCGAGAGCGCTGACGTGAGGATCATCCTGACCGGTTTCATGGGTACCGGCAAGACCGTCGTCGGACAGCGTCTGGCTGAACGGCTCGGTCTGGCGTTCGCGGACCTGGACATCCTGATACAAGAGGACGCGGGCATGACGATTCCGGAGATCTTCGCCTCGGAGGGCGAGGCGGGGTTCAGGCGGAGAGAGCGGACGCTCATCGCGACGATCGCGAACCTGGAGGACCTCGTGCTGGCGACGGGCGGGGGGGCGATTCTCGACCCCGAGAACATGCGGTCGTTGAAGGCCCGTGGCCTTCTCGTCTGTCTTCAGGCCGAACCCCAGACCATCCTGGACCGCATCGGCTCCGACACCCATCGTCCCCTGCTGCAAACCTCGGATCGGATGGCCCGGATCCGGGCGCTGCTCGAAGAGCGCGCCGCGGCGTACTCGACGGCCGACCTCGTCGTTGACACGAACCGACTCCGCGTCGACGACGTCGTGGATCGAATTGTCTCGCATCTCCCACAGGAACCTGCCGCAAAAGCACGCCACGCGCAATGACGACCGCAGCCACGATCCCGGTCTCGCTCGGCAGCAGAAGTTACCGGATCCTGATCGGCCACGGGCTCCTGCGAACCCTGGGCGATCGCTGCGCGGAGCTCCCGCTCACCCGCCGGACGATGGTCGTGACCAACCCCGCCGTGAACCGCCTCTACGGCCGCGTGGTATCGGGATCGTTGCGCCGCGCCGGTTTCCACACGTCGGTGGTCGAGGTTCCGGGGGGGGAGCGGGCAAAGTCCCTCTCGCGGACGGCGCGACTCTACCGCGCCTTACTGCGGCACCGAATGGATCGGCGTTCACCCGTGGTTGCGCTGGGCGGGGGCGTGATCGGCGATCTGGCCGGATACGCCGCTGCCACGTACCTTCGAGGACTCCCGTTGATACACGTCCCGACCACGTTGCTGGCCCAGGTTGACAGCAGCGTCGGCGGCAAGGTCGCAGTCAATCTTCCCGCAGGCAAGAATCTGGTCGGCGCCTTTCATCAGCCATCGCTAGTGGTCGCGGACATCGGAACCCTGAGGTCCCTGCCGTCTCGGGAGCTGCGGGCCGGTCTGGCCGAGGTCGTCAAGTATGGCATGATCGCGGACCCGGAGCTATTCAACTACATCGAGGCGAACCTGGACGCGATCCTGCGGGCGGAAGAAGAGCCGCTGGCGTTTCTCGTCGCTCGGTCGTGCACGATCAAGGCAAAAGTGATCGAACAGGATGAGCGGGAGGAGGGCATGCGGGCGATCCTCAATTTTGGGCACACCGTCGGCCATGCGCTTGAGGCCGCGAGTCGGTACCGGCGTCTCCTCCATGGCGAAGCGATATCGATCGGCATGGTCGTCGCCACGAAACTCTCGGTGATGCGCGGGCTTTGTGGAGGAGAGGATCTGCGCCGCCTCCGCTCGCTGTTGGTGCGCATAGGGCTGCCAATCTCGACGAGATATAGTCATAGACAACTAATAAAAACAATAGGTTACGATAAGAAAGTAAAGAATAATATTATGTATTTCGTCTTGACAAAGGGTATCGGGCATGTTACGGTCACGGCCATTTCTGACGTGAGGCAGCTCACG
>Ga0187893_10013644_pt1 | contig 11256 bp, 7 predicted proteins | sample MA1701074metaG_FD_139574 | JGI IMG/M metagenome (GOLD analysis project Ga0187893, IMG submission 139574) | White microbial mat communities from a basaltic lava cave in the Kipuka Kanohina Cave System on the Island of Hawaii, USA - MA170107-4 metaG ...
CGCAGAGCGCCCGCAGCCGGCGGTAGTAGTCGCGCGGCGGGATGTAGCCCGCCTGCGTCCCGGGGATCGTCTCCATCAGGATCGCGGCGACGGTGTCCGGCCCCTCGCGTTCGACGGCCTCCTCGACGTGCGCGACGCACGGACGATCGCAGACGTCGGGTGTCGTGTCCCAGGGGCAGTGGAAGCACCAGGGATCCTTGACGCGGACCACGCCGGGCAGGCCGGGGCCGAAGGGCTCGCTTCTGGGATCGTCGGAGAGCGAGAGCGCCCCGAGCGTGGCGCCGTGGTATGAGTTCCTTCTCACGACAATCTTGCGGCGGCCGGTCGCAAGACGCGCGATCTTCACCGCGTGCTCGACGGCGTCGCCGCCGCCCAGCGTGAAGAGGAAGCGATCGATCCCCGGGGGGCCCACGCGGGCCAGCGCCGCCGAGGCACGTTCGCGGATGCCGGTCCACATCGCGGGCCCGGCCACGCAGAGATCGTCGAGCTGCCGGCGCATCGCGGCCACGATGGCCGGATGGTTGTGCCCGGCGTTGGCGTTGAAGGCGACGGAGGCGAAGTCGAGGTAGCGCCTGCCGTCCGTGTCGCGGAACCAGGCCCCTTCCCCGCCGGCGAGCCGGATCGGGTCGTGCCCTTCCTGGACGACCCAGTTGTAGAGGGTGTGAGGATCGCGAGTCGTCATGCGGTGTCCGTGAGTATATCCCGCCCTACGGCTATACTCGCTTCCCGGAGGAGCGGAGATGAAGGAAATCGCACCGGGGATCTGGACCTGGTCGGTCTTCAGCCAGGAGAAGAAGCTCGACTTCAACGGGCATCTCGTGGCGTCGCGGGACGGCTGCGTCCTCATCGACCCGCCGCCGATGACCGCCGACGACCGGCGTGACGCCGAAAGGCTGGGTCCGCCGCGTTCCATCGTCATCACGAACCGGCACCACACGCGCGACGCCGCGGCGTGCTCCGCGCTGTGGGACGCCCCGATCCTCATCCACGAGGCCGACGCCTCCGGGCTGCCGCAGGGCATCCGGATCGGCGGCACCTACCGCGACGGCGACAAGCTCGCCGGCGGGCTTCTGGCCGTGACGCTGCCGGATCAGAAGTCGAAGGGGGAATCGGCGCTGCTCCACGCCGAAAGCGGCACGCTGATCCTCGGCGACGCGCTCATCGGCGCGCCGGCCGGGTCCGTGCGCATGCTCCCCGACGACAAGTTCGCCGACCCGGCGAAGGCGCGCGCGGGGCTCGGACGGCTGCTGGCGCTGCGATTCGACGCGCTGCTTCTGGGAGACGGCGTCTCCATCCTCCGCGGCGGCCGCGCGAAGGTCGAAGAGTTCCTCGGGGCCTGAGTCACGCACTCGGATGCTCGATCTGCGGACGAAGCCCTGGGTACGCGGGCCTCCGGCCCGCACATCATGAAACGCGGGGCTGCGGAGTCTATTCGACGCGCTTGTAGGTCTGGGAGTAGAGCGGGCGCGGGACGTTTCCTCGGTTCGGTGTGCCGCGGTGGATAAGGTCTCCGTCGCGCAGGAAGCAGTCGCCCCGCTTCATCAGCAGACGCGCCGAGAAGAGATTCGGCAGCGACGCCACCGCATCGCTTCCTTCGATGTAGTGCATCCGGTGGCTCCCCGGGATGACTTCGATGGGCCCGTTCTGCTCCGTCACGTCCACCAGGGGGATCTGGAGCTTCATCGAGAGCGTCCGCTTCGGGAGCTTCTGAAGCGACGGGTCGTCGCGGACCATGTCGCCGTGCCACGTCATGAAGTCCGAACCGGGGCACGGGGTCTCGACGATGAGGTTGCTGTAACGCCACGGCCCCATGATCCGCTCGACGAGCATCTCGATGACGGGATTCCTGCGCGCGCGCGGGTCGTCGAGCGGGCCTCCGAGCTGCTTCACCAGCCCGCCGACGTTGACGGCGTAGCGGTTGTCGCCGCGTCCCGACAGCGGCGTCCCCTTCTCGTCCATCTCCACTTCCAGCGACAGGAACTTCTGGAACTGCTCGTTCATGGCGTCGACGAGATCGACGGGCAGGAAGTTCCTGAAGATGATGATCCCGTTGAGCTTGAACTCGAAGAGCCAGGAGGCGAGCTGCGCCTCCGTGACATCGGCAACGTCCATCATGCGTGTCGTCATCCCGTGTCCTGGTGACGAAAGTATACGCCCAGCCCCGGCCTGCGGCAGGCGGGATCACTCGGCGCCGGCGGCCGGGAGCCGGGCGATGACCCGGAAGGAACGGACCTTCGCGAGCAGGTACACCCGGGCGCCCGGGGTCAGCGAGAGCCCGGCGCGGGCGTCGTCGGTGATGATCGACACCAGCGGATCGGAAGCCCCTGCGTCGAGCAGCACCGAAACGGGTCCCGGGCCGTCGTCACGCACCTCCCGCACGCGGGCCGGCAGGATGTTGCGCGCCGAGATCCCCTCGGGCGGCGTCAGCGCGAGGATCAGGTCCTCCGGGGAGACGCCGATCCAGGCTCTGGCTCCGGGACTCAGCCCCTCCGCCGGAACGCGCAGGCTCAACGTGGGAGACGCCTCGACCACCGCCGTGTCGCCGGCCACCTCCACCACCCGGCCCGACAGGACGTTCTCCCACCCCTCCGCGCCCGCACCGGGCATGACGGCCGTATCGATGAAGACATCCGCGGGAGGGCCGGCGCAAAGCAGGCTCCCCCGGGCGAGCACCGCGACTTCGTCCGCCAGCATCCTCACGTCGGCGGCTTCGTGCGAGACGTAGACGGTCGGGATGGAGAACTCCTCGCGGACGCGCAGCAGGTGCTCCAGCACCTTGCGCTTCAAAGGACGATCGAGCCCCGTGACCGGCTCGTCGAGCAGAAGCAGCTCCGGACCCGAGCAGAGCGCGCGCCCCAGCGCCACGCGCTGCTTCTCTCCCCCCGAGAGCGCCGTCACGGGGCGGTCGACCAGCCCGGAAAGCTCCAGCACCTCGATCACGCGGCGCGCGTCGGGCGCACCCGCGCCGGAGCGTTCGGCGCGGCGGCGGCCCGCCATCACGTTGTCCCGGACGCTCCGGTGCGGAAACAGCAGCAGATCCTGCGGCACGTAGCCGACGCCTCTTCGCTCCGGCGGCAGGCTCACCCCGGCTTTCGAGTCGAGCCAGGCGCGGCCGCGGAACTCGATTTTTCCCGAGGCGCCGGCGCGCAGCCCGGCGAGCGTCTCGAGGAGCGTGGTCTTGCCCGAACCGGAAGGGCCGAAGATCCCGAGGAAAGGCCGCGTCGCGGACCAGCTCACGTTCAGCGTGAAGCGCGGGAGCTTCACCGCGACGTCGATCGCGAGACTCATGGCGATGCCGCGTCCCGCGCGCAGGGGATCCTCATGGCCGCCAGCCTACCACCGCGGCGGCCCGCATCCATTGACGCGCCCGCGCGCGCGCGGGTATCCTCGCCCCTTCCGAACCGGCGTCATCGGGCGCGAAGCACGGTCATCTTGGTCACGAGGAGGACTGTTCATGAGCGGTAACGGCGTTTCGAGGGAATCCCTGTTCGGCTGGGCCGACGGCCAGCGCTCCCGTTTCGAGCAGACGCTGCGTCAGATCGTCGAGATCCCCTCCGTGTCCAACGCGCCCGAACACAAGCAGCATTGCGCCCAGGTTGCCGAGTTCGGCGCGTCGCTGATCCAGCAGATGGGAGGCACCACGCGCATCATCCCCACCGGCGGGCATCCCATCGTTTCGGGGAGCCTGAAGGGCGACCCGGACTGGCCCACGGTCACCATCTACAACCATCTCGACGTGCAGCCCGCGGAGCGCTCGGATGGATGGGACACCGAGCCGTTCCGTTTCACGGCGCAGGGCGATCGCTACTTCGGACGCGGGACGACCGACGACAAGGGCCCGGCCCTCTCCGCCCTCTGGGGCGCGAAGTGCGCGCTGGACAACGGAGCGCGCGTGAACGTGCGGTTCCTGTGGGAGACCGAGGAGGAGATCGGCAGCCCGCATTTCGAATCGACGATCCGCGCCGAGAAGAGCGCTCTGAAGACCGACAGCGTCATCGTGTCGGACACGATCTGGGTGGCGCGCTCGCGCCCCGCGTGTCCCGCCGGGCTGCGCGGGCTCCAGGGGTTCCGCTTCACGCTCGAGACGGGGGCCACCGATCAGCACTCGGGCGTGACGGGGGGCGCGGCGCGCAACCCCGTGGCCGAGCTGTGCCAGCTCATCGCCGACTGCTTCGACGCGAAGACGGGCAAGGTGAAGATCCCCGGCTTCTACAAGAACGTCGTCCTGCCGACGAAGTCCGAGATCAAGGATCTCAGGAAATCGGGCTTCAGCACGGCGCAGTTCAAGAAGGATCACAAGTTCAAGTCGCTGCGCGTGAACGACCCGATGGAAATCATGAAGCGCATCTGGTGCCTGCCGACCTTCGAGGTGCACGGGATCGCGGGCGGCTACCAGGGGCCGGGCGTCAAGACGATCGTGCCGCCGCGGGCGACCGCCATCGTCTCCTGCCGCCTCGTCCCGAGGCAGGATGCCGGCAGGATCGTCAAGCTCGTGCGGGACTTCGTGAAGAGGAAGAACAAGGACGTGAAAGTGGAGACGGAGCACACGCTCCCCTGGTACCTGGGCTCCACGACGGGCGCGCATCCCGACGCCATCCGCGCGGCGATGAAGTTCGCCTTCGGCCGCGACGCCATCTTCGTGCGCGAGGGGGGCTCCATCGGCGCCGTGCTGTCGATGGAGAAGGTGCTCAAGGCCCCCGTCTACTTCCTCGGACTGTCGCTGCCTGAGCACGGATACCACGCCCCCAACGAGAACTACGACTGGGGGCAGGCGCGCGGCGGGATCGTGGCCTTCGCCGACTACTTCCGCCGCGTCGGAGAGATGAAGCGATAGCGCCCTCGCGCACGGGGCACGACCCGGCGCCCCGCTGATGAGTCGGGCGGCTCGCGCGCTCGATCGTGGAATCGTTCGACGAGGCGCTCGATCGCGCCATCGGATGATATGATCCTCCGCTCATGCCGCACGCACCCGGAACCCGGCTCGGCCCCTACGAGATCCTCGCGACGCTCGGCGCGGGGGGGATGGGAGAGGTCTACCGCGCGCGCGACACGCGGCTGGATCGCGAGGTAGCGATCAAGGTCCTGCCGGAGCGGATGGCCGCGGACCAGGAAGCCCTCGCGCGGTTCGCCCGCGAGGCGAAGGCGGTGGCGGCCCTCTCGCATCCGAACATCCTCGCGATCCACGACTACGGCGTGGAAGGCAGCACCGCCTACTCGGTCACCGAGATGCTCGTGGGCGACACGCTCCGCGAACGGATCGGCGGAGCGCCCATCCCGCAGCGCAAGGCGATGGACTACGCCCTCCAGATCGCGCAGGGGCTGGCGGCCGCGCACGACCGCGGGATCGTCCATCGCGATCTGAAACCCGAGAACCTCTTCATCACGCAGGACGGCCGCGTGAAGATCCTCGATTTCGGCCTCGCGAAGCTCGGCGCCCCCGCGTCCACCGATGCGACGGCGCTCCCCACGCTCGACGGCGCCACGAAGCCCGGCACGATCATGGGAACGATGGCCTACATGTCCCCCGAGCAGATGCGCGGACAGGCGGTGGATCACCGCGCGGACATCTTCGCCTTCGGGACGATCCTCTACGAGATGCTCACGGGACGGCCCGCGTTCCGCAGGGATACGGCGGCCGACACCACGAGCGCGATCCTCAGGGAGGAACCGCCGGAGCTGTCCCAGACGGGCGCCGGCACGTCCCCGGAGCTGGAGCGGATCGTCTCCCACTGCCTGGAGAAGAACCCGGCGATGCGTTTCCAGTCGGCCCGGGATCTCGCGTTCAACCTGGAGACCCTCACCGGCGGCTCGCTGACGACGGCTCCGCAGGCTCCATCGACGGCCGCCCATTCCGCGAAGAGCTTCCCGTGGCGGATGCTCGTCGTGCTCGCGGCGGGTGCGCTCGCGGGTCTGGCGGCCGGCGTGGCGCTTGCGCCGCGTTTCGCCCCGGCCGGCGATGCCGAGCCTCCCACGCTCCGATACCTCAGCCACTCGGGAAGAGACAGCCAGCCGTCCGCATCGCGGGACGGCCGCCTCGTCGCCTACCAGTCGCTCCGCGAAGGAGTGTCGCAGATCTGGCTCATGCAGCTCGCCGGGGGCGACGAGGTGGCGCTGACGTCGGGTCCGGGCGACAGCCGGCCGCGGATCTCTCCCGACGGCTCGCAGGTTCTCTTCGTGCGCGAGGAGAGCGGAGTATCGTCCCTGTACCGGATCGCCGTGCTCGGGGGCGAGCCTCGCAAGGTGCTGCACGAGGCGTACGACGGGGACTGGTCACCCGACGGCCGGCGGATCGCCTTCCTGCGGCGCGCCCGCACGGCCGACATCCCGTCCACGACCATCGGCCTGGCGGACGCGGGGGGCGAAGAGGTCACGGAGATCCATCACCTCGAGCAGACCTCGCTCGACAACGCGCGGTGGTCGCCTGACGGCGCCAGCATCGCCATCAGCAGCTACGCCTCGGAGAATGCCCCCAGCAGCATCCTGCTCGTCCCCGCCGGCGGCGGGGAGCCCCGGACAATCGATCTCCCGCCCCCCGCCGGGCTGATCTCGTCGGTGGCCTGGACGGGCGGCCATACGCTCGTGTACGCGCAGTCGGACAGCTTCGTGAACCTGGGAGCTTCGGGGGGCACAGGAAGGCTCTTCGCGCACGACGTCGTGTCGGGCCGGCGCCGCACGCTCCTGTGGATTCCGATGTCTCCGTTCGTCGACATCGTGGGCGACGGCGCTGTCGTGATGGGCGCCGTCTCCCAGCGCCAGAACCTCCTCGAGGCCACCCCTCTCGCGGAGCCTCGGGCGCATGCGCGGTGGCTGACGCACGGCAACAGCATCGATCGCCAGCCGGTCTTCTCTCCCGACGGGAAGTGGATCCTCTTCTCGTCGAACCGGAGCGGCAACCTCGACCTCTGGAAGCTCTCGACCGAGACCGGCGCCGTGCGGCGCATCACGGAGGACGCCACCGACGACTGGGATCCGGCCTTCACCCCCGACGGCTCGCAGATCCTCTGGAGCTCCGCCCGCGCGGGCCACTTCGAGATCTGGATCTGCAGGAGCGACGGCACGGGAGCCCGTCAACTCACGTCCGACGGCGTGGACGCCGAGAACCCCACGGCGACCGCCGACGGGCGGTGGATCGTCTACAACTCGACCAACCCCGCGGCACCGGGCATCTGGAAGATCAAGCCCGACGGCACCGGCGCGGTGCGGATCGTCCCCGGGCTGTGGAGCACGCCGCAGGTCTCACCCGACGGCGTGCACGTCGCGTTCCGCACCCTCTCCGAGCAGCGCAGCGTGATGGTCGCCCGCGTCGAGGACGGCGCGATGGCAGGTCTTCCCATCGCTCTGCACGGGAACAACCTCGCGGGACGCCCGCGCTGGATGCCGGACGGGCGCGCGCTCCTCTTCACGGGCACGGACGATGCGGGGACGATGGGCGTCTACGTGCAGGACTTCGTCGCGGGAAAGGACACCACCGCGACACGCAGACCGGTGGTCCCCTTCGACGCGGACATGCCCGTGGAGTCCTTCGACGTCTCGCCGGACGGCCGGCGCGTCGTGATCGGCATCTTCGAGGAGACCAGCAGCCTCATGCTCGCCGAAGGACTGCCCGGAGTGGAACCCGCCGGACCGTCGCGCTAGATCCGCAGACGAAGTCCCGGGTCCGCGGTATCGATCGGTGGAGCTCCCCCTCAGGTGCGCTAATCCGCGTTTCTTGAATGCGGGCCGGACGCCCGCGTACCCGGTACCTCTGCAAATCCAGCCTGCGGGCAGGTTCAGTGCTGACCGTAGTTCATCTCGCCGGCGGCGATCCGGCCGGTGAGCCTGTTGCCCTCGGGCGGGAGCGGGCAGGTGGCGTGCGGCGTGAACGCGCAGGGAGGCGAGTAGGCCTTGTTGAAGTCGAGGATCACCTTGCCGTCCGCCGGCAGTGCCGCGTAGAGGAAGCGGCCGGCCGGGTACGTCTCCTTGCCGCTGGTGCCGTCCTTGAAGATGAAGAAAAGCTCGCTGCCGCCGTCGGACAGGACCGGCTCCAGCCGCATCTCCTGCCCGTCATGCTTCCAGACGGCGTAGCCCGGACTCGGCTGCTCCTCGACGTACCCGATGACGTTCGGAACCTTGAGCGTCTTCGGCGGATCGTGCGGGACGAACGCCGCCTCGACCCTCCACGACGCGTCGATGGGATACCACGACAGTCCCGTGAAGTTCCGGCGGAGAGGGCTGTTCAGATCGCGCAGCCTGACGGCGTGGCGCCCGTCGCGCGCGATGACGAAGAACCGCAGGCCCCCGATCGTGAGCAGGTCGGTGGTCTCGGCCGTGTCGTCCCGCAGCGGCATCGTCGTGACCGGCTTGCCTTCGGCCGTCACGGCCGCTCCCGCCGCGGCGGTGAAGGTCGCCGTGGCGCCGTCGTAAGCGATGGTGCCGACGCGCGGCGGCGCGGATCCTTCGGGCAGCACGATGCCGCTCGACGGGTCGGTCCCCATCGTGTTCTCGCCCTTTTCGAGCCAGAAGAGCCCCGCCACCGTGAGCCAGCCGTCATCGGCCTTGAGGCGTTTCTCCCTGTTCTCGCGCCACTGCCGGATCGTGGCCTCGTAGTCATCGCCGGCGGGGGCGCCGCCGGCGCCAAGCAATGAGGGAACAAGAAGGAGCATGATCGCCGCGCCCTTCATGAGGAACCTCCGATCTGCGGGGCCGCGCCCGACGGGGGCGCCTTCCGCATCATACTACGCTCGCGCCGGTCCCCTGCCCGCGGCAGAGGGCTCCGGGGAAGGCTCGCGCGGCAGCCCCCACCCGTGGCAGAATCCACGCTTCACACTCATCGTTCGGAGGTCACCGGATGCTCAAGAGCCTGGCCCGCCGGGCCGCCGCGGCGGGCGTCGCCGCGTTCTGTCTCGTTGTCTCGAACCTTCCGGCGGCGGGCGAAGAACACGCCGCCGCGCCGGTGGCCCTCAAAGCCGGACGTCTCATCGACGGAACCGGCAAAGGCGTGCAGTCGAACGTCGTGATCCTGATCGAGAAGGGCCGTATCGCGCAGGTCGGGCCGAACGTCTCCGTCCCGCAGGGAACCCGCGTGATCGATCTCGGCGCGGCCACGGTGCTGCCGGGCTTCATCGACAGCCACGTGCACCTCACGGGACGATACATCGGCGAGGGAGACAACTGGGAGGACTCGGCGGTCCGCGACCTGAGCCAGGCGGACGCGATCCGCGGCGTGCGCAACGCGCGCCTGACGCTCGAGGCGGGCTTCACCACGGTGCGCAACGTCGGCGCATCGGACTTCTCCGACGTCGCGCTGCGCGACATGATCGCCGAAGGGGTGGTGCCCGGTCCGCGGATCCTCGCGGCGGGCCACTCGCTGGGAATCACGGGAGGGCACTGCGACACCAACGGCTACCGTCCGGGCGTTTTCGATCCCGACATCCGTCAGGGCGTGGCCGACGGAGTCGACCAGGTGATCGCGGGCGTCCGCTACCAGATCAAGCACGGCGCCGACGTCATCAAGTTCTGCGCGACCGGCGGAGTCCTCTCGGAGGGCGACGCCGTCGGCGTGCTCCAGTACTCGCTCGAGGAGATGACGGCCCTCGTCGCCACGTCGCACCGTGCGGAGCGCAAGGTCGCGGCGCACGCGCATGGCAACGAAGGGATCAAGGTCGCCGTGCGCGCCGGCGTCGATTCGATCGAGCACGGCTCGACGCTGGACGACGAAGCCATCGCGCTCATGAAGAAGCGGGGAACCTTCCTCGTCCCGACGCTCATGGCGGGAGAGGCCATCGAGAGGCAGGCGAACTCGGGCATTCTCACCGGGCTGCGCGCCGAAAAGGCGCTGCACATCGCGCCGATCGCCCGCCGTTCCTTCGCCGCGGCCGCGCGCGCGGGCGTGAGGGTCGCCCTGGGGACGGACGCCGGCGTCTTCCCCCACGGCGCCAACGGCCACGAGTTCACCCTGATGGTGAAGCACGGCATGGAGCCCATGGCGGCAATCGTCGCCGGGACCACGGGCGCCGCCGAGCTGCTGGGGCTCGGAGACAGTGTCGGCTCGATTCAGCCGGGGCGCGCCGCCGACATCGTGGCGGTGCGCGGGAACCCGCTGGAGAACATCGCGCTGCTGGAGCAGGTCGGGTTCGTGATGAAGGACGGTGTTGTCGTCAAGGACGCGATGACGGCCGCGCCCTGAAGGGGCTCACAAGGGATTGCAGTCCGACGCCGCGATCGCGGAACCCGAGGAGCTGAACCCGGCCGGACCCATCCCGCAGGCGTTGCGGGACCTCACCAGGAAGTAGTGGATCGACCCCAGCGGCGGGTCGGGCCCCGGCGCGCCGGCGTTCACGCGGACGAGACCCTCGTTGGTCTGTCCGTTGTCGTAGAACTGCGCGGCGGCGACGAAATCGTCCAGCCCGTCCGCGTTGGTGTCACCCCCGCGCGACACCGCTCCGCCCAGCTCCGCGTCCGCCTGATCTCCCTCCACGGCCTGGAAGGGCACCACGCCGAAGGTGGTGCCGAGATAGATGTACACCCTGCCCGCCTTGGCGAGACCGTTGTTGGTCGTGGCGGCGCCGACGATCACGTCATCCCACCCGTCGTTGTTGTAGTCGCCGGCGGAGGAGACCGAGACGCCGAAGTCGGCGTTGCCCTTGTCGCCGTGCAGCGGAGCTCCGATCGTCGGGTCGATTCCCGAGGGCGAGCCATAGAAGAGGAAGGCGGCCCCTTCGTTGGTCTGATCGACGTCGTATTCCTTGGCGCCGACGATGACGTCGTCGTAGCCGTCGTTGTTGACGTCGCCGGCCCCGGCCACCGACCACCCGAACGCGGCGGAGACCTGGTCGGCCTGGAGGACCTGAGGCACGAGCGACAACCCCGACGGCGAGCCGAGGAATACATAGGCGAGCCCCTCGGCGGCCTGTCCGCTCGCCGCATTCGGCGCTCCCACGATGACGTCGTCGTAGCCGTCGTTGTTGACGTCGCCCGCCCCGGCCACCGAGGCGCCGAAGCGCACACCGGTCGCGCCGCCGACGGGAGCCCACGCCTCGGGCGTGCTCGACAGTCCGCTCGCCGAACCCCGGTAGAGGAAGACGCCTCCTTCGGCGGTGAAGGTCACCACGCGCTGCGGCGCGCCCACGATGACGTCGTCGAAACCGTCGTTGTCGACGTCCCCCGCGACCGCCACCGCGGCCCCGAACGAACTGCCCGAGGCCGGCCCTCCCACGTCCCAGTCCGGAGTGGCGGAGAGCCCCGAGGCCGAACCGTGGAAGCCGAACACGGCTCCCC
>Ga0187893_10013645_pt1 | contig 11255 bp, 7 predicted proteins | sample MA1701074metaG_FD_139574 | JGI IMG/M metagenome (GOLD analysis project Ga0187893, IMG submission 139574) | White microbial mat communities from a basaltic lava cave in the Kipuka Kanohina Cave System on the Island of Hawaii, USA - MA170107-4 metaG ...
AATTGAAGATACACCAAGAGAAAAACAAGCATACAATCTTGGCCTTAAGAAAGGTATAGCAGGAACAATCGCGGCCTCGAGTGTTGCAATGATTATCTATATTCTCTCGACCATCAAAGAGGGTTTATACATTCCTGCCAAGATTAACTGCAAACAAATCTTTGACGGCTATGAATGGGAATGGAGAGATGCATATTATCCCTTGGACAAAGATTATTCGAACTTCAAACGCGGTAGTTACTGCACGCGCCAACCAAAATATAAAACGGTCTGCAACGCCAATCCGTTATTTCAAACGATGCATAATACCTCAGGAGAACTTTCCATCAATGGAACTTCTGTGAATGTACAAGAAAACATGATCCAAAAAATCAGTAATTACATGCCCCATGCTCTTATGATCGGCTGTGTGTGTACATTTTTTGGTGCACTTTGGTATTTGACGCCCCCCAAAAAACAATCTGATGCTGATGTCTCTCCGCTGCCACCCAAGAAAACATATGATATAATTCATATGTTACATTGATTTTTCATCTAAAAAACAAAAACTACTACTCTCGATTTGACAGAAAAAACCCAATAGTATACAATAAAATCCGTATTAACACTCAACGCTTTCACGATGAAAGGATATAATGAATATCACTCGTTTTACATTCTCGCTCGCATTACTCAGCTCAGTTGCATCTCTTGCTATTGCCCATAAACCAAGCTGCTCATCTGATTGCAAACATGATTCATTACGTCCGACTAAATCTGCAAAAAAATCTACTTCGCAAGAAGAAATCAAAAACGTTGAAATTACTGACATTAAAAAAGAAGCTTCAGAACCAATTGCTGAACCAGTAACAAACACCGCAGTAACTCCTGCTCCTGTTGAACTCGTTGCTACCAACGTTGTTCCGGTTGAAACTACCGTGACCCTTGAAATTACTGAAACTGCTCCTGTGGCCGCATCAAAAGAAGTTGTTTCTCATGATGCTCCCAAAGCAGAAGCACTTGTAACAGATGATGCTGAAAAAGCTTCGATAACCCTCGAAGAAAAGATCAAAACACTTCCAAAAGAAGATGCTCGCGAACTTCGCGTTCGCCTAGCTGATGCAACTGAACAAGATATGTCAGCAGCGGATCTTGAACGTCTGATTACCGAGTTGCAAGCCGAAAATGATGCTGAATCTGCTAAGGTTGAAACAAAAACAGCAGCAGCTCAAAAAGAAGAATCTGCACCTAAAGAAGATATGAATAATCTTACGCAGGTCATGATCTAACAATTTCCTTTAGAGAGTGAAGCGGGGCTAGCCTTTCGGGGCTGCCCCTTTTTTTATTCTAAGCCGCGAAATACCAGGCGCTTTAGCGCGTGGATGAAAGCGAGTAGAATAACCCGGCGTAGCAAAATACTTCCTGAGGTATTACTTCGAAGTATTAGCGAAGCCTGGGTATTTCAATCAGCGCTCAGCGATTTAAAACCTGTTAAGCGCTCGTACTAATATGCAAGATCTTTTGCATATCATAATCCGACGGAGCTGAAAGCGTAGACGGATATTTCTCTCAGTAATCAGTTTCTACCAAATTCTGAAACTTTTCAGCTTTTTCATAGACCTCAGTCGCTTCCTTGATAAGATCTTTATAAAATTTATCAATCTTGCCAAATGCGCTTCTTGCATTTTCCTCATCGCCCGGATTTTTATCTGGATGTAACTTAATAGATAATAGTTTATACATTGCCTTAAGCTCTTGTTGACGCTCATCGATAGCATTCTGCAGTTCTTGTTTCTTATTAATTGCCACAGCGATCGCATCCGATAGCTTATCCTTGTCTGCAACGTATATAACGTTAAATGAATCAGGCAACCCAAACAACGTAATCAAACCTTTCTTATCCAGCGCAAGAATTTCTGTCGGTGTTTTATCGAACGATTTAGTTTTTTTGGACTCGCCACCTTCATGCTCTTCTTTCGCGGTTTCTGCTTGAGGGGCAGTCAGATCAATACCATGCGCAACCGCTTTACGATGTAATGCCTCGCGCAGATTTTGCGCAAATTTTTCTACATCGTCAAAAAAAAGTTTCGCGCCTTCCGGCCCCAACTGAGATGTTATACTGGTTTTATTTTTTGCTCTGGCCGTAAGCAACCTTTGTATCGATTGCTCACATGATCTGAAACTCTCTGGGGTAACGGTCGCTACATCCAATTGAGGTCCAAATCGTTGCATAATATCAGCGTCATATAATGAGCGCTTTTGTTCGTTATATGATGCCATAAAAGAAGAATCCGTTTTTTTAAGCTCTGCAATACCAGCCGCTGTTGCTACCGCAGCTAACTCGCCCCACTCCCTCTGAACTTTGCCAGACGCCGTTCTATATTCAGGAATATTTCCCAGATACGCGGCTTGTTGTCTATCCAATATTGCCTGTGCATATCTCCGCACTAAGGATTGATTCTCTTTAAAGAACTGTGCCAAAGAACCTGGTTGTTTCTGGTGCGCATGCTGAAATTGCTGCCGCGCAATCTCTTGCTGCTTTTTTTCCAACGCCTTCATACCAAACAATGCCTGACCGCAAAAGATCATCATGCCCAATATCAGATACTTCATAATGGTCTCCAGCTTCATTCTAATGTACTTGATTCTGGTGTACTTGTTGATGATGTACTTGTTTCTGATTCAGTGGATGTTGATGATTCAGCCGATGGTTTGCTCAGTTTTTCTTTTATAGCTTTTACCCTAGTATTGACAGCCGCTTGTATTTTTTTGAATTCAGCATCAGTACTCCACTTTTCACCATATGCTTTTTGCGCATATTTTTGGAATTCTTCCTGGAGCACTTTTGCCAATGTATCAAGATACCTGCCCGCATACAAGGCCACTAAGGAGAATTCCGTAGTTACCTCTTTTACCTTTTTCTTTTCTGCTTGAATGTTTTCTTTTTGCACCTCTATTGCAGCTCCAATGTATGGCCATAATATTTGCCAAGCCTTTTGCGCCTTTGCAGCATCTCCCTTATAGCCTTCCCACCTCTCTACATTCATTCGTAATGGCTCTGTCCTATCATCTTTGAGTTTCACATCTACGTTCTCAAAGAATTTCAGCATTTCTGCTCTATATAAAGTATGTAAGAAAGATGCGATACCATCCGTAATATTCTTACTCAATACCTCTTGGTTATAGAAATCCTTTGTTAACAAACCCTCATACTGAGACGCGTCTTTAGGATACTGCTTTCTCCATGGCAACATGAAAGATGCATACGTCTTTTGTATCTCTTTTCTTGTATCTTGAATCTTTTTCAAGAGTTCTTCTTTTTTATTTGCACTATCGAACATCTCTGGCTTATATTCTTTCTTCTGATAGTTATCAAAGGCATCTTTGTTTTGTTTGAATTCTTCCTGCGCTATCTCTTTGATCATTGTACGTATCGTCGCTATCAGATTCATAACCTTATACGAGATCTCTTCTATCACCTTTGACTTATCTTCCGCCGTCTTTTCTATGCCAGCTATAAGATTTAGCACATCGTTCTTATTCTTTACACGAGCATAATAGGCGTCATTATAGCCAGTGCGCATTCTCTCGTTCTCGATACGTTCCCCCACGGCGTCCATTAATTTCAAGGCATATTCTTTTGCATAGTGCACCTGAGGTTTTTCCCTGCTTTTTTCAATGGTATCAGCAATAGTTGCAGATGCGGTCTCTAGTTTCAATTTCTGAGTTTCATTATTATATGCGTTCATTTCCAAAAGCTTCTCATTCATTTTTTTCTTTAATGCAGACATTACATCGGTTTTGAGTCCACTGATAAAGTTTTGATCGCCCCATTCTACATATTTCATATCAATGGAGAGTATTTTTTCGTTAATAGTGGCCACGACTCCCTTCATCATTTCCTCATACGGTTCCGCCAATTTCGTTAAGCCCTCATGTTCATATGCATCTTTTTCTACATTAAATTTTGCTTGAGCCCATGCCTCCAGATTCGCTTGGATATATTTATTTACCTCAGCAACCATTGTTAGTGTTTGCTTCTGCTTTTCCTCATTTTGACGCCGCTCTTCCTCTTGCTGTAATTTTTTTTCTTCCTCTTTTTGTCGTTTTTCGTTCTCCTCGGCTTGGCGTTTCTTTTCTTGCTCCATGAGCTCTTCAAGTCTTCTCGTTCTTTCCGCTTCTTCTTGCTCTTTCTTCTTCCGTGCTTCCTCTTCTTTCAATCTTTTTTCTTCAGCTTCCTCTTCTTTACGCTTTCTTTCTTCTTCTTCACGTCTTTTCTTTTCTTCTTGTTGGCGTATTTTTTCTTCTTCCTTCATGCGTAGTTCAGCAGCTGTTACCAGTTGTTGTGCGACTTGCTGTTGCTTTTTGCCCAATGCTTTCATGCTCCATATTGATTGATTACATATGGCCATAAGGGCACAGAACAGATAGATACAACATTTCATATTTACTCCTTTGAAACAAAACAATTAATGCAACTTCATCTAATTACAATGCAATGCTCACATTCGCGATGCTTAGCGCTTTATATATGATTCCAATCTCTCTTTAATCTTCTCAAGCCGCTGAACAAACTCTTGAATTTTGTTTTTTGCATTCGAGCATTCTATGCCTAGGGAATCACACGTAATCTTCGCTCGATCAAATATATTCTGCGCTTTTAATTCATTGAGGTATATTCTTGCGTGAGCCATGAGGTCTGAAAAAAATTCATAGCCACTTTTAGTGAGTACGCTCTGAAATGCTGGCGAAAGGCCGAGAGATGCTGCTAATTCTTTTTGACTCATGTTCGTTATATATTGCGCATTTAACTGCTCAATAGGTTTTACATTAAGATCTTCAGGTCTTGAGGTAAACGAACTCTTAGAATACGTAATGGGCTGCGCTGCCTTCTTTATCTCTGCTACGTCAGCGTCTGACAACTTACCATCACGTGCCATGCGCACTAAACCATCTAATAATTGATTAGCATAGGATATTGCACTCTTTTTATACGCTTCTTTAATAGGAGCATCCACAAACTGCATTTTACGGTCTGTCAACGAATCATAGGTGTTAATGTGCTCCATAATGTCTTTTATTTTTTGTACGATAGTTTTTTTATTAATCTCAGTTAATTCGTTACGTAACTGACGATCAATGATAGCATTGCTTACTATCACATACATCTTTGTATAAAGAGCGGATGTAGTAAAATCTTTCATCTCAGCTGGAGCCTTGCGCATCAAGGCCCCAAATACCGCGCCCATATCATCTTCTTTTTGTTGATACGCATCTTTCTGAACGTTATACGCCGCTTTCTGCATCGCGACCACGATCTCAATAAATTCTACAATTTTTTTGCTCTGGTCTTTAAGGAAGAGCTCTTCCCCGGATAATGGCTTACAATGTTCTTCTTGCGTTGCATATTTTTCAGGATCGGATAAAGGAATTGCTTCCGCTATACGCAGGAGACTCGCCAACACATCATTGCCATAGGCTCGGGCATACTGCGTATATTTTTTTTTCTGCGCATCATTCAATCCCATTCCATTGACATGCATGAACGCATCATAAGTATTCATATGCGCTCTGATTTTTTGCATCTTCGTTATTATGGTGGTTTTATCGATGCAGTTATATTCATTTTCTAATGCTTCACGTTCACGTTCATCTATTATCCGCTTATAGATGTCTTCAAACTGAGACTGTGTAAGAAAGTCAGACGCTCCTTCTTTCTGCGCAGTTGCTAATATTCTTTTTAAGATATTTCCTGAATACTCTTCATACTCAACATAGGTGCCTACGTTAATTTCATACGCTGCTTTTCGCATCGCTTCTGTCTGACGTATAAACTTTTCAATATCTGATGCATTGTCTGCAAAAAATTTCTCGTACACGGTTTGCGGTTTACTTTTTTCCGTCTTTTGCTTTTCTGCTGCAGCTACCGAATCCTGCGCAACCTTTTTTTGTTTTTCTGCCAATGCCTTCATGCCAAATGCCGATTGATGGCAAGCAATCAACACGTATATGAGATATATACCGCATTTCATACTTTGATTTCCTTTGCATAAACTCAGAATATTCTTTGTCACACTGTATGCAATGCATCAATCAAAACGCAAGGATGTAGCAAAAAAGGCCACCCGTAGGCAGCCTCTTTCTTGCTATCATGAGAATCTAAAAATGATCCCTTTTTTAATTAATTTGGTTCATGCGCGGCAGCCTTTTTTATTTCGGCTATATCTTTCGCAGGCAATTTCTCCATTTTTTCTGCAAGATACACCAGCGCATCAAGTTGTTCGTTAGCATATTGCCGCGCAGCATCGATCAATATAACTTTGAGACCCTCTCGTGCTTTAGGAGTACCTAGTAGCATTGCGAGCATCTGTCTGCCTCCAGGCACATTCGCCATTTTTTTTATCTCAGGATCATGCTGAATTGCTGTTTCAATGTATAAATTTGTTAATACTGTCTGATCAGCTTTCTTGAATGCGGTATCGCATTTCTTGGCATATTGTTTCTTATCTTCTTGGATCAATGCTATTGCGGTAAGAATATTATTTTTCAACGCTTGTTGCTCCCGGCCCTTCTCCCATTCTGGTGGTCCCATGAGCAGCAAGATTTTTGGAACTAAAATACTTTCCGAAGATTTCCCCGCTGGCATTTCCCATTTAGAAAGCCATTCGCGTGCAATCGGCTCGAGGCCATATGGCTGATAAATCTCCTGATATCCTTGCCACTTATCAAGATCATTGTGATCCATGCCGAGTCTCGCCAATTTTGGCTGCAATGTTTGCAAAAGTATTCCCAGATTAACCAGTTCCTGCACACTTTTGGCAAATTCAAAATCATATGCAGCACGCGCCCACATAGCTCCCAACCGAATTCTCTGAATAATAAGCTGTTTATTATTTTCATCTTTAAAAAATGCTTCTTGTGGTGATAATGGTTTCTCCTGCTTCTTTGGCTTACTGCGTGCTTCAGTTACCGAATCCTGCGCAATCTTTTCCTGTTTTTTTGCCAATGCCTGCATACCAAACGCCGCTTGGCTGCAAACCATCATGGTGCAGAGCAGATAGTGTTTCATATGTTCACTCCTAAAACAATCATCGCATTTTTTCAAAACAAAGATGTTAAACGGGTAGATCTTGAATTACTCTATCTACACTCCCTATAAATTGCTTCCATTTCTTCCATGCTGCTTTATAGTCAAGCTTTTTAGTTTTCCATAACCTAAATGCTTTCTCTACCTGATCAACATGCTGCTCTCTCTCGCTTTTTTTCTCTTTTATTTCCTTCTGGTATTTGGCTGCATTCCTGGTTATATCTTCCAAAAATTCGTATCCCCATAAGGTAAATAGTTTCTGCATATCTGGCGAAAAACCATATAATGCGGCCATTCCTTTCTCACTCAATGCCATGATATCTGCAGGCGATGCCTGATCTATCGGTTTGGCAAGTGTATCTACTTGCACCGGAAATGAGCCCGGCGTATACACCAAGTGAGTTGCTGCTTTCTTTATTGCTGCTAATTGGGGATCTTTATTTTTTTCTGCAAGACGCACCAAACCATCTAATAACGCATTAGCGTATGCTATGGCATATTTTTTGTAGGTCTCTTTCTCTTGAGAGAATGCAGAAGGGATCTTTGTAGCAACCTCTGCGTCATAATTTTTTATATGAGATTTAATACTCTCGATCCGCGTTAAAACAGGTTTTTCATAGTCACCTCGTTGCAACACATCATCTATGTATCCTTCAATCACCCCTTTTTCCATTTTTTTTAACAGAGGATATTGCCTCACATCACTCATACCAATGCGCTGTGCAAAATCTTTATACCATATACCCAAGCGATCTTGTTCGTTTGTCCAATCGTCGGCAGTATATGCGTGTCGCTTCATGTCTTGATAGAACTGTATGATATTCCCAATTTCCTCTAGTTCGTTCATATCAATAAGCGTCTTTTCTTGTAGTTGTGCATCCAATATGCCAGCTTCCCCTGCAACACGCACCACACTCCCCAATAAATCTTTAGCATAATCTATCGCGTAATTTTTAAAAGTCTTTTGCTCCTCTTCTGGTATCTCCTTAATCATATAGTCATAAAGACCTATGTGAACTTTGATATCATCTATCTTGCTCATAAGTGCATCTTTGGTGATCGCCCCCGCTTGCATACATTCTTTCCGAATTTTTGCATCTATAATTGGATATGCCACTTGGTGATAAAAAGATTCATAATAGGCCGCACCTAAAATCTCAGGCATCAAATCCGATACCATCGATCTGAATATTTTACTTATTTTTTCTTCTTGACGAGTATAGGCATCTATATCAACGTTATACGTTGCTTCCTGCAGAGCTATACTTTCGATGATAAATGCCCTGAATGTTTCTTTATGATCTTCAAAAAATTCTTCCTGAGGCGATAATGGTTGCTTGGTCTTTTCTTGTTTTTTCTGGGCTGACGCCAAAGATTCGGTTGCAACTTTTTCCTGTTTTTTTGCCAATGCCTGCATGCCAAACGCTAATTGGCTGCAAACCATCATGGCGCAGAGCAGATAAGTAAGAATTTTCATATATTCCATCCCTTAACATTAAATAGTAATTCATGTGATGACTCTATGAAAGGCGTGTATCAAAATGCAAGGGATGAGCATTATCGTTCCGCATGAAAATGGGGAGTGATTCAAAGTCATCACTCCCTCTTTCATTTTAATTGCTCAAGATATTATTCACCCATCTCAAGCTTTGTTATTAAATTGCTTTTAGCTTTTATAGCAGCTTCTTTAGCTTTTTTAGCGTCTTCTATAGTCTGTGGCTTCTTCCCCGCTATATCCAGATCCTCTAAGTCGCCTGTAAAATCAGTAATCTTTTTAGATGCCGTCGCATATACTTCCTTCGCAGCTAAGTCACCCACAGGAGCCCTATCTGGGTGAAATCTCTTTAACATTTTCCTTTTCATGTCTCTAATACTAGATAGGTTTGCAATTATTATATCATCCTCCAAACTGACGCTACCCCACTGAGATATTATAGCATTACTTATTCCAAATAAGGCAAACATACCTTTTGTGCTTAAATCTATAATATCTTGTACGGTTAAAGCATCGATAGATTTTGAAATAACATGTACTTTCGGCCGCGAAGGACCAGATTGTTCTTGTGCCTTAAATGCATCTTCGGTTAGATGTGTAAGAGGTTTTAATAGAGGAATATTTTTTGCTCTTGCTAGGTTCTTTAAGCCATCCAACATATTATTGGCAAATGTTAATGCATCTTCTTTTATCTTTCGCTGAATGCTCGGGGATTTGAGGGCCGTAACAGCCTCTTCAAGGTTACTCATTCGCCTTTCATATGCTGCTATATTATTACGCACTTCTTGTGCACCTTGCTCAATTGCCTCAGAATTCCACGTGACAATATGTTTAAAATATTCACTAATTCCATTTCTTTCACATTCCAATACAATTTGATTCTGAATGCAACGAATATCCATTCCTGGAAATCCGTTCGCGGCGCGCAATGCCGTTGCTACGCTCTCTCGCTGCGGCTTTTCGTTGCTCCATAACAAAAAATGCGTATGCTCGGTTGCTAAGTCATATGCTGCTTTTTGGGTTCGATATGAGGCTTTAGCATACACATCTATCATATCTTTGTTATTCTCGCAAAATTCTTCTTCAGCGGTACGTACTATAGCTCCCATTACAGTCCCAAATGGCCTATATTCGTTCGTTGTTGCATATCCAGAGCCATATGCCTTTTCAGCCACTATAGCACCTATTTCTTGAATATATTTTTTCATGGTAGATACATATTCCTTTGCTGCATTCTCTATATATCTACCAATAAACCAGTGCCCTTGAATATACCTGCTTTTTTGCTCTATATCTTTCACGTATGCTATCAACTTCTCGCTCAATTTTTGATACACATCGCGCCAATCCTTACCTTCATGTTGCCAAATATTCTTCATTTCCTTTGGCAATATATTATTTATTTCTTCTATGTATTTTGTCCGTTCCAAGCTTTTTCGTGCGTCAGCAATGGTACTATTTTTATCTTTATTGCTTTGCAACCAACTATCTATTTGTCCTTTCTCCCGTCTATACTCATTGTACTTAGTATCAAATGACGCTTTATTTTTGTTAAAAAATTCTTCAGCTAGATGTTCTTTACCGAAGTTACTAAGTGCCACTTTCGCAGCCAAAAATTTATTAAGAACTTCATTACTCAAACTCGTCTGTATATCACTCGGCACCTCAAACGTTGGTTGCGGTTGCTCTGCATCAGAAGGTTTTTTAGGAATCTTCGACGTTGCAGGTTCAGTAATCACTGCTTGGTCTGTTATATCAATAGGAAACGGAGATTCTTTAGCTTTACGCACTAAAGCTTCTAATAAATATTGTCCAAATTTCTTTGCATCTTCCTCAAGCGCTGATGTGCGCTTTTTTGCAACAGCGGTATTAATCGCTTTTATTCTATTTTCACACACCTTTCTTTTATCTGCTTCTGTACTCAAGGTACCCGAAAAATCTCCAAAATTATTAATCTCCTGATTATATAATGTATCCCTTTGCTTTTTATATATCATTAAAACATACGAATTTGAGGGTTTTAAATCAGCAATTCCTGCACGTTGCGCCTGTGCAGCAAGTGCATTCCATAGTGAGGCACCTCTATCTTTGAAATTGTTATATGATCCTTCGTCATTAGCATATGCTGCTGATAATTTGTTAAACGCTGCGGTGGCATATTCTTCGATACGCTGCCTAACATCTGATTGTGCAAAAAATCGTGCTTCTGGCGACATGTTTTGCGCATCTTGTAATTGTTTTGCGGCTATTGCTTTTTGTTTTGCTGCTAAGGCCTTCATGCAAAATGCTGATTGGTTGTACATCACCATAATGGCGCATATCAGATAGTGAAATAGTTTCATACTGACTCCCTTAAAAAAATACTCATTCTTTGCTCATCATTTTATGAAGGGCATGTCTCAAAACGCAAGGGTTTCTGAGTTGCATGAAAAGGGAGCCAATCTTGCATCAAACTCAGGTATTATCCCACATGCTTCAGTTCATCAGCCGATAAACCTGTTACCGCACGCCCGAGAGCATCCAAGATATTATTTACGTATTGAACTGCATCCTTTTTGATTGCTTCTGCCTGAGGCGTACCAGGAGCAACTTGTCTTAATTTTTTCGTCTCGTAGTATGCGATATCATCTTTTTTCTCTTGAATGAATGCGCGTACAGCGGCAATATCTTCTATTTTTACATTCTTGCGTACAT
>Ga0187893_10013646_pt1 | contig 11254 bp, 6 predicted proteins | sample MA1701074metaG_FD_139574 | JGI IMG/M metagenome (GOLD analysis project Ga0187893, IMG submission 139574) | White microbial mat communities from a basaltic lava cave in the Kipuka Kanohina Cave System on the Island of Hawaii, USA - MA170107-4 metaG ...
AGCCATGAACTGCTGATACTGCCGGAGGCTTTGCTTCCAGAGTCTTTCGTTCCATTCCATGCCTCTGGAGTGTACGCAGGTCCTGAATCGATGTCAATAACTACTTAACATAGTAATACTAGTGGTTCTGAGGCGTGACCCGCTGCGCGAAGAACCGATGGCACTCATCAACATTCCGGTGGAACGTACCATGGTTGGGGGACGATGGGTGTACGAAGCTTAGCAGTCCTGAGTGATGAGTGCGGAGTAATGCTTCTGTCGCCTTCCCTATCATGAAAGACCTGTAGCGCAGACTCGCGTCTTTGGCGAGTCTGCGGTTTTGGATGTAGATTCATAGCAAGACAGTCACACTCAAAATCGACCTCGAAAATGCACATCACTCCGCACTCATCACTCAGAACTTGTCACTGAGTTCCGGATATGCCTGCAGAATCGTTTCGGTGCCGCGGGTCCTTAAATGCAGACGATTCTGTTGGCCGGCCAGGCGGAAGACTTGCTGGGCCAAGGCGTAGGCCGACTCGGTTTGCGGCCTCTGCACCACCCGGCCCACCGCGTCGACCGGGCTCACCATCCAGACTTCACGCGGAGCCAGTGCCGCCACGAGGTCGGGCAGATCGTAAAATCGTAGAACCGAGGACACGACGTTCTCAAAGACCTGCCGATTAATTTTTTGGTCCACGATGGTCTGGTAGGACAACAGCATCCTCTCGAGGACAATCTTCTTCAATCGTTCATCCATCGTGGCCGCGTAAAGCACCGGGCCACCACCCTTCCCTCGCCCGAAGGCTAGAATGTGGTCACGATCGACGTCTTCTCGCGTCTGCAGCAAATCGACCGCGCGCACAATATCGAGTGCGCGCATACCCACGAGCGGCTTCCCAACCACCAGGGCAGTCATCGCGCTGTCGTAATCTCCGAAGTAAGGGCGTACATCGTGGGCCTGTTCGCTTTCCAGAACCTCGGTTTCTCCCAGTCCCCGGGCATCAATCGCGAGCACAACAAATCCGGCTTTTGCCAGTTGCTCCAAATCCCTTCCGGGTCCCGCTTCCGCTGATTTGCCGCGCCCGTCAACATACACAACCGCGGGCTTTCGTGCTCCACGGCCTTCAGGGACAAACAAGAGTGCAGGAATGAGGATTCCCGGCTCACTCTCGTAGGTCAATTTTTCGATGTGATAGCCGGAACGGGCGATCTGGCCGTAAGGTCGCATCTTCAGTGGTTGCTGCTTGCCCAAGGGCAATGTTCCCTGATTCAGCAGTCGCGCTACCTCTCGGCGGGTCCGCTCGCGAAAGGATCTAACATCGCTTGGGCCAGCCAGCGCCGGCAGTTTTCTGCCGAGAGCTTCGACTCTTTTCTGATTCAGACTGAGAACCGTTTCGCCTCCCAGAGAAGTTTCAACTTGTCCGCTGGCCGTGCAGCGCATTTCCTCTTCGGTGGCTAGTGGCAACTCGACTTCCGGCGCGTTGTCCTCTGAGCCCTTCAGCCAGCGCCCAAACCAACGATAAGCCGCCATGCGTAATGGTTGCGAGTAGTCGTGCCCAGCATCGGCTTCCGCTTGTTGCAGCTTCTCCCTGACTCCAAGCATCGCGTAGATCTGGCGGGCTTCGTCAACCGTTTCGCGAACCCCTTTGATGGCAAAGAAATCGCGAATAGCCGACAGAATCAAGTAGGGCTTGGGTGCAAAAGCGTAAATGAAATCGCCATGATCCAAGCCATCCTGTAAGGAAGGAATCAAAACCTGTTCCGCGTCTTGCTGGCCAATGGTTTCGAGCAGGGACTGCCAGGAATTGATCCAGCAGGAAGGCGCAGCCACCTGAATCCGGTCGTCCAAAGCAGCCAGAAACGCGGTCATGTTGCCACCGCCGGAATTGCCTGTACAGGCGATGCGCGTTGCGTCGACTTCAGGACGCGAAAGCAAATAGTCCAGCGCACGCATTCCGTCCCAGACAGAATAGCGAGCCAGGTTATCGCCAATGAGCAGGCACTGAATCCCGAGAATGGTGTGTTCGGTGTTATTCCGAAACACTTTGGACTCGCCCCAATCCGGATCGTACAGCTGGATCCGCTCACCTTGCCCGACTGGGTCATAGGTCAGCACAACGTAGCCTCGCGCGGCCAGTGTTCCGAGGAACAGCTGCCAGGTCGGTCGGGCTTTGGTGTCGAATTCGTGCCCAAGGGGAAACAGAATGGCGGGGTAGGGAGGAGTGCCACGCTTGGGGACATAGAGATGCGCCGGAACGTAGAAGCGTGGCTGGCTTTCGAAAATGAATTTTTCGATCCGATAGTCCGGCCGCTCCAATGTTCCTACAAGGCGCACGTTAAGCGGTGTCCTTTCTGGCAGACCGCCGAGCGACGCAAGAATTCGCTCGCGCACGTACTGCTTTCGAGCCTTGAAGGTTGCAGTATCTGTCAGTGACGCGATAACTTCACGGCGAGCGTCCAGCGCGGAACGTGCCAGCCCGTTCACGTGCTTTGGCAGCATCTGTCTCAGGTTCCTGGATTCAGCCAAGTCAGACAGGAAGTCCAGCTGGTTTTGCGCAAGGGCTGGGCAACTCAGTGAGAAGACAAACAGGCAAACTGCAAACGGCGAAAGGTGCATATCGATACCGTGATGCAGCGGCGGTTCTGCGAACCGCCCGCTGGCGGCTCATAGAGCCGCCTCTACACGCTTGACTTTCTCAGAATATGACAGGAGCAGCCTTGGTCTCGTTCTGCGAAATCCTGTTCCAATGGGAGTTAAAGCGACGACCGCGGGTTGCTAATTCCTGAATTGCTCACCTGAAGTTCAGCCATTCGCCGTATGTCTCCGAGAAAGAAGCACCCTTACCCCTCAGGCCTATCTTCAGCCCAGCTTCAGCCCCTGCTATCCGGAAAGATTTCCGGGCCGCGGCGTACTCAGCATGCACACCCGTCTCTTCGGCGCGATGCCCGAGGGAATTGGCCGCATTGACCACCCAGACCGGCCGCGGAGACATCGCCGCCACGACGTCGGGCAAATCAAAGGACTTGAGTACGCCTACGATCACGTCCTCAAACAACCCACGGTGAATCTTGTGTCGAATCGCCGACTGATACGAAACCAGCATCCCTTCCAGGGCGAGTCTCTGGATTCGAGCATCCAGAAGGGCCGCAAGAAGCGTTGGTATTGCTCCTTTTCCCTTGCCAAAGGCGGAGATCTGCCGCCGATCCACATCGCTTCGGCTGGACAGTAGATCGACACCTCTCTGGATATCCAGCGCTCGCATTCCAACCAGCGGATTCCCTGTGAGCAAAGCCGTCATGGCACTCTCGTAAGCACCGAAGTAACGATCAAAGTCGTCACCGTCACCGGGTGGTCGGGTCTCTCCCATGCCCCGCACATCGACAGACAGAACAATGTGGCCGGTCCGCACCAACTGCTCCACATCACCGCCCACTCCCCCCTCTGCCGCCTTTCCTCGACCGTCAACGTAAACGACTCCCGGCTTCCTCCCTTCAGGTTTGTCGGGAACAAATACCAGCGCGGGTACTTTGATCCCAGGCTCGCTCTCGTAGATCAGTTTCTCGATGCGATAGCCGGGCCGCTCGAGCACTCCAAACGAACTCATCGGAACAGCCTGCCCGCCAGGTGCTTTGAGGGCTGCTCCCAACCCGCTGAGCCGAAGGGCTTCCCTTTGAATCTCCTTTCGATACGACTCAAGTTCAGCCTGGGATGACCATTCCTCCCGCCTCGGAGCAAGATTCTGAACGCGCTTTTGGTTCAACGTGACAACCGTCTCCCCAGCCAGTTCGGTAGCCACCTGCCCGGTCTGCGTGCACCAAAGATCTGATTCCGACGCTATTGTTACTTCGGGTTCCGGCCCCGTATCTTCTGCCCCTTTCAGCCATCGGGTAAACCAACGGTAGGCGGCCAGACGTCTCGGTTTTGTGTAACCATGACCGTCGTCGGCCTCCACCATGCTCAGATTCCCCTGCGCACCCAAGACGCCGTAGAGCCGCTTCGCCTCCGCATAAGTTTCCCGAGCTCCGACAATCGAGAAAAAATCTCGCACAGCTGAAAGTATGAGGTATGGCTTGGGCGCAAAGGCGTGAACAAAATCAGGATGATCGAGGCCACTTCCCAGCCAGGGCGGGAGGCACTGCTCGGCATCCTGTGGACCAATCGTTTTCAGCAGCCGCCGCCATGACGTGAGAAAACAAGACGGCGCGGCCACTTTAATCCGATCGTCCAACGCCGAGAGATAGGCCGTGTGTGTTCCGCCGCCCGAGTTACCGGTGCAGCCGATGCGGGCTGCATCCACTTCCGGGCGCGACACCAGGTAGTCCAGTGCTCGCATCCCATCCCAAATGGTGTAGCGGGCCAGATTGTCGCCAATCAAGAGACATTGAATTCCCATCAGCGTGTGTTCGGTGGTCGAGCGCAAGACTTTCGATTCCCCAAAGTCTGGATCGTAAAGCTGCACTCGCTCCCCCTGCCCCAGCGTGTCCCAAGCCAACGCCACGAATCCCTTCCTGGCTAGCGAGACCAGCACTTGCTGCCAGGCGCTGTGCGCTTTCGCGCCCTCCTCGTGCCCGAGCGGAAAAAGAATGGCCGGATACGGCGCTTTCCCCAGCTTCGGAATGTACAGGTTGGCAGTCACGTAAAAACGTGGCTGACTCTCGAAAATGACTTTTTCGATCTGGTAATCTTCACGATCGAGCACAGCCACCGTTCTCGGGTTTAATGGAGTGCGTTCCGGCAGGCCACCCAGGGCCTGCAACGTCTTCTCCCGAATGTAAGCGCGACGTGTTTCAATGTCTTCCTGCGTCGAGATCCGTTCGATTTCTGCGGATCGCTCTTGCAGCAATGCAGCCGCACGACCATTCACATGCGAGGGCAGCATGGAACGAACCTGCTGAAAGTCCGTCAAACTCTTCAGAAAATTCAGCTCGTCTGCCGTCTGACAATCAGATGACGGAGACTGAAACAAAAGCACACAAGAAACCAATATCAGAAACCTATTCAACATAGTTCCAATGCCATCCTTCGATCCTTGTAATTGTCAAGTAACTGCCCTTATACTCTGAGCCGCCGTGAAAAGAAAGCTCTTCCAGTTGGCACACCCAAGGCTTGAGGACGGACTCGCCCTGTGAGAAAAATCAATCTCCGTGATTTCAAAACTGCCGATCACAGAATTCTTCGTGATATTAACGAAGTGATTGTATTGAACATCATTCGCGAGCAGCAGCCGATTCCGCGCGTTAGCATCGCAGAAATTACCGGTCTTGAAGAAGGCACTGTTTCGCGCATCATTCATCGCTTTCTCCGCCAGGGTTTGGTTTATGAATCCGGCGTGGGAGCTTCCACTCCGGCTGGCGGCCGAAAACCGCGCTTCGTTCACATCAACCCCAGCAGGCGTTGCGCCATCGGCGTTGACGTGGGACCAGTCGAAACCCTCCTGGCTCTGAGTGACCTGAATGGCCGCTTGCAATCTCTGAAGCGCATCCCAAATACGCGCCATCCGGTTCAGCTTCTGGAGTCGGTGGCCGACCAGATCAAGGTGCTCGCCCGGCAAGTCAGTCCTCACAGCGAACTCGGAGGTGTCGGTGTCAGCCTGGTCGGGCTGGTTGATCACGATACCGGTACGATGTGTGAAGCACAAAGCCTGGGCTGGGGCAAGCGCGTCGAGGTAGGAAACATCCTGAAGTCCCGGCTGGGTGACGTTCCATTGTATTTCGACAATGGAGCGCGCCTTTCAGCCCTGGGCGAAATCTGGTTTGGCACAACCCACCTCTCGGGTTTTCGCGACGTCGTCTTTATTGATGTGGGCGAAGGGGTCGGCACTGGGATCATCGTTAACGGCCAGCTCTACCGTGGAGCGCATAACGGCGCCGGCGAATTTGGCCATGTCTGCGTCGATTCCACGGGGCCCAAATGCGCGTGCGGGAGCGAGGGGTGTCTTGAAGTTTTTGCGTCCGACTTGGCGACGATCGAGCGTTTCTTGAAGAAGAGCCAGGTCAAGCCCAACGGCCGTTCGGTTCATTCCAAAGTGGACATGGCTGTCATTGTCAAGATGGCTCGCGACGGGCGTCTCCAAGCCTTGGAGGCTCTCAGGGAAACAGCTCAATATTTGGGTCTTGGGCTCGCACCGATTATTTACGGACTCAACCCCGAAGCCATTGTCATTGGAGGCACAATCGCCGAAGCCTGGGACTTGGTCGAAGGAGACATTCGCCAAGCCTGCGCACGACGAGTCTCCCCACTTCTCCTCGAGAACACCAAAATCTTTCCTTCCACTCTCCACGTCCGCCCGTCCCTGATGGGCGCCATTGCTCTTGTTCTGGCACAAAGTTTCGCAGCACCGAAGACAGTCTGAAGGAAGGCGTGGCTAGCGGTCCGTCGCTTGGGGTTCGCAATTGCCCCGTGGCAGGCGAACTCCGCCAATCACCGTTTCGACGACATGAAACGCCTCGTCGAGAATGACGCAGTCGGCATCCTTGCCCGCCTCCAGGCTTCCCTTTCGATCGGCAATTTTCAGGAATCGCGCTGGATTCATCGTTGCCAGGGCCACTGCCTCGCGGCGTGACAGTCGCATCAAAGTCAGAGCATTCCGCACCATCACGTCCATCGTTACCACGCTGCTCGCAAAGCTGCTGTGGTCCAGCATGAGAGCTTCGCCATCCTTGACCTCGGTTTTCTGTCCATTCTTGGGACCAAAAGTATAGATACCGTCAGGCATACCAGCGCCCCGCATAGCATCGGTCACTACGCAAACGCGGTCAATGCCCTTGGCGCGAACGGTGAGTCGCAGCAGTTCGGCCGGCAGGTGCCGCCCGTCGGCGATCAATTCTGTGCTCAGCTCATCGCGCTCCAAAACCGTTTCCACGCAACCGCCTTCACGGTGAGGCGGCCTGGGTCGTGCCACGGTGGACATGGCGCAGTACATGTGGGTGGCATGGGCCATGCCGGCATCCACAGCTTTCAGCATCTCGCTGTAGGTTGAATCCGTGTGGCCGCCGGAAATACTGATTCCACGGTGCGACCAGTCCCGCATGAGTTCCAGCGCACCTGGAATCTCCGGCGCCAGAGTGATGTGCTTGATTTCTCTCTCAAACTCCAACAGCTGCTCCCACTCAGCCTTCTCGGGATTGCGCACGAACTCTTTCAGATGGCAACCGCGTTTTGCCATCGACAGGTACGGGCCTTCGAGGTGCGCGCCCAGAATCTGAGCCCCTGAAACCGGCTTCTGCTGAACTTGCCGCACCGTTCGCAACGCCGCCAGAATCTCGGGCAAAGGAGCGGTGGCGGTGGTCGCCAGCAGTGAGGTGGTACCGCCCGCTGCGTGGTAGCGGCATACGTTTTCGAAGTCGGCTCGTGTCGCGTCCATGAAGTCGCTGCCCGCGCCGCCATGAATATGAATATCGATGAATCCCGGAGCGATGAACTTGCCCGAGATATCGATTGTTTGTGCGTTCTGTATGTCTGGAGCCGACCGGAGGGGGCCTACAAACACAATTGTGTTCCCATTCAGAACGACAGCTGCGTCGGGTATCTCTTCAAAGGGGGTAATTGCCGTGGCACCTACAAAGGCGAGCTGTTGGGAGATCATGGGGCGAAGTTATGAAAATGACACCAAAGCGCAAATAACGAAAGAGTCCAAGGTTCGGCATTCGGCCTTCGTCAGTGGTCCGACATCAGGGCTTCGTCACGAGTCATTGTGCCTCCTTGACAGGGGCCTGCACGCCCCGAGTCACGGTCTCCAGAAACTCGCGAGCCCGCCTTGCCAAAGCGTCCACTCCTTCCGGCTTGTTCGGTCGGGGCAACACCGGCGCCGAAATGTTTTCGCAGGCCAGCGGCATATCCAAGCCTGTGAAAGCCACCGGCGCAAGAAGTCGGTAGTGATCGATCTCGCCGAATCCCGGTCCGCAGTCTTCGTCTTTTGGGAAGTTACGATGATCCTTGATACAGAAGCTGCGAATCTCGGGGACGCATTTGCGGATGTCTGGGATCGGATCCACGTCGAGATAGTCCATCACGTTCCCGGCATCGTAGTTCATCCAGACGCCCGCATCGGCGACTTCACGAACGATCTTGGCACAGGCTTCGCCGGTTCCGGTCTCGCCCCCATGCTGTTTGATCACAACCGTCACACCTGCCGCACGCGCGAGCGGACCGAGAGTCTTCAAGTTCTTTACCCACACATCGAGTTTGCCTCCCTCAGTATGTCCAAACGTCAGAACCTGCGGAATGCCCGCCGCGGCGGCTTGCTCGATTTTTTTCTTGTGCGCATCAAGACCATTGGGGGCTTCCACGTAGACCGTCGAAAACATCAACACGGGGGTCAAACCCAACTTACGACAACGATCGCCCACTTTTTTCGCCTCAGCCGGTTTCGCGTCCAGATCCAACACGGACACCTGTCGACCTGGCGCTTCCAAGTGACGCGTGCCCAAAGCCACGTACTTGAAACCGCTCTGGGCAATTCCCTCCAACGCGCGTTGCAAGGGAAACTGGGAATATGGCAGCGTCATGCAGGCAATCTGAAAGTTCGTTGGCTTGCCGATGTTTTGGCTTTGCGCAAGCTTCGGAAGAGAAGCTAAAGCGGCCGCGGCCGGCAGGGTCAGCAAGAGATCGCGTCGGTTCAAGCAGGATACAGCGTTCACAGTTACCTTCTTTCAAAAACCAATTTTCCGGCAACGTAGGTTTGCAACACGCGAGCGTTCCGAATTTCATTCACAGGACAATTCAAGAGATCCGTATCCAGAACCACCAAATCCGCCTGTTTCCCACTCTCGATAGAGCCGGTTTCTTTCTCTTGAAACAAGAGATATGCGTTGTTCACCGTGTAGAAGCGAATTGCCTCTTTGCGGCTAAGCGCCTGCTCAGGATGCAGCGCGCCCTCGTAGCCCTTGGCCCTGCGGGTTACGGTGACCCACATCCCCAGGAAGGGATTATAGGGATTCACCGAGCGGATAGAGCCGATTTTCTGCATGTGATCCGATCCGCCGCCAATCATGGCACCTGCTTTGAACAAGCTGCGCAAAGGCTGAAAAAAACTCAGTCGCTCGTACCCGAAATGCCCCGCCAGCGTCCGCGTGTCGAGATAGAGCCATGCCGGCTGAAGATCCACAACCACGCCAAGCTTCGCCACCTGCTGCACTGCCTCGGGACTCATGAAACTCGAATGTGTGATGCATGGACGGTTCTGCCGGACGGGACGCGTCTTGTCGAGTTCAGCGTAAACATCGAGCAGCGCGTGCACCGCGCCGTCACCCTGCGAATGCGCGGTGAATTGCAATCCGCATTCAAGGGTGGTTTTCACAATAGGCAGGAGCCTTTCCTTGGGGATAAATAGAACACCTCGATACTTCGGATCAGTGATCGAATACACTTGGCTGACTCCCCAGGGCTTTCGCATATAAGCACTGCCAGTCAACATTCCTCCATCGAGATACGTCTTGATCCCGACAATTTGCAGCCATGCATCCCGTTTTGCCAGCGGATCTTCGGCAACCTTACGAATGCTGCTCTGTACTGCACTCAGATCTCCGATGGTTTCGATATGTTGAGATAGCGACACTCGAAGCTTGAGCTTCCGGTCACGATACAACTCGCGATAACGTTGGATCTCCTCCTCGCTGGCGTCTCGGTCACCGACGCTGGTTAACCCCACAGAAAGATAATCATCGAACAGCTGCAGTAGCTGTCGCTTTCTGTCCTCCTCACTGGCCTCCCGGCCGGTCAGCCGAATCTTCACCAATCGCGTGCAACTCCGGATAATCCCCGTCGGCTCTCCAGTCGTCGGATCTCTCTCGATGTGACCCGGCCCACCGTCGGTCACACGAAAGTTCTTATCCATGCCACTGAGCTTCAGCGCCAGCGAATTCAGCGAAGCATCGGGCCCTGTCGCAAACATGACGGGATGTCTGGGCGCCACGCGGTCCAATTCGTCGCGCGTCGGATACCGTTGCTCACGCAGCCGGGTTATGAATACCTGACGCACCTGAATCCATTCACCCTCTTTCAAAACAGCCGTTCTGCTTCGAACATAGTCGAGCACATCCTGAATCGTTTCCATTTCAGGAATGGCATGATCGAACTCAACCATGCTGGCGTCGGAAGGATGGACATGAGAATCGATGAGACCCGGAAGGACCGGCTTGCCGCCAAGATCGACGAGACGGGTTGCACTGGTCTTGAGCGCAAGGACGTCAGGATTGCTCCCCACCTTCAAGATCCTTCCGCCCTGAATCGCGACGGCCTGCGCGATGGAGAACTTTGCGTCAACGGTGACGATCTTTCCATGGTGCAAAATGAGATCAGGCGGTTGGGCAAACAGGCTGGAAGCCCCCAACACAGCCCAAGTTGAGCGCGCGAAAATCGACTTCATGAGGTGCAGGATCGTCATGTGGCTCCAACGCACAAACAGTTAGCGGTTAAGGGACGGTAGAGAGAGGCTTCCACTTAGGGTCAGGTTGAAAGCGGCACGTTTTCGGATTCTTGATTCGACGGCAAGCAAGAGTCAAGTAAACGGGATTGTCGCGGTCGTCCGGACGCTCTGAACGGGATTGTCGCGGTCGTCCGGACGCTCTGAGCGGCCCAACGAGAATTCCTGCTCACGCGCTGCTCCGAAAGAAAATTAAGGCCGGGACTCAAGCCGAAGCAGGACCTTGGCGATAGCGCAGCTTGAATCTGCCTCCAGAATTCTGTTTCGCGGCTCCACAAGGGTACGAGCTGCCAAGCACGCCAGCATTTCTAAAGATACGCCGTCATGCATGAGGATCTGCGATCTTCACTATGTCAGCTTGGTCAAGCCGGGAATGGCAATTGAGGGGGTCGCCAGCGGGCCCCATTCGTACTGGCCTGGAGTCAAGTCTTCAGTGGAGTTCATGGCTTGTTCCCAGGTGACCACCTGGCCGGTATAAGTCGCCATGCGGCCCTGGATCGCCACCAGCGAACTCTTGGCCATATAATCCCCGTTGTTAATGGGCCTGCTGCTCCGGATGCTCGCGAACAGCTCGTCGTGTTCCGTCTGATAAAAATTGTCAGGCTTCTTCATGTCGTACTTCCACTCCTTGTCAGCCGAGATTGCCAGACGGCGCTCCGACACTTCAGCCACCCCTTTCGATCCCACTGCAAAACTGCTCATTTCGTTGTAACAGCCTGGTTGCTGCCGGCAGTTGCTGAACAACCGCGCGCCATTGGCGTATTCGTAAACCACGGAATGATGATCGTAAATGTTTCCATACTCGGGACCTGTCCTTACCTGGCGGCCGCCCATTCCGACGGCTTTGA
>Ga0187893_10013647_pt1 | contig 11251 bp, 10 predicted proteins | sample MA1701074metaG_FD_139574 | JGI IMG/M metagenome (GOLD analysis project Ga0187893, IMG submission 139574) | White microbial mat communities from a basaltic lava cave in the Kipuka Kanohina Cave System on the Island of Hawaii, USA - MA170107-4 metaG ...
TCTCACGCCGTTGTCAGCGGCGCAAAAGCGTATTCTGAAACTGTTGGGAATCTCTCCGAAGGTCTTCTCCAGATTGATCCCAACATTCTGAAAATTAGATTTTCAATCGCGCGAACCGTGAGACATATGGCAGCGGTTCAATATCGAAATCCCGCTTTCTTCACCAATTCGGCAAAGCGCGGGTCTGAGCGAATGCTCTCCAAGCGCGGCTCAACCAGGACAAAATTGAAGTTGGCTGATTTGACGGCTTCAGACTTCGCCAGCCATTCCAACGCCTGATCACGATCGCCGAGCAACTCAAAAGTGACAGCGATTTCAAATGGCCGAAAATCTCCATCGCGGAGGGCCGGCAAGGCGGCGACCGCTTGTTTAAGGATAACCCGCGCCTCTTCGCGTCTGCCGCCGACAGCTTGCAACTGAGCGAGGACGAAGCGCCAATCCCCCTCTCCGCTGGACTCCCTCTCTTTCAGATACGCCGCGAAGGCGTCGTCGTAACGCCCTATAGTCTGATAAATCCACCGCATTATCCTATGAGCCTGAAACAATGAGGGATTGAGTTCCAAAGCGCGGCGGCATTCGTCCAGCGCTCGGTCGAATTGCCGCGCCTGGGCGTATATCATTCCGGCGGCGGATTTGATGATGGCTGATCGCGGGTCGAGCCGCTCCGCCTCTTTGATCTCGGCAATCGCTTCGTCGTGTCTACGCATTGCCGACAACGTCATCCCCAGCCAGTGATGAGCCGTTGAGTAGCTTGGATTGAGATCAATCGCGCGTCTGAACGACGCTTCCGCGCCGCGATGGTCGCGGTCCGAGTAGAACTTCACATAGGCCAGCGACGCGTGAGCTTCGGCTAGAGACTCATCCAGATCGAGCGCCTTCATCGCGTCCACTTTCGCTTTCCGATAACCGTTTGACACGGACGGAGCCTCGTAAAACTGAAGCACCGCGTAACAATCGGCCCGACCGGCGTAGGCCAGGGCGAATTTCGGGTCTTTCCTGATAGCCTCGTCGAAGAATTTGATCGCTTCGTTGAGTCCCGCGATGCTGCGTTTGCCCCAGTGATAACGGCCGGTCAGATAGAGTTGATAGGCCTCGCTGTTTTCTGTGGCGCGTTTGGCGAAGATCATTTGATCGGGGCTGCTCGGCTCGTCCGTCAATGATCGCTGGATCCCCAAAGCGATTGCGTTTTGCAGTGTGGCGATGTCCGTAAGCTTCACTTGAATTGTCGCCTTCCACAAAACCCTATTTTCTTTGAGGCTGAATGTCTGCAATTCAAGGCCGAGGCTGGCGCCCTCGTGACTCAGGTCTCCGCTGATCACGTATTCGACTCCCAGTTCGGCGCCGATCTGTCGCGGATCGAGATCGCTCTCCAGATAACGACGTGAAGCGGACGCCGGGCGCACCGAGAGTTGCTTGATCTGCCCCAGCCTGCTCGTCACCACGTCGGCGAGGCCGACGCCCATCAATTTGTCCGCCTCACTCGGGACCTTCGGCTTGAATGGCAATACAACCACGGATTTCGCCGCGGCCGGCGTTTGTTGCTGCGGCGCGCGAGACCTGAAATAAAAGAACAACGCAACCACAGCGGCGAGAGCGATGACGGCGGTGGAAATAATCAAAGCCCTCCGCGCGGTTTTCTTCGGGATCGCAATTTCGATGAGCGGGGACGGGCCAGTGACCGCTCCGGCATCCGCCGGAAAAGCTGCCGTCTCCGCGTCAGCGATCTGTTCCGTGGCCGAAGCATAAACCGGCGCGATGATGGGCAGCCCCTGCAAATAACGGTTGATGTCCTGCGACAACTCTTGCGTCGACTCATAGCGTTGCTGCGGATGCTTTTGCAGCGCGTGCATCACGATGTCATCAAGCCCGCCCGCCAGTTCGCGGCGCAATTCGTCCGGCGACGCGCCGCGGTCGCGGCTGATCTCTTCCGGCGACAATACAATTGCCCTTCGGCCGTCGCTCACTGTCGCCGTTCGCACGCGATTGACCACGTCGCTCGGCTTTTCAGGCTCTTCTTCGCTGATGATACGCGCAATCTCGTGCGGCGCGCGGCGGCGCAACTGGTATGGGCGGCGCCCAGTGAGCAATTCGTAAAGGAGCACGCCGAGGCTGTACTGGTCTGTGGCCGGGGTAACCTGTTCGCCGCGCGCCTGTTCGGGGCTGGCGTAATCGGGCGTCATCAACCGCATCGCTGTCACTGTCGGGTCGAGCGTATCGGCGGCCAGGTCGGGATCGAGAATCTTGGCGATGCCGAAATCGAGCAGCTTCGGCGTTCCGTCTTCAGTGACCAGGATGTTGCCCGGTTTGATGTCGCGGTGAATGACCTGTTGTTCGTGCGCGTAAGCGACGGCGGCGCAGACCTGTCGAAAGAGCTTGAGCCGTTCGGCGATGGTCAACTGGCGCGTGTCGCAGTAACGGTGGATCGGCAAACCCTCGATGTATTCCATCACGAAGTATGGCAAGCCATCGCTGGTCGTGCCGCCGTCGAGCAGCCGCGCGATGTTCGGGTGGTTGAGCGCGGCCAGGATTTGCCGTTCGTTGCGGAAGCGGCGGATGATGAAGTCCGTATCCATCCCGCGCTTCAAAAGCTTGATCGCCGCGCGCTGACGGAACTCCTTGTCGGCGCGCACGGCCAGATAGACTGCGCCCATCCCGCCGCGCCCGATCTCGCGGACGAGTTTGTAAGCGCCGATCTGCCGCCCGACCATCGAGTCGAGATGCAAAGTGACGGCCTCGTCCGACGAATTATCGGATGTGGCGCGGCCTTCGATGAAATCGCCGGCTTGTTCGTGACAATTGATGAGGTGGACGACATGTTGGCGCAGCGATGGGTCATCGCCGCAGGCTTCGGTCAGGAAGGCTTCGCGTTCATCAACCGGATGGTCGAGCGCGGCGTTGAAAATCTCTTCGACTTGTTTCCACCGCTCAGGAGTCATGCAATTCGACACTTACGATCGTTTGCTCAATTCGCCATAAAGCCAGGCCTTCGCCATCCGCCATTCGCGGATCACCGTCGCGCGGCTCACGCCCAACACTTCCGCCGTCTCCTCCAGCGTCATCCCGCCGAAATACTTCAACTCGACGAGGCGGCTCTTCTGCGGGTCGAGATTCGCCAATGTCTTCAATGCCTCGTCGAGCGCCACCAATTGACCGGCCCGTTGATCCGAAACGTCAATTGATTCATCGAGTGAAAACTTCGCTTCGCCGCCGCCGCGCTTTTCGGCCAGGCGCGCCCGCGCATGATCCACCAGGATGCGTCGCATCGTTTCCGCCGCGATGCCGAAAAAATGGGCGCGGTTCCGCCAGTTCACGCTCTGTTGATCAATCAGTTTGATGTAGGCCTCATGCGCCAGCGCGGTCGGTTGCAACGTGTGGCCGGAGCGTTCGCGCCGCAGGTATCTCTCCGCCAACAACTTCAACTCACGATAGACCATCGGCGTCAGCTCATCGAGCGCCCGGCGGTCGCCCTCGCTCCAAGCCACCAGAAGCTGAGTTATGTCAGAAGAAGTGTCCATACTGTTCGTGAATCGAATGATATTTCCAGCCGCGCGGGAAGCATAGGAACCACTGCCCGTGGAGTCAAGAAAAGCGCCGATTAATTCTCGTGACTTGATCCTCTCCGGGCCTCTTTTCCGCATGACGTAATAGAAGCGGGCCGGTCGAAAGCTCGCTCTGAATGGTCCGGCAAAGCTCGGACGTGAAATTTGGAGTAGACATTATGAGAAACCGTAGACTCTCTCTGTCCGCAATCGCCGTGATTGCGCTCTGCGGCGCGCTCTCGTTCGCCTGGCCCGCGTCAGCCCAAACGCAAGATTTTGAAGTGACCAGTTGGAAGGCGGCGGTGATTATCGCGGCGGTCTTCCTGATCCTGGCGGCGGGCTTGGCCGGCCTGATCTTCTTCGTCAAAAGGCGCAAGGCGACCTACACTGCGCCATCGTTCGGGCGTCAACCCGGCCTCGATCCACCGCAGGTTTTCTCGCCAGTCTGGCGTCTGGCAATGGGGGCAAGGGTGACGCAACCTGGGATCCGAAAGACCGCAACCTTCGCCTCACCGGTCAAAACAGAGACGATCACTGCGCCACTGAATGCGGAGGCCAAACTGATCTTCTCGTTAGGCCCGCTGCAAGGGCAAGAGTTTGTGGTTGGGAAGGGGCTGTTCATTGGGCGCGACATTGCGCGCTCGGATGTAGTCGTTCTTAACCCGCTGGTATCAGGGCAGCACCTGTGGGTCGGCCCAGTCAATGGTCACTTCGTCGCCCGCGATTGCAATTCGACCAACGGCACATACCTCAACAACCGAATGGATCAGCGAATCACGGAAGTCGAGCTGCGCGACGGCGACGTGTTGACGCTGAGCGCGACGGGCACGATCAAGTTGGTTTTCAGAGTTTAGATCGGTTTTCAATCGCGTGTCCGATTGCCATTGGTTGTGATGGACTTTGTACTCAGAGGCAAGCTGCTATAATCCAAATAATGAAAAGAGCGAACGTGAAATCATCTTTTCAACCAGCGCTTCCCGGTTCAGTCATCGGCGTTTTGGGCAGCGGCCAACTGGGCCGGATGTTCGCCATCGCCGCGCGCCGGATGGGATACCGCGTCCACACCTTTTCGCCCGAAACCGACACGCCGACCGGACAAGTGGCCGACGTCGAGATCAAAGCGCCTTACGATGACTTGAACGCTGTCCGCGGTTTCGCCTCCGCAGTAGACGTGGTGACCTTTGAGTTTGAGAATGTTCCCGCCGGCGCCGCCGAAGCCGCCGCCGAACGCGCGCCGGTGCGACCGAGCGGTTCCGTCCTGCACACGACGCAAAACCGGTTGCGCGAAAAAACCTTCCTGCGCGATCACGGTTTCCCAGTCACGCCGTTCGTTGCCGTCAATTCGCTCGAAGATTTGCGAGCCGGTTTGATCGCGTTCGGCTATCCGTCGGTTCTCAAGACCGCAGGCTTCGGTTACGACGGCAAAGGCCAGACGAAGATCACCGGCGAAGATCAGGCGGAGGCGGCGCTGGCGGCGGCAGGGAAGCAGGAGACGATCCTGGAATCCTGGGTTGATTTCGCCTGCGAGCTTTCGGTCCTCGGCGCGCGCGGCGTTGATGGCTCGTTCGCGCATTGGGGAGTGATTCAAAACGAACACCACAACCACATCCTGGACGTTTCCATCGCTCCGGCGAATCTGCCGCCCGAAATCACTCGCCAGGCAGTCGTCATCACCCAGGCTGTGCTCGAACAACTGGATGTCGTCGGCGTGTTGTGCGTGGAATTCTTCCTGACGGCGAGCGGCGAGTTGTTGATCAACGAATTGGCACCGCGCCCGCACAATTCCGGCCACCTGACCTTCGATGCCTGCGTGACCAGCCAGTTCGAGCAGCAACTGCGCGCGGTGTGCGGTCTGCCGCTGGGATCAACCGAACTGCTGCGGCCAGCGGCGATGGCCAATCTGCTGGGAGATTTGTGGAAAAACGGAGAGCCGAACTGGCTGGCGGCCTGCGCGTTCCCGAACGTCAAGCTGCATCTTTACGGCAAACTCATGCCGAAACCGGGACGTAAGATGGGACATTTGACGGCGATGGCCGGAAGCGCGGACGAAGCGGCGGCGCTCGTGCGCGCGGCTCGTGAGGCGTTGTGAACAATCGGAACCAAAGTTATTGAAGGTTGCGTAATCGATTTTTGGGAACTGCACCCTTATCCGAATCGGGAGGTAGCAATGTCCAAAAGAATTTTGATCTATGGATCATCGTGCTTGGCGCTCCTTTGCGGTTTGATCGTCGCCCATCGCTGGACGACCGCCGCAGACGACAGTTGGCAAATCCGAGGCGAGCTTAGCGAAGCCTGCACCTGCAGCGTGCCCTGCGCGTGCAATTTCGGTGAGGGACCATCGCCGCACAGTTACTGCCACGCGGTATACGCCTACGGGATCAAGGAGGGGAACTTCAACGGCGTCAAGCTCGACGGCCTGAAGATCGGCGGCATGGAGACGGCGAAAGGCAACGCGTTGTACCTGGACGCCTCGGCCACCGCCGAACAGCGCGATGCGCTCGAAGCCGTGGCCCGCAAGGTGACGCGCGTGTCGGGTGATCGGATGGGCGGCGGCAAACTCCTCGGCGTCAAATGGGCGCCAATCACGCAGCAGTATGACGACCGGCAGGACAGGCTGGACATCGGCGGTTTCGGCGGCTTCAAGACCAATTTCATCATGGGCCGGGACAAAACGAAGCCAGTCGTCGTCGTCAATAACACCGAATGGGCCATACGCGAAGCCATCAAAGGCAAGACCGAGTACCTGCGCGTCAAGGATGAGTATGGCAACGAGTATTCGGTTAAGGGTACCAACTCGAATCACGGCGCCTTCGAGTACACCGAAAAGTCCCATCCCGGCGCCGGATGGCCCGCCCCTTCATGTTCGGCAAATACGAAAGAGAATGAGAAGAAGCACAAGCACTGATGGCGGCGCAAAGCTCCGGGCGCGACTGTTACTTGGCCGCCAGCGTGTTAAATTTGCGTGGCTCCGACGGGCCGGACAACGAACTGGTCAAGCAGACGCGCGCGGCTCTATAATCAGCATATGGCAATTGCTCTAACTGAATCTCTCGACAACGTTGTCTGGATTGACCCGAAGGGGCAAAACGGCGAGCCGTGTTTTTACGGTACTCGCGTGCCCATCAAGGCTCTGTTTGATTACCTCAAAGGCGGTCATACGCTCGAAGACTTTCTAGCAGGCTTTCCACCCGTCACGCGCGAGCAAGCCGAAGTAGTCCTGGATGCGTCTCAAGGCTCGCTTTATGAAACTCCATCTGAATTGATCAAGCGATTGGGGACGGCGCTGGTCAGACTCGACCAACTTACAGAGCTTGAGGCAAACTGGGATTCTTATGGGGCTGAGCCGATAGCGAACACGGCGATCATTACTGCTCACAAGCTTATTGCTGAGGCGATCCTTCATTTCGCGGACAAACACGGCCCGCGGGCTGTCCCCTACGACATAGGACCGCTTCCCGCCGGAGGCGTGCAGGTTGTGTGGAAGGGACCACACGCAGAACTGGAGGTGGACATCAGCGCAGAGGGACGCTATGGGTATCTCCTGATCATCAATCCGGGAAATAACCCGACATACGAGGAAGACAACGACGTGTCGCTCGACACGATCATCGCGCTCATTTCGCAAACCCTGCATCAGTGACCGGAGAGGATGGATTGATCACAATCGAAGATGACGATGCGCTTTACCGGAGACTGGCCCCGCCCTTTCATTTCAAACCGGATGGAACCGTAAGCTCGCGAGCTTACTGGCGCAGACGCGAAGTCGACGGCAAAAAGGTTGAAGAACCGGACCCTGAAATATCCGTAGACTTGGCCAAGCTCACCACCCAGCAAGAATCGCTCGCGCGCGGGCGGCCAGGCTTCGGCCTGGGGGAATTGAAGGCGCGTATTCCCCGCTCTCTGAAACTGCCTCCCATCTATCATCCTCTTCCAGACAACTCTGCGCACTGCCAATGCGAGGGCCAGAACACGAAAGAGAAGTGCTATAGGCTGGCCGAGGCCACCGAAGTAGTCATCAAGCCGACTCCGCGCGGCGATGCCTAACATCTGAACTCACGCGGAATATGACAAAGTGAAAACGATCTGGTTAGATGAACGCGCGCGGCGCTATAATCAATTTATGGCGATTGCTCTAACTGAATCTCTCAATAACATTGTCTGGATTGACCCGAACGGGCAAAACGGTGAGCCGTGTTTTTACGGCACTCGCGTGCCCATCAAGGCTCTGTTTGATTATCTCAAAGGCGGTCATACGCTCGAAGACTTTTTAGCCGGCTTTCCACCCGTCACGCGCGAGCAGGCCGAAGTAGTCTTGGATGCGTCTCAAGGCTCGCTTTATGAAACTCTCCGCGCTGAAGCCAGACAAAAAGAGTTAGCGCATCTCAAGGGACTTATCCTCGATGGCGTCAATAGCGGCCCCGCTACGCCAATGACGGAGGATGATTGGCGTGAGATACGAGCAGAAGTGAAGCGACGGGCGGAAGAGAGAGCAGGGAATAAGACACAGTGAGGATCATCAAACGCCCCCTTGCCCGCTTTGACCTGATTGAAGAAGCAGACTTCATCGAACAGGTTTACGGACTCGAAAAAGCCAACACGTTTCTTGACGCTGCCCAAGCGACATTTGAAAGCCTTGCAGCGATGCCATTGATGGGAAGCTCACGCCCACACCTTGCCACTGAAATCCCGGACCTTCGCCAATGGCGCATCAAAGGGTTTGAAGACTATTTGATTTTCTACCGGCCACTCGCTGACGGCGTTGAAATCGTTCGCGTTCTACACGGCAGAAGGAACATCCCAACAATCCTTGAAGATGAAGAGTCTCAGGGTGAGTAGATTTCAGTCCTTTGCCTCCGGCCTCGTTGGAGCGTTTGCGCGACGCTGGCGGGCCGGACAACGAACTGGCCAAACGAACGCGCGGGGCGCTACAATCATCAAGCGCGAGTCAATCAAACCTTCGTTTTCGAGCCTGCAGGCGTCCCTTATCGCCAGTGATACTTATAGTTGGGGATTGAACGAAGTGAATCGCGTATTTCGCAACCGGTTAACTGTCGAAGCTCAGACAACCTGACGTTTGAGATTTGAAGAGATAACGCCAATGGCCGCGAATATCACTCATCAAGGACAAGATGATCTTCGCAAAGCCGCTCAGCGCGCGCCGCAGCGCCGGTTTCTCTGCCCGAACTGCCTCAACTTCGGCGAGTTTCGCTACGCTTGCGGCTATTGCTGGGAAGAAGTCAAAATCTCCCGCTGGTTCAGCGCCGACCTCGAAAACAAAAAATGCCCGCATTGCAAAAAGTCATTCAGCCCGCCAGCGGAAATGCCGTGGTATGGACTGCTGGCTCTGTGCGAATACTGCCAAGAGAAATTCGGACGCACCCCCTACCACCACCGAGAAGTCCGTGTGCTGGGCGCCTTCCAGTCCGTTGATTTCGCGCGGCTTTGTCAAACTATCATTGGACAAGAAACTGAGCTGCAAGGCAGCCGAGGCTACGTCTTTGATGATGGCGCGCAGTTGACCTACCTACTCGACCTCAGCATCTTGACCGACCCCGCCCTCTCACTGCCCTACGCATCCGCTTTGGGTGAGGTGGAGGCTGTCTGGCTGGATGCGGTGGAAGATGATTCGCCGCCCTGGGACTTTGAACTGATAAAGATGGCTGACCGGTTCATCGCCCAGTCGGGCATGCAGTCGGGGTTGAAGGTTTGTGTTAGCCGCCCGGATTTGAATGAGGTCATAAAGAACGCGCTGTCGGCGCGCTTCGGAATAACCGGGTATGGAATTGCGGCGGCAGATTTCTTCGGTGCGCGAATGAGTGTGATGGCACACGGCGAAGTCGGAACCAAATCCACCGTGCCTGCGCTTTGCGGCAAGCTAAAGTATGGAGATGGATATTACCGCCGGGGAAATGCAGCAAATGCATTAGGAGCAATCGGTGATGTGCGGGCGGTCGAGCCGCTGTGCGCGGCGCTCAAAGATGAAGAATGGATTGTGCGCGAAGCGCTTTATGCGCAACAGCGCTTACCAGATCAAAAGCGCGTACAAGATGAATTCGCTGCGCTTGAAATGCGCAAAGCGGCGGCAGCGGCATTAGGAACAATCGGTGATGCGCGGGCGGTCGAGCCACTGTGCGTCGCGCTCAAGGATTGGTGGATCAATTTGCGCCCAGCGGCGGCAGAGGCTTTATTGATGATCGGTACAATTGAGGCGCTGTGTGCTGCGCTTGAGAGTGGGTACGTGCCCCAAGAAGCGCGCCAAAGAGTGGCAGAGGCATTAGGAGCAACCGGCGATGCGCGGGCAGTCGCGCCGCTGTCTGCCGCGCTCAAAAAGTGGCCAGACTTAGAGGCAGAGTCTTTTCTGTATACCGATGAATACCGAGCGGCGTCAGAGGCTTTATTGAAGATCGGTACAATTGAGGCGCTGTGTGCTGCGCTCGAAAGTGGATCTGTGCGCCAAAAAGCGGCAGAGGCATTAGGAGCCATCAGGGATGCGCGAGCAGTCGAGCCGCTGTGCGCCGCGCTCAATAATAGGGATGGTAATGTGCGCGAAGCGGCGGCAGTGGTGTTAGGAGCCATCGGCGATGCACGGGCGGTCGAACCGCTGTGCGCCGCGCTCAGGGATTGGTATAGCGAAGTGCGCGGAGCGGCGGCAGCGGCTTTGGTGAAGATCGGTCAACCAGCCTTGTCTGCCTTGTGCGGCTTGCTTGAGAAAAGTGATGGAGATGTTTTACTCGCAGTGGCCAGAACCTTGGGTGAACTCGGCAAGCAATTCTCCGTACCGCCGCTGTGTGTCGCACTCATAGAGAAGAATTGGGATGCTTTTGTAGCAGCGGCAGAGGCGGGTGACCGATCTTCAGTGCGGATATTGTGCGCTGTGCTCAAGGATAAGGATTGGGATGTGCGTCGAGCGGCGGCAGTGGTGTTAGGAAGCATAGGCGATGCACGGGCGGTCGAACCGCTGCGTGCCGCGCTTGATGATTGGGATAGCAGTGCACGCTCGTTGCGCATATTGGTCACACGCTATCGGTTCAGGCGTGACGAACCCATGTATAGGTATGACAATGTGCGCCAAGCAGTAGCAGACGCTTTGGTGAAGATCGGTACAGTTGAGGCGCTGTGTGCTGCGCTCAAGAGTGGGGATTGTTATGTGCGCAAAAGAGCGGCAGAGGCGTTAGGAGCCATCCGGGATGCGCGGGCAGTCGAGCCGCTGTTTGCCGCGCTCAAGGATAAGGATAGTTATGTGCGCCGAGCAGCGGCAGAGGCTCTATTGATGATTGGTACAGTTGAGGCGTTGTGTTTTGCACTAGATAGCGATGTGGGTCAAACAGCGGCAAAATCTTTGGTAAAGATCGGTCAACCTGCGGTTGAGCTGTTGTGCGCCGCGCTCAAGAGTGAGAATAGCGATATGCGCTGGGCGGCGGCAAAAGCGTTAGGAGCAATCCGCGATGCGCGGGCAGTTGAGCCGTTATGTGCCGCGCTCAAGGATTGGAATGTGAGTCGAGCGCCAAAAGAAGCTTTGGTGAAGATCGGTAAACCTGCGGTTGAGCCGCTGTGTGCTGCACTCAAGAGTGAGAATAGCAATGTGCGTAAAGCGGCGGCAGAGGCGTTGGGAGTCATCGGCGATGCGCGGGCGGTCCGTGCGTTGTGTAGGGCACTCAAAAAAGACAGTGTTTCTGATCTGCGCCAAGCCGCCGCAGTTGCTTTGGGGCAAA